>Ga0179591_1144447_pt1 | contig 15537 bp, 13 predicted proteins | sample CZOMad2_1_08_16f_FD_182891 | JGI IMG/M metagenome (GOLD analysis project Ga0179591, IMG submission 182891) | Vadose zone soil fungal communities from Angelo Coast Range Reserve, California, USA - CZOMad2_1_08_16fungal (PacBio error correction) | ecosystem: Environmental > Terrestrial > Soil >...
CCACCGGGGTTGAGGGGACGAAGGAGGAAGGAGGCAGTTCCTCTACTTCAGATGGAACGGGTCAAATGCCCAAAGTCGCATCGGGGTAAGAGAAAGCCGGCAAGTATCGGGACGCTCCCTACAAGGGAGGGGCGACACAACAAAATAGAACCGGGTCATGGCAATTCAGCCGAGGGAGGCAGGGACAAGGGGGGGAGCTTGATCGTCCCCCGAAGGAAAAAAAAAAACCCGTGTCTCCGGCCAGGAAGGGAACGGCAGAAAGTAGAGGTCTTGAAAAACAGGTCGGGCCCAGGGGGGGTAAAACTGCCCCCCCCGCGTGTTTGACTGTATCATTTCCTAACGAAGAAGGGCGCGGTCGCGTTGAAAGGGTGGACACGAGGGCTTGGAGGGGGGGTGCAACAACGGGAGGGCTGCAGAGCTTGATCGCCGATAAAAAAGCCGGGTGCACCGGATCCCAAAGGTTTAGTCCGGAGAGGAAAAAGACTCGAGAGTGGACTACGGGGGGGGGGGGGAAACTTGGTTGAAACGGACGGGTTCGAGGAAAAAGGTGGAAACACAAAAAAAACCGACTCGGGAACGTCATGGCCTGAGCAGACAACGACGGGGGGAAAAAAAACGCTGCTCTGCCGGGAGGAGGGGGCGCAGGAAACGAACAACGAAGCACACAAGCGAAGAGTTGCCGCAGGTCAGCAATCCGGCGTACTAAAACGGTGATAGTAGGGAAAAGGAGAATCTGGCCAAAAGGGGGGGAACGATGGACTGGAAGGAGGAGAAGCATCGACGAGGCATAAAAGGAGGTTGGCTGCTCATGCGCAACCCACCTCTGACGGTACTCTCACGGGGAGGGGGGGAAGACTTCAAAGTCCCGGGTCCGACAGATACTGAAAAATATCAGAAATACCACAGGGGGAATCTCACCGAGGCGAAGACAAAGGGGAAGAAAAAGAAACGACTCCTACCCGGCTTGCCGCAAAACATCAAGGCGATCGTCTCGGGTCGTTGACGGATTAGGAAAACATGTCCGAAATGAAAAAAAGGGAAAAAAGCTGCTGACCTACCTGATGAACTCAAAGGAAAAAAGCCATGGCCCAGATCTACGCTCTGGGGGGGACCCCAGGACGAAACTGGTTCGACCTTAATCTGAAAAAAGTCTGTGTTCGCCCAAAGAATGGGGAAAGAAGACTAAAACACCCAGAGGGAGGAAGACGCCGCGTGTTCCCGAGTAGGGGAAGTACCTCCACCCCCTACGGGAAAACGGAGGGTCAGAGAGAGTAGTTCCAGTAGGAAAGAAAAACGTTTACGCGTAGAAACACTGACTGGAGTGTCCCACTTAGAGAGGAAGTTGGTCCTGGAAGTAAAAAAAAAACGGCCGTTCTGGCAAAAAAACAAAGTTGGGCCGGAAAACTAACCCGACTTGCCTAAAAAAGCCAAGGTAGGAGTGGACCTCGGGGGTCCAACGGGGAAAGAGAAGGGGGGACGCCTCCTCTCATCAGAAAGGGAGGAAGGTGGACTGAAGGAATCAGAGAAGACATCGCACTCTCTTGGAGTATTTGGGCACACCGTCGGTGGAGAAGAGAAACCGCTTAAAGGTGGAATAACAAGACAAGGCGTTCTTTAAGAGTCAAATTAAGGAAAAAAAATTCCTCGTAATGAAGGGTAAAGAAATCAAAGTTCAAAAGACGTCAACCGCGGTTTGAAAAGGGGAAAAGAACAACTCCAAGGCTGGAAGGGGTGGAAAGGAAGCCTACTCCTGGATAAACCAAGTTGGGACTATTCTTCTCACCGGATGGGACCGAGGCCGCAAAAAGGGAGAGGGGGAACTACTCTTCGACAAAGGCCATAAGGGAAAAACCCGGAGCCTAAAGGGGGTCAAAACTCAACTTGACGGAAAAGGGGGTTCCAGGAGAGCTTGACTGTTCACCCTGGCAAGGGAGAAAAAAAAACCGTCACTTCTGAGGCGAGAGGAGGAGAGGGATCTTGTGTGTTGGGGAAAGGAAAATGCTCAAGGACAGGGTGATGATACGCGCTTGCGACACTTTAGCAAAAACTTGCTGAAGTAGGGTAAAATACCTTTCCGAGGAAAAAGATGATTATTTGAAAAAATCCCTCCCAAGGGCCGGGTTCTTCAAAGGAAAAGGGACACGCGTGGGGGAATTGCGTTAGGGAGTTCTCTTCTGTGGTTACGCTCATCTGATAGAAGAGACCTGGTGGTCAAAGGATTCTCCGGGAATTCTTGCTCGGAAGAAAAGGGATCCTAGAGGAAAGGGCGGTTTTGTTTCAGGAAGCCTTAAGAGGGGGGAATAAAGGGAGGAAGCCTGGTAAGTAAAGGAAAGGAAAACGCTTGGAATTTCAAAAGAGTAAATTTAACCATGGAATCACCCTGGGGCCGTGCTATCAAGAAAGACTGGCGGAAGTTTTTTTGCAAGGAGGGGAAGGGAACTGCAACATGGGGAAATTGCAGTCTGGGGGTGGCTCTCGAGAAGAGGGCCCGACCCGGAACACCTTACTCCTACACAAAAACAAGAGAAGGAAAAGAAGAGCCTCAAGGGCAAAAACACTCAGTCATCTGGGGCGCCACTTCACAAACCACATCTGAAGCGGCTACCCCAGGAGGGCTAAGAAATGGTCCCCACACAAATAGCAGACAAGGGGTCGTGCTTCTGGAAGGCAAAGGGGAGCATCTGCTATTTATGGAAAAGAAAGGGGAAAACACCGCGTCCTGCAGTAAGGTACACGACGGTGAAAATTGGTATCAGCGTGAAACAAGGGGAAGCGGAAAAAAAACCAGGGAACTTCCTCAGGGAGAGACTATAAGCTGCCAGAAAAAACAACCGGGGGTGTTAACGTAGATCTTCGACATATTCAGCCTCACTAACAATACTCAGCCCTGGACCACATGGAACCGGGTGATGCACCGAAAGATTTTGGCGCGGGGGCAGGACCCCTCTCGATGCCGATTAGGAGAGGAAAAGTAGCCTCAACTCGCGTTAAGAGCCAGGGTGAGGGGGACTCTCGACGTCCCATTATTGACGGAACTAAAGTTGGTTGGGGGGAGAACGGGGGAAGGATTGACTCAAAGAACCCCAGTCAATCGGATCCATCTAGCGCTCGAGGAAATACTGTACAGGGATTACAAGGGGGGACAGAGACATTCTATCAGGAACGCCTGATTGGACGAAAGAAAATGGGAGAAAGACGGGAGCGCCCGTGTTTGGGTAGCCCTGGGAGATTTAAGTGAGCGAAAATACACATATCTGGGAAAACTTGTCCTCCTTTCGACGCCAGAGCACAACGCAACACTGAGAGGGGGGGCAAAGGCAACAAGGAAACTCTCTTTGGCCTCTTGAACAGAGAAACCCGTGAAAAGCGCGCTTCGCCAACAGTGTGAAGAAGCAGGTTTCAGGAACTACTGGGATGGAACCGAGAACGTCAAACTCGCTGTAGGCCCGAATCTGAAGACCATCTGCCTAACCCGCTGGCTGCCATAAAAAAAGAGGGTGGGGATTCGGTTGGAGGGAAGCACAAAAAAGTCGCACCTTGAGCGGTGAAAGGAGAGAACTCGTCCACGTCGAAAAGAGGGGGGAAAAACCAGCCGTCCTCCCCGGGTCTTTGAAAAAGGGGACAAGTTCGTTCTTTAGGAAAGCGGTGAAACACGCCCGGGCCGACCGGAAAAAACATTCAGGCGCAGTTGGCAGGAATCGAAGGATGAGAACTGCGCTCAGAAGGGGGAAAAAAGGGAGGAAACGACAGGCAGCAAGGTACCGCCCAGCGTTAAGAAGGGTCCAGCAGGGGTGGCGTGAAAAAAGACCACTGCGGACCACGAGGATCTGGGTCCTCCGCGGTTCCGAGCAAAGAAAAGTCTGTTACGGGAAAACTGGGGGAAGGAGAGGAAAGAAAGGCTCACCATGTTACGTCGCCGTGAAAAAAGAGATAAGTTCCATGGAAGCGAAGTCGGGAGAAAAAAGGGACTGCGACGATCAGCAGGCAAGAAGGGAAAACGTTGTGGATTGCCGACGGAAACAGAAATCGAAAAAAAGGCTTTCGGCATTCACATTTGAGTCGTTGGACGTCGGGGGTAAAAAAAGAAAAGGAACGAATCGTTGAAAAGAGTGGTTTCGTAAAGTTCGCCGTTCGCGGGGACCAGTTAACCTGGACAGAAGGAGGGAAAAAAAAATAAGACCGAAAGGGTGCTAGCTAGTTCCAAAACCGGCGGAATGGACGCTTCTATATATGCGCAACGATCGAAAAAAATGGGACGTTTTGACCAGGACAGATAAATGAAACGCCTTAAACTGGGAAAATAACCGCTGCGGGCAGTACGCGGGGGAAGACTGCTTCAACGATGGCTGGGGGATGGAGGGGGGGGTCAAACGTCTATAAAACAAAGCAACTCCCTAAGTGAAAAAAAAAATCGTCGGCCCGCTCGGCCAGAACTTAAAGTAAAAAGGAAGGGCGACAAAAAAGTAGATTCCTGACACACGTGCGAACAGGGGGTCAAAACGCTGGGACGCAGATGTTGGAAAAGGAAAAGACCTGGATCCTGTTGAAAAAGGACTGGGCCAGAAAAACACATCTTGAGACGCCGTGAGAAAAAGCAACGACTTGTCCACCGTAGGCATATGTCGCAACACAAGGAGAAACGCGATGAGCCCTGCTCCAAGAAACCAACGGGGGTTGGGGGACGCCAAAAGACAAAACGGAATTTCCCTCACGTGGGAAAAACCGCATCCCTCACCAAGAAGAATTGGCCATGGGGCCGACTGTTCGATGTAATGCAATTTCGAACGGTGTACCGTACCAGAAAAGGCAACTAACGAGGGGGGGAGAGAACTTGCACAGGAAGTGAGAAAAAGGGGGGGGGTGTCGCCCATCAGGAGAACGAAGGGGGGGAAAAGTTCCGGAAGCACCCGGGGGACACCTTTCCGGTTCACCAAGATCCGGGAGAGAAAAGAAATGCCCCGTCTATCTACGGGAGGACATCAGAGAAGATCATCGAAGGAACTAAAACACTGTTGAATCTAAAACAAAATGACAAGAGAGAGGAAAAAAGCCCCACGGGGTTAGGGAGAGATGTCTGCTGTGGGCGATAAGAGAATTTACTTGAAAAGGCGAGGACCAAATTAGTATCAGGGGGGGACCGCGAACGGGGTGAAACGTGGATCTTCGGCGCGAAGTGGAGGGGAGAAAACGTGATACGACACCAAAAAAAAAAAGAAAAAAAAGAAACCACCTTGCCGCAGGCTGGGGCAAAAATAAGTCGAGGTGTGAACGCCGGGCCTCCTTGAGAAAAAAAGCAAACATCACGTGCAACTCGAAAAAGGGGGGAGAAAGAGCAGGTTCAGGGTATGCGGGGCTTCCCCCCCGTGAGGAAAGAAATTGGTTCCGTTAGGGATCACAACAAAACCAAGCTGGCGGGGCGCCGGGACTAGAGAAAGGGGAGAGCGAAAGTTTTCATCTTTGGAAGAGGTTACACGCCTTGGACTTGGGGATAACCCGGCAAGTAAAAGGGGGAAAAAGTCACGAGAATTGTTGCAACCTGAAGAATGGTTCCTTCTATTCGAAAACAAGCGGGTGCCCTACGAGGTTTGAAAACCGTGTGGCCCGTGTGAGAAGGGACTAAAAACCTACAGACGTTGAGTGCCGGAAGGAACGTATCTGGGCCGCGCGAGTGTGTGAGAAAAGAAAAAAAGCTTATCGTAAAAAAGGCTGTCTCTGGGTATCGAATTGGCTGAGCAACAAAAAGAATCTGTTGCCCCATTTAAAACGCAAAGGAGGAGCTGAATACGAAGGCGTTGGCTCGTTACGGGAGTGTCAATCTGTCCCAACGACTCTGGAGGATGAGGGTGGGAGGAGAGATAAGCAAAGGACGATTTCCTCCTCCATGCAGGAAAAAAAATCACACGCTGAAAGAAGAAAAGACTGTCTGACTAGTCATCTCCCTGTGGGACTGTTCCAACCTCTAAAAGGCGAGCCAAAAAATAATCTGATAAAAATGGACCGGCTCGGAAAAAAGAACTGCCCACGCCGTCACCGGGAAAAGACCAGGACCCTATCACATCATAAGGTGGGGGGAGGAAGAGGATCCGCGGGCAATTCCCCAGTTAAGCTGAAAGAAAGGGGAGGAGCGGGACGAATAAGATTGAAGGGAGAAGGGAAGAATACATTGGCCCATCGACGCGCTGGGCAAAGAGAAAAAAAAAAGCAGGGGAAATGGTCTCTGAGGGAAGAGGGTTCCCTCCCGCCAGCCGTGGGAAAAAAAGCAAAAAAAAAACTTACCCGAGCTTAACGATAAGAACCGCAGCCGGGAGAGGTGCTGACCGTCCACCAAAGAACAACCGTCTTTTCAGTCAGAGGCGTCCAGTAGTCCGCGTGAAGGGGGGGAAAGCGAGCGCCCGAGAAAGGAGTCACGCGGAGAGCTCCAAGCTAGAACGCTGGCATTAGGCCGGTACTTAGGTCCGTACCCCTCGTGCATGGCAACAAAAAGAAAAAAAAAAACGTGTCCGAGCCGCGACCTGGCTAAAAAGCCCTTCCACGGCGAAGAAGCGTTGGTGTCACGCGGCGCCGGTTGACCACAAAATTCGGGGTGCACGGTAGTCACCTATAAGTTGAGAAGGACTCGCGATCAGGAAAAGGAAACAATCTCCACAGATTAGGGTAGTATTTGGAGAAAGGGAAGCGGGGGGTCAACGGAGGCAATCTTTTAACTCTGAACGACTACGCAGAGAAAAGGGGAATTGCGGGTACCCCAAAGGGAGGGAAGCACAGGAAAAATTCCATCCGGCAGGACCATGTGGGCGCCAGCTGGAAGGAGGGAAAAAGACGGAAAACATGGGAGTCTGTTTCCTCGCACAAGGAGAGAGGCGGGGTTGAATGAAAAGAGAATCAAAGGGACAGCATGTGGGGACCATCAGGCGTCGAACGACGGGTGAACAACAAATGAAGCGGAACAATAGGCTATTCGCCAAGTCATTTCCCAAACTTGAGGGAAGAAAAAGGGTCGCGCACGGGAGATTAAGAAGAAGAAACGTACTGGGCCGGGCACCCTGCAACTGTCGTGAAGAAGGTAGTCGTGCTCTCTAGAGGGGATCCTACCTGGATAGGGGGTGAGGTCGCCCACGTGAGAAAAAAAATGAAACTCGTGCCGGGCTACTGGGACGACGCGGAAAAGGAGCTTCCCCGGTTCAGTCGAAAACAATGAATAGCAGGAACGGATGAAGTGAAGGGGGTAAACACCTCCAGCTCCCTTAATGGGAGAATCGACTACAGACCAATAAAACCCAGTGATCAAGGAGGGAGGCGCTTGTGAGGAAGGGGAAAATACCTCATCCACGACACTTTGTCACGGATTCGCGGGAGCGCTGCTCGGTCTTTCCTACCGCGTGACGGAGGGGTCGAGCCGGTCTCGCCTGGTTTTTGAAAAAAATCAGTGACTGGAATGGAAAGTCATTGGAAGGAAGAAGAGGGCCATAGATCGGAAAAGGTTCGCGCACAAAAACTGAGAGAGCGAAGGCTTTCTTGTTGTGAAAAGACGATCCAAAACACTACGGCAACGGAGGCGGCCGCGGGTGGAACGAAGGGAAACTGCTGCCGAAAGGAACAGACACAACACAACACCCATGGGTATGAGGAGGGAAGAGAAAGATCAGTGTTCCTGGGTCATTCTTAAAATCACTCTCAACCAACAAAGGGCGGACGTCAGACGATCTAACCTGAACCAACCACAAAAAAGCCTGTCGTGGAGCGAAACAGGGTTAAGCGCACTCAGAGGCTCGCCAGCACCGGCTAAGGAAAAAAATGTAACGTCCAGGGAACTATCGCGGCGTCCAAAAAGAATCTACATTGACTGAGACAAAAAGACAAAACCCAAGCGACGTCTCTGACAAGAAAGAAAGCGAAGCCCTTGACAAACACGGGTGCAAGCACTTCGCCAGAGGCAACATCATGCACTCACCTCGACCTCCTCGCCCGAAGATCCCTGTCGTTACTGCTCCCGAGAAAGATGGTCGGCGGGTGAAGGGGAAAAATCCCGATCTGGAAGAAGCTGCCAGCGATCCGAATCCCGGTAAAAGCGCGAACCTGCGGCGGGAACAGCTCAAAAAAAAGACCTAGTGGCGAACAAAAGTGTAACGGGTCCCTAGTACTACCAACTCCCAATCCCGTTAAGAGAAAAGTAGACGAAGAATGTCACTGCCTAAAGAACTTTCAGTGTAAAAAAAAAGGTCGAGAAAAAGAAGCGAAAAGGTTTCGCTACCTACGTCCGAGACGGTTTGGCCAGGGGAGAAGGGGAAGATAAGTCTTGGGGACATCGGTAGGGGAAGGCCTGCCCTGGTCAATCCGTTAAAGACCATCGTCGGACCAACAGAATGCACCGCAAGCCGTGCAGGAAGAAAAAACCTTCCAGCGGCTGATGGTGAAACCTTCTGGCACAGAAACCCGGGGAAGGGAGGAAGACGAGATGCGCCAACCTTTCCGGAAATGAGAAAAGTTTGGATTGGGACCTACGGGGAGCGGCACCCCTACCACCTTATGCAAGAAGAAAACACTGGCAAGGCGCCCATCGGGGGGAAAAAAGGCAAATCTACCAAAGCTGTCGGATGGTCGGCGCGGCGAAACGCGCGCAAAAAAAAAACTCGGTGATTCTCGGGAGTTAGTTCAAAAAGGACGGGAGTGGAACACCGAGGCGACTAACAAAAGGGGGTATTCACAGGGAGGGTCGAGCCAACAGGTTGGGTTTAAAATCCTCCGGGGGGTCGAAAGGGGGGAACCATGACAACTTAAATGATGGAGATCTCCTCTTGCAGCGGGTCGTAAAAAGCTCGGCTAACTCAAAAGAGGACGAAAGGACCTCGACGAATTGAAACGCAGTAAAGGAGGGGGGGAGGGAAAAAAAGCACCGGGCAGACAAGTCGGCAAAAGATAGGAAGAAGCTTTTCCTTCCGGGTCAAGGAAAGGAGTGGACCGATCCGATCGAAAAAGTCAACCTAAAAAAAAAGGTACGCAGTTCGCCCGGGGACCCAAGGGTAGAGAATCTTGGGCCATACCGGGGAAGGAATCCGTTAGGTACCATAATCCAGGAAAGAATGGACAAAAAAAGACTCTGTTGTTGAACTCCTTCCGAAAAAAGAAACGATGCGGTGCGGCTTCAAAATTGTGGGGGTCCGTTAAAACAAGGCCATTTCGGGGGCATCCTATAGGTAAGTTCCAGGTTTATCCTCACTGAAAGACCGAAGGGGGGGGGGGGTGGAACGGGAAAAAAGGAAGTAAATAACACACAGTGAGATTCCGTCAGAAGCGGGTGGAAAGACAGGCAAACAGCCGGCCGGATTCAAGAGTAAGGGAGGGGAAAAAGAGGATCTCGACGCATATTATTTTGTGGGAGAAGAGAAAGATATCACCTCTGAGTTAGGGAAGAGAAAACGGGAAACACAGATTCTCGGTTTGGATTCGTTGTCCCGCCACGACGAACCTCGCCACCCTAAAAACTTAGAGGGAAGACAACCAGGAGTCTGGCCCTCGCGTCAGGGGAGCACGAAAGAGCGGATCTCTAAAACAAAGCGTCCGTCAACTTCACAAACAGTGTCCACAACGTCGTAAAAAAGCCTGATAGGGGGGGGAATCCCGTCAACCTGGAGAAACGTGACAAAAGGACGAAAGTCAAAGCCATCTCCAAGTGCCGACGCCGGGTTCTCCCAACTACCTCGAAAAGAAGGGAAAGCCCTCGAAAAAACCCAAAGGACAACCCCACCAAAAAACCCAAACACCAAAAAACAAAATAACAAGGGGACTCGGGCGCACAGCGACTAGTTCAGGCCCCGGCTAAATTGGAAACATCTAGGGTGAAGCGGAATCCCAACTATGGAAAACATTGTTGGCCCGACCTAAGAGAATGAACCAATTGCCCGGGGCGTAAAGAGTTCGAGTTGCAGGTGGGGTGAATTTTCGGGAGTTGAACCGCGAGCATCCCGAAAAAGAGAAGGGAGTCTTCTCTGCCAATGAACCAGCGGTAAAGGGGGGTGTGGTCCGACCATAAAGAACGGGGGGATTATCAAAAGGATAAGTGGGCAAGGGACTCCAAGCCAAACCGGCCGCTCACCCGATCCGAGGGGGGGGGATCGCCTTTCCAAGAAGAAAATCAAAAGAAAGCCGACATACCGCGAAAAAGGAAACTTCACGAACCCGGGATAGAGAGAAAAAAACAAACGTAGAGGTATAAAAGAGCATCTTAGAAGAGGAGCGAAATCGCTCGTCAGAGGGAGGGGGGACGGAAAGGGGAAGCCCATTCAATCTGGGGTGAAAAGCGGACCGGTGGAACCTTTTAGCTCGTCCCAGGTACTATCAAGAAAAGGGGGGACAACACCAAGGAGGCAAGGGTCATGGGGGCAATAGGCGTCCACTAAGGAATCCTTGGAGCGTCCACCGAGGTGAAAAACGAAAGGGCAACTCGACGAAGCCAATAAAACAAATTCAAACTTGTGAGAGGTCGGTCGGTCCAAAATTGCGTTGCAAGGATGGGGGTCTGCAACCCCGCGCGGAGGAGAAAGGCCGAACTCGAACTCAGGGGGATCAAAGGGGGAGGTGGGGACCTATGAATAAGGGAAAATGTAGGGGGTGGGGGCTACCACCTCGTCGTCAACTAGCCGGAGAGTGCCCCGTACATTGGACCGGTCGGAAGGAGAGTGACAAAAGATCTGAGGAAAGATAACCTTTTTTCCCACAAGGGGGCGGGGGAATCGGCGCTATGGACGACCCGCTCCGACCTTTGAAGAATCCGAGCGGCAGCCTGGATCTTGGTTGCAGGAACCGGAAGACAATGCCCTCTTGTGCTTGTCAAGAGGGGGAGGAGACAACTAAGGCCACCTTAATAGAGTTTCAGCACTATGCGCTGACTGGGAACAGACGTTTCACGAACTGAGGGAGGAGCTGGGAAACTACAAAGGGTCTAAAAAATCGGAGGGAGGGCGCATCTCATCGGGGGAAAGAGCCCCCCTCAGGGATGGCAAGTCATAGAAACTGAAGACTATCAGGGAGTTGAGGTAACTGGACATATCCTTTGCACCAACTCTGACTGCTAAGCCCTCGCGTCTCAACCGAGGAGGTATAGCACCGCACTGCCCCAGCCGGAACGAAAGACTACCCGGTGAAAAAAATGCACGGCGGAAGAAGATCCGGAGGAATCAAAATTTCAAAACTGGGATTCTAGTTCCTACCCCTGAAGACAGAAGCGGGGCCCACTCATTGAAACGGCCCTGACCCTGCCTTGGGACCGGTCTCGGGGGCAAAAAAGACAGACAATAGTTTCCTCGACCCTATCTTACAAGCCGCGGTTGGCCCAGACCGGAGGGGGCTGACAGGAAAAAACAAATACGGGGAAGAATAGTGAGGAAGAGGCGTGTCACATTGAAAGAGGTAAGCGGTGTTTCCGGGTCGCCGAGAGGCAGAAAGGAATGCAAAGGCGATCTACAAGGCTTCTGAGGAGGCCGGGCCGGAAAGTGCTCAAACAAACTTTCTGAAAACCAAAAAGGGGGGGCCGACCTACAAAAATTGAACGACGATCAGCGGAGGAAATCGTTGACAAAAACGCGTCAAAAGTAACGCCGGCCTCGGACATAACCGCCGCTGGGGGTACGAAAGGACCCATGTAACAAGAAAATCCCAGAACGTACCGCCACGCAACTAGGTGAATTGGAAAAGCATTGACAGGTGTTCTTCCGAGCGGGTCCTGCAATTACCAGAAGGAAGCAACTGGAGTTCTTTGCAAGCCCGCGCAAAATTCATAAGGCAGGGAAAGTTTCTGCACAGCGCGCACCCGCCACCGGTTGTTTGATCTTTCAAGAACAACTCTCCGCTTGAGGGGTGACGGAAAGAGGAAGGAGGCCCCTGTTGGGTGGACGGGACCTATATGACGGTAAAACGATGGACCAGTCACGTCGGGACAACAATCTGTCAAAACTGCGAGCCGGCCTGAGCCCGGGAACAACGTCGCGGACAGTATAGACAAGGGCGATGGTGAAAAAGGAAGGTTGCCTAGCTATGTTTCACAAAACCCTGGGAACGTCGGCCGAGGCCGTGCAATCAAAGGAGGACTATAACTGGAGCTCAAAAAAGGGGGTATCTGGGGAGTGTGTATTGAATAGGAAAAGTGCGAAAAAAGGCAGGGGGTGTTCGAAGACGGTGTCCGGTCGCGACGAATCGCTCTGGAAACGGGAGAAAGAAAATGGCCTCGAAAAATCTTCTAAGGAGGTGCCCACCGAACTCCCGCGGCAAGGAGGGAGGTCTCACGAAGACCACATTTCCACGCAAGGTTATGTGGAAAGGCGCGAATTTAGCTCCTGCGCAATCTGTCGAGAAACGGCAACCAAGGTTTCACGTGGCTGAGAAAGAGCATTCTCATCATGAAGCAGCTCAGAGGGGAGGACGGGTGTGGGGGATAAACGCGAACGGGTTGAACTACGCGATACAATAAAACCGGCACTTGCATGAAGACGCGGGAAAATTTCACGGATTAATCAGTCGAAAAAAGTCAAAGACGGAATCAAGGGGCCGGTCGTGGTGTTTGGACGGGGATCCTCCGGGGCGTCCCGGCCGAGGGTTTCTAGTTTGCGCTGGGTACTTCTTAAGGAAAAAGGACTATTATCTCAACAAAAAAGGATAAAAGAATCATGGAAGGGGAGCCAGGTCCGCGCGCACTATCAGCAGACACTTCCGGAGAAAGGACATGCGATCGAAACCGTTGGTGAACCCAAAAAAACCGAAGCTCGGGGTTCTCACAACAGGGACGAACCGGTAGATGGTCGGCCAGCACCGCGGCCGAACAATGGCCGCAATGGTCACTGATAGGAAGGTCCAACAGGAGGAGAACTTCATAGAAAAAGGAACAACCTCCTCTTCTCTAGACTAGGCATGCCACGGTAAGCCCGTTCCACCGGGGTTTGCAACGAGCCAATGCGCAGCACTCAACGCAGCGAACGAAGAGGCCCCCAGAGGTGTCCCATTTTGCGTCTAGAACCGAGAAGGGGGGCGTGAGGTCAAAAACCTGAAGGACGCCGAGCCGAGGCCAGAGACCAAAATCCTTTAAAGGAGACCGGGAGGAGGAAAATAGACAACGGCCGAAAATTGCACCAGGGGTTTTGAGAACCGTGGAACACCTCAACTACCAAAAAGCAAGGAGAGATCCAAGAAGACGGAGGACTATTCAACGCACCTAAATGAAGAAGGCCGTTACCAGCGAAAAAGGAGTCGACCGTTCTCTAGGGCCATTGAAGACACTCTTCAGCGCAGGGGTTGGGAAAGAGGGGCCGCTCGACAGATTTCCGGACAGAGGAGTTGGAGCCTTCCCTGGAAAAAAACATAATGGGAAAAGCGCCGCCTTCTTCACAAAGCACTGCTGAGTCCCGTCACCCAATGAACAGGCGCTAGCCCCCTGCGGCACCATAGACAACCAGTTGAAGGGGGAGGGGAGTCTCTCTGGGGAAGAAAGACAGGGAATAAGCATCAGTTTGCTTTCCTACGGATCTGCACGACCGACAGACCTGTCCTGAACTCTGGGTAGGCCCGGACCACGCCTGCTCCTCGGGAAGAAAACAAAGGGAGCCAATCACAGAAGTGGAGTAGTTCGTTAAGAGGAGCGGGTCGTCCGAAAACGCGGAAAAGGGGGAGCGTTTGTCTCTGCTTGCGGAAAACTCGACGCACAAAAGTCCCGCCGCGGGCGCGGAACAGTGGTAGGCGATGAATCGGCGGAATCTGGGGTGGAAATCAAAAAGGGTTAGAAGGGGGAAAACCTTCCAGTCACTCTTCACAAAGGGGTATCGACTCTTTGATAGGATCGGGAGAACGGAAACTCACAACCGTCTTAAACGAAAAACTCGAAGCGAAACACTGGGTGTCGCTTCTTTGGTGCGGGAAAAAAAAACTCATCATTCTTGCCGTCCTTAGGAACTGGGGAAAAAGAAGGTCCGGAGCACCCTTGGGAGGGCCTGGAAACAAATATCCGAGCTACCTGCCAGGCACAAGGGTCCGGTCGCCTGTGTCCCAGCTCGGGAAGAGAGCCATGGCCGCTTATTCTCTGAGAGCCGGTGTAGGGGAGAAAGGGCTCGCAGGATTAGAGGAAAACTGGGGATTTCCTCCTTCCCGCTCTAGAAAGCAAGCAAAGGGTAGAAATTCGATGGCTTTGGTCCCCAGTGGGAGAAGACCTCTGGGGTCAACCGATGATCGTGGAGAGAAGTATCGTTTGTCCGGAAAAGGGACGCTGCAGCGTCCTCAAAAAGCAGGGAGAAGGGAAAAAGAGGGTGGCTATAGCTGCAAAAGACCCGACCTCGTGTTATAAGCACAAAATCGAGAAAGGGAACAGATTAGGGGGGGGGGAGAATGCACTCAAGTAAAGATATCACGGGGCTTCTTTAAGGAATAGGAGGGGGGGAAAGGAACTGATTTCACAAAAGGGTGGACGTTGTGTCCAAATCTATACCCATCCACTACGGAAAGGCACCTGTCCGACAGAAATCCTCGTTCTGAGTGTCCTCTCGACAGGGAAAGTGGGCATAACCTTCGTCCGGGAGGAGTTCAACAGGAGGGGGACCGGCACCCTTCTAAAAGGGTTAACACAAGGCAAACTCAATCAGAGGTGTGACTCAGCAGTCACCCTGGATCCGGGACCCGTACTCAGGGAACGAGGTCTATCACGTCTCGGGGAAAAACACTAGGGGGTCTCCACAACGAGAAAAAAATCCGGTTTCTCACTTCGTACGCCAAAGCAAAGAGTGAGAGTCGGCCAATGGGAACTACCAGCTCGGGGGGAAGGGGAGGAAAACCGCATTCCACGTTTGTAACGAACGCATACAAAAAGAACGACTTTCCAATTGCATGAAGGGGGGAGGCGAATACGTGTGAAAGGGATACTGGGACAGCAGCGTGGAAAACACAGCTCACTATGAGGAGTCTCTTGCCCATGACCCGGGCGAAAGGTGTGGTCGCCCGAACTGGTTGTGAGGCCGATACTTCAGGAAGGAGAAAAGGTGGAACACCTGTGCCGCTGTTCATAAAAAGAGAATGTTCAAGGTCCTTCCCCGGCTAAAGAGAGGAATAAGGCACCGCAGAGAAGATCAACTGACGCACCCGGGGATCTCGAGACAACGGGAGGAGAAATAGATAAAAATCCAAAACTGTTTTTCTTGGAAGAGACAGGGGGATGAGGCCTACATCGAAGGGGAAGGCAGTGCCCATTCGGAAGGGGTGGAACCTAGGAAAGGTTCGGGTATGAAGGCATACACCGGGAGTTCTACACAAACCAACCGGCAAACATGGGCAAGAGCCTCCTGAGAAGGGGGGGAAAAGAAGATCCTTTGATCTGTCAAAAAAGGGGTCCAGTTGAAAGACTGACGGGGCTTGACGATGGGGTTGGCAAAGGGGTCTGCCCCCAGGAGGGAAAAGGGGCGTACGCGGAGACAAACTCCTTTTCGTGGGAGGAAGGGGAAGACTCGACGCGTTGCTCGATAGGTTTAAGGCCAGAAATTGTCTTGGCTGTTCGAGTTTTGTGGGCAG
>Ga0179591_1278987_pt1 | contig 15536 bp, 15 predicted proteins | sample CZOMad2_1_08_16f_FD_182891 | JGI IMG/M metagenome (GOLD analysis project Ga0179591, IMG submission 182891) | Vadose zone soil fungal communities from Angelo Coast Range Reserve, California, USA - CZOMad2_1_08_16fungal (PacBio error correction) | ecosystem: Environmental > Terrestrial > Soil >...
CATCGAGAATACATGCGCGCGAATTCTGAAACTGCCTTCTCTCGGGTTGGGGGGGAACATCAGGGCTACCATCACCTAGGGGGTTTAGTTCCGGACCTTAGAAGTGTTGGTCGTTCTTCAAGTATTGGAGGGAGTGAGTCTCCTCATAGTCGAACAGATGGAGGGGAAAAACTATGCCAGTCTAGGAAACCACGCGGACCCTATGTAGGGCTTCTTCTCGCCTTCTAAAAGGAGGACACCAAAACTTGGCAGAATCGGGGGGGGGGAACTGGAGAGAGGGAGATTACCTCCTGGGAAGGTAGGACTGATGTTGAGTCCCCGGAGGGGCACATAAAACTTGCCGAAGCGATCAAGTCCAGAAGCTACCCAGGGTTGGGAAAGAAAAATGGTCGAAGGGGTTCGGAGCTCCATACCGGATGGGGGGCCTGGCGGGGGCCGTGGTTATCGCTTGAGAGGGGTCAGTCTTGCAGATGAACAAATTGGGGGCACGAGCGTTCTTCAGAAGGGGAGGGACGCTGGGGAAAGGTTCTGTTCGCAGACCGAACGGGGCTTTTCTTGAAAAGGGGGTGCCGGGAAAAAAAGGACCTCATAAGGGGGAAACAAGGAAGCAAAAAAGTCTTCCAAGGCCCGAGTTCTCAACTTTAGAGAGGGGGACGCTATGGGGCATTCGCGGTGGGAAAGCGAACTTGAAACGAAAAAGGGGTCCGAACTGATCATCTTTAATGGAAGGAGCACGGGACAGATGGGAAAGGGGTCCGGGATCTGAAGCAGGTTTACTATGGGCAGAGACTACAAGAAGAGGTGCAACCAAAAAAGAATAAATCGGTGGCAACGAGAGGACAGCTCGTCTTGGTTTTTAGAGAACAGAATCGGCGGCAGTTACCGAGGAATTTTCGGGGGGGGGCAATGTTAGCTTTAGAATGATGTCAGGAAAAGGAAAACAAGAAGTAGAGATCAGGGAGAAAAAAACCCTTAAAGTGGAGGGGGTCCGGAAGGGGGAATCAAGAAAGAAGGGGTCTGGGGAAGCACCTCTGCCGCCTGTTGGTATGGCAAAAGCGGAAAAAAAAAATGGTGAGGAAGAAAAATGCAGTCTTTACGATGAAACAGCACCATGCTCGAGAGAGGGGAGACGGCGACCGAAGGGGGTAGTCATGGAATGAGCAAGGGACAGGAAAGCATTGGCGTAATCGTGCTCGAAAATCGAAAACACGGGGAGATCTCCGCTCAATGTGAAGACGCTAATAAAATAAATCAAAGGACAAGTGAAGGGTACGTTCCTAGAGAAGCCTTGAAGTTTTGTGGGAGACATCTGATCCAGGAACAAAACGGAGAGGTATAATAAGTAGGGGGTCTAGTTCAAAAAGTAAAAGCGCTTGGCACCGAAAAAAGGACAGCGTAGAAGGAAAACAAAAGCTGATGCATCGCAGGGGCGATAATAGCCAGTGAAAGAAAAACCAAGGAAAATGAACGGTTTGTCATCACGAATCCAGGAAAAAGGAAAAAGACCATCCCAGCGTGAAGATACGAGAGAAAAAAGCGACACGATTTCTGGAAATGGAGGGAATGGAGATGCATAGGTGAAAGCCATGAACACCGGGGTGTCGCTAACAATGGAAAAAGCGGCCAGGGGGGGAAGGGACAAGCCCCGAGCACCGAAGGGGAAAAAATGAAGCCAAGAATCAGGGGGTGAGGAATTAACTGAACCTGGGCTTTGGGGCCCTCAGGGGAATCAAAAGGGGGGACACGGACAAAAAAAGAAACCAGGACACGGCCGACGAGAGATCGAACGGCAACAGCAGACCTAAAGGGGGCCTGGGCAAGCTGTGAGATGTGCAAAAAAGGGGAAAGAAGGCTAGCACGCAAAGCTATCATGAGAACAAAGGAGAGGGACCCAGAAGAAAGGGGGGGCCCCGTGTCAAACCGGGGGCAGAAGATCATAACTAAAAAAATGTAAAAAATTCCAACATGCTCTCAGGAAAAGGAAACTAAGGAGGCAGCTTTAAAAAAAAAACAAGCAAAAACCAAACCACATGACCGAGGAAAAACCCCCTCCCACCCAACACCAAACCTCCCACAAACGATTCCAGATATCCATTGTAAAATAAGAAATACCCTCTCCCAAAACAGTTTAACAACTCTAACGATCTGTACGCTGAATCAAAAATGCAGGAGTGGAGGGAGTATAAAGGAAAGAGGGGGGGGGAGGTAGAAACCATTGGTCAGAAAATCTCCCCCTTCTAGCCAACCCTACTAACTTAGGGAAAGCTGGAACAAGAAGGGGAGGGAATTCTTGGAAGGAAGAAGCGGGACAAAAGCGGCTCCCACGTCAAAGCAAGGAACTGGATGTCTGAAAGAAAGAAAGAGAAAGGCTTGAAATTTTAGAGAAGGAGGCAAGTCGGGAACAGGGGAATGACGGGAACTAAACGTCCAACCCAAGAAAAGAAGAGCAAAAAATCTGTCAAGAAACCTAAGGAAGGGACGGAGGGAAGCAGAAACGGGGATGAAAAACTGAGGGAAATATGCCTAATAAGAAGCCCTTAAAGGAAGGGATAGGGGGGAGAGATTCCTTCGTCGGGGGGGGAATACAAAGAGAGAAAGTGGGGGCGAAAATCAAAGGAAAATGAGACTTCAGGGGGGAGGAGAGACCCCAAGCCCAATAAGATAATCAAAACGAAGAAGCACGCGACCTACACCAAAAAGGGGTAAACGTTACGGGGGGAGGGGGGATGTCAAAGGAGGTCTCAAACCGAGAGATCAGAGGGACGTGCTAACTCTTGCGTAAAAGAAAAGAAGCATCTGATTGGAGCAGGGTTGGACGTGAAAATCAGCTCAAAAAAGGAAAGGATTATAGAGAGAAGGAGGGAAAGGCGACTAAGTGCGCCCTAGGGCCTACAAGCGTCTTTTGGGGGTTCAGCACGGGTCTGACAGAAAAGAAACCTAAGGGTGTCAGAAAAGAGGAGGGAAAGTTTTTTTCTTAAATGAGGCTTGCTGAGGTCCCCCCACCAGAGAGAACGTTCTAGAACCACGAAGAAGTCACTAAGCAAAAAAAAGACGGAGATCATTCCAATGGAAAGGGGTAGGCTCTTCTCGCCTTGGCAAAGCAACGTCGGAAGGGGGCAAGCGCACGGGATTGAGGTCTTTGGGGGAATTTGAAGGGTTCAGGGGGAGGGGGGAATCCCCCGGTCGGAATTCAAGGCCGGGTGAAAGAATACAAATTGAAGGACGGGACCTCCCTGGGAAAAGACGTTGGAGGGGAACCACCATCCAGGAAGTGAAACAACAAGCCTCCGGGGGAGACGGTGGATCGAGGGTGCTCGGAAAAAAAGAAGGAAAACAGTTCTGGGGTTGGAAAGATAAGGCAGATAGGGGCAAATGGGCGGGTGGTCGGGCCAGGGGGGAAGAGGGGCGCTAACCGTGTTGGTAGTAAGAACCGGGGTATCCGAAAAAACATTAACGAAGGAAGCGTCAAGGGAACATTTCTCAGGGGGATTAAAGAGTTGAAAGGGGAAAAAGGAAGTCCAGGTCCGTCGGGGCCATCGCATGGGGTTAAGAGTTCGTGGGGGAAGGAGATCGGTAAGTGCATATGGCTGCCGGCAGGGGAAAGTCGTGCCTCTAATTGCGGAGGGGAAGAGCGATTGGAGGCAAGAAGAAGCTGGGGCGACCTTCCGGAACGGCGGGAAAAAGGACAGAAAGGGAATTCCCTTCTAGGGAAAACCCGCGTGATCGGGGGGTCTTTACCAGAAGGAAAGAAGTACAGAAGCCGCAAAGTTGTTTAAGCTGGCCTGGGAAAAGGAAAAAGGGTCACAAAAAGGAGATAAGAGGAAAAAAAAAGGTGGAATAGAACCATGTCGGTGGCGAGGCTGACGCACAGGAAGCTTGGGCTTGTTCAGAGACGCGCCTGGGTGGGGCAGAAGTCCATTTGGCTGGAAAGGAGGGAAGAGGGGCAAGATCGTGGGGAAAGGAGGAACTCAACCCTGAATGTCTTGGAAACGTCGTGGACAAAGTACGCCAAAAAGGATTTGGATGTCGAGGGGAGAGGAAAGGGCTGATCTGAAAAACCCAACCAACAATTTAAGAAATCGTGGGGGTCAGGACTGAAAAAAAACTTTGACGCCCGCTGTCCGGTGAGAAATCAGGAACCGATCTACGGGGGCCCCTGCAGGGAAAAGAAAGTATTAAAGAATCCCGGAGGGGGGGTCGAGATAACAACAACACAGGATGATGAAACTCGAAAAAGGAGGTGGGGAGGAGAAGAAACGACAAAGCTTCGGAATCACATTTTGCATTGGGAATGAGACCTAGAAAACTCAGGAAAAGGGAGGTTCATTTGACAGGACCGCGAATAAGACCTTAAAAACGGGGAAAACCAGCGACGGGAAAAAAAGAAACCTCAAATTCGTGCGAAGAGGACAGAGACGAAGAGTAAACGATGCATTGTCTTTGCGAAAGGAGAGAATTTCACAGGGTTCAAGAACCGCTCCGGTTAGGGAGACATTTACCATGAGGGTGAAGAAAGGGGGTGCAACCAGACCCAAGAAAAGATACTTGAAAGAAATGGTGTTTAGGAAAGGGAGGGTATTCTCTACAGTGTGATTGGAAGACCGTCGGAAAAAAGGAAGAAGCCGCGCCCACACTAAAACTTAGAGTTCACGGAATATTGAAGAAACTATCTGTGAAAACTCGCCTATATGGGGGAGCCTGGGGAAAAGGTAGGGAAGGATCCGGGGGAAGTAAGGGAACCGGAAGGGAATCGCAAAGACGTATCATGAATAAACATTCAAGAGACATCCGAGAGGTGCCCGAGGGTCAAAGTAAAAATCTGATGAAGGGCGACCTAAAATCTCTCCAAAAGAAGGCCAGGTAAAACAGGGGATAGGGCTTAAAAGAAAAGTAAAAATTGGTGAAAAGCAGGAGGGGAGACTAAGAGCGTCACGGGCAGAAGGGGTCATGGAGGGAAGAGGTTTCTTCGAAGAAAAAAAAGGGTGAACCTTGAAAAGAAACCTAAAACTTGCCAACAGGGGGACGAAAAAGGCTGGACAATGACCGGATCTTAACCGAAATTTATTGGGTTAGAGCAAATGAAAGCCGGAAAAGAAATCTGGTCCCCCAAGGGTGGAGTTACTTCACAGCCAGTTACAGGAAGAAGCAAAAAGGAGGGCTTTAATTCAATTTTGGGGGGGTAGAGAGAAAGACTCTCCGTCCTGGGAAATTTTAATACTTTGAAAGAGGAGAGGAAAAAAAAGAAATTCAGCCAATCGCTCAGGTAGTTAAAAAAGAAGAATAGAAAAATAGGAAGGTTGAACTATCCAAGGGGGAGCGCCTAGGGTATGAAAAAAATAGAATAACCCTTCCCGTGCCGATCTGGAGATGAGAGATTAGTTGTTCACGGGGGGAAAAAAAAAGGTGAATTACTCCCTACAGGGGGGGTATAACATCACGAGCAGACAAGAAAAGAGAAGCAAAAATTTCAGTAAAACAAGTCTCTTACCTCACCATCTCGAAGGGAGTAACCGGGGTAGGTATCTCCCACCTCGACAAAGAAAACGCCAGGAGTCGCCAAGGGGAAGGGAAAAGCGCGCAGGGGAAAATCTCTTTTCCATCTCTCAAAAAAAAAAAGAATAGGAAACAGAGAGGAAAGGGAGAAAAGAAACACTACATCGCTGCGTGGGGCTCTGCAGTGCCTCGAAAAGTCGTTTCGGGGGGGGGAAAAAAAACGTTGATGCTCCCTGCCTAGATAAAGGGGGGGGATTGTTCGGTCCGCGGGACGGGGGAACCTGGGGGTCTCTTAGATTGGGGAGGGGGATGAAATGGCGCACACTGAAGAGCAGACGGGTCGGGACTACATCTTTCATAACGCACGGAAGGGAAAGTAATAAAAAGAACTTAGTAATATGAGATCTTCACTGGGGAGTGTAATAATAGAGATTCCAGCAAAAAGCGGGGACGGAGGTTCAACTGGCGGGTGGTTCTTTTAAATGGGTGGGAAGCTGTGGAGGTAGGACTTATGTTTTTAAGCTCAAGAGAAAAAGGCTCACCCGGAACTAAAGTTCGGAGAAACGAAATCATAAACAATGAAGTGAAAAAAGAAACAGAGAAGGAGGGGGAAGGGCCCATCCATTGAAGATTTAAAGTTTTAAGGTTTTAGAAGGGTGCTGCTCCAGGGAAGCTGCAACTAATCCATCCCTTTATGGGTGGACAGAGGGAAACCTTTTCAGACACGGCTGGGAACGTTGAGGGACGCGAGGAAATTTTCCAGGGGAGGACCTAACCGTAGGCAAAGGAAGAAAGCTTCCCATCACTTGCCGTCTACGGGGGAGCCGTCCAGGGGTCAAACAGGAAAGAGTCGCATTTTCCGGCGGAGCAATGGAGGGTAGGGGGGAAGGTTTGATCTGAAGCATATTTCTAAGTGGGATGAACAGAAGCTGGCACTCGGAAGATGAGTACATGATCCGAGAGACCTAACTTCTTATAACCAGAGAAGATGGCATCTATAAATGAAACCGGCTTAGATCTGGTGGAGGGGTGAACAGACTGAACGGGCAGGAGGAGTCTTGCCGAGCATTTCCGGGGGAGAGATGCGGAAAGCCGGACTTCTGAAAAGATGAACCGTCCTAAGAAGACAAGACTTGGAAGAGGAACAAGGAGGGCTGCACGGATTCGTTGAAGAAGAGTTTGTTTGGGGGAGAAACTCGGCCAAAAAGTAGGGGCAGAAAAACCCGGGAGGGGCAACAATTAGGCAATCTTTCCCCTGGGACGACCAGGGTAAAGAGTTACTTAAGAAGAAGGGCTGTCCTGAAGGGGGCTTAGGACGGCCCATCTGGGGGGAGAGGGGGAAGAGAAAAATTATACGACGAGGCCGATGAGGAGTGGGTTTATAGGAACGATCTCCCATGTCTGACAGAAGAGGAAAAATCCCTTATAAGGGGGGGGGACGAGCAAGAAGTCAACACACAACGAGGGGCTCAAAAAGTCGAAGGAGTTCAGGGCCAGTACAAGAGACTTGAAGAAGGGGTCAGCGGCCATGAGAGAGGGCCTACTTATTCGTGGTCTATCAAAAGGGGGGGAGAAGGAGCGGACAAAACTATTCCAGACTGGACAACAGAGGGTAAAAAAAGGGAGCCGCCATCCCCAATAGAATTGCGAGAAACACGGGACAAGCGTGAGGGGACCAGCAAGATCTGAAGAACAGAGGAAGGGGGACCCTCCCTTTGATTAGCCTGCAACCAGGCAAGAGTGGAGGAAAAAAAAAAGAACACAGGAAAAGAGGGTCACCGCGGAGGCCAGATAAATCCTGTCTAGTCAGAAGATCCCGGGGGGGGGGGCAAAACTTTGAACAAGAAAGAGAAGGGGGCTAAAACAAAGAAAAAGGAATCGGGAAGCCGAATAGCCTCTGAAAGATCAAGGGGGAAAAGATCAGGGAAATAAAGGAGAAAAGGGGGCCTGCTATAAAAAAAAAAAACTTTAAACGAAGGGGCAACTCCAAGTAGCAAAAGGAGAAAGGTCCCAGGAAGACGACAAGGAGGGGCCCTATGGGAGGAGTGACAGTTACTTAAAGATGTAAAAACCTAAAAGCTCTATTACAAAAATTCTGAAAGGGAAAAACTCCCTTTAACTGGCGAAGAGTTGAAAAAGGGGGGTGGGAAGCGCAACTACGAGAGGAAAGTTTTCGGCGGTTATGTAAGCGGGGGACGGAACGGAAAACCAGTCGGACAAGACGGAGAGAGAAACGGGTCAACCGCAAAGGAGGACCGCTGAGGGGAAAGTATTCTTAAAGAACTAAAGGCGCAGCGAGGAGCTACACAAAGAAAAATGGGTGATGGGCCTTTCAAAGACCTGGGGCTCAGCCAAAAGACAAGTAAAACCCTGAAAAATTTTAAGCGGGGGGCCGACGAAGGAAAAGGGGAGAAGTTAAAAGACAGGTTGCGCCCACATCAAAAAATCATCGAAAATAATAGAAAAAAATGGAGACCTCTTTGCCGGGGCAATGGGGAGGAACGGATTTAAAGGTACTTCCATCTGGACATGGAGAGGAGTGGGGGTGTTCCTTCTACTCCCGGTGGGTGTAATCAATAAGGAGGAGGAAATAAATGAATTGGGATACTGAAGCCCAAGGGAACAAGGTAGGAGGAAGGAGTCTCCATACACACCAGAGGAAGTAGAGAGGGAGGAGAAAAACAGTATTCTTCAGAAAAAAAACCTGTCATCCAGCCGGGGGGATGCCTTGGCTCACCTCTCAGTTAGTGCGGGGTTGTAGTAATGTATATTAGAGAAACAACAAAAAAGTAAATATAGAAGAAAAACCAAGAGTCATTCTCAGTAAATGTAGGGGTCAAAAACACAAAACCAGAAAACTTCTCGGGGCAGAGAGGGCTCTACAAGCAGGTTTAAGCGCGATCTTGGGAGGTTCCTGAAAGCTGGGAAAGTGAATGTTGGATGAGTGGATGTGAGGAGTCACCCTCCGATCATGAGTGAGCGACGAGAGTAACCAAAGTTCACTCAAGGCACGAAAGCCCGTTAGTATCATCTAAGATCGGGAAGGTCATTTCTATGAGATCAAATCAGGGGAAGGACCCGGCGGCCCACGGGGAGGCGGCAAGGGGTGGATTATCTTCGATTTTCAAGGAGGGGGGGGAGGGGGGAGTTTTTACAAAGGTCGGGAAAGAATTAACCCCTGCAGAAAAAGAGGCGTGCAATAGTCAAATGGGAATAGTCCGAAGAGGGGGAGCGGCGGTCTTATCAAATCCAGGGGAACGGAAGGGAAATACAAGGGTAAGGGGGGAGCGCTTGCTGCAGTAGCCGGGAGGGGCACCTGAAAGAGTAAATAAAAAAGTCCAGGTTTGGGACGAGCTTGAAACCTTTTCAGGACTCGCGAGTTTAAAGGTTACACCGTTGGGTGAAGGGTCAGGGGAATAAACCTTTTCAGTCAAAAGACCAGTCAATAAAGAAGAATGGATTCCGGGGATTCAGGACCCGGAGATAGGATAGGTACGATGGTATCCATTTGACGTCGCTACACTAATCTCATTGGGGCATACACTGGGAGTGGCGTAGGAATAAGATGGAAAAAGCATTGTACTTCCATTGATGGGAAGAGAAGGGCTCATGATACCCAGCTTGAGACTGGGCGAAAAGAATCTATCGAAAGGAAGGGAAAAAAATATTGTACCCGGGAGAAAGAAAATGGACAGACCCAGGGGATATAAAGAAGGGACCTAGAAAACTTGGAGGTTACCGTGGGCCGGGATGATAGGACTTCCCGAGCAAGTTGAAGGTGTACGTTCAGGAGGAAAGGTCGCTGTCTTAAAAAGGGGGGCATGTACGAGGATATCAAAAAGGTGGATAGAAAAGTGCGGAAGGTCGGAGGGGTTAATAAGAGGGGCCAGCTGTGGGTGCCTTCCCAGTCTTCCTAAGTTCCTTGGGTGGAGCGACAATAAGGGGGATGACACTTGCTGGAACGAGGTGGATGGCAGTCTTTGTTGTGGGTTGGGGTTTGTTGTTTTGTTGTTTTTTTTGGGTTTGGGGGGGGGGGTTGTTGGTGGTGGGGGGGCAACTGGATGACTCATCAAAAGGAAAGGAAGAAGCGTTATCGACGGAGGAAGAAAAAGAAGGGTCGTGCACCGGCGACCAAGGAGAGGTAAAAGCCAGGGAAAGAGGTAAGGGGAAGAGGGACTGTCCTGGCAAAAAGGGGAGAAACGCTAGCGTTCTCGGGGAAGAATGCCGGGGGGGAAAGGGAACAATGGGAAAAAAATTTACTTTCAAAGAAGAAGCCCTTACGATAAAGCAAACAAAAACTGAAGGAGGGAGAAAAGGGGAGACAAAAGTAAGGCTTCAGACAATCTGCTGAGCAATCATTCGAGAGGCGTTCCTATCTTGGCCGGGATCAAGAGATGAAAAAAATCTGGGAGATCTGGACCGTAGGGAAAATATTCGCTCCTGGGGGAAAGGGGGCATCAGCAGAGCCAGAAAAGAAAGACCCAAGGGTAGGTCGGGAACGAATCAGAGGCGTACACAAGTAAGGGGGGGGGGATGAGTTAAGCAAAGAGACGAGAACCTCAAAACATTGTTGGGGAAAGAAACAGTGGTGTAGCAGCATGGCAAGTCATGAGAAAAAAACAAACAGCCATCTGATTACAAAGAGCGGAAGCCGGAAGTACGTATTAAAGGGTGATTTTAAGAAAGGGGGGCATTGCCCTAGGGGAAGGAAAAGACGACACCACCTTCCCTTCTCAAAACACACAGGAAAGTCAAAAAAAAAAATCGCAGAGAAGCAGGCGGGAAAACCACAAGAAAATTAGAAGTTCGCTTAGGGCTGCACGACAAACCGTTCAAAGGGGTACTCAAAAGGAAAACCAAGGAGCAGCAAAAAGACCCGAATGATCTTCCCAGGAAGTGTCCCAGGGGGGGAAGAAGAAGGCTAAGATTAGAACTGGAAAGGACAGAGCTAAGGGGGGGGAAAGACAACTTTTAAGATCCTCTTAAAATTGTTAAAAAAAAAAAGAAGATGTTAGACAGAGCTGGCAGGAAGCAAAAGTTGGAAGCGTGGAGGGAGAAAAAACCGGGGTTGTCCAATCCCCTTCCAAGCGAGCGCCCGAAAAGCACAAAAGAGTACACGGGTCTATGAAAAGGGACCTCTAGGAAAGATGAGGGTGGGAAGATCAAGCCCGGAAAAGGGACAAATTCGGAAAACACGGGAAAAATTGCCAGGGACAAGAGGGAGGCAAGAACAGATAGACCAAGAGAGACTTCTTACTTTGATGGAGCTGGCAAAGAAGCAGTCAACGGGAATGAAGAGGCCTCCCCTGGGTCGAGAAAAGACGTCCCCTCGTGAGAATAGCTAATTCCCGTGGGAAGACTCCCGGAAGAGGGGAAATCTACAAAGGAAGAAGCCCGGAACATTTTCAGAAGGAAATAGAAGAGGCAGTTTGTGGGAATTCCACGGTACTAGTTTTGGGAATAGCGAGCAACGAGGTCAAAATTGGAGAAAACAAAATAACAAAGAAGACAAAAAGGTCATTGCCGCGTCTGAAGGGACACTAATTACAACCTAGTCCTACCTCTTGGTAGACCCTCCTCCTTTCAAACACGAGCAAGCGCCAGGGGAAAAAAAAAGAGGACCTAAGTTAACCGTGGCTCTTGTGGGAGGAAGCGAATCAGCCCCAAACAACTAGGGTGGGACACAAAGATAGAAGAAAGATTGCAACAGACCGAAGGGGTCCTTAAACGTTTATGCAGAGTTTGGTGAGTCGGCTGCGACTTGTGAAAAAAAAAAAAAAACCACACGCCCCGATCCGTCGTGGTTGAGGGAAAGACGTCTACTTCCCTTTGTGGGGTTATTCGGATGGGGGAGTTGGGTCTTAGGAGCTAACCCAGCATAAAAGGGGGGATCCGGTTCATTCCAAATAATAAGAGGAAAAACAAGAAGACCTTGAAGACTCCTGAAGAAATAGGCACGGGAGGGCATTCCGCCGTTCCAGCAAGCAGGAAGAGGGCTTAACAGGTTTCGAGGAGGTCCCTTTGCAGCATTATATTCTGCTTGATGGCCAAAATTCACTGAGTAACCCTGTGAGAGAAACGAGTCGAGAAAGTGTGAAAAGAAAAGAGTTAAAGGGGCTGCAATCCGGATGGGTTCGGAGAACCCTGGGCCGTGGGGTTGAGGCTGTAGACCGGCTGCAGGAACAATCCGCCTTTTTAGCTAGGGGGGATGGAACAAGATAACTCGGGAGGAGGCGTCCAGTTCGGGGGGGTCTCTCTCCGGGGATCTTGGATTTTTCATGACGAAAAAAACATCCTTCCCATAACGGCGGCCTCTGGGCACAAATAAAAAAAACCGGGGCCATCGGGGAAGAAAGTTAAAGAAGTGGAGAAGTAGCAAGGGTTTTCATAGTCAAGCAACTGTTTTTGGCAATGCGGGGAGGCACGCTTCTGAAGGGGGGGGGGGGAAGGTCTTCCATTTCACTGTTACACTCGGAATAGCGCGAACATCAAGGCGACTGGGAGAGAAACTGAATTAGGCGACAGGCGGAAGGGAGGGATGCAGAAAGGAAAGAGAAGTGGCGAAAGGGGAAGAAGAAATCGGGAAACTTTCTTGTGCTGTTGAAAGATGCGAAGGGAAGGCGAGTATCTAGCTGTAAGGGAATAGCAAAGGGGTGGGGGGAGACGGTAAGGAGGGAAGGGCAATCCGGAAAAAGAAAAGTCCCAGAAATATGACCACTAAAATTTATAGGGGGGGGAGAAGGCCGACACGCGGTTAATCAGACTAAGGGGGGTGGTTGTGCAGCAAACCTGGGTCAGGAAAGGGGGGGTCATGAACGCATACGGAAGGTCAAGGGGAGTAAAGATGGCTTCGGTAAACATGGAGATCAGACATAAATGGTGACCGTCGGTAAGTCGTACGACTCACGATAGATCAAATAATTCTACAGGGAAAGACAGGTAATCTTTAGCTGGCCGACTTTTGGGCAAGCGGCCGAGGCAGAGCGAAGTCCAGATATAAGCTGAAGCATGCAAGCCGGGGGCTTACAGCCTTTCCGATTAAGAAGTTAATTGAGGGGCAATCTCAAAAAAAAAAAAAAAAGAGGCGGAAAAGAATGATCGACAAAAAAAGCTCAGGCTTCTTAAAATACGGCACAGACGAGGAAAGAAACCTTTGCAGAGGGGAGAATTAGAATGCATCGGCAGAGAGAAGGGGGGTCCGAAGGACCGGAGGGGAAAAACACTTACCTTTCCAAGTTTTCACCAAGGCCCAGGCGACCAACTCACAGAAAAAGAGACGGTGCGGGACGAAAAAGGACGGACAAAGCGAAGATCATACTGAAGACGAAAAAAGGGACCCGCTCCCCTTGAGGATTGCAAAAATGCCAATCAGACGAGGGGAGGAAACAACGAGGACCCACTTGGTACCAGCAAGATAAGAATTGTCGAGCCAAGGGGTTGAAAGTGTAGGGCCCGCTGGAAGAAAGGAGTACACAGCCTGACCTTCTAACACAAATAAAAATCTTAAAGGGAAGAAGATAGCTCGAGAAGGCGGGTCCACAATCCACAAAAGTCGACCTCGCCGCGGACAATTTGACCTGGGCGAAGGACTGTTAAGTTTGATCCCGCAAAGAGTTAAAGCACCAGTTCGCATAGGAACGAGGAGAGACTTAAAGTGTGTACAAATTACATTGAGAAAGATGGATGCAAGATTTGCGAACCGAATAGCTAGCACCAAGTAATGGGAAGAGAAGAAAAGGGAAAAGCGTCTTCACGGCTTTTTAAAAAAAAAAAAAGAAAAAGAAAAAAAAAAAACAAAAAAAAAAACAAAAAACAGTAAGAAAGCATAAAACAAAACCAATGTAACCACCCGCCCCCGCCAGAACAACAACTTCGGAACCCCAGCAGACAAAAGGAAGAACCCTCCCACACCTCAAGAACCCCGGGCCCAAAAGGAACAAGAAAACAATGGGACTCGTGTAAACCTGGACCCTTTCCCTGGCGGGTCACCAGCAGAGGGGACAGCGCAGCCGCTTCTCCCCCAACCCAGGGCCCCCCTTTTTGGCCCTCGGACGTATGGCCAAAAAAAGAGAAGGTCGCCGCGGGGGGCGGACCTTTTCCGGGGTTCGGAAAACAAAGTTCGGGAAGCACCTGGCACGTGCTAGCTGGAAAAGCAAACGACTACTCTAAACTCTTCCAAAAGGGATTCTCATAATAAAGAGCCGCAGCGAATAGGTCCCCAAGGCAAATGTAAAAGTCCCGGATGAGGGAAAGAAGAGGGGGAAGGATAGAAGATCTTAGGTAAACTGAGGGCGAACGACGCAGGCGAAAGTAAGGAGAGGCGGACTTGTGTAAGCCCATCAGACTTCCCATCTGAAATAGGGAAGAGGGAGAGCTTCCTTACGCCTCCTTGAAGGCCGAAGGGTGAACTGATTGATAAAAAAAGTAGGACAACTGGCTCAGATCCTGCGGGCGAACCGTCGTTACTGGACGACGGGAAGTCGGGACCCATAATGAAAGGGAACACGAAAGCAAAAGAAGAGGAAAAGGTCAAGGTAATATCGAGGTTACCGGGCACCGGATACTTAAGGGAGTTGAACGAGGGGATACCGCCGAGACGAAAACCCTAAGAGCATCTCCAGGACCCCGATACTCCATCTACGAGAAAGGATAAAAGGTTTCCATTCTCTAGTATGAAAAGAGAGAGAGTAAACAACTCATTGACTACATGGCGAGAGGGAAGGGGAAAAAGTGACGAAACAGGCGGAGACTTTGGATCCGGGATGTAGGCAAGAATCTTGGAATACCCGGCTTGTTGTCGTCAAAAAAAGATACTGGTCTCGGTAAAGTGGGGCTTCTTACTTATATGGGCGTGCTATGCGAAACCAGAATCTATGAGACGCGATACGCAAAAAAAAATTAAGGCACCACCTCCGAAGGGTCAAAAGCCATATCGGGGGAAGGGGGGGGGCTTAAGAAAATGAAGGTAGACGGACAGAACAAAAGCTAAGGCGGGCGCCGGCATGGGGCGGGATTCCAAAGGAAGAGGTGATAGAAGGGGGTTTTGATCGCCCGGGACGTGCCCTTCGAACCATGCAAAGAAGCCGGCGCTATCGCTCAAAAAAATGACTTGCAAAGAAGCCTGTGCAATCTGAATGTCGAGACTACCAGCAACAGGGCCGACTGGCACCTGTGAAGTTCCGCGAAGTCTGCAGGGATGAAGCGGAAGAAAAACTCAGAAAAACTGGGGGGGTGTTCAGAACTTAGGTCATAGAAGGGTAGGGCGATATGGTTCACGCTCAAAAAAGGTTCAAAGGGTCTTGGAAAGAAGTTTGTGGGAAGACGAACCTATTCCAAACAAAAAAACCGCTGATAGGGAGGTAAGGAAAAGGTCTGGCAAGAAGCCGGCCATTGAAAAAAAAAGGGGGCCAAAGTGAGAGAAATGTGGCATCTGGTTCGTTAAATTCGAAGAGGCAGAGGGCCAGAAAACGGGGAAAAGGCCGGTCCTACAGACTGCGACTGTCTGGGAAAGAAATTTAAAGGGGAGGGGAGTACACCAACAGAAATAATCTTGAAGCCCAGGCTGAAGAGCGCCCTCGGAGATATGTGGATGTGCCAGGCCGAAGGCGGGAGAAGGGAGAAGTCGCAGCAAAGCTTGGTTGGGTAGGGTCAAACTGAAGGGGAGAGGGGGAAATATTGGCCAAGAAAGAGTCGAAAAGAAAGTGGTAGAACAGGAGGGGGTTGGGCCAACTTCTTACGTTACTGCCTCGGGGGTTTCATAACAGACCGGTAGGTTGGCAGGCTACATTAAAAAACCTTGCTTGACGATGTTGAAGGAAGATCTTAACCAAAACGTCAATGAAATGCGGGGACGCGTCGGGGTCGGGATCCCCTATTCGGATGTCGAAGGGCCAAGACTTGGCTTCGAGATAGTGGAGGGAATCGTGGAAGGAGGGTTCGGAAAAACCCTTTGATCAAACGCGGCAGACAGGGGTGACTGGCAAGGGTATACTCATGGCCCGTGCAAGGTCTAAAAAGGGACCATCCTTAAAGTTGGGGGAGAA
>Ga0179591_1303944_pt1 | contig 15536 bp, 15 predicted proteins | sample CZOMad2_1_08_16f_FD_182891 | JGI IMG/M metagenome (GOLD analysis project Ga0179591, IMG submission 182891) | Vadose zone soil fungal communities from Angelo Coast Range Reserve, California, USA - CZOMad2_1_08_16fungal (PacBio error correction) | ecosystem: Environmental > Terrestrial > Soil >...
AATTCCAAGAAAGAAAGTGTGGAAAAGGGAAAAAAATTGTTTGAAAGAAAAGTCTAATACAAAATGAAAAAAAAGAAATGTGCCCATAAATGCATCTACCCACCAGCAACAAAAGACAGCAGAACACCAGAAGAAAGCTCAATATCCAAGCGACAAGAAGTCCCTAAGAAAAAAACCACAATGGGACTGTTTGGGTCCTCAAAAAACCTCCCCTCTGATAAAAAGCAAGGAACGGCCTGGGGCAGACCCAGGAAAGATACCAACAATTGTCGCGCAACAAAAATTGGTTACCACTCCCACAACGGTTTCTGACGAAAGGTCCATAAACGAAATAACGGGCGCAACTGGCTTGTTACCCGTTGACGTAATTGGGAAGAAAGGGACAACCAAAAGGGAAAAAATCCCAACAGGAAGCCGAAGCTCAACCATGGGGGGGGGGGGGGGAAAAACCCGGGTAGAAGCCACGGAATCCGGGGGCAGGGAGCAGCAGGAGGCGATCCACCCAATTTTCCAGCAGATCCAAAAAAACAAAGGCCAGATGGCTGGACGGGGAAGTTACCCCGGAAAAAAAGTCCCTTTTCAGGCTTTTTGTGGGTGAACCCGAAGATCGAAGTAGCTTGGCGGGGAAGCGCCGGAACGGGAAGGCTGAAGCTAGGAATCGACGGGAAAATTGGTCCAAAAAAAAAAAATTCAATATATTGAAAAGAGGGGGCGAAGGTTTCAAGAGGAAAAACACCAAGGTTGCTATAGCCTAGAACGTCAAAAAAAAAAAAGTCGGACCAAAAGAGGTTTTTTGTTGCCATTTCCGGAAACGTCGTGATGGGGGGCCCATTATGGTACTGGCGCGGAGTGCAGCCCTGGGCCTGGAACCGGGGTAACGGGTGGGGCAAAGTGAAACGGAAATGGGCTTGACCATTCTGAGAGAGTATCCCGAAAAACGCCTCAGAAAATGGCTCGGGTGCCAACGAAAACCCCAAAGTCACAACTAATATCTCGACAAGGGTAACAACATCGGATCCCCAAAAAAAGGCGGCTTCCTGGGCAAAATCAGAACGGAAAAACGCTTGAGCATCACAAGCGGAAACGGCGCCAACCCAAGCGCAAAAAACATGGCAAATGAACGGGTGGGTTTCCTTTCAAATCCGGGGAAATCAACGCTAGTGTCCGGCAGAAGTGGGAAAAATAATAATACCCGGCACTAAAACACAAAAAAAGGGACTGCCTGTGCGGACCCTGCCGCATCAGAGTCCGACACACAAGAATAGCAAGAAACTCCACAATCAATCGGAAAGCTTCAATTCAAAAAGGGAGGAGGCTTGTGGGAAGAGCGAAAATAGGGGAGTGGTACCGGGCCCCAAAAAAACGGGCCGGAGGGGGCTAAAAAAATCAACAAAACAGGGGGGGTCGTCGACGCGAAAAAAAAAACCGCGGTTGACGCGAGGATGTTGGTCCCGCGGCTGTGGAACATCCACAACGCTTAAAAGACGACCTGCTGTCTGTTAAAGCACGAGGGGGCCAACCTGCAAGATACAGACCTCGGAAGACGGAGAGAGAAGCTGATGGGACCTGGGGCCTCCAAGACATTCCTTTAAATAGCCCGCAAAACCCAAAGCAGTGCAAAGGGGAAAACCTTCAAGGGTCCCGCCCGGGAAAAACCCCATTCTTGTTATCCTTAGTACACGATATTCCCGCTCACGGGGGGGGTCCGAGTGTGCGAAATTGCCCTAAAGTAAAAGTGCGAAGTGTTCAACAAGCCAAGTGGGGCCCGCCGAAAGACTCAGGGTGGTGTCCAAGCGAACTGCAATCAAGCTGTCCCGCAGGGGGCACCCGAGGCAGCCGAGCTGGTTGGGTCGTAATAAACACAGAAGGAAAGGTTTACAAGGCACCAAGCCCTGCAACACCGTTTTTCTTAAGGAAAGGTGACCTTTTTTGCAAACTAACGGGGTCAATGTGTTGGTTACAATGTGTATAGAGGGACGGCAACCTTCAGCAACTTCCGGACAAAAAAGGGGAGAACCGCCAGGAAAAAAGATGACCACAGGTGCCCACCCAATCGCAAGGGGAGTTTGGCATAACTGGACATACCGATGGGGGTTGCGAACGGATGGAGGGACCTAAAAAGGTAGCAGGCAGCCCCAGGGGTGAAGGGATGCAAAAGGGAAGCAGCTTGCTGGCCGTGTCACTGCAAAACTTGAGGTCGACCCCCATAAGCAGGGCAAGGTTTAAGGAGCAGATGGCTTCAGGAACAGTGGACCCTCTCCTCAGCACGAAATCATAGGGAATTCCAAAAGACCACACCTGCGGGGGTATGAAGGACTTCGGGGAAAAACAGCAGAAAGTTAATACGTACCGGATCCGGGGCGACCCGAGCTTCATCTACTGCGAGTTTCGTCAACGAGAAAAAGACTTCCAAAGGCAAAAACGGGAACAAAAGCAAAAGACAACCAAAACAACCATACCAAAAGTTTGGGCAAGAAAAAACCCCAGGCTGAAAGAAAGAGTTTGTATGGTTCGGAAAAAAACAAGAACATCTCAGAAAAAACATCGTATGCCCGAGTGGTTCAAAAAATTGCTGGGGGGTGAAAGGACGGAGGCCGACGATGAGGGGCGGGGGGACGTGGGAATTATAAACGGGAACAAGCAAACGACGGGGACGACAAATCAATTACCTTGTTTCCTTTGTAGGGAATCCCAAACGCGAAGTCAATTATTGTGGCCCAACGACCCCGGGCACGATTTTGCACACAAAAGGCCCTCCGTTCAGGGGGTTCCTGCGTTTGAATGACCATTGCGTTCAGGTGGGAAAACACCAGTTGGGGCACGGTTAAATAAGGCGGGGGGGAGGAAAAACTTCAACAACTCCCTGTGGGGGGGGCTAATACCTCCGCCCCCGGATGTCGCAAGATCCTAGAACGTAATCGACCAAGTGGTTCCAAAAACCCCCCTCCATCTCAAAAAAACAACAACTGGGGGAAAGAGAAGAGAAACAAAAGGGGGGGTCAAAACGACTGGAGGGATCATAAGGCCTCATAGCGGTGGGGGGAGGTCTCACAAAGAGTGGCTGTGGGGGTAGGTTTCGCCACCCACGAAAGAGGGGCCCTTGCCTCCTGAATTGCCACCACCTTGAAAAAAACAAAAAGGGAAAGCACTACAAAAAGGGGGCTAATCTAAACTTGATCCGTGCATAACGATGATCACAGGACCATAGAGGTTCGGATCGGCTAAAGAATTCTACACAGAGAGGGGGAACCCAAACGACACGCCGTTCCACCCCAACGGTCAACAAGAAAAACAGGATCTTGAAGAAACGATGGGCATCGAATGGAGGTGCCTGAAATGGTTGGGGGCAGACAAAGGAAAAAAGCAAAACGAGGTTAGGGGTTCAGGGAACTGGGGTCGATGCAAATAATGGGTGAAAGTTGTGTCGGTTGGAGCATACGTTTTTTGTGCCTGCACGTCAAAAAGGGACAGAAGTGGAGTTCGTACACTGGGATGCAGGTTATTAAAAAAAAAAATGCTGTTCACCAGACACGCCGCGATTGGGGAACAGCATGGGGTGGGGGGTTGCTTGGAAAAAGAAAAAAACGCTATAACGCCACCCTCCAGTGAAAACCTAACGTAAACCGGGGGGAGGGCGGCGACCTAAGGTGCTGGAACGGCATCCCTGATCCTTGGAAGAAGAAACGCAAAAACGCCGTGGATGCTAGGGGATTCGGGGTGTCCCCGGAACAGTTTTTTCGCGACTCAAGTATTGACAAATACCAGTGCGGGGCGGGAAAAAGAAGAAAGAATGTTTGGAAAGTTTATCCAGAGCGAAAGGCGCAAAAAATTCAATCCACATCCCGAACAAGTTAAAAGAACCGTCCAGGGCAGAACGGGGATTGGGGGGGCGGCAGGGGAAACCTTCAAAAGGTCTCGCCCGCAGGGCGCAGGGGGAAAACAACAGGCAGACTCTGGAATCGATGAGCCTGGATGGCGGGCAATTTGGAAACGGAGGGTGGAACAAGACAGAGCCCCAAGAAGACAAAGAGAGGAACCCCGCACCGTGGCCGGGGGAAGGGAACGGGGCGTGTGAGGCGAAAGTGAGCATGGGGGTGGTGAAAAGGCTGTCAGAAAAACGAGGGTCGGGGTCACTCGGGTAGACGGAAATGGTCTGGATCCCAGGATACAGCTGACCTCCGCGACGGGGGGGTGCCGCAAGTAACTTGGGTTGCCTCCGCGGGGAGCAGCATGTTCAACTTAGGCCTTTTAAAGAGAAACTCACACCTCAAAAACCGACAGCCGAGGAGTGGATCGTTGCGAAGTGGGGGGGGGAGTCGCAAAGCCCGCAAAGTGGCAAGGGTGCCAGGGTAACACTATATTTAAACTTAAAAGTCCGAGGGGGCGTGTACGAAGACTTCGGGGATGGCCGTTGAGCCCCGGCGCATGGACCGTGTGACCGGAAAAGACACAGAGGCGCGAACAGAAAAAGGGTGCAGGATGACAAACAACTGTGGCCCCGCGCAAAAGCGTTTGGGACACGGAGGGTAAAGGAAGAAAAACGTTGGACAGTACCTCGCTGGGTGCGCGATTGCGAAGTTGTGCCGACGGTAGGAGGACAGCTAATGGGGTTCGTGGGATCATAATAATCATGACGGGAGTGCCTCGGGGAGGGGACAATATTTCCTAGAAATCGTGCATGAGGTCTGCGAGATACAGAGTGTCTTACGCCTTCAGGAAGCCCCAAGCCACCCGTTGAGGAAGTTTGGGGAAACCAAAGCCCTGACGGGAGAAAGGTGCAACAAAAGCGAATAAATAATTGTAAGCGAAAAGGTCCTAAGACACCCAAGGGAGAAGTCACTTTGAACACAGGGTAATATCAACGGGGAACTTCAAAACAGGTAAGCCAAAAGGGGTACTCCTAATGAACTGGGGTGACTCAAAATTACATCGGGGGCCTTTAAACACTCCATTCCTGACTCAAACGGACTGCAGCTGCCAAGCAGCGAGGGTAAAGGGGGAACCGCATTAGAACGGTGACAGGGGGGGGGGCCTTGAGGAGAAAGCACATATCTTTGATTGTTTTGTTCGAAAGATAGGGGAACTTCGAGGTCGCTAAAAAAAACCTAAACACACTGTCCCAAGTGCCTATGCAGTGGGGAGACCGGGTACCCATGAGATTCGACGAGGTTCGTTGTACAGGTTTGGGGCCTGAGGCGCAAAGGGAAACACCCAGGCAGGGTGTTCGGTGGACTGCGGAAACCGTTTGGTACAGGGGCGAAAGGTGTTGGGGGGGCGGGGGAACGGGGGAGCAGGTTTTTAATTGTTGATCAGAAAGGGGAGGGTTGACAGCCTGCAAGGGGGGTCGGGGGGGGGGGATAGGGGAATGGGGAGTCTTGGCAGCGGGGGGATGGTTATTTTGCGGGGCTCTGTGTCTCCGATTCTGGCAAAGACTTCGTGTGACTCATGCGTCTACGGTCAATTGAAAACAGAAAAACAAGTTGGCGCTCATGAGAAAAAATTTGTAGAGGGGCAAAAGACGGGATTGGGAAAGGGGCGCAGGGTGTGACCGCTGGCTCCGGGCGCCATTTTGGGCCCGAGACCAGAAAAAGATTTTCCAGAGGAATATGAGGTCGATTTTGCCTTTGAGACATGGCCTGCGTGGCGGCTGAGGACGGTGCCCAGGACGAAATTATGGTTCTCATAAAAGGGAACAGACAGTATACGCAGGGGTTTTTTAAAGCAAAGTGAGTTTCCGGCCCGTTAAAAAAACTGAAGAAAAGGAAGGACAAGGCCAAAGAAAGAAAATCCCCCTGAAAAACGCACGACAGGCTTCGATAAGACTTAATGAGGGCTGGCTTCAGAGTCATGGTGAAAAGGCGGAGCCGAAGAGGCAAAGCCGTGAGAAGTGTTATCAAAAAGACGCTCGTTCGGGAAAATTGGTCCGATAAAAACACCCGGGATGGGCAAAGTTGAAACCATCTTAGGGGGTGCCTCTTCCCGGGTGTAGGAAGGTTGGAGGGGGGGGAGGGGAAGCACTCAACAACAAAAAAAGAGGGGTGAAGGGGGGGGGAAGTAGAAAGGAACGCAAAAGACCCGGGGGGGTGACTGCAGACTTACGCAAAAAAAAAACACAGGGGGTTAAAAGGGTTCGGGAGGGTGGACAAAAAAGGGATGGGGGGAGGGGGGACGGGTGAACATTATCAACTGAGTTCGCACTGCGAACATCGGACAGAAGAACGGCGCTCAAGCAAACCATCCAAGGTCGTTGTGTCACCGGGATCAAACGTGAATAAAAGATTCGATGGAGGCATATCCTGGAAAAAAAAATACTGCTGCAATAAACGCGCCAGAAGGGAACCAGGAAAGGGACGGGAATCCACTAACGCCAAGGGTCCAAAGGAACGAGACCTGTTCGGCCTGGGCAAGGAAATTGGAGGTGGAGGGAAAGGCCTGAAGCGAAGGGTGAAGTATGCTCCAAAAAGGAACACTGCCGGTTGCGGAGTGGTTGGGAATGGGGGTCCACTGGGGTTCCATCTGGACATAGGGGGGGGAAACACATAAAAAAATCCGAAGAAAACAACGAATAGCAAAAAAAAAAGAAAAAAACCTTTCAAAGATATCAAGAAAATCTCGGGATTGCTGCGAATACGCAAACAAAGGGGGGGGGAACGGAGACCCAGAAACCCCGAAAAAAACCCCCTTCGTGGACAATCCGTCGGTCCTTGTGAGGTTTACCCTGGCTGCAGGCTGAAAAAGGGGCAGAACCCAAGAAAAATTGGGAGGGGCATGTTTAATAAGTAAGCAGAAGACGACAGGTGGCCCCAAAAGGCCGACCGCAGCAAAAAAAAAAGAAACCAGATAGAATCAAGAAACAAACGTCCAACGAAATAAACCCTATGAAAACAAAGACAAGAAAATGGAAGCGGTTCCACCAGAAATGGCCTACAGTACCCGGAAACCGGAAGGTGCTAACTAGGGAAAAGGGTGGGGAACCGAGACAACGTTTTCGGCCGCAGGAAAACCGAAAAAAGGGGGCGCCCCCAACTTGTCGGGGGGGCCCTTTGCGTAAACCAAAAAAGACTTAAAAGGGACCTAACAGGAAAGCTCCCCAAACCTGACCCGGTCCGCAAAAGGATCGGCAGTGAGGAAGGGCCGGAGCAGGGGTCCACGGGATCAGGGGAACAGGCCCACTGAGGTCAGAAGACCATGAAAGGAAAAGACGTTTTCAATAGGGGTGCGGAAAAGTTCAGATTCGAATTAGCAGGGGTGTCTGCGCCCAGGGAACGGTGGAATAGTAGTGCGGAAAAGAATAGAAAGAGAATGGGCAACAAAAAAGAAATAGAGTTGTTTGAAAGGTTCGAAGCGGTAAACTAAATTGAAAAGGGGAAGAAAGAAATCAAAAAGGGGTTCCCAGCAATCCGCCCTGTTTGGGTCCTTTTAAAAGCGGCGGTCACATGAGTTTTTGGCGCGGAGTCAATGCTGTGAAAACAAAAGGGGAAGGAGGTTGGGGAAAAGTTCGAAAATGGGAATTTGACCCCCCCTCCTGGGAACGTATCCCTTCTCGGGGGCACGAACCCGCCCAACGAAGAGCGGAAAAAAGAAGGGAACCCACCCAGCAGGGAAGACTTCTTTCTGCAAAGGCATCGTTGCAAACATGCCAGGCGGAAAGGGACCTCGCGGCCCCTGCAAAGGGGGGGGGGCCTTTCAAGGGGAAGGGCGCGAAAAAAATACTGTGGAAGACCAAACTTGAAAGTGGCAACACCGAAAACGAGGTTTCCCGGTCAAAAAGTTGGAAAAAACCGATCTGGGTCCGTGAAGAATCAAAAACAATCATCGGGGAGGAAAGGAGGGAAAAAAAAGGAGCGTGGGAATTGGTGAGCGAACTAAGTTGGGGTACGAAGAACGAATGCAAAAAGGAGGGCGGCCTTGAGGGGGGCCGACGAAAACAAGTTCAGAAAGAAAAAAAAAAGGTCCCGAAAAACATCTTTCAATTTTTGAAAACAGACCTCTGGGGGGAAAAAGCACCGGCAACAGCGACTTCTTGCGCACGAAATGAAAGACCAAAAAACAAGTATTTGCCAGGGAAGAAGGAAGCATAGCATAGGGGTGAGACTGGTTGAGGAAACATCCATCAATAGAAACGAGAAGACAGAAACTCATCTAAAGATACTTCATGAATCGCGGGGAAAAAAAAAAATAGGGGTTCCTTTAGGATAGGAGGAAACGATTCAAAGACTCTCGAAAAACGGCTTGCTGGGGGGGTCCCGCTAAAGAGGTAAAAAAGCCAAGGCTAAACAGGGGGGTGGCCACCCCCGACCAATGGCCCAAAAGAACCGAACCTCAAAAGCTTTTGAAGCAAAGACAAGGTGCTTCCGGTCCCGCTGGGGGCAGAAGAGCTGGATATACCAGAAAAAGTTTAAAAAGCCCAGGCAATAAAAGAAAGCCACCGGAGGAAACATCCCCATGGACACTGGTGTGGGAACTTAAAATGTTGTGTAGAAAAAAAAATGGGGTGGGGGGGGTGGAAGAGGTGCCCCTTCCGGCTCAGGGGGGAAACGCTTTTCCACATAAAAAGGGCCGGAAAACCGCCCCCGGAACGTAAACCTTCTTAATTGGGGTGCGAAAAAAAACTTTGGGCATAAAAAGAAAAGAAAGAAAAGAAGGAGGGGTGAAAGGGGTCCAATGAGGAGCTGTGATGACCGTTCCCAGTGTGTGGTCCAAGAGCATGAAAAAAAGGAGAAAGGGGTGGAACGGGGGAGCCGGGATCAACCGTGTGAGCGAAATCAATGCGGCGAAAGTAATGAAGGGCAAAACGACCCAAGAATTCGAGGGCAGTGACCTGCATGGGGTAAAGGAAAGCGGAGAACCGAGAATAAGAAAAGAAAACCAGGAACCCTCTGACGTACTTCGGAACTATCACACAACGACAAATCCCACCGGGGGGACAGTGCAACAGAAAAAGAAAGCCCCTTGCGACGGTTTGAGTGAAGAAATAAAAAGAAGACCAAGAAAAAAAGTAACAGCAAAAGGGCCCCCTAGGGAAATGCTGCGGAAGGACCGTGGGGCGGGAAAGAGATGAAAAATCTGTGGCGAACGGTTGGGGTAAATTCCAGTCGCGTAAAAAGGTGGCCCCATCCAAGGTTTGAGGTGATCGCTAAGAAAAAAGTCCCCCATCAAAGAAGGACAACAAAAAATTTATCGGCCATCTTGTGGCCCTTCTGAAAATGAAAATTAACTTGGTCAGGTTGGGGGGGCCCGTAAAGGGCAAAGGGGGGTAACCAATCCGGAAAGGATTCGGGGTGGCAGGAACTGGGGGGGGAACCAACAACAATTACAAGAGAAAGTTAAGATAAATCCGAACCTAAATGTCCGGGAACTCGTGAGAGACATCCGATTCGAAGGGGAAAGAAAAAAACAAAAGGAGGAGGATTGGGAAAAAAAGAGAATACTAGAATCTTAGTGATATCCAGCGGATTCACCATGGCTGTTGGCGGAGGGGGGGTCTTCTAAAAACGTGAATGGGGAATGGCCAAAACCCCCCAGACGAGTGAACCATGCCAGATTCGAAATGAAAACTCCAAGAATGATCCCGAAAGGGCGAAGAGATGTGCAATCATTGGGGAACGGTTATGGTGCACATGAACATATAGGGCCTTAAAGTCGGACGACGGAAGTCTAAAAACGGGCGAACCCTCAATGAGCATGAAACCCAATTAAAGCGTCTTCCGCAGCATTTGAAGAAAAGGGAGGCAAAAGAAGAGATAAGGGTTGGAAAAAAAAAAAGTAGGTTTGGGGACCGGTGGAACAGAAGAAGACGGCTGTTTCGGTCATGTCAGGGTCCTGCTCAAATGGGTTGTTAGGTGGGGGGGGGGCGGGAGTAGGCCTAATTCAAGGGGAAAAGTGGGAGGATCCTGAGGGCTTGTATTACCTGTGTAGAAAAGCAGGCGCACGCCCAAAATTTGGGGTCGGGGGGGCGTTACGGGATGGGGGGACGCGGACAACTCCTAAAAGGGACATAAAGAGACGAAAAAAGGCCTGCTGCAGAAAACTACACGTGGGACATCAAAGACTTGAATCATCAAACCTCGTTGGCTGCCTGCGGTTTCTGAGAGGTCCAGAAAAAGGGGTGGGGACAACCGAAGAAAAAGGGTAGTTTACGTGGGCTAGCGGGCACGGCAGAAGGGTGAAATCAAAGGGTCGCAAGAGGACCTGAAAAAGGAAAACGAGGGGCCTCCTAAAAACATTCCCGAAAAATGAAGTTTTTGGGGAAAAAAAACACCAGTCCAGGGGCGGACTCAGGGGGACGGTGCCGTGTGGGCAGGGGGGGAAGCTTTCAGTCGCCCCAGGGAGTATGCTCATGGAGCAAAGGAGCAGAAAAGAACACCGCCTGAAAGGGAAGTTGAGAGGCAACGGCATGTGCAAAAAAAAAGGTCCGTGAACAGGGACCTCACGAGCAGAAAATCAAAGAGCACCCGCAAAAGGAAGGTCCTATCATCGGGTTCTATAACATGGGAAAAAAAAAAGGCGAGGACTTGTCCGCGGTTGGAAGGGGCCCCATCGGCAGAGGAGATGGCTCCCAAAAAAGAACAAGGACTAAAAACAAACGGGGTATACGGGCCCGCAAAACCTTTGCCTGGTTTGGGAGGCCCTTCGTGCGTGACAAGCACGGGTCTCTAAAAGATTTGGGGAAAAAAAGATCCTCCGGCACCTCGCTAAAAAACGTTTTCCGCGGAACAGAACGTTTGGATTGCGCCAAAAAAAACGCAGTTTTTTAAAGGGGTCAGGCTCAAGAAAAAAGGATGGAAAAAAAAAAAAAAAGGCAAGGCAAGAGCAGGGGCCCGGAAATAATGAAAGCCGATGGATGGCGGATGTGTACGTGAGACACCGGGTTGATGGAAGGAACCTGGCAAGAAGGAGGGGATATGACAAACAAAACCCCGACTCCTTGGGAAGGAAAAAACAAAAGGCCAGACTCCATGACTCGAGGATGAAGGGAACGCTTGGATGCGTCAGGATTTGTGTCAAAAAAAGAAACCCAGCTCAAAAAGTGGGTAAAGAAAGGGGTTAAGAGTGAACGAGAAAGATGAGTTCAAAAGTACGTCCTTCACACAAAGGAAGCCCAAAAACCCCAGTCGTTGGACGACCGTCAAGGGGGAATTGCCCAAAAAGGGAAAATAAAGAAATGGAAGAAGGACCGGAAGGCAAAACAACACGGGAAAAAAACGGGGCATGGCTGAACCATTGACTAGTTATAGCGGGGGGAAGAAAGAGTCTAAGAGAACCAGTCTCACAAACAAAAGACCGGTTTTTGGGAATCTCCGGGATATTGAAAGATATCCCTGAGAAACAGGTTGCATCGCCTGCAAAAAAGAGGATGTCCTGAACGGGGACGCAAAGAAAGGAAATTGGCTTCCTGAAGCGCCATCAATTCGGAATGGGTGTGGGCGATCCGGGGGGCACTGCCAGGCTCAGGCTCTGCCACGTCCCCAAGGGGATCGTGGAAAAAAAGGGCAAAAAGGGGAGATTTTTCGGGAAAAAACATGTTCCGGGGGGTTTACGCTGGGGGGGGTGGGGATCCAATTAGAACAAGGGGAAAAAAGAGAAAGAAAACTCAAGGGTTTCGGGAAACGGGAATGCAAGAAACCGTGTTGATCAGGGAAGAAACCGTGCGCGAAATGGCCTCTGGGGAACCGCGACGGCCGGGTTACCTTTTCTGGGATTGGGAAGAAAGCTTTCAGTTGGACAGGTTGGATTAGTTCCGAAAAGTTGGAGAGACGTCTAATCTTGGGGTGCGTCACGGTTCAAAAAAAAACTAGATGGCCGCGAAAGGTAAGGGCTGCGGAGTTCCCTGACATAACCAAGTTAAGAGCTACGTGGGATGAAAAGCCAGTGTAACTGGAACTACAGGGGCCCAAGGAGAGGGGTTTGAAAAAAGGGATCCTCCAAGCGGACCTGACTTTTGGGGGGGAAACCGAATCTTCATCAATAAAGAAATTGGAATTGGGGAGGGGAGTGCTTTTTCGGCGGGGGGTTGCATTTGCCAGAAGTCGCGGCGGCCTGGCGGGGGGGGAAACATTTAACTACCTAAAAGGATGGGAAAAACAGAAGTATTCAGGTTTTCGCACCGAAGGCAGTTGTAAAAACCCAAACCAGAAGGGAAAAAAACCGTGTGTTCAGCGGCAACGCCACTCAAACTACTAAGACTAGCAAGCCTGGCCCTCGAGGGAGACCCTATGTCGCGGGGTTTCACGAGAGCAGTGGAACTGGGGAAAGTAGGAGAGACAGGGGGGAAAGTTCAAAACAGTTAATATGAAGTCCAAGAGAGCCTTCCGAAAAAAAATGTGGTCCGATACCAAAGCCCAGCCCTGGTGAGAGAAACCAGTGAAACCATAGAGGGAAAGAAATTCCCGTGTACCCAACGGCTCAAAATTCGGTGTCGGGGGAACGGCCGGATTTAATAGAAGCAACAACAACAAAAGAAAATGGAGAGGGAAACTCCCTGCGCCACAGCACCGAACATCCAAGATTCTTCATCGAAGGGTCAAACTGGTGTCCTTGAAACCATAAAGGAACTGAGTATCGACACAAAAGGGAAAGAAAAACGAAAGAAAGGACTCAAACTGGTCAAAGAAACAAGATCTTGAAAAACGAGGAGAAGGAAACGGAACCTGGCGCCCTCAAGGCCCCATAAACGTCGAAGACCGGGGTCGATGCAAGGACTAGTTTTTAAGAAACCTGGAACGCTGAAAAAGGTTGAGGGGGGGATAAGAAAAAACGAGAAGGTTTGCAAGGTGGAGAATACTTTCTGGGGACACACACATGGTCCCGGGAAGAAAGTCGTCACATTGAAACGTTGTCAGAAAAGGAAATTAACAAAAGGCAAACCTTTCCGAAGAAATATCCTCCCCTGTGGAAAGAAAAGGATTGCTGTAGAGTGGGAAAAAAAAGCCGACCCGGAGGACACTCGCAAACCCTTACAACAAGAAAGGGGTCGGGTGTTGCCGAAAAGAACCTGGCAGGGGGACTCCCCAGAATCGACGATCAAAGCAAATTGTGGGAAAGGGGTTAAAGAGAAGTCAATCTGAAACGACGGTAAAATAAAAACCGCATCACGCAAAAATAACCATATAAAAATCCTCCAAAAAATTCACCCCCCTATCAAACCAAAAATGAAGCGGTTAAACCGCCCTCGAGAAAAAGGAAAAACCGAGGGAAGTCAAAATAGCCACATTTCGCAAGTTGTAACCAACAGCAGCAACGGGGGGCGTTTCGGCAAGTCCAATAAACCGAAAACCGCAAGGTAGGGGTGGGAGGTGCGTAATGGGTTAAGCCAAAAAAAACCCAGGTAAAACATCAAAACAAGAAAAACGCCAGAAGCTCCCAGGGACCGGTGAAAAGTGATGGGACAGGGAAGGAAGGAAGTATGAGGAGGGAAGAAGTTGGGGTTTCCACTCTAGATGTAAAAAGACCAGAATATGTGCAGGAAAATGGAAGAGAATCGCAAAAAAAAGAGGGTTCAAATAGGGTCGACTTCAGAAATCGAAGGATGTTCTAAGGCAACCGGTTGAGCGAATCTCGAAGAAGGGGGGAAAACGAAGTTCAAAAAAACAGTAGATTTAGAAAGCAGTAGTACGGTTGAAGAGTAACAAATGTTGACTAACGCCCTCCTGTGCAGAGCCGGTCCCAAAGTTTTTTGAATTTTGCGACTACTCTTACCGAAACATGGAATTATGCCTGAGAGGAAGTTGCAGGGACGGGGTCAGGGCTTTGGAGGGGACAACAACAAAAGGGAAATTGATTCCGAAAAAGAAGGTAGAAACGAAACTCGAAGTCTATAAAAGGGACGCCCGCCCAGGATCAAGCAGAGGAACTTACACATTCTAGAGGCTTCAGGAGTAAAGCCGCTTGAGATCATGCGTAACCAAACGCCTCGCGAAAGGAGTCACAAAAAACTGGTTCCTGGATCTCTTCAAAAAGCTTGGGGGGCCAAACTGGGGGGGGTTGTAAAACAAAAAAAAGAAAAACCGACAGAAAAAGTGGAAAAAGGGGGCAAACTGCAAAAAAAATAAGCAACGGCTCAACAAAGTCCGATCGGACTTCAACCGCAAAATCTACGATGAGAAAAGGAGTCAACAGAAGGGAGGTGAAATGCAGAAAGGGGGGAGTGTAAAAATGGGGGGGAAAAATGAAAAAAAAAAAAGGCCGGCGGGGGAAAAGGGCCCCCAAACAGTTAAAAGGAACTCGAAAAAACCAGGAAAGTTCGCGAGGGGGTTGGCCAAGAGGGTAAAGAAACGCAGGTCAGCGATAAGGGCCGCACGAGGCCAACCGCAAAAGCTTTCTTTGCGGAGGAGTCAAGCGGAGTCAAAAAAAGGGCTAGGTGCCAGCCAAAAAAACAGAAGTTAGGGTCCGAACGAAAACAACGGGAATCGACGACGTCAGATCCTTGAAAAAAAAGAAGGAATCTTAAGAAAAAAAAAAAAATAACTCCTCTCAAAACAACTTCAGAAAGAAACGTGGGGGAACCTCATGAAAAATTTGGAAAGCCGGCCAGACGAAACCGTGTGGGGGGGTGCAATCCCCTCCATGTGGGCACCAAAGACTCCATTCCGGACACGTTCCCCTAGCGGGGGCGGTCCTGCATATAGCGGCTAACACACTTAAAGGGGACCACCAGGCAAAAACAAGACCGGTCTTCCAGAGGGAAAGTGTTTGCAAAAGGGAAGGTTTTGAGGCGGGATGTGATAAATTGGGGGGATCCGAAAAAAAAATCAAAGAATGAGTCAAAAAACCGCTGCAAAAAAGCCCGAAAGTCGCAACTTGGGGTCAACCATCTTGAAAGGGACGGTTAAAAACTGATGGACAAGGGGAGACCTACATACATCCGAAGAAAATACCAGCAGCCAGCGTGGAGAAGGAATTCAAGGCGTGAGGCCGGGGGAAAACCGTTTGGGGGGTCGCATTAGGCGGCAAAGGGTTCTCCGCTGGACCAGTCGATCCAAGACGAGGTAAATAAACAGGTTCGGAGGGAACAACAATCTGCAGGGTGATGCTGAAAGAACAAAAGCGGACCAGCATCGATCTAAAGAAACCAAAAAGGCTGCCTCGTAAAAGAAATAAAGAGCAGAAAAAAGATCAGCCAAAAGACAAATCCCAACAAAGAGTTTGCAAGGAAGACCCCAGACCTGGAGAAAAGGATTAAAAAACGAAAAAAATAGGAGAGAAAGGAAACCAGCCCATCAACAACCTCTCAAGAGGCGGAAGGCTGGAAAATGAGGCTGTCTAGAGGTAAAATTCTTCTGCGCCGGCGCCGAAAAAAAGAACATGCCATTATGTTTCAAAAGTGAGTCCATACCGGGGAGCACAGGATCAAAGCACCAGCTTCCGCCATTTGAAGAACCGATTCATTGTAGGGGGGGCAGGTCAGGGGTCGGGAGGGGTTTCCCGGATCCCGAAGAGGGGGCGGAAGCCCTCAACAGCCAATCACCACGGGGGCGAAGACCCCTACACACCGCGGGATGAAAAAGTAGCGTACGATCCTAAGAAAAGATTTGAAG
>Ga0179591_1306877_pt1 | contig 15536 bp, 27 predicted proteins | sample CZOMad2_1_08_16f_FD_182891 | JGI IMG/M metagenome (GOLD analysis project Ga0179591, IMG submission 182891) | Vadose zone soil fungal communities from Angelo Coast Range Reserve, California, USA - CZOMad2_1_08_16fungal (PacBio error correction) | ecosystem: Environmental > Terrestrial > Soil >...
CTGATGTCGGCGAAAAGGTTTGCAGTTCTTGAAAAAGGGGGTGGCCGGACATAAAAATGAATGAAAGAGAACGGACTATGAAAACTTAGGAGGGGGTCCAAAAGTGGGATAGGGGGGGGTTGTTACTGGTAGACCCTAAATAAACACCCTTGGAAAGGAACCCTGAGGGGGGGGGGGGGACAGTCGAATAATGGGGCAAAAAGTAACAAAGAAAAGCCTCCTAAAAAATGAAAAAAAGGCGAAACTCTAAAGAGAACATACTGGTGAAACCCATTAATGGGGGGGGGGGGGGCCAGGGGGCGGAAGGGGCGCATGGGCATAAACAGGGGGTTCCATATGGGTACGGGGGTAGTTGTAGAGGGACGGTTTAAAGGGAATTGATGGGGGGAATTAAGGCCTTTTGTTGGGACAAGGAGAAAAACAAGCGCCCAGGGTCAAAAAAAGCCTTTCGGGGTGGAAAAGACATCGACAGTTAACTCGCGGGATCTGAGGAATGGCTGCCGCCCAGATGGAATAATTTCCAACCGGGAAGGTATAAACGAGGGGGGGGGAGAATGCATGCTTAGCCAAAAAAGAGGTCAAAGGGGGAATGAGTTTGAGGAAAAAGAAAAATACATAATGAAGACCAACTGTCTGTAAGGGACCAGAAATTTGTGGGGGCAAAGGGCCCGAGGTATACAAGGAGTGCAACCAAGGCAACGAAGAGGAAAAGGGTTGCGAAGGGAGAAAAATGCAGTTGTGGACGTCGTGAAACCGGACCAATGTGTGGAGATGTGGGAAAAAGAGTGGGCAAAAAATGTGTGGAAAAGAGGGGGAAAGCTCATTATAAAAAGGGGGCAAGCTACAGGCCCCAAAATAGTGTGGAAAAGGGGTTCGGAGTTTGGGGGGGGGGGTAGAACAGGTCTTAAGTGACAGAAGGGAACTAGGGGACGCCGAATAAGGTTTGGAAGGATTCAAAAGGACCTCCAAAAGTCAAAAGTTTCCGTTTGATCAAAGTCCCATGCTTTACGCAAGACACAACTAAAAATTTATTCAATCTTAAAAACATGGAGTTGGAGGGAAAAAACCAAACATCAGGAGCTCGAAGGCGAAGAAAGTCAAAAAAGAAAGGAAAACCCAGGGGGAAAAAACCAATATGAAAACTGGGAGGGGGGAGTGAGCATCCCTTTTGTACCGGAGGGTTGTTACAAAAACGTACCTGGATGACAGAGGACAAGAGGCTGTAGTACGAAAGGTGAGTACATCTGGGAAGATTGATTAATGGTTGGGGAGGGGGGATGGGAAAACTCATTCGGTAGGAATTTTCATCAATGACCAAAAGTACAATATTGAAAGGTTGGCAGCCATTGGTATGAAAGGGGTCAGAAGGGAAGTAGCCTCTTAATGGAATGGTAGACCAAAATCATAGGAAAACGACACAGACGGGAACCATGTTTCTGGATGCAAAAAACAGGGAGGGCAAGACCTCTTTGACTGAATTTGGGTTGTAGCACAAGACCAAGGAGAGTGGGGAAAGACCATCCTAAAAATGGGGGGTAATTCAACGCAAACCCGTGCGGTAGGTGGTTGGTATAAAATGGGGTCCCGAGGAAGGGGATCAATGTAAAAAGTCAAAAAAAAAACTACAAAAAGGGGAGATCGGGAAAGTTAAGGGGGAAGTTACAAGCCGGATGTTACTGAAAGCTAAAGACGCACGGGACGGGAAGCAAATTCACGGAGAAAGAAGGATAAACAAGGAGAACGTAGTAGAGGTTGAGATCCGTGGAATTTTTTGTGGAAAGGAGGAAAATTTTTTTTGTGTGGGGGGTCAAAAACCAAGGCCAGGTATTTGTGGGAACGTTGAAGGTCATTTGGGAAACATACACTTTTCAAAAAACTCACGAAAAAGAATCAAGTGAGGACCAGCCTTTACTATCAAAGGTGCTCCGACAAAAAAATGCGAGAGAAGGGGGCAACGATTGAATACGACTTTAAGCAGATATCGAAAGCGGACAGGGCGGGCAAAAACGAAGCTCAGGTGGGGGAAGAAACCAAAAAGGGAAGAGAAAGGACACATTCACTACGAAATGGGCTTTATCTTGCCAAACTTTCCAGTCCTACTGAAACGAAATTCAACAGGGTAAGGGGGGATCGAAATCCTAGCTCGCCGACAAAAAGATCAGTATTATCAAGAGGTGGCATTCCAGCACGTCGGAACGAAATTGACAAATTCACTTAAAGAACAACCAGTCACAGACAAAAAAAGGGGCAGCCAAGAATAACCCTGACTTTTACCTTGTCAAGGGTTGGAGGGGATCGCCGTACTGGGGGAAAAACATTGCGTGCATGTGTGGAAAAGTGTTCCGGGAGAAAATGAGCCTCCGAAGGAGGGATCCTAACGAGCACATATGGGGACCTAGGAAAAAGAACATGTGGCCAGAGCACAACAACAAAGGGGGATGGGAGGAGGGAAAGAAAGAAAGGTCGGGTGGGCCCTCTTGGGTATTTAAATAAGTACCAAATAGAAGTGGGAAGGAAAAGGGGGGGTGTCTAATCTCGAAAACATTCAACTCAGAACAGAGACGGACAGGAAAATAACAAAGAAAAGCAAGATGAGGGAATATTGGTGTGTGACTGGGGGAGTTGGGGGAAGGAACGGAGAAAAAAGGGCATGAAGGGTTATCTAAATTGTCTAGTGCGAGCTTGAGATAAGGACGGGGAAATTACCGTTATTAGAAAAGTAGGAAAAAAACAAATTGGGTCGTCAGCCGAAGCAAGGGCTTGAAGGAAAGTGGTGAGGACCTGAAGGAAGTTGAGGTTTTTGCTAAAGGTAATGGTTACGCAAATCTCATCCCCAGAGAACAGAGGAAGAGGGGTCAAATGATACCATATGGGAAGGGGGTTGTCAGTGAAAAGAAAGCACTTTTTGCTGTTGAAGAAGGAAGCTCACTGAAAAAGGGGGAACAGGTTGAAGGGGAAAGTTTTTAAGGCCATACGAACCACGTAATCCAATGGGAAAAATGTCTTGAGGAAGACCACAGATGCTCACTTAAACGAAAGGGGGGAGTTTCTAATGGCGGGGCGGGCCGTGGGTTGTATCGGGGATTAAGCAGTGCTTCAACTGAGGTCAGTAATATCAAGAACAGAAGTCAAAAAAAACATTCCCCTGCCCAAAGGGACAATCAAGGGGAGGGGGTCCAAGAGGGGAGGTTGATTGGAGACTGACGGGAAGAAAAAACATTACAACAAAAAGCACGGGCAGAGTATAAAACAGGGAAGGATACCGAGAAGTAAGAAAAAAACGAAGAGTAAAGAGGGTGAGATCCAGAGGAATAGAAGAGAGGTGAAGTATGGGTGGAGGAGTGCAGAAAAACGGGGAGGAAAGCAGACAGAAAAAGGGAGGTGGAACGAGGGGGAAGATTCTGAAGAAAGGAAGAGGGGGTGGACATAGAGGCGGGAAGAGGGGAGGAGTGGGGTGCAGTGGGGAGGAGAGAGAGAAATAGGGGAGGGTAAGAGAGGGGGGTGAAGGGAGAAAGGTGCGAGGAAGGAGAGAGAGAGAGCCGAAGGCGAAGGAGACTGGGTAGAGGGTGGGGATTGGGAGGCGGCGTAAGGAGGGAAGGTGAAGGGGGAGGGTAGGTGGGAACGTTAGGAAGGTGGTAGGGGAAGTGGGGAGAGTGAGTGGAGGGAGAAAGTGAGGTGGGAATATGAAGGGTTGGGATGAGGAGTGGAAAAGAATCGGGGAAGGTAGAATGGGGGAGGGAAGGGGGGGGAAAAGGGAAAGGTGGAGAATGGCGGGAGGCGGATGTGAGGAGAGGATGGAGGAAAAAAGAGGGAAGAAATGGGGAATGAAGCCTGGGGGAGAAAGAGGGGGTAAAAATGGAAGGAAAGGGGGGAGGAAGAGGAGTGTACGGGGGCGTGTGAAGGAGTTAGGGAAGAGAATGAGGTATCAGGAAGGAGGTGGGAGGAGAGAGGGGATGGGGGGGGGATGGAAGGGGGGGGAGGAAACTGAGGGTGGGGTGGTGGGGGAGGAGGGAGAGAGAGTGGGTGGGGGAGGGAAGGGAGGCAAGGGGGCACAGAGGGGGAGAGAGCAAGGAGAGGAAAGGATGAAGGTGAGTGGGACGAAGGTGGGATGGGGGAGAAGGAGAGATAGTGGTAGGAGGAAATGAGAGAGTGAGTGGGCGAGGGGGGGAGAGAGAGGCGAAAGCGAAGGACACGAGGGGGGGGAGGGAGGGAAAAAGATAGGTGAGGGAAGAAGAGGAAGTGATGAAGGGGGGAAGGGGGGGGGAAACGGATGGGAAAGGGGGGAGGGATGGGTGTTCGGGGGAGTGGGAGAGAAAATGTTGGGTGGGATGTGGGAGAGGGGTTGGGTCAGAGAAGAGGGGTAGAAGATGGGAAAGGGGGGGGGGAGGAGGGGGAGGGAGGGGGGGACGTTGAAAAGAACAGTTGTGGGGAATACGGGAGTGGGGGGGGGGGAGTAGTAGAGGAGGGAATGGAGTAGGTGGGGGGTTAAGAGGGGGGGGGAGGGAGGGGAGGTTGGGGAGACTGAGGCAGAGGGGAGGGGTGGAGGGGAGTGTGAAGAACAATGGAGGGGATATGAAGAAGGGATAGTAATGGGGAGAGGAGGGAGGGTGGAGGAGGGGGGCGGGGATGATCGAGGAGGGGGGGGGGGGGGGTAAATGGGTGAAGAGAAGGGGGGGGGGGTGAATGTTTCCTTTGTGAAGACCAAATAGGTCATCGAAGAATATGCAAATTCAAAAAATTAATATGGGGGACTTTCGGGGGGGTCAAAAAAGGAGTTCTTTTTTACCACGAGGAAGGAGAGTGGGGGGGTTAAAAAGATTCCTACTTCTTCAAAGGGTTTGTCTGGGTGACGTTACGCTAGAGACACAGGAAAAAAAAGGGGAAGGTGTTGGATTTCGAAATAACGCCTTAGGTCAAAAAAACCAGGATGGGGGTCTTTCTCCAACTACCAATAAGAAAAAAAAAAAAAGAAGGAACAATGCTCAAGAAGGTAAGAAGAAATCTTTATATGAGGGAGGGACGGTGAAGTTTTTGTTTGTTTCACAAAAATGAAAATAGCCGATAACCGCACGCGGCCGGCCGCCCTTGGTGTGGTGGGGAAGTTGGGTGGAATTGTTTGTGGGGGCTAGCCGACGAGAGAGGAAGGGAAGTTGTTAGGAAAAAGTTGGGGGGGGGAAATGAAGAAAGACAAAAAGGGCCAAAAAAAAAAAACCAACCCCCACAAACCTTGGTTTAGGGATAAATGTTTATGGGGGTTGAGACAAAGAACTTTGGCATGGGAAAACGGAAAAATGGAAGTTTGGGGGGGAGGGGTGATATCACGTGAAAGAGGGGGGAAAAGAGGGATGGAGTCAGAGGGTACATTTATCCGCGTCTAAAACAAAAAAAAAACTCAGAACAACACGAAAAGTTTATGTAAAAAAAATATTGCAAAGAAAGAGGGGGAAAATGGTAAAAGACCAAAAAACACTAAAAAGACCAATCTCCTAAAACAAGCGAGTTGTCGCTTATCCTGATCAAAAAGATAAAAAAGTGGGGACGCTGAAAAAGAAGAACAAAAAACGAAAAATTTCATAGGAGAGGACATAAAACCTCGGAGGAAAAAGGGCAAAGACTCAAAAGTTTACCCTACCCAGGACCCTCTGAAACAAAACAGGAAAATGACATCTTCAGCATGTTGCACTAAAAAAGGAAAACCGACAGGTAAATTAAAAATTCGGTTGGGTATGTAGGGCACTCCACGTAAACTCTGGAGAAGGCAAAAGGCGAAAAGGAATTAGGAGCCAATCGTGGGGAAAAAAAAAGTCCAGGAAAGGGAAAGATGGCCAGGAACTGGAAGAGGAAAAAGAAAGATAGAAGCAAAATGCATAAACTTGTAGGGAGGTCAAACCAGAAAAACGTGTTTAAGGGGGGGGGGGAAAAGGAAGAAAGCCTCCACAAGACGAAACAAAAAAAAGAAAGGGGGCCAGGGAAGTCCATATCCATAGGAACAAAGAAGACTAGGAGAGGACCAATGGAAAGGAGGACCCATGAAAAGGCGAAAGAAAAACTTAATGTCAATGGGGGGGAGTGTTCTTCAAAAGGAGGTTCTTGGGGAGGCAAGGAAACTGAGGGGGGGTGTGGGTGGGCAATTGCAAAAAGGGGAGGGATGGGGGGGGGAAAGGAAATTTAAAAGAAGGAAAAGAGGAAAAAACTTTGTAGGGGGGGGAAAGGTGCTCATTGTTTAAGGGATGAGTGGGAGGTACCTGGGGGGGAGTATCCCCCTTCTAAGAAAGAAGCGCAGGTGAAAAGCAAAAGAGTAACTCAACAAAAAAACGGAGGAGGGGAAATAATGGCTTGGAAGAAAGGGGAGCGAGGTGGGGGTGGGGACTGGGAGAAGGGGGGTATACGAAAGAAATCCCTGGAAAAAATATCGACATACCGGGAAAGGAAAAAAAAAAAAGGAAAAGAACCGGCATAAGGTGGGCCAGAGTGCGGGGGAAGTAAAAGTTTAACAGGTAATCAACACATTCAGTACCCAGAGGTTTCACATAGAAGGCAAGAACAAAATCAGCAATGCTGCCAATTGCCTCAAAGAAAGAAGGGAAAGGGGAAAAGGGAAAAAGACTTGGAGCAAAGAGGGACACATGGTTGGGCCGTGTCCTTGGGCGAAAAGCTTGGGTGGTCAATAGTGTACTTAAGTAGCTGGGCTGGGGGAACTATTGATATTGATAAAGGGGAAAAAGAGGGGGGGGGGGGTAAGGAGGGGGGGAAGGGAGGCCTGGGAACGGCTAGCAACTTTGTACAAAAAGTACGGACGGTTTGTAAATAATCAAAGGGGGAGGAGAGGACGGAGTATCTTTTGAGGGTGGGGGAGGAAAAAGGGGTACGCTGAAAAAAGAATGAAGACTGGGGGAAAAGGATTAAGGACACGGGGGAAACTGGAAAAAGAGGTGACAGGAAGAAATTTAGAGTGGATGCAAAGCATAGAAATAAAAAAACTAGGATTAAGTAGGGGGGGGAAGTGCAGGAGGGGATAAAATGTTGTTGGAAAATTGCAGAGGTATAACAAAGGCTGTCAGGGGGAAAAGAAAAGCAAACGCAGATGATGTGAAGGAGAGGAAAATAAAATGTTTTTTGGGGGGGGGGTCTTGTGTTGGTGGGGTTGGGGGTTCAAGCGCCAAAGGTGGGGATAAGGGGATGGCTGAAAGAAAGGAAAAAGGGGAAAAAACGTGGGGGGGTGAAGGAGAAAGGGTTAAAAGGAACGATTTAAAAACTATTTTGGGGGACAATCGGAGATCACAACGTCAATAGGGTGGAAACTGTTCGAGGTTTGGTGTTGAGCAGACGGGGGACTGGACGCCAATGACGATGAATATGACGCTAAGGTGTGGAAGGATTTCAGCACCCCAACCAGTGTTAAGTGGGGGGTTGATCAGGACAAGTCTGTGGGAAAAGCAACACGAGATTGGGAAAAGGAAAAGGGAGACAACAAGGAAACGGGCCGGGGTACCATAAAAAAAAAAAAAGCAGAACAACAGAATAGAGGAGATGAGGGGTAACAAAACACAAACATTGGCAACAAAAAAGGAGCGGGCCGGTCCCGTCTTGGGCGGGGTTATAAAGAGGGGGACAAACGGGCACTGTAAACAACCCCAGCAAAAAGATCCATGGAAGAAGAAGAACCGAAAAGGAGGTTGACGATTCTGCATGTCCACGGTGCCTTATGGGGGTGGGGCGATTGTGGAGGGTCGAAAAAGACCGGAAGAAAGAACAGAGTAGGAGAGCACATCCAAAGGGACAAGATAACTGGGGACTAGAGCACATGTTAGAAATCCCAGGAAAAAAAAAAAACTTTGAAAGTGAGAGGCACAACGCTGGGGTTAAAGGGGAAATAGGCACAGAAAAAGTTGTCCAAAGGGGGAAAAAAAAGTCCCCCTCGAAGCCTGGCAAGGGAAAACTGGCAATATGGATGGCCAAAAGCATCGGGAGGGACAATTATGGGGATCAAAGACAGGAGACTTTGTGAAAAAGGAGAGGATCTAATGGGATACTGACCCGGTCTTTTATTGGTTGGGGTTGAAAAAAGATGTCCCTAAAGGGGGGGCGAATTAAAACGAGAACCAACCCGGAGGAAAGAAGGACACTGGTGAGAAATTGTGGTAAGGGGGATGTAGCTGGTGTGTGGGGGGGGGGGGGGGGGGGAAGGGGGCGCTATAGGTAAGGAACGAGGAGACTCAACTTGGCTGGAATGGATGAAAACGGACCAAGGAGTGAAAAACCTTAGACAAAAGTAGTAGAGTGAGAAGAGGGGAAAAGGGGAATTGGAAGAGAGGAACCAAAAGGCAGGGAGGATTTGTAAAAGGGGGACTAAAACAATTGGAACCTCAGAACAAAGATATGAAACTAGCCTTTTTTTTCTATCAAAGAAGTGAGGCAGGCATAAGGAACCTTTCCATAGGGAGAGGGGGGGAAAACCATGGTATTCCCGTCCAAAGAGGTGGAAAGAGGGGGGGGTCTAATTACATCTTGCGAACAAAACGCATGTGTTAATAGGTAACTCAAAACAAGGGATAGGGGAAAAAAGAAACACTGCTATTAAGGCGAGAAAAAAAAAAGGTTAGGGAGTATACTGGTCAAGAGGCAATTCAAGGTCAAATTAGAGAAAAAGACCTCAAGCCCAAACCTATCACATCATAGATGAAAAAAAAAAAAATTATGGGAAATCAAAGTGCACAATAAACTGGAAACTTCGACCAGGGAATGCCAAAGTCAGTAAATTCAACAACACAAGAAAAAAAAAGGGGAAACAGAAAGGGGGGGAGACCAGGTTCCATGGGGAAGGGTCCAACCAACTCTCCCGGCCGGGGTCCTTGGAACTGGAGGGGGGAAATGGTGTCCTTTAACGGAAGAGGCATTCCACTAACAGAGAAAGAAGGGGTGACGGTGTTAGAAATTACCAGAAGGGGGGGGGGGGGGCCATATCCAAAAAAAAAACCAAACGAGGAAGAAAAAAGAGCGGTATTTCTCCGTCAATGTATTTAATACGCCAGAGTGGGGAGACGTTAAAGTAAGATGCAAAGAAATCGACAATGAAAAGAAGGCAAAAAAAAAAAGAAAGGGAATAACGGAACTTTATACCCACTGGTGAAATAAAGGAGGCGGGGAATTGGTGATGTGACTGGTTTGGATGAAAAAGGTGGGGGGGCAGTAAAAGAGGGAAGAAGTCGGAAAAAAGAGGGGTGGGGGTGATAGCGAGCGGGAAATGGGGAGGGCAGAAAAGTTTGACTGTCAAGGCGTCTTATAAAGAAATTAAATCCCATTTTTTTGACGGGAGCACGAATATGAGGGGAAAAACCGATACCGGGGGGGGGGGAGGACACTGAGTAATGCGTGTGGGGGGCGAAGAAGGGATGTAGAGCAGAGGGAAAAAGAGTTAAAAGCAACGATGGGTCAAAAAAATCATATTATTTTATGATGCTCGCTAACAGTCTTTGATAGTAAAGGGCGGCAACTAAAGGGATGTCGGTGGAAGGGAAAAGGGGGGAAAGGTAGTCAAAAGGCAGGAAAAAAAGAAACACAAAAACTGGAGGGTAAATCTTCTTCAATCATGGGAACCATCTCACTACTACGGCTAAGGGGGGATAAAAAAGGGAGTTGTCTAAGGGGAGATCACGGGGATCAACCAGAAGGGAGGACTAATCGTCAGGAAAAGTAATAAAAATCTGGCAACAGAGACTACCACAAGGGTCCACCAATGACGAACAGGAGTCTGGCTCCGGGTGAGAGGGGGTATTGAAGTATAAAAAAGACCAAAAAAAAAAGAAAATAAAAAAAAGCACTGGCCAAGTGAGAAAAATGGGGAATCCTCCGGGGTGAAGGCCAAAGCGGCACGTGGGAGTTGACTCCCCATAGCCAAACAAAAAGGGAGGAAAAAAGCCTGGAAGTGACAAATAAAGGAAATAGAGGATTGCCAATGCAGGGTGTTACACAAAAAATTAAAAGCGGGGTAAAGGGAACTGGTCTCAAAGGGGAAACAGGGGACAGTTTGCGAAAAGAGAGTGAAAAAAAGGACTTTTGGTAAGGTGGGGGGGAAGGTGAATAGGCTTCAATGTCTGGGGCAGGGAATCTGAAACAAAAACCATAAGTCACAAAAAACAAGATTTGCTCGACATGACAGGAAGAAAAGCAAAGTGGGGGGGAAGTATGCTGTAGTACGGGGACGGGGGGGGGGAAAAAAAGCAGGGACAGAGAGATAACCAAAGAAAAACGGAACTAAAAAAAAAAAAAATGGGGTGTGGAAAAGGGGGGGGGGTGGATGGGGTTAGGAGAAGGAAGAGACTCCTGGGGGTTGAAGTTGTGAGTAAGTGGTTTGTTTGCCCCCGGGTAAAAGGGGACAAGTTTTCCTTGGAATGAAGAAGGGGGAGGGGGGCGAGAAGACCGTGGGAAAAAAAAAAGAGAAGGGGAAACTGGAAAAGGGGGGGTGCGGTGAACGGTCAACTGAGGCTCGGGAGAGCCATCTTAAGGTTGGAAGACCTCACAAGGTCAAACACAAAAACTAAGGAACACGCCCAAGAGAGGGGAGTGGACCGAGAGTGAAAAAGGGACTCAAGGGAACAAAAAGAAAAATTACCCCAAATAAATTGGCTTGGGAGGGGCAAGAGACAAACATCTTAAAATTGGGGCGCTCACACGCAAAAAAAGACCCAAATGTATAGGAGCACAGAACGAGGAGGTGCAGAAATGGACGCCCAGTGGGGGGGATCCCAAAAAGGACCACCAAAACACATATCAAGCAGACAGGCATTCCTCCATTAACGAAGGGGATTTACCGCCTCGTTTGGGGTGAGGGGGATTGCTTTTGAGTCTAAGAGAAAGGAGAAGTGCAAGATGAAAAACAGTGGCTACACGCGTTTTAGTCTACCATAAAGGGAGAAAAAAAGCTGGCAGCCTGCCAGGGAATCCACCGAAAAAAACGAGAGGAGACCCTGAGGAAAAGGGATTAACAAAGAAGGAAAGGTGAAAATGGAGAAGAAGCAAACTCAACCAAAAAAAAAACATAAAGACCCAATATTTGGGCGGGAAAGAGAAATCATAGGACACAACCAAGACATCTAATTCCGATGGGAAAACGGTAAAAGCCGGAGCCCAAGCGAGGGGGAAAACAAAAAGGGGGGGGGGGACAAGATTGGCGGGTCGGAAAAAAAGGAGGGGGCAGTTGATTTGGGGACAGGTTTAAAGTTTGGTTGAGGGGACATTAACTAAAGATACAGGGAAAAGGGGGGAAGGTATAGCCAGTGAAGAATGGGGTGCACTATGACCAAAAATAACGGTTAAGGCCGGGGGAGCCATTGTTGTCAATCGCTAGGAGGTTTGGTCAAAAAGGGAAAAAAGTATCCCATTGGACCCCCTAAAGAAAGGAGGAGGAAAGAAACCGAGAGAGGATCCAAAAACAACAACGGAGGGGAAAGAAGAATCTGGGCTGCGTACAGAGGAAGGGGGGGGGAAGGGAGTCGAAGTGGCCGCATACAGGAAGAAAGCAAGGGATCAAAAAAGCCTAGAAACGGAACAAAACGTTTGGGGAATGTTGGAAGTACGTTGCCACAGATACTACACCCTTCAGGAAATGGGGAAAGCGAAATTCAAAAGCAAAAAAAAAAAAAGACATCAGCCATGGCCCAAAAGGGGGGGGCACTAAAGGGGGAAAGCCGTGAATAGCAAGGGGAGACAGTGCACCAATTTCGGGGTCAAAGGGGGGAAACGGGGCCTTCAGTGGGGAGGACAAAGGTGTGTTTCACCAGGGGGAAAGAGGTAAGTAGCGGGCGGGGGGGCCTAAGGGCTGGTGGATTAAGGAACAACTTCAATGGGGGTGGTTTCGGATTTGAGACTCAGCCAGTGTCAACATCCGCCGGGAATCCAATCAATAAGGGGGGGGGACGATGCGGAGTAGAGGGGTTCGGGGGGGGAGGGGAAATTGGGGAGGCCCCCACCGACCCAAGCGGGGCTGGAAATTGGGAAAAAGGGACTTGATAGAAAAGGAGAATGAAATGCTTTAGAAACAACTGTCACGGAAAAATTTTAGGAAGGCCAAAAGGAAAAGAGACAGAACGAACTAGGGTAAATGTACTGAGGGGAATGGGAGGGGAGAATGGAAAAGTTGAGGAAAAAGGGGGTGTCATAAAATTTCTAGGGCTAAAAGCACTGTCACGCCCATAGCAACTCATAGGTGTACATATCCCGAAAAAAGATGGGAGTTTTTTGGGGGGGGGGTGGGCGACGGGGGACAGAAGACACAAGGGGGTGTGAGTCTAGAAAAAGGGAGAAAATAATAATGTGGTAGGAGGAAATGTGCAACAGCGAGATTTTAATGAAATAAAAGGGGGAAATCTGGAGGGAAAAGAGGACACATCCATAGTGGGCGGGGTGTGAGAGGGGGGGTGGTGGGGGGTTCAGAGATGTCTCCGAAAAGGGACGAGAGATCCTCGAATAAGGTGTAAAGGGACAGACACCAAAAAAAACAAACTTGTCAACCAGGGGAAAGGTGGTCAATAAAGGAGTTGCAGGAAGACAACACTAGGGGAAAAAAGGGGGGAATGCAACGCTTACACCATGGTCAAACTTTAAAGGGGACAAGAACAAAAACACTTCAGAACAACTTTCAAAAATAGAGCAGGAGCTCTAAAAGCCACAACTTCACCCAATTGAACACCAAAAAGGGGGAAGAAAAGAACGGGGTTTGATCGGGGGGGCGGGGGAAAAAAGAGATGGACCTGTCTGGGGGGGTAACAAGGTTCATAGACGATCTTTATGCGACTGTATGAGAACAAGAAGGTCAAGCGTGGCACCCTTTGGTTTTTGGGGGGGGGGAGGGGGGGGGAGTGGGCAGAAACAGACTAAGACAGGGGGGTATTGATTAGCATAAATGACCAAAGGGAAAATATGACTGTTATCAGAAAGAAGGGGGAAGAAATGATCAAGAAAAGGAGAAAGTAGCAAATCTCACAAATGTGAAATTTTAAAAATGGCAAAACTCATCATTGGGCAAAAAGAAAGACCCCCCTTCCGAGGTACACTTGAAAATGCAAGAATTATGCATCCAGAGGGGCCTTTATGACAAAAGAAAATCTTGAATACAAACAGGAGAGGAAGAGAAAATGGTGGTATACTCTGACCACAGGGGAGGGGATTATGGTTTTGTTATAAAAAAGGAGGCCAGGTTAATGATTCAACGAAAATGTTATAAAAAAAAGAGGAAAAAAACCAGGAGGGGGAAGTCTACAAGTGGCAGGAATGTAAAACGGGGGAATATCGCTGGAAGAACTGAAACGCCCGGTAACTCACCAAGGGGGGAGGGGAAAGAAAATATAACGGGAGCAGGAGGAAAAACAGGGAACACTTGAGTATAGGATAACTGTTTAAGTTGATTGGAAGAGGGAACCCCCTGAAGGGATGGTCGTTGCTTTGGGAAAAAAAAGAAAAACCTTCACCTCAAAAGAAGAAAGAGGAGGGGCAAGGGGGAAAAGAAGTGACGGGGACTCATGAACACCTGCAAAGAGGGGGTATCATTGTGAAAAAAAAGATTGGGGAGGTCCCTCGTTCCAGCTGAGATTGGACGGGAAAAAGGAAAGGAGGGCGCAAAAAAAAAAAAAAGGAAGTGAAAAGGACAAACAATAGAGATGCCAAGAATTTTGACAGAGAAAAAAAAAGCACATGGGTTATCTTTGTAGATCCAATGTATCAAACCAAGAACCGCAATTCAAAAAGACGTTAGAAAGAAGAGGAAAGGATCAAAAACCCGCCCAGCTGAAAGGGAAAAATCAAAAAAAGGGGGGCAAGACAAACCGAATCACTTAGGAATCCCTGTGACAAGTCAGAAATAATCCACAAAAAATAAAGGGGGGGATTTCAAAGTTCGTGGAAAGGAACTCAAAAAGGGAGGAAGGGTCGGGCAAGTATTGGGGGGTTGGGGAAGGTGCTAGGAGAGATAGAGGAAATTTATCCCCTAAACGAAAATAATATGGGGGCAGATCCAAGGGGGGAGATCTCAAACAAAAAAAGAGGGGGGAGGAAGGGGAAACTGGTTGAACGAGGGATGGTACAGACAACCATCTTTCCAGAGTTAAGGATAATTCAGCAAGGAGGAAAGAATCGAAACATTCCAAGACAAAAGAAAAGGAAAGGAAACGAGATGAGAAAAAACTGGGGAAGAATCATGAAAGGGTTTTGTGGGGAAACGGGGATTGACTTTTTAGGAAAAGACTAAAGTAGTAGGGCAAAGTGTTTTGGGGTTTGAGGATCGTGGGCTTGGGGGGAGAGTTGGCGGAGAAGGACAGAAGAAGGGGACGGGGAAGCGGGAGAAAGAAGTACAATAAATAAAGGGGGGGTGGTGCGTCAAAACGATGGTCAGGGGAACCAGTATGTATTAAATGGATATTTCGTTGGGTTGTCCCCGCGGGAATTGGAGACAAGCTAAAAAACGGGACAGGGAAGAAGCAAAAGAGTTTTGAAAAATGAAGAAAAAGAGGTACAGGAAAAAGCAGCGGGAAAAAAATTGACGGTAGTAAAAGAATATGATTCAGAAGGGGAGGGGGAAGGTTAGGAAGGGGGGCAAATCCGACCTAACCTGGGACCTCCTGCACCAATAAAAGGAACAGATAGAAAGCCTACTAACAGGGCTAAGGTGGGAGAAATGGCCTTTCTCCGAGGAGGTGAGGGAAAACATGGCGTCGCCTGAGGGAAGACTAACACAATCTCTACGTCCAAAGCTACAGAAAAAGGACCAGGGACGCAAGAGGATGCAAAACGGTGTCGAAAGGGGGGGGAGGGGAAGGGGGGCAGAAATACTAACCGTAATACGCCTTGGGTAAAACCAAAGCAGGGAAGGGGCAAACAATTAGATCATCTCACATGGGGTGATCCCAAGCTGGGATTGTCAGGGGGACACACCACCATAAAAGAGGTTGAGAAAAACAAGTTTAAAGGGGGGACAAGGAAAAGAGTTGGGGTATTAAAGTAGGGAGGGGGTTAAACTGATATAAATCTTTGGGAAGTCTAATTAGCAAAGGGGTTTTTTTTTTCTTGAACAGGGAAGAACAAGGGCTTTGAACATGAAGATTGGGGGGGGAAGGGGGGGGAGGTCAAGAAAAGGGAACTTCCCGGGTAAAAGTCTCCAATTCCAATCCACAAACCATAGGAAAACAAAGGAAAAAGGAAAGGCAGACATAAATGTAAACAACAGAGGGAGATGGCATTAGCGGCGTGGGTGTGAAAAAAAAAACAGAACAGGGGGAAAAAAAAAAAGGGCAAAAACCAAAAATAATGGAACGGGGAAAGGCAATCCAAAAGTGTTTATTTGAGTTCTGAAGAGGAAAACAAGAGCGGTGAAAGTTTGGGGTGAAATTAGGGGGGGGGGTAAATGGGGGTTGGGCCATTTGCTGCCGTGGGGGAAGAATGGGGGGAAAGTGGTTCGTAAACTTTTGCATTGGACAACGTAAAAAAGGAAGTTTGGATGTGAGTGCAAAATACCAACTTAGGGGGTAGGGGAAGGAAAGAGTGCC
>Ga0179591_1310606_pt1 | contig 15536 bp, 14 predicted proteins | sample CZOMad2_1_08_16f_FD_182891 | JGI IMG/M metagenome (GOLD analysis project Ga0179591, IMG submission 182891) | Vadose zone soil fungal communities from Angelo Coast Range Reserve, California, USA - CZOMad2_1_08_16fungal (PacBio error correction) | ecosystem: Environmental > Terrestrial > Soil >...
ACAAAAGGAAAGATAGAAAAAAGTGCCCCCCCTATCTGGAAACAAGGAAAGGAGGCCCAAGGTTACTGCGCCACGCTACATGATCGCGGAAGACGGGGGTAGAAAACGAAAAAATGAAGTCATCCCAGGAAGCGTCAGAAAAAACGCGAAGAGACATTATAATAAAAGAGGGGAATCATGTCCGTCGGCATGCCGGTGCTGGTTCTGGGGGCGGAATCGGTTAAGAGTTTTCGTGCAGCCCAAAAACGCGAGTTAGAACAAGAACCTCCAGGATGAAGAAAAGACTTAGGGTCCTGCCTGAATGGCCTTGGCCAGAGGGGTCCCACCAAAGAGGGAAAAAAGAACCCAGACGGAAGTTTTTTGCAATCGCTTGTGGGGAGGGGACAAAACGGGAGTCGACGGGGGCAAAAACTATCTCTAAGTCCCACCGGGGACGAACCGGGGAGAAAACTAGAACCTGGGCGCGGCAAGAACCTCCCCCTCCTTGTACAAGCAGGACACCAGTCGGTGGGGAACGTCTCCTTCCTAGGACACAAGGACATGGGTCTAAGCCTTCTGCCTCAAACTCGGAAAAAACTAGCCAACTCAGGCCCAGTGAAGCTAATTGGAATTAAGTCAGGGCCCGGTGACGGCCTTTTTGGGACTACAGGAAAGGACTCGTCGAAAAAAAACGCTCGGTTGGTTACGTTGGAGAAGGGCCGAAAACGGTTCAAAAAAACGGGGGAGGTGCAGACGGAGAGTGGGGATAGAACTTGCTCTCGTCGTAACCACACCACCTTCAAGGATAAAAAAGACCCTTGGTGGTGGGGGAGGGGGGACCCGCGCACCGCCGGCAGAGGAAGGGAAGGTCCACGCGAAAGTGTTCAACGCCCCAAACTGGGCCTTCCTAAAAAAGCGCAGGTCAAACGCCAATTATTATCCCGGCCGCTCAGTGCCAAAAGGGGGGAAAGTGCCGTCAAATCCCAGGAAGAACGAATTTGGGGGTTCCGCCCCCCACAGAAGTCGGAAGGGGACTTTCAAAAAGAAAAAATCAAAGGCAAAAAAGGGACGCCGGGTTGAAAAGGGGAAAGGGGGCGTACAGGTCCTACGGGGGGGGTAGGGGGCCCTGTCGTCGGGGTGTTATTGGGCCCAAAAAAAGGATTACAAAAGGCCGGGGGGGAAAAGGAGGCAATCAGTATCACAGAAAGAGGGTTGAAAACAACGAGCCAGATCATGCAAAAAAATGGATGCCTGCGAGACCCTGGACCAAGTGAAGCGAGAGAGAAGGACTGCGTGAGTGGTACGCGCGCTCAGAAGAAGGGAGGGGGAGGGCGAGGAAGGTGACCTCACAACAAGCTGGTGGCACTGATCAGAAAGGGCTCAGAACCATCCAAAAGGGGGTCAACCCGCAAAGGAAAAAGTGACCTGGGGGTCGTCCCCAACCCACGCAGACGAGGCTGCTTGGGCATGAAAAAAACTAGCGAGAGACAACTTGTCGGGGTTTACCGGCCAAAACCCGGGAAACCAGTTTTCAGGAAAAATGCAGGGAAAAAAACACGCCTCTAGGGAAGCCCAGAAGTCGGCCCCACGGAACTGAGGTGTCTGCCCAAACGTGAAGGGGGGGTGCCCCCGGGATCAATGAAGTCCCCTGAGTCGTCCCAGCAAAAAAAAAAACACCCTGGTGCAAAGGGTAGGAGAAAAAGCTTGGAACGTGGGGGGCAGAACAAAAACCCCCCCCAGAAAAAGGGGGGAGAGGAGGGGGAAACGAGTATGCTGCGAGGAGTGGGAGGGGGGGATAGGGCAAGGAGGGCGAAGAAAATGAGGGGAGAGGAGGAGAGGGCGGGAGTATGATGGGGGGGTTGATAGGGGGGGAGAGAGGAGGGCGGGGGAAAGGGAAGGGAATAACGAGGAAATGGGCGGGAGGGGGGTGAATGAGGGGATAGTAAGAAAGGGTGGGGAGGAGGTGAAGAAGTAAAGGAATACAAGAGAGGGGCGATGGGGAGGGGGAGTGGGGGGGGTGCGGGGAAGATAGGGGAGGCAGGGGGGGGGGAGGTAAGGGTTATAGGGGGAGGTGAGGGGAGGAAAAGGGGGCGGGGGGGGGGGAAGGAGGAGGTAGGAGGAAGGGGAATGAGGGGGAGATAGGGGGGGTGTGGGAAGCCTAGAGGGAGGGGAGGAGGAGGGTGGAGGGGGGGAGGGGGCGGGTAGGCAAATAAGGAGAAGGAGGAGAGGAGATGATCGGGGGTGTGGGGAGGGGAGGGGAGTGAAAGAAAGAGAGGGGTGGAGTGGAAAGGCAGACAGGCGTGATTTGGTTTCTAATCAAGCGAGCGCGCACGGGCGCGGGGGAAGGAGTGAGGGGATGGGGTGGGGGAAGGGGAGGGGGGGGAGCGGGGGGGGGGGGGGGGGGGGGGTGAGGGGAGGGAAGGAGGGGGGGGTGACAATGGGGGGGGTGGGGGGGGTTGGTGGGGGGGAGAGTAACGGGCTAAGGCTTTTTCAAATCCCCACTAACGGGGGTCGAGGGGTTGATCGTGTAGAAGGTGAAGACTCCTTTAAGGGGGGTGAGAACACGAAGGGGGTCAACAACCAGGATGGGGGGCACAGGCGGCCTGCGAAGACCGCAGACCCGTGTTCGAAATAGGTTGGGGGTGGCATGGAACCATCGATACCTCAAGGGGAATGAGCAGAGTAGTAAACTGTTTCATTTGGGGGAGACGTGGCTGTAAAGAGGAAAACAAGAAAAAAGCTACAAGTAAAGTGAAAGGGGCCAGTAACCTGTAAAAGGAAGAGTTTCCCACCGAGGACGCGAAGTGTCCTATGGGTCACTAGAAAGTAATGACGGAACGCCCGTCGTGTCCAGAAAAGCAATAAACCCATCCGCGTTTTGTGGGCTGGAGGGAAAAAAAGAGGGGGTTGTAATCCACAACACCCCCTCGCAAGAAAAAAATGGAACGGTGGTTCCAGTGGTTTGCACCCACCAATTTTGAGTCGAAAAGGTAAAGGAGGCCTAGAAAAAAAAGGAGTGTTGTTGAAAATAAAAAACCGGAGAACCCCGGAATGTCCCCCCCTAAATCGGGTTCTGTGCAAACCATCGGAAAAATCTGGGGGGGGGGTCAGACAGAAAGTTGAGTAAAGGGAAGTGGAAACAACAAGTGGTGTTGCCCCAGCAAAAGAAAAGCGCGGTATCCCAACAAAAGGAAGGAGGTAAAAAGGAAATGAGACACTAACCCCCAACAGGTAGTAGACTAGCAAGGGCCAAGGTGGGGATGTCGAGGGGACCCACAGCCTGTCCAAACCGTAAAGAAAATGAGAAGAAACAGAGACGCGAACTGGTCTCCATTATCCTCTAGTTGTGGCACAAACCTAAGGGACTCGGAGCTTAAGGCACTTGAAATTGACCGAACCAGAGAGTTCACAGAGGAAAAACGTTGATCTTCAGGGGTACCATCTAGGAGAAAACAGTAAGGGGAAAACGAGAGGGTGTAAAGCACCAAGCCAGGAAACGAGTCAAGGCCCTTTCCGATCAAAAAATGCTGGAAAAAAGGGTTCACACCATGGTGAGAAAATTGCCCAAGCCTTCGAGAGTCAACCTGCCGACAGTCCTGGTTGTTAAATCGGGGGACGAGCCCTCAGGGCGACGGGCCCCTTCAAACCTGGGGGTAAAACAGCCACAGAGTGTGTGCAGGGAAAACACCCCCGTAGGGCCCCGCTTGATCCCGGGGAGAAGTGGGCAAATGGTGAGAGAAAAAAATGGTCGCGGGAAACAGGAAAAGGAAACGTCTGGCCAAGGGGTGGACTAGATAAAAACGTCTCCCAAAAACCAGCCGGGTGACATTTCGGAGGTAGGACCAGGGCAAACCCAAATCACATTATGTCCACACTCACACAGGCCACAGTGTATACGCATACAATCAGAAAACCCACACTGGAAAGGCCTTACGCAAACATACACAGGACCTGAAAAAAAAAAAATTTCTTCTTTCACAAAGGAGGATGCCAACACAAAACGGATCGGGAAGCCGGGAACCACAACTCCCCCCCCCCCCGGTGGTGGTCACCAAAAAAAGCCCAGGAGGGGTTTGCCCGTGATCCTGCAAACTAATGAGCCCACGGGAAACGGAATTAGAAAAGGAGCCCGGCACGCTATCTTCAAAGATGGCCGGATAAAAGAGGTCAGGGGAGGGGGAAAGCAAATCTCTGTAAACGGTCGGTGTGGGTTCCAGCCAACACAATCAAATAATAAAAACAGCAAACTATGTCAAAGGCTCCGAAACCGATGATAAGCCTGGAGCGGTGATGGACGCAACCAAAAAAGAGTTAAGAAAACCACATTCGGTATGTTTGCGCAAGGCAACCTGGGGCAGGGGGACACGAAAAAAAAAAAACCGTCAATGTCGAAAACACCTCTGCGGGCCTTAAAAGAAGATCCCGGGGGAGACGAAGGAACAGTTTGGCGTGAGAACGACCCGAAACACAAAACCCTTTTGGGGGGGACACGGAAAAGGGAAGGCAACCCAGGTGTCCGAGACAAGGGAGTATTTGGACGCGCAGAAAAAAAAAAGGGAATAATGTCATACGACCGGAGCATAAAGACAGACAAAAGGGGCCAGAAGCACGAGGCAAAGATGACGCCGAGATTAAAGAAGAGTTGGGGGGTGTGCAAAAGGGAACCCAAAAAGGGAGGAAAAAGGGGGCGAAACCTTGAACCAGTAGGAAGGGGGAAACAAAAGCCGAACCCAGGGAAGGCTCGGGCAACTCGAAACGATGGTGGAAAGGGAAAAGCAGACTAGACCGTAACGCGTGTCGTACCCTTTGAAACGGAACGTAAGAGGATGGGGAGTTGGGAAAACATACAGGGTCGGGGGGGTGGGGGTTAAAGACTGATACAAGAAACCTTTTAAGAGACCTGAGAAGACACCCCAAGGGAAGAACTCGTCAGTGAAGACAATCTTGGGAATCAGAAGCATATGAGGAAGAAGTTCAGAATGGCCAGTAATCTAGATCAATAAAAAAAGAAAAATGTCTTCAACTGTAATAGAAACGAAAAAAAGGATCAATTCAGGAGGTCGAATGGAGATAAAAAAGAAGGAAGAACGGATGAACGAAAAAAAAAAAAAACCAGGGGGGGGGCAGAAACAGGGGAGAAATTCAGAAAGAACGTCTCAGTAACAGATGGGTGCAGTTAAGCAACCATAGATTAAGTTCATCGCTCGCCAGCGAAACAAACTAGAGGGAAAAAAAGGAGTGGGGTGGAAAACCTCCGGCCCGGGACAGGGAAATAGGAGGGGGTTTTGCAGTTTGACACAAAGGACCTCGAATGAGGGAACAGGGGAAACGGTGAGGGGGGGAGGTAAGGAAAGACGGAAGGAAGGGAACGACAGGACGGGAAGGGACACAAAAGAGGGTTGGGGAACTCATCACAACCTCACAATTCAAGGTGGAAACCGAAAGCACTAGCAAAAGAGAAAAAAACTCCAATATAGGGAATGCCAGGTTACACTGACAAACTAACCAACTCAAAAAGGTTCAGGAACACACAAAGCTAAAAAAAACAGGTGAAAGGGGGGAACGAGGCACCACCATCCGTGGAAGGAAGAAACAACGAACCTATAAACCAACAACCGGAGGCACTAAAACTCACAGAAGAAATAAGGCCAGGGGGTCAGGGGGGGAGTGAAGTTTATCCACTATTCATCGGAACTTTCCGTCACAATTACCGGGAGCAAATGGGGAAAGGAAACTCTGAAACCCTAATAGGTGTAACAAACTAAGCTGAACACAAGCTCCCTCCCAGGAAAATTGCTTGACAAGCCCTAGCGTGGGTCAAAAGGGGGGCTATACTTGTTTACTGGAACCCAAAACCATCAAAAAACTCTATAGTCAAAAAGAATCTGTGCTTAACAAAACGGCAAAAACTAAGAATGAGTGCAAAAAGAACTGTCAAAAGATGTAAGGCGAAAGAAAAAAAAAGGCGGCAACGAAAACAGAAAAGAAACAAGGTCCGGAAAGCCGAATCACTTAATTATAACCTAGAGGGTGTTGGCAACCCGGGGAAAAAACGATGCCCAACGAAACCGAAAGAAGAAAAACAGGCCCGCCCACCCGGGACCGGGAGCGTCCCTAAACTACCAGGAAAAGAAGGGGGAAAACTTACTGCGTAGGGAACCAAAAGCAAAGGGAGGGGGGAGGAAAAAGTCCACTACGATTCGGGTTGAGAACCAGGGCATTCAAGGGCATCATATGGCAAAGATGGGGAGCAATTGAAAAGGGGGGGGACCGGATAGCTTGCAAACATAAAAAGGGAACCCTTAGGGGGGTCCTAATCCATTGAAATACGGACGGTCTCAAAACATACATGGAGGGAGGTACCAAATAAAAGCGAGAACGCAGGGTGGGAGAACTTTCCACGAAGGAACACCTTGGGTATAAAAGACAAAAAAACTCCCAAACCCAAGAGGCAGGGGAACCCTCTGTAAAGGGGTCCTGGGGCGGTGGGGGAAAAAAAGGGCAACTTAAAATCTAAAAGCCCGGTGGACCTTAGGAAGGGGGAGCGGGGGTGAAGTCGGGCAAAAAGGGTGATGGATAGCCTTGAAAACCGAAATGACAACACAAAGAGGGGGAGCGAAAAGAAAAGGGGGCAGACACCTTTTAAGAAAAAAGAAAAGAGTAAAAAAGGGGGGGTTCGGAGAACATCGCGAACAAATGAAAAGGGAATCAAAAAGGTGGTCAGTCGATCAAATTGGGACGTAATCCACACAAAAATGCCTCAGAGAAGAGGCAGAAGAAAAAACATGAGTGCTATAAACTGGATGATGTGTTAATTCGCCTGGGGGACACCAGTCTGGGGAATTCGGGAAAAGCGACGTTGTGATTCCGATGTTGGGAGGGAAGGAAGGGAGGGCCAAATGGGCGAAAGAAGGACGAACGCAAAGGGGGGGCAGATCCATCTGAGTTGAAGTCCCCTGCACAGAAGCGCGGGTCACCCAACACAGCCCCGGAACCAAAAAGACTGAACTTATCCAGAAGACATTAACTTAGGGGGATTTAAGGCCAGTCTGTAGCGGAAGAAATTTAAAGTAGAGGTGGGGGGCACACCCGCCGAAACAACCACCTAAAACCAAAAATTTTCAGGGGGGTGGTGGAATAGATGTCGAAAAAGTCGAGAACAGCGAAGAAATTGGTCTGGAGCGGCCGGCCAACCAAAAATTACCCTTGGGAATTCGGGGGGGGGGGGTGGGGACAAAGCTGAAAAATGCATTAGGGGAGGAAATACCCCGAACTTGGGAGGGAAGGAAATCTTTCCGGGGAACCCGGGCAGGGGGGGTTAAGGAGGTCTAACCGTTGGGTTGGTGAGGTGCTCCGGAATAACGGAAGTGGGGGGGGCAAGAATTCTCCACCCACCGCCCTATCACAACGAACAGGGACACAAAAAACCGCAGGAGTTTGGGGACCCCCAAAAAAAAAAACAAAAAGAGGCGGGGGGTTTGGGGAGTGGGACCCCAGGTAAAATGGGTCACCACTGAGTCAACAAAATCCAGCTTGGGGAGTGGGGGCCGGGGCGCCCATCATCTGACCTACTAAAGAACTTTGGTGGTAAAGGAAAAAAAGGGGGGGGGTAACTTCAGGGAATTAGTCTGTGTAAGATTTACTGGTAAAAATTACTTGGAGACAGAACGTGACTAAAGCGGAACTGTGCAAAACCTGCGAGGGGGGGGGGGGAAAAGACGGTTCTCTTCAAAAAAGTTGGGGGTGGAAAAAGCGCCAGCAAGAGCGTGAACGGGGCAGAAAGTGAAGAGAGGATGACCCAGAAAGCGGCAACCACAGGGGGGGGGGGCCGTAGCGCATGGAAAAAGGGAATGAGAACTTGCAAGACAAACCCGAAATAACAGGGTCCGAAGGAAGAGTAAGTTACGAAATCTCAAAACTTAGGCGGAAAGGTGGGGGGAAACAAGAAAACTCAGGGGGGTACTCGCAAAAAACCGGGAGCCACAGTGATACCCAGTAACCCGGCAGAGAAAAAGGTGGTTTTTGAGGCCCGGACGGAAACGGGGTCGTCTGGCGCAGAAAAGAGATTCTAACAATAAAACCGAGGGACCAAAAGTAAAGAGAGGGGAATCGCCAGGGGAAAGCGAAGGTGACCAAAAAAGGACACATGGGTGGTGGTACGAAGGGGGACGTCGAATAACGCAGCGACAAATGTACACCAATTTTGGGGGAGGGGAGGAAACACAGAGGGAAAAAGAGAAGACAAGGGTTTGGTTGGAACGGGAGGGTGGAAAAAGACAAAGTACAAATCCTTGAAATCCTAGAGTCGAGGGGAAGTCGAAAAGACCTCAATAAAGTAGCAAAAACAACAAAGTTTAAAAAAGGGAGAAAAGAAAAGGAGGATGTCCAACAGAAGGCAGGCAACAAACAAAAAAACACGGCAACTGGGGAGGAGGGCACATCTTGACACTTGATCTCAGGGAAAAAAACAAGGCCTTGTCAGCACACCACACTCAGCGAGCAAAGAGGTCCTAAAACGACAAAAAGTTCAGCAGGGAGAAGCGGATGAGATAAACGTTCAAAAAAGAAAAGGAGGGGGGGAAATTCACGTAAAAAGTTACCCAAAAGGGGGGGAAAAGAGAAGAAGGTTATTGGATTGTGATTCAGAGAGAGTCAAGAAGAGAGGAGGCCCTGCAAACCATGGGGAAAAAAACTTCAGTATGCGGGGGGGGGAACAATTATCAATGGTACACAGACGACTGGTTATAACCAAATAAAAGGAATCATACAACGGGTGATTTAATCGAGGTGTGTTCCCAGTGGATTAGACATAATCTTAATCGAAAAATATGGGGAGGGGGTCTTGGGATACAATATTTAAAGGGCAGGAAACAAGGAGCGATTGGCGTAAGGGTAGCGGGGACGTGGACAGGGAGAGAGAATAGGGGACCGGGTCAAGGGATGTTATGGCGAAGAACAAAAAATTGGGGGGGAAGTCTAACGTTTATGACGAAAGAAAGGGGGGGAAAAGCCGCAGGAAAAAAATTGGAAGAAAACAGATTAAACATAAATAAGGAAACCGGGGCAGAAAAGAAAAGGGTGTTTTCATGAAAAAACCGGGGAAACACAGGGGGAAAGAAAGGAAAATCGGGGAAAAACCAACAACTTAGGGAACGGACGGAAGGGCTAGTCAAGCCATGGAAGTGGGAAGCAACTTCTTGTGGATCCGTCGAGAAGAAATGTGCTTAGGAAATCGCACCTTAAGAAGGGGGGGAAAAACAATAACCCCGAGAGGGAAAAAAGCAAAAGGGCGCACATGCCAGCCTGACCCCTGTCCGGAAGCGGGTTAGAGAAAGCCAACAGAACGCACAAAAGCAGAGAGCACTTCAAACTAACATAACCGAAAGAAAAAAAGAGCATTAGAAGGCTTTTTTTCGACCGGACATGGGAGGAAAGAGGACAAACGAAGTTTTGGTTTGGAGGGTGGGGGGTAAGGTCCTTATCTCACACCCAGCCAAAGGAAAAGGGGAAAAAAAGAACCGGCTCTTAACTCAGGGAAAAAACGTCGGGGGGGTGAGGATCTCGGGACGGGGGGACGAAAAAGGATCGATCGGCTTGTGTGGACATGAAAGGTGGACCCAGAGAAATTGAGAAAAGACAAAAAGACGAACAGAGAAAAAAAGGTCTGTTTAGCTCATGCAACACGGGGAGGAATCAAGGACATGGACCTAGAGTATGGAGTATTTTCGCAGAGAAGGGTGTCGCAAAAGTTGACCTTAAAAAGGGGAAGAGATGGGGTACGGAAGTTGAAAGGTATTAATGCCCGAGACGACCAAATGTTGAAGAAGATATGCGGACTCGCGAGGAGGAAAGAAAAGAACTGGGGTGGGGAAGTCCTTTCGGGAGAAACGCAAACGGGGGTGAGGAAATTGAGAACGCACACCCGGTTACCCAGGAATTGGAAAAGAAACGGGTTGTTAAGCGTCCAAAGGAGAAGTTTTGGAAAGTCACCAACCACCAGAGAAATAAAATAGGAGAAGCATAACTAAAGGAAAAAGGCAAAACAAATTTATTCCCTCAAAAATGAAAGGGGGGAATCTAAAAAAAAGTGGTGCAAGAGTCCCCCCAACACCATTGCCAAGAAGGAAAAACACTTAAAGGGTCGAACCTCAAGAAATGGACCAAAAAAGAGAGTAATAAACAGGGAACAAAAACGGCTGGAAGAAAAATCAATATAAATAAAAAAAGTAACAGAGAACACAGAATTCGAGAAAAACAGGGAGGTCACTATCAGGGGGGGGGGGGGGGGACGGAACTAGAAAGGGAGGGGGCAGGAACCACAACTCTAAGGGAGAAGGACTCTGGCAGGGAGAAAATAACGGAAAGACTAAGTGAGTTTACCACCGGCCAAAGAGGGGGGGGCAGGGGACCCGAAGGGAACTTGAATAAAGAGGATGGCGGGTAGAAAAAAAGAAGAGGGGCGGGTCTGGGAGCTAGGAAGTTCCCGAGGGAAGTTCAAAAAATGCTGAGGGGGGAAGAAAAGACCCGTGGCACCGAAAGTGACGCATGTAGGGGGTTAGGGCGCCCAAGGCTCTAGTCCAATGGGAAAGGAGGAACAAGGCGAAATTCAAAGAGGAAAAAGAAATAAGAACACCACGCGGATGCAAGGACCGGTTATAATGGAGAGGGGAGGCTAAAAACCCCTGGGCGGGTTCAAGAAAAGTCCCGTAAAAAAACCTGCTCCATCAACAAAAAAAGAGGGAACGTTGGTTTTGTACGAGGGCGAAAAAAAAAAAAACTCACAACTGGTGGGAAAGAAAACAGGTTCATAAATGGGGGGGTGGAAAAAAGATTCGCGCCGGGCAAGTCCAGTTAAAAACCCGAAGAAGAGATAAAAAAACACTGGGGGTCATGGGGAAGAAGAATGTAGCAACAGAGAGGAATTCAAGGTCACCCCAACCTTCGAAAGAGGGGGAAGGAAAAAAGGTCACACATGAAAGGGGAGGAGAAAGCAATGGTGAGAATTTAACTGGGGGGGGGGGGGGGAAATCCGGAAGGGGGAAGCAAAAAAAAAAAAAAAAAAACATGACAAATAATAATAGACCCTTGAACCGCACGCCACCGTTCCGCGGACGGATGGGACTAAGAATGGGGTAGGGACAATGAGTCCATTGTAGGAGGGGACAAAATCCTTCAGGGTAGGAAAAATCAAAAAACAATACTGGTGGTTTGAAAAAAAATAGTAGAAAATAAAGGTCCTACGGAATTCGTGAGCCGTAAATCGCACGTGGGGGAATGCAAGACAGTTGGAGACAAGCGGAGTGGTACACTATCGGCCTAACAAGGAAGTCAAGAGGGAAGTAGGAATAGGGGAGGGGGGGTTTTGAGCAAGAGGGCCTGAGAAGCATGTGGGGTAGAAAAGATATGGTGGGTCACCAATCGCGAAGTACAGGGGAGGGAGGAAAGAAAAACAAAAAAGATTAATCAATGGACCTAGCAGGGGGGGGGCAGCGAGAGAGACGAAACAAAATGGGTTTTAAAAGGTGTTAACGACACGGCAGGGCAAAAGGTCAGCCCATGTGCAAAGACTGGAAAAACGGTAAAAAAAAACTCGGAAAATAGGAAAAGGACAGGGGGCCAAAAACGGACGCGCATTTACGGAGGGGAAAAAGTGCGTCAGAAGGGATGCATGGGGGGAACGATGAATGGTCAAACTTGTCAACGCGACAATGGTGCACTAAGGGGGCAAGAGGGAAAAAGAGGGATGGTGCCCTCCAACGGGGGGGGGGCAAATCTCCGAAAAAAACCAGGGAAGTGGAACGTGATCGGACAACTGCAGGGAGGGGGGTGTCGGCCATCAGGGGGGGAAACATCAAGGAAGTAGCTGGTTCTGGGGTCACAGGGGGGGGGGGAGTGTCCGATGGAGAATAGGGAGGAACCAAAAAAAAGTACCTGAAAGAAGTGGGGGTTACCTGGGAATCAGAAAAAAGAGGGAAAAAGGGATCACGAAATTCTGCCTAAGGGGGAAGTGAGGTATAAAAGCGGGAAAAAAGACAAAAAGTCGTTCACTATAGGGTCAAAGGAAAAAGGGAAACTGCCGAGGAGCGCCGGCAAATATTAGTACTCAGTGAGGTAACTATATTAGAGGGAGGCTGAGGTGCCCTATCCACAACTAGAGGGGGGGGGGCAAAAAAACCTGGTCCAGGGGAGGTGTTTACGATCATAAAAGAAGAGGGGGGGGGCAACTAAAAATTGGGGGAACCTTTAATAATGCGGGGCCAAAGGAAAAAACGAGGAAAAAAATCCAGTGTGAAAAGAGGAAAAACCCTTAATACTTTTCGGGAAAGATACCCAACGGCATTTCAGATGAGAGGCTGGCAGGAAAGCTTGGGTTAAAAATATCTTACGAAGGGACTTGGTGAAAGAAACAACTGGGTTAAAAGAAAAAACTGGCAGAAAAAGGGGAGAAGAAACCGTGACCTTCTTGCGGAAAGGAGGGGGAAATAAGAAAAAAAAAAAACAAAGGGGGTTGGACGAAAGGGGACAGTCCGATCACAAGGTCTTTAGAGGGAAAACGAGAAGCTGGGTTCTTTGTTTCGTCTTTGTTAATAAGAGGGTGGAGGGAGTTTATCCGGTATGGGGGGGAGGAGGGGGAAAGATGATGATATAGTGGAGGAGGGGGGAGGTTAAGGGAGGTGGGGAGGAGGTTTGGAAGACCTTCGACTGTTCGGGGTCGTCACGAAGTGGGGGGAGGGAAACCACTGGTTCTCTTATCAAGTGGAAGGGGAGGACTAAAAAAAGTTGCCCAACTGAGTGGGGAAGGGGGAAGGAACGTGAAGCGTTCACAACCGGCACGGGGAAATGAAGGAAAAATAGAAAACAACAAAAAAAAAAAAAGAGATACGTTCAATCAAGAAAGGGGAAGGAAGAAAAGCCGGGGTCACCAAGGTAAAATGGCGAAACAGGGCCGACCCCAGCTAAACGGAAGGACTCCTTTTGAAGTGTGCCGTGGGGTGGAAGGGAAAAATAGACACGTTACACGGGAATAGTAAAGAATATCATAGAGGGTGAAAGAAAAAAAAGGGTTCAGAAAGAACCGTGCCAAAAATTGGAGAAAGAGGGCCGTGCTTTCAAAACGAAGAGGGAAAAAGGTTGGGATTCACCCCTCAGGGGAAAAAAAAAAGGGCCAAGGAAAGGGATTAGGAAACAAACCCTGGGAGAACTCAACGCGTACCATACCGGACCAGGAGGGGTAGACAGAAAAAATTTGAAAGGGAAGGGGGGGAGAAACCAGAAAGGGGGGTGAGAAGGGGGGACACGCCAAAAGTAAAAGTCTAAATGTCACCTTAAGGAACAAGGCTAACGCAAAAAATTAATCCCGACGGGGTAGGGGAGGCCAAAAATCGGGGAAGGAAAGCAGGAAAAAACATCTTCACCAACCGGGGGGGGAAACCAAACTGATTTTTTTGAACACTTTCAAAAAGAAAAAAATAAGTCCTCCTTCCATCCACCCGAAGAACAGGGGAGAAATAGGGACCTTGAAAAAGGAAAACCAAATGGGGCAACCAATCTGAAATAACAGACTGGGTTTTTTTGGAAATACCTCATCAAACTCAAAGCAAATTTCCTGACCTCGAATCTCTGGAGAAGCAAGAAAGGTACGATTGGGGAAAAGACGAGAAAAACAACTCGAAATGCTAAAAAGGGGGACAGACAGAATGCGACACGCTACCGTTCGTTCCAAAAACGGAATGGAGGGGAAAAAGAAAAGGTTTGGTCCAACGCAACAGACCTAGTCCAGGGGCTTTTTCGAAAAAAAATTAACAGAAGAAATGCATACCCGTGGCACACCCGTGACATCGCTCGGATGGCCCTTCAAAAGAGTGGCAAGAATACAGAGAGGGATACGGAAACCATTGTTTCTGCGGCCGCAACTAAGGAAAGGGTCATCCAAACAGCAGCACAGGGATCAAAAACGGACGCCAGAAGTGCCTCATCCACGGAAATTGTACGAAACCTGATGGCCCCACGTTAAAAGGAATTTGGGGTGGGGGGGGGGGTTTTGAAAAACGGGAAAGATAGAAAAAAACACGAGGTCGAAATGGGGGGAAAACAGCTCGTTGTACGTAGGTGAGGGGAATAAGTCGAACACAGCACCAATTCAGTGCCAGGGACTGAAAAATCATGCAAACCTCTGGTGTAGGGGGGAAGACCTCCAAAAAGGGAACTCGGAAGGTCGTGGGGATGTGAAACGCAAATGTCTCGGAGGGAAGAATGACGTAACCACCCAATCGGGGGGCGGTAGAGAAAGAAGGATAAGGAGTCGTAACTCAGCAATTACATCCTTGGGGGGGGTGTTTGAGTAAACAGCCCTCCGGCAACAATCTCGCAAAGAAAAGGCCAGAAGAAATTGCGAACAGTCCTCGAGAAAGATCGGTGAAGGTGGAAAGGGACCAGAGCCCTTTCGGGTATCGCATGATTCTTCTGACCCGAAAGAGGGAAGAGTTGGAAAAATATGGTGGAGAGTGGATATGGGCCGCTCCCTTAAAGAGAAAGTTTTTGGTGGTGAAAACCAAACATTGTTACATCAAAAAAAACCCAGAATATAAAACCAGGGAGAAGGAAAGGTAGTCGGGGTCATCTATGATCCCAAGGAAAGGGAACAACATGGTCCCACGAAAACCCAAAAGGCCAAAGTGCAAAGGTTGGAACGTACCGGCAGTAAGTTTGTACAAAAACAAGAAACTCGAAGGGACTTCGACGGGATTCTGACAAGGACCATTCTAGGGGAGCCCACCCAAAAGTATTGGGGGAAACCCCAATTTGGGGGCATATGCGGGTGAAAGCCAAAGAGGCGTGGGGTGGTAAGCCCAGAAAGCGATAAGAGGAAAGAAAGAAGGGTACTTTAAAGGCAGAAGTGGAGACATAAAGGGTACGAAACAAAACATTGACAGGACCACGGAAAACTTGTCCGGGTGATCAAAAAGGAAAAACTAAGAATACACTCAGAACTGACAAGACTGAAAAAAAGGAAAACCTGATAATTGGAGGGGAAAACATAAATAAAAAACTTGGAAGAACTGACTTAAAAACTGCCAAAATACCCCCTAGGCAAGGGCCCTGTCATGACTTCTACTGGAACCACAAATGGAAAACTAAAAGTCAAGCACGATCAAAAGGAGCCCCGGTCGAAGGTGGTAATGAAACTTAAAGAAAGGTTCCACTTTCGTTACCGTTGGTTGGAAACTAAATAAGAAACAAAACCAATCGTATTCTAAACTGACGTGACATAAGAAGCCTATTGTCCACCACCTAACTAAAGAATTGCTGCGGAAAAATATCCCGGTAAAAAAAGAAAAAATCTGGAAACTATACGCCTAGATGCCTGGGGGGCAAATCGAAGGGGGGGGGTGCGGTAAACATTTCTGGAAACAAAATAATCGCCGAACGCAAGAAAGAAAAGAGGGCGAAGGGCCAAAGGAAAGCAGGCGGAAAAAAGTGCAAGACGTCGGGCATCTTGGAACAGGGAGTGGCAATCAGGTCGAGGAGCGGGAGGGGGAGAATTGGCCCTCCATCCC
>Ga0179591_1310953_pt1 | contig 15536 bp, 23 predicted proteins | sample CZOMad2_1_08_16f_FD_182891 | JGI IMG/M metagenome (GOLD analysis project Ga0179591, IMG submission 182891) | Vadose zone soil fungal communities from Angelo Coast Range Reserve, California, USA - CZOMad2_1_08_16fungal (PacBio error correction) | ecosystem: Environmental > Terrestrial > Soil >...
TCGGCGAGAATTTGGTTTGCAAGTGTGCCCGGTGTCGCGCACACAAAGAGAAGAAACGCCCTTGGGTTTAAACAGACACCCTCTGCAAGTAAATCACCAAACGGCGGTAACGTCATGTGGCGTGAAACAACAAATAACCAAAGGGAACCTGGAGGAAAACGCGGCTTTACAAGAAACTCACAACTGAAGCCGACGGGGGCAGAGCAGGGGCATATTTTGGTAGAAGGAAAAGGTATGCGCGGGATGGACATTTTACAGTGTTAATAAGGTGTAAGCAATTATTGCACATACGTGAAAGTCGGGGCAACAACATGTACAACCGTGTTGAAGCTTGCGATGGAGAAACCAAAAAGCGACGCGACGGGCAGTCTTTCCTGATTCTTCACTTAAATAAGGCAGAGAAGCCAGCTTGTGTGTGGTTAAAAGAGTGAAGGTTTCAGCAAGAAATATTGAGAATATAGAAGAAGAGGACACAGCAACTAAGATGGGGTCTCACATATGTACGAGACACGAACTTATTCGTAAACGAAACGGAGTGGGGGGGGGGGGGGGAAAGGGGTTGGTAATTTGTCTAGGGAGGGGTGGATTTTGTGCCCTACGTAGGAAAACCATCTGATCTGGGGGAGATCAACTGCAAGAGGCAGAAAACGGGAAGTTACGAAGTTGACCAGAGTACTTGTTAATCAAGGGGAAAGAATGTCTGTCATAGACACATCGGTGAAAGTGGCGGGGGGGAGAGACAGAGAAAAAACGAGTTGGGGGTAAAGGAGGGGAGATCCCCCGCCCTTGACCTCGAGGGTGTAAAGAAAAAGACGTGACGACTTAAGGAACTTCGTTACAGTAAGGGGAACTGAGTGCGGGAGAATTATAGGCCACGAGAAAGGGGAATAAGTGAGGCACGCATTAAATCAGGCCAAAAATCATGGTAGAAAAATAAAAAACCCCAAGCATGTCCGCGGGACGAAGGAAACGGAGGCAATGGCAGAAGGGGAAGGTTGTAGGGCCGTGATAGGTAAAAGAATGAACCGATTGCGGTTGAACCCACTACACCCGGGCCTGAGGGTCTAAGGCAAGCCACGATGACTTAATTGAGAATCAAGCCTGCAAAGCATAGTCGGTTTGGGGGCTGAAAGAGAGAGCCAAGGGGGGACAAAGTCGCACGTTTGATTAATAGTACTGCACACAGGACATTCTAGATTCCTACAGAGATACCGTTGCTGGCCATAAACTAGAAAGAATCAAGTTGGAATGCGAGGCGGGCAACGCAATTTTCCAATGACAGGTTCGGGTATAGGTTTGGGACCACCGCCAACACGTACATGGACCGCGGTGTATGGATGAGGAGGGTTAGTATATCCCTCAAATTGATTTAGTCTATTGGGGGCGCAGGTCAATCACACCATGATCAACCAAAAGTCAAAGCACATCTATTACCCAACACCACAACAGTAATCCATGTTGCATGTCATTTCCTACAGCTTCTGGAAAAAAAAAAGGTGGCGGAATCAGGATCAGTAAAATACGAGGATGACATGGGTAGGTGCGGCAGGGCAGTCACACGAGAGTGGGCGTACCACGAACATCAGGGACGTAAAAGGTACAGCAGATAAAGCTTGCACAGTGCAACGCAAGAAATATGTGCGGTGGCAAATCGTCTCAAACAAGCGAGGGCAAGGACACTAGGTAGCCAGCAACATGAACACGGCATCATTCCGCGATCTTTGGGGGTTTCTTATCCTGCTGGGGGTTCACAGAAAAAAAAGGAGGAAGTGAGTGCCAGGCCACGGAGAGGTGGGGGGGAAGCCTCTGCGGACAAACAACCCTCTAGAGAAAACGAATGAAAGGGAGGCATTCTCTCCTTTTGCTTATTTTTGGATTAGGTGGAGGAAAGAGAAAAGTAGTTATAGGGGAAAAAAAGAGATAAAACACAAAAGGGGGGAAAAAGAAGGAGGTGTAACATAGAAATTTAGGGTTAGTTAATATTAATATAAATAAAATAAATAAAAAAAAGGGAGAATGAGCCGTTAAATCCCATCAGGAGGAGAGAGGGGGGTCTGTTTTCATGGAAGGGAGGAAGGGAAAAAATCAAGAGGCGAAAAAAAATTTCATTCCTCAGGGCAACGAAAAGTAAGAAGGGGGGGGGGGACCCCTGAAGAAGGGGGGGTTTGACAATCTCCCTGATAAAAACAAATAACCCTTCTGTCTTAGGGGGGGGCTGGATAACGAGTGAGTGGACGGAGCACTTCTTTACAAGCTCTTAGTCTTGAGATGTCCTCCCTTGTTCGAACGAAAACAGGGACTGGGAGCGTCAGTCGAAATTGCTGGTCGCGAGGTTGCTCAACTGTGATGGAGAAAAAGAGCGAATCAGAGGAATAAGCAAACTTAAAAGAATATTATTGAGAAATTATAAACTGTACAGATGGGAGGGTGAGGGGAAAACTCGGGAGGGAAAACCCCCTTACTCCTGTCGAATTGTGTGCCATCAAAAATGTGCGCATGCGCTCGTAGGCCCTTGTTGATCATTTTGGGGGACCTGATGAAAGGAGGCCCAGAGGAACTACGGGTAAAAGGGATACATACGATAATACGTCCACGAAAAAAGCACCTTACATGTACTTGGGGGTTGGGGCCAAAAAGGCCAAAAAGGGAGGAGACAAAGGATAATGGGGTAAGAAAGCTGAACCCGCATAACTTGAAGCACAAATGCAGCATATTGGGAGGGAATTATTAAAAGGGATCGATGGGAGGGAATCACAAGGTTACCATGGTCAATTTGTGGAGGCAAATTCGATATAATTTCATGCTTTCACAACAGCACAAAAGGGGTAAAGCAGGAGTTCCAAACGCATAGACCTCAGGGCACTTTAACCTGTCACCGACCATCGGGATGAGAGAGGTCATCAGGGGGTAGGATATTTTGAAGCAAGAAAACGTTGAAAAGTATGTACGAATCCACTACAACTATTGTGGGGAGAAAGAGCACTGGGACGGAAAGAGTCCAGATTATTGGGGCAATGAGAATGGTTGGGATGTTACTGCTTCCTAATCAGAACGGACTCTCACATGAGAAAAAAAGGAACATGAAAAGGGTAAAACGAATTTAGGACTAAAATTTCTTAAGGGAAACATCGATAAGGGCGGGGCGCTGCTCAAAAAACAGAAGCGAGATAAAAAATCCAACTTTTAACTGGGGGGATAAGAAGAGACATTGGTTAAAAGTGGACAACGTCGGACTAGGTCTCTTGATAGTGTGATCTGTAGCCAACGTATCGGGGTGAAAAGAAGCAAGCAAAAGAACCAAAAGAAGGGGGCTCAAATCCAAGCATAGGGTACATTCTTAGTCTAAAAACAACTAGGGCTGTGATAGTATATATTTCTTGAAGGAAAAACCTAAGAACCGGAAGACAGACGAAATTTCAAAAGTGACTCCCGCCTTAATAGGGTGCAAAAAAGCGTTAACTGGGACATGGGGGGAAAAGAAAAGCTTTGTGGATACATACACATAAAGAATACCGATACCAGCCGAATATGCCCATCTCACTCAAGTGTAGGCTGGTAAGCCGCAGGTTCCTAAACAGGTACAGTAGGTTGGGTTGACAAACCCAAACGGAGAATGGGGCTGTATATTGGGTTCTGATAATTGGGACCAAAGTTCTAATTTCGTTCTATTGTTGCTCTAATGCATCCATTCAAACAGAAACCAAGGTCAAAAACGTAAAAAAGTAATACCACCACCACGGTACGATTGGCAAGGTAATCTGTCTATATCTAAAAGACAAGGGGAACAGAAATCTAATGGTGAACATTGGCTGCAAAAACGTTCCAAGGCAGTAGGTTGGCGCGTATCCACAGGGTCAACGAGGTCGCAGTAAGCGCTCGCATCAAGAATAAACCATTTGACAGCAATCGTTTCACCAAAAGCTCACAGCCTTAAGCATCATCTGCAACCTTTATCCGAACAGAAAAGCAGCGCTGCAAGCTGGGTGCAGTAGGGTATATCAGGGGGAGGAGTGAGGGGAGGCAAAACGCTGAGCTGTATAAATTTTAAAAACGAATCAGAACAGGGACTTAAACACAATTATCAAGACATACCACACAAGTTTTGCATCTACGAGTGCTTATTTGTTTTATTTTTGTTAATTAACTAATAGGAATTGTAGAACATCTCCAAAAAAAAAGGAGGTAGAGATTTTTTATTTAACACTAGAAATAAAGCAAAAAACAGTGGTAAGGCGGCCCCGTGGCACTAAGAGGGGAGACTGTTCTTCTGGATGACCTGGCGCAGGCAGGCACGTAAATGTTATTGCCACCCCTCGGCGCCCTTCCAGGGGAAAGACCAGTCCAATGTGTGGAATCCACTTGTTGCCATCCCCTCAGACTTCCTACGCACAACCAACTGCCCCCAAAGGCCGCCGTGCGGATGCAAAATCATAGTTGCTGGAACCCTACTTACCTCGAAAAGCTAAGGAAAGATTAAGCTCACAAGGAGTTTCCTGTGCCCCCACTAACATATGGCCGGCTTGCTGAAGGCCATGCGCACTCTTGTGAGGCGAGAGCGTACCTCCATGGTTTAGCTATAGCAACCGTCGTAACCCCTGGCCAACATGAATCGATAGTCCACGGGACATGCAAATGGTAGTGTTGTTAGGGAAACTAAGAGCGTTGGGTTGGTGAGGCAACGTACAAGCATGGAAAAAAAAGATGTGTAGGCGAAAAGCAATACATCTGGTGGGATCATGGGACAGATGAACCACAACTTAAATGAGAACTTCTGGGGTGATCCGAACCCTCAACTACACGCCAAAACCTATGGGGGGGCACTTTATCCAACACCAAACCGCAATTTGAATACACTGTTGTAGGAAATGACTTTTCGCTATCTCACCTCCCTTAATATGCAGCAAGGAAGAGTAAAAACATGCAGGGGGGCTGAACTACATGGAAAAAGAATTATAAGGGGATGAGCGCTACGGAATCCTATTAATGGGGGAGTAGCCGACATGGAACGGGCGATGCAGAACACCCAAAAGAAACAGAAGAGGACTCATAGACTGCTGTAAAGCACGTCAGCAGACTTCACTGTAGTATAGTTTTGGTCATCAGAAGAGTTGAAAGGGGAACATCCACTATTTCAAAGAAACTAAGAAAAAAGGAGGAATAGTCAACCCGAGAAGAGTGGTGGAGTGAAGTGGGATGGACAGTTTGTCATTGACCATCAGGAACATCATAACGAAAAAAGGATCCCACAGGCCCGGGGTTGGGTCACAAGAAATGTAAGTGACGGAAAAATGTCCTTTTCGTATTTGAATCGAGTTATTGCTAATCTCTGAAAAAATATTGATGTGTCTAGCCACTTGAGGGGTGGGAACGACTCGAAGACGTGATGTCAAGGGGGAGGCACTTCAGGGCCTGAGGAAGTTCTCCTGGTCAAAAATGGTGGACCTTTCGTCCGCACTCACAAAAGAAAGCCGGGGAGTACGACAAGAACCAAACCCAAGCAAGGTCCGAGGGGACCCGCGTCCGATGTTGGGGTATGGAATCGCCGAGTTTAGACTAGGTCTGGGCATTCGCCTACGCTGGAAAGGAGAGCCTGTATAAAAAATGGAAAAGTGAAATGGAACTGACGCGTCGCGTGTTTGGGTGAAAAGGAAAAGAGTACCATGGCCAAGTGCTCTTCTAAACACGTTTATGCAAGATCTACAATATCCCATATAAAAGTAATTGAAGCAGAGCAGACATTGGGGTAAAAACGGTAAAATGCCTGTTGTCTGAGGGAGTGGGAACGGCGGTGAAAGGTAGGAATAACAGTTGAGGGGGGGGGGGGGGGGGAAACAAACCAACCACGTAATCTGGGGAGTCTATGTATTGGGGGGGTCTTATGACCCGTTCTGGTGTCTAGCAGTGGGGAGAGGGGTGAGCGAAGGCAGCAGGTTCAAAAGAATCCAAAGGCGCCGAGCAACGCCAAAAAGCTTGGGAAGACACCAAAAAGAGGACGGCAATGAATCGGGGTCGGAAGAGTCGGAACCTAAAGGGGGATACCGTGGAAAGGTTACCTAAGTAAGAAGGGGAAGGGGCCAGCAAGGGCGCGAAGGGCAAAAAAGACATGAGGGCGTAACCGGACGCTCAAAAGGCAAGATTGGAGCAATGACGTGTCCACAGCACTGCAAAGGGGACAAAGCAGGTGAGGAAGAAAATAGGAAAAAAAAACAGCATAAGACCGCAAAGGGAGAAAACACGGAAGTGAGACAAGAATAAACCCCAAACAGCGGGAGCAGCACTGCGAATCAACGGGGATGTGCTAGCAAGGTGGAATTCACTATCAAATTAGGCTTTAAAGAAAAGAAGGGGATGGCAAGAGAACATTAAAGGAAAGACGACATTTGTACTCCCAGGCCACCTATCTTTGAAGGAGAAAAGAATGGGCCGGAGGGGTTATGTGGGGGGATGGGTAAAATGTTAATAAAGAAATTTTAGACTAAACAAAAGGGAGGGGGAAAGAGGGAGGGTGTGACCATATCTTGATTTATTTGTAATATTCGAACATCATCCCCTAGGTGCTAATCAAGAAGTCGGAAGAGAGTTGGGGGGGGAGAGGTGGAAGGGGTCGCTCAATCGCTTTCACAAAAAAAGACCATTTCAGGAAGAACTGGCCCTTGTTAAAAAAAAGTAAAGATTTTGGTCCCCTGACCTCGTTTTCCTGACTAACCAACGCCAAAGCTAACCAAAGTGGATTCTGCAGGGGACTGGGCGAAGAGTGGATGGTGACAAGAAGGTATGGAGGGACCCTGGCACTTGCATTTGCAAAAATGCAGGGGGAAGGGTTAAGGCAAGTATTTTGCAAGAGCCCGGATGTCGCGGAGACTGAAATAAGGAGGGGTCAGTAAGGGGGGGGGGAAAAGGGCAAATAGAGGTGCAAAAGCCCCCCACTCTGCTCTTTGGAAAGGGAGAAATGTATAAATGTATGGAATCACAGTGGAGGGGTGGGGGGGGGTGAAGGAGAGGTAAAAATAAAAGAAGGAGAACCAACGGGAGTCTTTTTGCATTTAAAAGAAAAGAATAGGGGTTGGGGAAAGGCAAGAAGTCAGCACCTGAAACAGTAGTTTTAAAGGGGGGAATATAAAACCCCTACTAAGTAAAGAAAAGAAACCTCTAGGTGGGAGGAACTAAAGCAAGGATCCCAAGTGGGGAGACTACAATGTTAAAACATACTGGCTGAAGAAGCAAACGGGGTCATAATTTCTGACGGGATAGCTCGGCAGAGAAGAAACTGTGAGACTTTGTTGCCTCGTGTAGCTAAAAGGGAAGGAAAACGTCGAGAGAGGAGATGGGAACAGCAAACAGTTTCTCTAGGGGGAAAAAAAACGGAACAATTGCAGATTAAAATTATCAACGGAAAGGAGGGAGAGCAAAAAGGGGGGGGGGGAGGGGAATTTTGGGTCATAGTTAATGATTCAGCCCTAAGGTCTGGGGGATCAGTAGCAAGGGTACGTACTCAACTCGGGGAGAAAAGGAGGAGGTTGGGAAAAGGGGGGGTAGGGGGGTCAGGATTGGGGGGGAGTGGGTCATGAGGCAAGCCCATGTACTGAGCCACACATCATAAAGGAAACGAAGTTAAAGATAAGGGGAAAGAAGGGAAATTCATTTAGAGGAGAGTGGAACCTAAACCATCGGGGGTTCCTGTTGGCGAAGAAAAAGGAGTTCAAAAGGGGGCAACAATGTATCTATGGTGGGAATAATAAATAAAAAAAAAGGGGGGAACGGGGAAATAGGGAAAAGGAGGGGAAAAAAAAAAACACAGTTTTATTCTTGGGGGGGATAGGGAGACAATAGAACTTAGCATAGGGGATAACAAGCAAGAAAAAAAGCAAAAGGAGACCCGACAAATGAAAAAGAGACAAGCACACCAAAAAAAGGAACGGACTCACTGAGGGAAGGGCTATGAAATGGGAACTGAGAACATTTTGGTGAGTGAATCGTGAGACTCTCGGAGAAGAAGGGAGGGGGCAAAAACAACGAAGAAAATGGCCTGGATTCTCCCAAGATAGGGCGGGGGGGGGGAAAAGGTCAGGAACTCAGACAATTTGGGTAAAGAAGAAAGAGTTAAAAGCTTGAAGGGGGGGAAACAAGCATGAATATTAGACACTTAGAAGAAGGGGAAAAAATACATAGTAGATTTATGACGAAAGAGGCACCTGGGATCCTTGGAAAAACACAAAAACTGGAGTAGGTCAAAGTGGGGAGAGAGCGGGGGGAAGAAGGGAAGGATTTACAGAAACATTATGGGATGGGGGGGGGGACGCAAAAAAAAAAAGTCATGCATGGGTTTTTGGGGGAGGGGGAGGGGGGGAAGGGTATTCTTCTTAAAGTTTAACAGAGGGGGCGAAGATTGCGAAATTTTGCTAGTAGCCTAATAGGGAGAAGAAGCAAGCAACAGGAAAGGAGAAAAAAACAACCAAGGGGAAGGGTCATCCAGGGGGAAAGTAAGACGTTACGAACAAGAGGAAAAAGAAAGGCAAAAAGGTAGGGCAGTTGAATTAAAAAGAAGAAGTAGACGGTGCTAGAAAGGATATTCAGGTATCGGAGAAAGCATAGCAAAAGAAGAGAGACTCAAGATATTCGGCAAAGGGACAAGCAATAGAAGTTCTGTGGCAAAAGGGGAAATGCAAGAGGAAAAGGAGACAAAAGAAGCAAGAAAGAGGCGAGGGCATAGGGCAAAAGGACGAACGTACGCACAGTCGGTCGTGGGGTCATTGAGGAACAAAAAATTGGTGTCAGTTTATTGGAGAAGGAAGGAAACAATAGGGAAAGGGGGGGGGATGGACAAAAGTTCCAGAAGGAAAAAGGGGGGGTCGGGCACCGAATCTGCTGCAATGCATACTCTAGGAAAAGGAAAGCTGAAGTAGGAGAAAAATCGGGGGGGGGTTTATTTTATTGGGGGGGGAAGTTAATATTTAATAAAGCATAAGTGAAGGGGGGGACACCTGAAAGAAAAAAAAAAAAGGAGAGTGAACATATAAGATATTTAAAGAAAAAGAAAAAAAGACCAAGAAAAGGCATTAAATTGTAAACGCTGTGAAGAGAATTGTTCTTTTAGAAAGTGAAAGAGAAGAAAGACCAGGAGGGATGGAAAACCCCGAATGTCGGAGGGCAACCAAATGGGTGTGGGGCACGAAAGAAGAGGGGGGTGGTCAAAAGGGGAAGAGGGGGGGGGGTTGTTAACAAAGAAAAGAAGGAACTGAGATGCACACGAAGAACTGAGAGGGAGGAAGGACCAGGGAGGTGCGGGGAGGGGGTGGAGACCTAGCTTGCCTCCAGGGGGGAGTCTGGATTTTAAGGGGGGGAAGAAAAGGGAGGACTTTTTCCACCACACTTAGGGTGAAAATTGGGAAGACATGCCAATCATTGGCGGGGGAATCGCGCGCGGTGGCGAAAGAGGGGGGGGGAGGCTTTGGATAAAGAACCGAGTTGGAACCTGCACCCTTGCAACTTACCAAGTATAAGGATAGGGTTGGGAAGGGAAGCAAGGGGATGGGGTTGAAAGGAGGAGGAGGGGGAAAAATTGAAGGAAAAAAGGGGGGGATAACCATATTTGTGGTTAAAGGCGAGCCATGAGGGGGTGGTTAGCGTTGTGGGAAAATGGACGATAAAAAAAAATATAAAAAAAAGGAAGGCAAAAGGGGTAGGGTTCACAAGGAAAAAAACAAACCCCGAAACCTCTGGGTGGTGGGAGGGCACCAGACAAGAGACAGGGAAATGTGTATGAACCTTCAGGAGCACGATAAAAAAAAAAAAAAATGGGCGCAAAACTTGGAAAAGGTTGTATATGCATCCGATATGATTTAATGGAAAAGAAGTATAAAAATGTCAAGTGGTGGGCATAGGGGGTAGCTATGAAGAACGAGTGAAAGAAGGGGGGGAACCCGGGGGAAAGAAGGTTAAAGGTCGATCCAAAAAAACAAGGGAGTGAGGCGCTGGGGAAAGAGGGAGGGGGGAGGGGAGAAAAATCAACACTTGGGGGTGTTTGTCCCAATATAGGGGGGAGGCAAACGAAAAAAAATGTTGGAGAAAGTAAGAAGGGGACTAAGGAGACTTCGTCCCAAAAGCATGCTTGGCCTGTTGAAAAAGGGGGGGTGGTGGGGTAAAAGAAGTGTTAATGATCCCGAAAGTTATCACCCGAAGATGGAAGTAAAAAGGGAAAAAAAAAGCATAGGGATCCAGGAAAAGGGAAAAAAGGGGTCCATTAAAAAGTGAAGCAAAAAGGTCTGGTTGAGGTCCAACCACAGTTCCAGGGAGGGGTGAGGAGAAGGGCAAAAAAACACAAAAAAGGGAAAGGAGGAAAGGATCTTTACCCTTTCGAAAAAGTAATAAAGGTTGACTTCACGGGACATTGGAACCGACGAACGAGATGACGTGTGGGGTTGGGGAGAGGGAGAGAAAAAGCTAATTAGGGGGGAAGGTAGGTCATTCATCGAATCAACTCAAAACAGGAAAAGAACCCAAACATGTAAGGGAAATAAGTCGTCTAGTACCGACTGGGAAATGGGAGGGAGGTGAATGGAAGTAAAGAGGGAACTAGTGGAGAAAAAAGGAACAGAAGTCGATCGGAAAGAGAAACGGACATAAGGAAAGAAAGGATCCGGGAAATAGGCTTTGGGGGGGCGTGAAAGAAAAGAAGAAAGGGGGACTCATGAAGGGAATCACGGGGAGTACACTATATTCATAGAGGGAATAAATAGAAGCCCTGGTCAGCAATGCTAAAATACATAGAAAGGGCGTGAAGGGGGGGGGGAGAGAGGGAGTAGCAAGAGGTTAAGACATTGGATAAGTTGGTTTGCAAAAAAAGGGAACAGGAGGGGGGATGGATGTAAGGGAGATGGTTATTTTATTCTGTCCAAGGAGAATGGGAAACGAAAAAGGAGGGGGTAATGGTTTGGGAACTAATCATGGCCCCACCATATGGGTAGAAGAGAGAAACGGAAAATCCTGGAGGGAAAAAAAGAAAAGGTTAGGAAGGGCATTGAAGGGGGAAGAAAGATGAAAAAAGAAAAAGGGTCAAAGGGGGATTACATGTACAAATCCATAAGGGGAGAAAAAATCGGAAAGGGGGCAGGAGGGAACGAAAAGGACACACCAAGGGAAACGACGACAGAATTGGAAGGGAAAGGGGGAAAAGAAAAAGCACAGGGTGAGGGGAAAAAAGAAATCAATTTCTTAGGAAAAGAGTGCATTACTCTAGCCATCACAATGATAAGGAAGAAGCCTCAGGCTTGGTGTGAAGAAGGGTAGTATAAGGGGATGAGTTATTTCAGAAAAGGGAAAGGAACAAAAAAGTGAAGGGGGGAGGGACAGACATGCTGAAAGGAGGTCTAAGCTCGAAACAATCTGCTGCCCACTCATAATGCAACCCGGAAGGGATGGAATTCTAAATGAGGAGAAAAGAGGCTTTGGTTAGTTAGTGGAAGGTGTATTTGGGAAAAAATTAAATTGAGGGGGAGAAACATCTCTCTCAAAAAAAACCACGGAAGAGAAGAAAATTATAAGGTTGATATCAATTTATTTAATATCAACTAAAAACAAGAGGGGGAGCAAAGCCTGTTAAAATCAAGAAGACCTGGGGGAGTAGAGTGGGTTAGGTGGGCTGAAGGGGAAGCCGCGAGAGGTTACTAAGGGAAAAAAAGACAGGAACTCAATGGAATGGGGAAAAAGAAAACTGAATTTGGGGTCGTTTGAAATGGAAATGAGAAAAAAAAGAACCATCTCTGCGAAGCTGATGGGAAACAAAAGGGTGGAGTTTAGTCAACGGAACCTCCCTATCAGGATCATGAGATGGAATAGGGAAACTAGGGGAGGGGGGTGAAAACACTCCCGCAATGGGGACAAACATGCGCACCGAAAGGGGAGGGGCGCTCCTCTGAGGGGGGGGAGTCTGTAAAAATAGGGAACCGAAAGTTAAGGGGAAGAGAAAGCGGTGCGGCAAATAACCAATATGTTTAATGTAAAAGAATTGGAGGGGGTAGGGGGTAGAGCTTGGAATAAAGAAATAAGCTTATGCAAGGCTTAAAAGGTGGTGGGGGGGGAAGAGGGAAAGGGGAATTCAGGAAGGCGCGCCGATATGTGGTTATCATGGGGGGAGGAAAGAAGGAGGCAAAAAAATAAAAAGGGAAAAAAAAATTTAGTGGGTAAAGGGGGAGAGAAAAGAACAAATAAATCAAGAAAAAAAAAATTAACTTTCTGGGAGTGTCAAAAAAAAAAGAAAAGCAGGGAAAAGGTTTAGGAAAAAGGGAGGCCTGGGACCCCCCACTTGAAGAGAAAAATCGGGAAATAGGGGGAAGAAAGAGGAGGGGAGGAGAGGGAGAAAAGAAAAGGAAAGCATGTTTACAGTATATTAGTACTTTCAGAAAAAACAGAGCTATTCATAGGCACGAAAAGGAATTTGAAAGAGGGAGGAGGTAAAAAAAAAAAGGAAGAAAGGACGGCAGGGCTTGACCGGAGGGAAAGAGGACGGAAGAGAGAGAAAGCCGAAGGCCCTGGGTTTAGAGGGGGGAAAGGAGGAAAGCAAATAAGGGAAAAGAGAGGTGCTATTGAAAGAAAAGAAAAATCTTTTGATAGAATTTGTAGAACTATGTCCCCCACGTCGCCCTCTTTTTTTTGGGGAGGAAAGGGGGGGGTTGGGGGCAGTGCTGTTCCTGCGTAACTAAGTAGGCAAGAAACGTTGGCAAAGAAAAAGAAACCACCTCAGAGGAAACGGTGGACTAAAGTCCGGGTTGAAAGGGGAAAGCAAAGGTCTCCTTCTTATTTCCCAACCAGAAGTGAACAAGGGCAGGGGGGGAGATCAGAAAAAAAAAAGTGACAGAAAAAAAATTACCCGAGGTCATCACGAAGACATGGGAATGGGCATGACCGAAAGTTGCAACTTCCCTTGTGGGAGAGGAGGATGCGGGTTGGAAGGGAAGAGGGAAAAGGGAGGAAGGGTTTTAATACTTTAGGGGATATCACTTACCTCACAGGAAAACGCAAGGTCTCGAGGGAAGGAAAGGCGTCTGAAAAGTGCGTAAGGTGGGGTGATAGTTAACGAGAGGGAAAAGGTTGGGGAAAGGGGTCTGGTTACAACATAAAAGAAAACAATTCTCCATAAGAGAAGGAAAAGTGAAGAAGGGGCAGCCCGCAGAGCGTACTCTGGGGGGGGGGGAGGAGGGAGGGAAAAAAAAAAAAAGAGAAAGCGAAGGGGGGGGGGTTTAACCCTATTCAGTTGAGCAAATAGCAAAAAGATAAATGAAATTATGAGAAGGAACAGAGTGATACAGTGACTCCGGAAACGAAGAAGAACTTGAGATTCGGGGGAAGATAATGTAACGCAGTAGGGAAAAGGAGTGGCGTTAGTTTGAAAAGGGGGACAAAAAAGAGACTTAAACTGGGGGTGCAATATGTATGGGGGGTATGACCTTTGAAGAAAGGTGGAGAAAAGGTTCTATGGGGGGAGGAAGAAAGGATACAGGATAAATAGTCTATACTACATCCGCGACAAAACATCATTGGGGAAGAAAGTGTCTGGGGTCCTTCATTTCTTACAGCAAACACGAAAAAGAGGGGATGAAACACTTAAAAGAAAGGAAAAGGAGGAATTCTTCAAGAAGAGGCCAAAGTGGAGCATTTGGCAAAAAAGAACTGGATACCAAACGCATACGAATCGCGACTAAGCAAAAAAAGGGGTATGAAAGGGAAACAAGAGAAGGAGGGGAAAAAAGCGGATTACAACACAGCAACAAGACGGGACACAACGGAGAAGGAAAAAGAAAGCGTTAATCAGAATAGAATACTGTTTGCATTGGTCTGCATTAAACGAGCATGAAAGAAATTAGGAGGTGTGAGGGAAGAACAAGGGAAAGAGAATATTATGGATGGCCAGGCGCGCTAGTGAAGACATAAAGAAAAGAAAAGAAAAAAGAGGAGCAAAAGAGTTATGTAAAGGGGGGGGGGAAGGCTATCCCCCTGGTTCTAGAAGGTATTTGTAACGAATGGAGAAGGTGAACTCTATAAAAAAAGAGGAGAGAAAGGAGAAAAGGTTAATATTGATTTATTGGAGATAAAGAAATAAAGAAAAAGAAAAAATCAAGCATCCCCGGGATAAAGAAAGGAACTAAGGGGGGGGACCGAGCAGCAGGGCATAAAAAGAAACAGTGCCACAGCAGTACAGGAGAACCTGCAACTTGTGTGCACGAAAGACCTCAAGGGGGTTGGTCCTGGAGAGGGTGGCCAAAAAGCCCATGCAAGGACAGGAAAGGAGACTAACAAAGAAGAGGCTATCAGAGGAGCTTGAAATCGTGGGAAGAGAGCCCATAGAATGGGTAGAGGGATTTGGCAGGGTCAAGAGCCCCCGCAAGAGGGTGGAAAGCGAGTGAGGACTGGCATAAGTTCGGTCTGTAGGAGGGGAGGAGAGAAAACCTCAGGCTTGGTGGGAGTGTGTATCCAGTAAGGAGGAAGAAAGGACCAGGAAGAAAGTGGAAACAACCGGAAATTATTTTAAAGGAGGTGATAAACTGAAACACCTGGGAGTGGGGGGTTGGAGATAGGAAAGAAGTTAAGTCAAGAAAAGAGAAAACATTAGATTGTGACCTTCTGTTTGCAGGCGTTCTAAGGAGGCGAGTTTGATCAGGGGGGTGCATGATGAAAGGAGGAAAATTCTACCAGAGTGAAAAGGATGGTGAAAAAAAAGGGACAACTCCCCCTACTCAGAGAAACCACGAGGTCATTTGGACTGGCTGTCAAAAGCAAGAAAAACAGGAAAAAAGGGGGAAGGAGTCGGGAAAAGAAGAGCTCAACTTGAAAAATATGTCGAATACACATATTGAAAGGAGAGTAAGAAGGAGGAAGACTTTCAGACATGTATACTGGGGGAGGGGCGGCTATGGGGGAGAAAGGAAATACGAAGAGTAAAGTGGTCAACGTTTTAAAGGGGGAAAAGGGGAAACAAAAAAAATAGCGACAAAGAGAAATTCAAGGAAACTGAGAGGCAAGAAGAGGGGGGGAATCCTGTGTTTTAGGCGTTGTCGAAAAGAGAATAGGGAAGGGAAAGAAAGACTAGGTTTGGCTAAAGAAAGGACGGCGGATCGGGAGACCGGGAGGGGGGAATTTTGAAGGATGAAAGGGGATTGGGGGTTGGTAATATGTGCCCCAAAACAGATGATAAGTGGAAGAGCAAAATGAAAAAAAGCAAGCGAGGACCAGAGGTACGGAGAGGGCTAAGGAAAAGGACGAAAAGGGAAGGGTCAGAGTAAAAAAATCTAGGAGGAAAGAGAGAACCACAACAAAGGAAAATACAAGAACTCGAGGGGGTGGAAAGAAAAGGACATTTGAGGTCCTGAAAGAGGGACTGGGTTAAAAGGAGGGAGAGGTCTAAGGGGGGGGAATGTTTGAACAGTCATGTGCAAGAGCATCAATTCCCAAATCAAGGGAAGAGAGGAAACGTCAAACAAAAAGCGAAAGTAGAGGGGACTAAAGGAAAGCTAAGGAGCCAAAGGGGGTCTGTTAATATTTCC
>Ga0179591_1303942_pt1 | contig 15535 bp, 15 predicted proteins | sample CZOMad2_1_08_16f_FD_182891 | JGI IMG/M metagenome (GOLD analysis project Ga0179591, IMG submission 182891) | Vadose zone soil fungal communities from Angelo Coast Range Reserve, California, USA - CZOMad2_1_08_16fungal (PacBio error correction) | ecosystem: Environmental > Terrestrial > Soil >...
CACGGGAGGATAAAGCTCTCGGGGATCCCTTTAGGTAGGGGGCCGGAAAAGAATCGACACATCCGGAAGAGAGAGCTGGTAAGGGGGCTGAAAAAGGGAGTTCGAAGAGAAGGAAAGATACTGAAAGCAATCATCGGGAAGTCAGTGGGAGGAAGGACGAAAGGGGAGGGAGAGGGGGTTGAGGGGGGAAATCTCCATGGGGGGGGGGGGAGCCTAACACTCTAAGGGGGGGGGGGGGGTAATTGCTGCCACCTTAAAAAAGGAGAAAGAGACTCATACTTGAGGGGCTCCTAACAGAAGGGAGGATCAGGGAGAGAAGGTAAGGTGAGGAAACCGCAGAGGGGTGAGGGAGTCACGAGGAAGGAGAAGAATGAAATTTGAGTAAGAATCCCAAAGGGAAAGACAAGGACTGAGAGGAAAAAAAAAAATCGGGGGTAAAAAGGGACTTTCAAAAGAAAAAAGCCCTCAGGGGCGGGCCTACCGGAGCACCATGGTCGTGAAGAAAGCGTTAGAACAAGTTAGGGGGAGGGGAGGAGAGTCCTGAAGACTACTGTCTGAGATGGTGCCCGCACTAGAAGAAAAAGTTTTTCGAGCAGGGGAGACTAGGAGAAGTCAAAAAGAAAAGACATGCTGTAAAGGGACAAGCCTCCTCTTCCGCGCAATGAGAGACGGTTAAGAGGAGGGTTTGAGAAGAATATACTCACGGAGAACGGTTTGAAAGGAGGGAGTAAGCTGAAAAGAGAAAGCGTTGGTTCTTAAACCCTGTGAAAAAAAAAACCTAAGAAAAGTCTGCAAGAGAAAGAGCTGGTCTTGTGAAAGTTTCCGCGCAGGGACGATGAAAAAAGACTCCGGCAGCTATCTTCCTCAGGGGGAAGGGGAAATGCGAAGGGAAAAAGGAGGTAAAGAACAGTCAAAACTGCAGGAGATATCTCAGAGAAAAAGGCACTAGCAGTCGGATGAAGCCCATAAGTGCAAAAAGTTCGCGGCGTCAAGGACGAAGTCCGACAACGAGGGGATTTTGCACGAAAATCAAACCCTTTAAAGTGAAGTCTTTAGGTCATCGGGGAAACTTAAAGGGCAGGGGGAGTCATCCAAGGATCAGGAGAAGTAGGGGAATTCATCCGAAAAAAGGGACAAAAACTAAAATGAGGATCTGAGGGGTTTTCTGAGGAACTTACTTGGGGGTCTTAAGAAAAGCCCAGACAAAAAGATGGTCGAGAGGAAAGTTCGGAACCGGAGGGTTTCCGAGGGTCCCCGGGAAGTTTTGAACGAAAAAATCTCGTGAAGAATCCTCGCGGGGGGGACAAGAGAGCAGGCCTTTTTAATGGAGGGGGGGAGTCGAAAGGGGTTGGTAGGCCTCTTCAAAAGCCCTCAAGAAGGATATCAAGGACGAGAGGGAGAGAATTCTTTGTCAGGCTCGAAGGCCCATGGGAAGTTGGGGAAAATCCTGAAAGGCCCTTGGGGAAGGAAAAACACCCAGGAATCGAACAATTAAGCGAGAGGGGGATTGAAAGTCGTGTGGCAAGGGAAAGAAGGACAACGGAACGAATTGAGGGAAAAATGTAGAGGGAAAAAGGATTGTCGAATAGAGGTTCAAAAAAAACTTCACTGGAAGGGAAAAGGGGCTCACATTTTGCTCTAACTTGGAAGGATCCAAGAAAAAAGCCCGATGAAGAGGAACTGGGGGGGGGCTCCAAGAGGGACGGCGAACGCATCAATCATGAAAAAGACACGCTGGTCTCAGAACTGAACGGGGGGGGTCTTGGAAAAGGAGCACTTCCTCGGGGGGCCTGATAATGGGTAACAGAAGAGCCCAGGGATGCCCACTGAATTCTGAGAGAGGCCCCAAGCAGACCAGCCTGAGGGAAGCGAAAAAAAAGATTCGCTAATTCTTAGATAGGTAAATCCAGGAATCGATCAGAAGAAGGAAAAAATATTGGGAGATACCGGGGAAAGAGGTATGAAAGCCTCAAAGGAAGAAGGATATTAACTATGGAGAAAGGGGGCGGGGAATGTCTAAGAGTCAAATGGAAAGGGGAGAATCTTGGAAAGGTCCTGCCCTAGTTCTCAACCTATTGTATAGCTTTGAAAAGGTGAAATATCAGGGAGAGGAAGATCTGTGGTAGGCAGTGAAGGTCCTTAGATTTTGAGGTTGATAGGGACGCGGTTCAGGATTTCAAAGAAAGAATTCTCTAGGGATTAGTAAAGGGGATCAAACAGGTTAGATGAGAGCAGATGGCTGTTCGAACAGGAACATGGGAAAGGAGCTGTCACTTTGTCTGAGAGGGGGGGATGTGGGGGGGGGGGGAGGCTTTATCACAAAATCTTTAATTCTCGCAGGGAGGGGTGCCCTTCTAAAGAAACCCATTTAAAGGGGCTCTGATAAGAGAGGAACTTGGAGTTAAGGAAAGACATCCGGACCGGTAATTGAGACAGAGGAGAATTCGATCGTGGTGACATCATGGATAAGAGATAAAACCTGGAGACGAGCTGGTGAAAACTTCGGTTGCGCTGCACGACCACGTGTTTCAACCGGGGGGAGCTAAGTCACCACGGGGTCCTTGGGAAATTAAGGGCAGACAGTCTTTGGGTTCACTTTACGAATTTGCTCAACAGACTTGGGTTACCCTCCGTATTTCTAGAAAGGGGACCAGTGCTCGATCAGAGAAAACTTCGGTCTTCGATGGAGGCGAAGGATTGACGATGCTGTCGGGGGGTGTCCTAGACACCTTCTTGACTCAAGTGAAGCATAACCGAGACGGGTAAGAGGAAGCTAAGTTCGGGTACCTGCGGAGGTGGTGGGGGAAAAGGGAAAGCGTAATACGCCCAAGCGAGAGAAGCATATCGAAACCAGGAGAACAGGGGGGAGTAAGTAACTCACCAAAGCGCGAGCAAATGCAGAGGGTCTTTGGGAGGAGCAAGTGAGCTAAAGGGAGGAAGCCCCGGGGAACCGCAGAAGACCGAGGACGAAAAAGCTCCTTGGTGTGACATGTGACTATAAGACGAAACGTGAATTTAGTAGAGCTGAGGGTTAGAGCGATTCCCTCGAAGGCAGAGACGGGAAAGAAAAGATCCCTGGAGGGGAAAGATATTCTTAAAGGGAGCCTTCCTCAGTCGGAGGAAAGGGAAAACGGTGTTTGCGGGGTCATTCATGGAAAGGGAAAAAAAGTTGAGAGACAGGTAAGGGAAGGAGAGAGCCTATACGCGAACGAACAACAAGTCGCCGAAGAAAAGAGAATAGGTGGCGACAAGGGGAAAAAGGCCTTGTACGACGAGCATTTGGAAAAGGGAAAAAATACGTCCATCAGGAGCCCATCATGCTTGTGGGTATCAAGGGGAGGACGAGTCAGAAGGATTAATAAGTGGCAACAGTCCCCGTGGGATTAAAAAAACGTTTGACAAAAGGCTGGCAGCCATCCCAAGACAAAACGCCGGGGGTCGAGGGAAACTATAGAGAGGGAGTCGTATGAGCAGGGACAGAACGATAAATTCTCAGAGATCGCTCACTTAATTTGCTGGCCGGTTTTCAGGGTCGAGTGACTGAGTAACAAAGCTGAGAAACAGCGGGGAAAAAACTTTGGCACATTACCTGAAGAGCAAGGCAGAAAGGGGACCAAACAAGCGGACAGATAATCAATTCTGGGTAAAAAGGACAGGTCGACCAAAGAAAATCTCGAGCGGGGAGAGAGGGCTAAAAGGAGGAGGCACTCAGCCAATCCGGAAGAATCATCTGCTTTCCCTGGCTTCGGCGGGGAAGACATTTCACCCGACAGAATTGATGGAGAAATCTCTTACAATGGGAAGAAAATTTTGTGGAGGCCCAAAATGCAAGAAGTATGGGAAAATCAACGAGACATCGCTGACCGCGTGAAAGGGAAGAACAAAGGGAGGATTGTGGTCTGAGAACCTTCCCTTTCGGTAGGTTGAGAAAAGGTGTATTGCACGAGGGGGAGCAAGACAGGGCTTACGGGGGCTTAGCGCAGAGACTCAAAGGGAAAGGAAGAATTTTTACCCACTTAAGGTCATAGTTTTGATCGAAAGAAAGAGGGGGAAGTCTTATCCGAGCACTCGTGTACGGTGAGGAGGTCTGCCCGGCGGGAAGATCTCCATCGAAAAGAGGGATATGAAGAAGAAAGCTGTGGGCGAAGGAAAATTCAAGGAGAGTCTTAGAGAGGTTATGGGCAAGAACAGAAAGACTCAGCAGAGTTGGGATAATGGCCGAGAAATATACGAGTTGAACGCGGTGGGGAAAAGTATCATTAGCACTTGCAAAGCGTTTGGGAAAGGAAATTTAAAAATGGTCCTACGAAGAAGCGCAATGAGAGAACGAGGGAGACATGATGCGGGTTCAAGACTCTTCGGAGGAGGGAGATACCTCGGGGAGGCCATGAGGAAACAGCTCTACAGCAAAAAGAGGGGAGGACGGCAGTGGGGGGGAGGGGAAAATCGGAACTTTCAAAGGAGCATGGGGGTAGTAAACCCGTTTTCCAGTAAGGAGGAGAAGATGTTTGAAAAAAGAAAGGGGGTGCGCTTCCTGGGTACTACGACGGAGAAATCATCCTTCTATAAATTCCGGGGGGGAGCGCAAATGGGAAAAAGCAGACCCAAAAACGCTCATCGATATCACAGAGAAGTAATAGTTCGAAAAAGGTGGTTGAGAAAGGTCTACTCGAAAAAGACTATCTAAGGAGAAGGGGAAAGAAAGTTTGGCCGAAGGGAAGACGACAACCGGTAAAAATCCGTCAGGGGGAGGTGCGAGCTTCGGGGACTCTTGCGAATAGGTCCGCGTAGGGCTGACACTGAACAAGAAAAAGTCTATATGGCTCAAGCATTACGCAAGGGAAGAGATGCCCACCATAAAGGAGGGGACCCGGAGGCCGGCTTTGCTCGCGTCCGTGCCTATTAAGACGAGACGTGACTGAAGACGAACCTTTAGGGCTCTCATCTGGGGGGGGGGGGAACGTTCTTAACCAGGTTGGGTGAAGAAAAGGGGCGTCAGTCCAGGGAAGGGAAGTAAAAGATATCGCCAGGACCATTCATAAGATAAGGGATCTCACCAAAAAAAGGATGAAAAAAAAGGTGATCGGGATGAGGGTCTGGCGATTTCAAAGAACCCACTGAGGGGGGGGGGGGAGGAATAATTTATTGCCACGAAAGGAACAAAGGCAGACCGAAAAATATGAGAGGCATACTCGATAAAAGGAAAAACGCCTGGCCTTGTCACGGGGCCTCAGAGCCAACGAGGCTGAAAGACTAGAGAGCTTGGCAGCTCGAGGGTTGATTATATAGGTCCGTTCTTAATGAAGGTCGTACGCAAGGGAATCATTGGGGGGGTTCCTTAACTCTCCTTCACGATGGACCTCTCTCAATATTTGCATGATAAAAAGGGAGATCTCCTATCATAAAGAATGCAGCGATGAAAGAAGGTCTTCGGAGAAGATCAACCCTTCGAGTTGAAGAAAAAATATCTCGTGATAGAGACCTTGCTAATCAACAAAAGGGGAGGGTATAAGACATTCGAAGAATCTCTCTGGAGCGCTGTCTAAGGGGTCTTGGGGTTAAAGGGAGCGAAAAAGAATTCCCCGAAACTAATTAATTGAGAAGCGAAGGGAAAACATTCCTTGGGGGAGGGGAGGGGTCCCTATTAGGGAAAAGTAGTTTTTGAGGGAACTGGAAACCTGGGGAAAACACACGACTCTAAAATTAATCTTCGATCAGAAAGACCACCGCTTGAAAAAGGAGACTAGGCATTTCTGAGAGGACGGTCTGCTCAAAAAACGCAGAAACCTTCTGAAGGCATCCGAAGGAACAAAAAACTGGTTCCAGAGAATTGCTCTTAGTGAGGCGGAGAAATTGGTAAAAGGAGGAAAAAGCAAGTCCTCTGTGTGTTGCTCAGCGGGGGGAAGAAGTATAAGGGAGAAAAAGGGAGGAGAACCTCGTATGGGGGAAGACAAAAAAGGCGTCTAACAGGAGGACTAAAAAGTCTCATGGAGGAACCATAAGAAGAGAAGCAGGTCGCTTTAGAGGGCCTCTAGCACCTCAGCTAAGAATGAAAGCTGTCTCCAGTGGAGATAGTGGGAACGCCGGGGTGACACGAAGGGGGGGGGAATTAAAACGGTAGACAGGGGGAAAGGGAGGTTCGGACCAACAGGGGAACCCTCATTTTTTCAAAAGAATATCTATCAGGGGTATACCGGCATGTCGTGGATTGAGCGAAGCTAAAAACTTCAAGTAGGTACGAAGCGGGAAGAAAAACCTGGAAGAAAGGAAAACCATGTCGGGCGCAGGGAAAAGGATAGAGAAGGGTCTTTTGACCGGAAAGGGGGAAAAGTCATCGCTTTTATGAGGGAAGAGGTGAGGGTAAATACCGTCTTGCTGGTGCCTCGGCCCTTTTGTTCATACGCACCTCAATTTTCGGTTCTGTCCCATGAGGCGAGGAAGTCGAAGAGTCTTGAGAAGGGGGGCTTCCCTTGCGAACCGACCTAAGCATAGGAAAGCAGATGATTAGCTCCGAGGGGGGGGTCCACGGATTTGGCGGGACATCCATTGGACCACGCGAAAGGGGGGGGAGAAGGAGGAAAAGGTGGGGTAGAGGGGGAGGTTGGGGACCCATTTCGGGATCACGTTATTTGACGATTTTGGGGCATAGCTAAAAGGAGTCCTGGAAACTTGAGAGGGGGCTTCAGATAAAGAGGATCCTCAGGAGAGGATCGGAGGGAGTACCTGGCCAGGAAGACGAGACTGACATAATACAAGTAATTGGCTGTCGTCTCTTGATTCTAGCGGGGGGGAAAGGGGAGCAAAACCGGGAGAAACTCGAGGTCAAGAAGGCTGGTGTTGGTGTCACTTGAAGAACTTTGTGACAAACGTGTTTTTAGGGAGGAAAGCACGGCGGGGGAAGGGGGGCAAGGTTTTGGGGGGGGGGGTTTACTAAAGGGACTCGTGAGGGGGGGGAGGGGCTAAGTTGGGGAAAAAAAAAGAAAAATCAAAGACCTTTTAAAGGGGGGGGGAAGGTCCCGCTATGGGACGTATTGTCTATCGTGGGGGGGGGGGGACCTTGACAAATTAGAAAAGGGGACTTTGTACAGAAGGGAAATGCCCATTGAGGAATCCTTTGGAGGAAGGAAGTTCTCAACTAGATGAGGGGGGGGGATAGTACTCGTATCGAGTACTCGATCCATTTTACGGAGGTCGTTCGAATCAAAGAGGGTTTCGCAATTGGCAGCAGACGCAACGGGGAAAGTTCCATATCGAGAAAAAGGACTTTAAAGGAGGAAGCTTTTTGGGGAGGGCGCCCGGTTAAGGGAAAATCGTAAACAAGGCTCTCAAGAGAGAAATCACTCCGTCCAAAAAAAAATCGCTCGGAAGAGGAAAACATCTCCAGACGGGGGGGACATGCGCAAGGAAGAGGAAGAACGACTTCTTTGAGCTCTTTCAGCCGGTTTGGGAGAAGAATCTCTCAAAAAAAAAAAGTAGGATGAGGGAGATTAAGAAAAGTCTGAGAGATTCTAGGAGGGGGGGACAGGGGCTCGCATTTCGAGAGGTTTTACTATTTGGTTGAAGAAAACTCGACTGAAGTGGGGGGAGGAGAGCCTTGGGTTAAAAACGTGTGCGGGCAGTGAAGGAGGGGCTCCGCAAAAGAAGCTTAGGAGAAGAGAGGAAGTTTTAAGGAGCCTATCGAGGAAAGCGACCGTTTGCGGGTGTCATTCGCTGCACAGTGCGAAAAGTTGGATGCACAGTGTCCCTAAAAGGAACGCGCCGATCCTAAAGAGGCTCATGCGGTCAAGAAAAAAAGATTGGGGCTCAATTGTGGGGAAGCCGGGGACGAGAGTGGCCATGGCAAAAGATAATAACATAAAGTCCTCAAGAAAGAGAGTCTTTGTAAAGGGGAGGGGGGAAAATTCGTAATGAAACTCAGAAAAAGAGGGGCTGTAAATTCGTAAAAGCTAATAAAAAAGAAGAAGGGGGAATATTAAGAAGAACAATTGGACAACATTTCGCTGTCCAGGTACATCGCTCAGAAGTCAAAAACGCCTGGGAAGGCTGCTGGAAACGAGCTACTGGGGGAGAAGCATTTATGTAAAAACCGCGCCATCAGATCGTCAAGCTCATGTTTCCTTTCCCTGTTCTGCGGGAGGGTTAAGGGGGAACAAATTCCAAGCTGATAAGGCTATCAGGAGCCTAAATGGGAGAAGGTCCCGGAAAAAAAAAAAGCTCGGTAACCAAAAAGGGGACCTTTATAAGAAGGAGGGGACCAAAAATTACAAGAAGGGGAAAAGGACCTTTTACCAAGCACGGAAATTTGAAGGGGAGACCAAGGGGGGCTTTAGCAAAAGAAACCGTTAAGAGAGGGAGGGAAAAAAAAGCAGACTGCTTTGAAGAGGCTGTCTTCGTGACCTGGACGAAAGGGGGGGGGACAAGAGCTCATTGAATGGGAGAGGGCCTCTCCATCGAGGGAAGGGAAAGAAAACTCTGAAAATGAGGGAGGGAGTGACAACAGGAAAAAATAATCCTTGAAGGAAAAGGAACGAATACCCCTGTACAAAGGGGGAAAAAATACTTACCACTACACACAAAAAAAAAAAAAAAAAAAAAAAAACCAAACACAGGAAAAAAAAGAAAGTCCGGGAGCCGGCTTTCTTTGGGCGGGGAAAATGAGAGGCTTTTCTCTAACAGGGAAGGGTAAGTTGGGGGGGGCCCCCAAAAAAAAAAAAATTCGGAGAAGAAAGACAGGACGACAAAAGGGAACGTCCCTGAGAGGAGACAGAAATATTTGAAAAAAGGGGGACTATGTTGTATCTAAGATGCAGAGGAGAAAAATCCCCTCTGGTACGGTTATGGCGGCTTCAGAAGTAACATATAGAAAGCCCTCTTGAAGGTATCGGAGATAAGGCGTGAGACCTCAGTCAGGGAGCCATTCTAGCTGGGGAATGGGGGCAAGAGCCGCGCCGAACGAGCCCAGTCGCCCGAAAGTGTGGAGCAATATCGAGGGGGGAGAGACGTGTGGGAAAGGGGGGAAAGGACCGCTAGACACTAAGAAAAGGAAAGGGAAAAAAATGGAAAGGGAAAAAAATCATGTCATCATCACATCGTCCCAGAGAAGAGGGGGCAAGAGATTTCAGGGACGTTCAGACCGGAAGAGTCTGGGACGGGGGGGGGGAGCAGACCGAGGAAAAGAAAGACGCACTGAGAGAGAAGGCGGCACTGGTCTGCGGATCGGGGAGAGAAAGGGGGGAACAGGGTGGTGGGAGGGGAAACCTTTGCAATTAAAGGGAAGTACACCTAGAGGGGGGAGAAGTGAAGCCTTGTCAAACTGTGTGACAGCCGGAGGGAGGGGAGATCATTCTTTGAGGGGGGGGACCGTTGGAAAAGAAAAAACCTGGCCAAAAGAGGAAAGAAAGAAAGACCCTCCCTCCATCCGGCGAGCTCCGGCAGAAGTAATTGGAAAGGGGGGAGGAAGGGTTTTATGTCAGGAAGGCCTCTCTCAAGAAGGAAAGGAAGGAGAACTCGCCCTGTGGTGAAGGGAAATGGTTTCGATACTACCAAAGCCCGTCCAGATCCTTCTTATGCCTCTGCGGTCTTGATGAAGCCAGAGGAGGGGGAACCTCGTGATTGCGCGGAACTGAACACAAAGGGACCCTTCGATGAGAACCCTCAAGTAATCGGAAAGATAAAAAGAGATTGCATCCCTGAGTGAAGGAGGGGGGGGAAGAGAAAAAAAGAAAATGGGGAACTGTAGGACGGACTATGCACCCGGGGGGGAAAGTTCCCAGGGGACGGGGGAGTCTTTTCGGAGGATCTATCTTGTGGGGGGAGAGTCTTCCTCGTAGGGCGGGGGGGGGGGGGGTAAATTATTACGGAAGAAAAGAGTTGTAGCAGGAATGAGGAAATAGAGAGCAGGCAAAGTCCCCTAGGGAGGTCAACAACAACAACAGGAGAGGAAATAGGGATACGAGGAGGGTCTGGCTATTTACAGGGAAAAAAAGGGACTTATAAAACCCAAGGAGGGGCTTCCAGAATAGGGGAGGCACAACATCCAAAGAGGAAGAACGGGAAAAATATGAGATTCGCAAACTCTAAGAAATCAAAATGCCCCTGTTAACGTTTCATGCCTCGCGGAGGAAGGGGGGGATTTCGGCGGAAGAGGGAAAATCCTGGATCAGAGAGGGGAGGCCATTGAGGGAAGGGGGCTTAATTATGGAAGAAGCGGGTCAGGGGGGGGGGGGGGAAGTCGCCAAAAATCACTATGTCCCGAGAGGGCAATAGTTGGACAGAAACGAAGCTCGAGGCATACTAAGGGAGGGAGACGTCTTTTTCAGGAGATGCCTGCAAGGAAAGAAAAGGCAGAATCTCTCGAGAAAGAGAGGAAGGGGGGAGAAACTTCGGGAAAAATCACCACCAGGGAGAGGGGAAGGATGAAAGTACTTCGGGGACGCTTTATAAGGTTGAGGGGAACTTGGAACGGTTTTGGTCCTTTTGAGATGAAAAAAAAGGACCTTGAAACGAATTAGGGGGAAGGGTCTTATTTTTACACGGAAGGCGAAGCTCTTCAAGGACTAGGGGGGGAAAACTCTAGGGGGAAAAAGTCACTGTATCTTTAAGGTCAACAGGGGAAGAACACACCGGTGCTAAGACGCTTCTAGACCGAAGACCATAGCTGAAAAGAGGGGAAAAAGCAGTGCTGTAGCTGAATTCGTGTCTGACTCAAAAACGAGAAAAAATCGTTCAGGGGGGGCCTGATGAAGCGGAAAAAAAACGCCCTCGTGCCACGCGGAGACTAAGTGTTGAGAGGGAGGGGGGGTAAAGTAGTGCCAGCAAGTAATTTTCCAAGTGCGAAGGGGGGAAGCCTGAAAGAAGGGAAACGGCGGCAGACTATATTGGGGGCAAATCGAGAGAGAGAGTCGCTTGAAGACTGGAGGGGGACCCATCACATCCAATCAGCCGGTCGAAGGGGAGTAAGAGAAGCATTAGTCTGAAGAAGAATCCGCTCTCAAGGGGGAGGTTAAAGCAGCTAAGACTCGAGCTACAGGGAAAGGGTTGGCTCCGGAGAGCTCACAAGGAGGTTTGAATCCAAACTAGAAAAGAAGGGGTGTTCCAAAAAGGGAGAGGACTATAAGAGAGGAAGATTGGAGCCAGTTCTTGGGAGCCTCCCTCTTACTCAAATTCGTCTGTCTCGAAACGTTGAAAGAACCGTTCAAAGCCCGACCAGGGAGGGGAGCCGCACCGGAAAGGGGGGGGTCTTTTTAAAGGGGAAGTGAATGGTCTAGGATGGGAGTTAACTATTCTTGACAAAAAGGGGTACGTCTTAAAAGCCGCTGGGTGCCCGGCCTTTTGGGATCATCAAGTGGAGTTTTCTGTCAAAAGGGGGGTGGCGCTTCAGAAAATCAAGTCTCTCTTTGGTTGGAGGCGTCCCCTGGGAAAAAACACGCCGAAGCTAAAAGGATGATTTGAGCGAGAAGAGCACTGATGGGGGGGAGGGGAACAGGAAATGAAAAGGGCTCTGATCGGGCGAATGGTTCGATCGGGTCCCTTGACCCCATAAAGGGGGGGGCCTGGTCACGGATCAAGATTTTTTGGAAAAGAGAATCCTTGGGAAAAAGAGAGGGCCCTTGACAAAAGGGAGAAATCTGCTCGATGAGGGCTCTTCCTTGGGGGGGGGGGGGGGGGATGACCTCCATGAAAATCGACAAACAGAAGGGGAAAAAGTGATCTTTCGAAAGAGGATCTGAGTAGGAAGTGGGACAGCCAGGAAAAAAAAAGAGAAAACGGGAGAGATCTTTCACTCGCTTATCGTGACAGGAGTTTTTTTAGGGGAAGCGAGGTCAACTGCCAGCCTGACGGGGGGGACGTTTTTGTGAGGGAAAGCGTCCCACTTCGGAATGTTTTCAATTAGAGAAGACTCAATTTAAAAGCAAGGGATTAATTTTGAGGGAAGGTTGATCAAATAGGGGGGGCTGGTTCAAGCGAGGATTACCTTCAAGGTAGTACTTTGGAAAGAACATTTTCTCGGCGTACAAGGCCAACCATTGGGAGCCCAAAATCTTGAGGAACTGAATGAGGCGAAGAGGAAGGAAATTGAGAGTGAAGGAATATCTAGAGAATCGGAATTTAAACGGGGAGGGGAGCGAAGCCTTCTTTTCGAAGGGCATCTCACTGACCAGCAAACGGGACGCCTTACATATCTATCGGCCAAGGTCCGGCCAAAAAAAAAAGTCTTCGCAGAGAGGGGGGTTAAGGAGAAGCGGTAAAGGGGAAGAACGCAGTAACTGAGAGAGGGGTATCCATAAACTTCCGTCAGAGGGAAGCTTCTCGTCAACAAAAGCACACGGGGATGTCTGAGAGAGATGAAGGGTCGCTATTTGATCTCTGTCAGCCTTGAATAATCTCTCTAAAAAAAAAGTAGAAAGAAATAGATAGTGAAGAGAAATGATGACGAGAAAAGGGGAGAGTCAGGCGGGGGGCGAGCATTTCTCTAACGTGGGGGGGAGTGAGATACGAGGGGAGGGAAGGGATACTTGAGTTTAGGGGGAGATATCCGTGAGAGAAAGGGGCTTCACAGGTGCTCCGCAAAAAAAAGATTTGATCCGAGAGGGGAAATGGTAAGGGGACTGAAGAATATTAACGCTTACCCTGGGGACGTGTGGTCAAGGAGAGGGGGAAGCTTAGGAGATTTTGAGAAAGAACATAAAGAAAGGGAGAACGATACTCGAACGAAAGCTTTCGGAAAGTCATTCATTCATGAAGAAAGAGGGACTCAATGGGTTGCGGAGGGAAGGGCGCCGAGCACGGTTTGTTGAGGGGGGGGGGAAGAAAAAATATGAAAAAGAAGGGAAGAGGCGCCCAGCTTCTTGTGTCTTTGATCAAATTCAGAAAAAAAAAAAAAAATCAGAACGTAGTAGAGGGGGGAAAGGAGGAACAATCAATTCCTAAAAGAAGATGGAAGGAAACCGAACAACAGTGGGGGTACAAAAAACCGGAAGGGTCCATTTAAAAAGGCAATACCCCCCCGAACAGAAAAAACGCCGGTCCACTCCTGGAAGCCTCTACGGGGGGGGGAGGAGGTTCATAAGGAAAAAAACGAAAAACACGAGACACCAAAGTCAATTCCTTGCTGACTTATGTGGTTTAAAAGGAGTTTCCGAATGAAGGATGTACCAGGACAAAGGAAACCTTAATCCGAGCGAGCCAGCTGTTGATCGCCGAACTGGAGTCCAAGGGAGGACATCGGGAAAAAGGGAAACGCCTTCTTAAACCCAAAAAGGAGGGGCCCCCTTTTAGAAAAGGATTCTTGTTGAAAAAAGACACCTGTCGACAAAAATCAGGGTACCAAAGAGGCGTTATGTTCTCGGGTCTTTAGACACCATCCAAAGGTGACATCTAGAATCAATCATCTTAGGACCCCTAGAATTCGGCTGTGGAAAGGGACGCCGAAAAAGGGGGAAGGGGATTGAGAGGCGGAAGCTTAACATTTTACAGAAAAAAGAGGAAGGGTTTGAGTTCGGGAAAAATGGCATCCATCTATATAGTATTGACCCTTAAACGAAAAAAAAAAAAAAAAAAAAAAAAAAAAAGAAAAAAAAGAAGAAAAAAAAAAAAAAAAAAAAAAAAAAAAAAAAAAAAAAAGAAAAAAAAAACAAAAAAAAAAGGGGAGGAAAAAAAAGAGAAAAAAAAAAAAAAAAAAAAAAAGGGGAAGAAGAAGAGAAAGAGAGGAAAAGAGAGAAGAAAAAAATAAGAAGAAAAAAAAAAGAAAAAGAAGAAAAAAAAGAAAAAAAGGGAAGTTGGGAGGTGGTCAGGGGGGGGGGGGGGGGGGGGATGGGGAGGGGGGTGTGGGATGGGGGGGGGAATTGCTGGGGGTGTGTGAGGGGGAGGTGGGGGGCCTCCGAGTGGCTTGGGGGTGATGGGGTGGCTGGGGGGGAGGGGTGGGTGGAAGAGGAGGGGTGGTGGAGGGGAAGGGGGAGGGGGTGGGTGTGGGTAGGGAGGGGGGGGGGCTGGGAGGTGGATGGGGTGAAGGGCGGGGGATGGGGTTTGGGAGGGTAGGTAATGATGTGGGGTGGGGGGTGGAGTAGGTGGAAGTGGGGAAGTGGAGGGCAGAAGGGGGGGTACAGGGAGAGGGGGGAGGGTTGATGATGGAGGGGGCGGAAAAGGGACGGAGGGGGGTGTATGGGGGAGGGTGGGGGGAGAGGGGGGGAGAAGGGTGGGGAGGAGTAGCGTAAGGCAGGGGGTAGGGTGATATCCTAAGAAAAGGAGAGGGGGGACATCTTTAACGGGAATCCAAAGATGAAAGTAAAGGGGGGATCAAAGGCCATCCCTTCTGATTTTGCTTACCTTTTCTGTCAACATCTCTACAGAGGGAGGTTCCTCTTTCAGGGGGAGAATTGCTCCTCGGAATCGGGGAGAAGATCTTAGAAGAAGGAGGACCCACTTCTTTTAATAGGTTGGAGAGTAAAAAGCCTAGGGCTGTCTCCCTGAACCCTCTGTTGCTTTAGAGGTCTATCGGCGGTAGAAAGGAGGGATATCTCAAAGAAGAAGCGTTTTATAGGAGACGAAAGAGGTTGCTCCGCACTGAGATCAATGGCAGAAGAGGAACTGCAGGATGGGAAACGCCATAGCCTGTCCGCACGATGGGCTCCGAGTGGAGGAAAAGAGTGCTCCCGCCGTGGGGAGAAGGGCCGCCCAAGAGAGCACTTGCACAAGGACTTTCGTGCAAGAAAGGGTCATTTAACCTCCGAAGAGAGAAGAGTTCAGAAAGGAGGGAGATGCGGTCAAAGCCTGAGTCTGGAGCGGTTGTTGGAAAAGAAGAAAAAGAGGGCCCTCAGATAAGAAAGAAAGGAAGAAAGGTTTCAGGAGGAAGGAAAGGAAGATCTAATGCGTAACAAAGGTGTGTGAGAAAAAAGGGCCAGTCATGACGGGACCTAGTATTTTGTGAACTCATAGTAAAGCTCGGCGTGCAATACGGGGGGGTGGTACATACGCCTTCAAGAGGAGAAGAGTCTTTCTAGGGGAGCCTTGGGGAAGCAAATTTCCCCCAGAGAACAAGCCGAAGAGAAGAGAGAGCCTCCTAAGGGGGGGTATTCTAAATGCTCCATTTGAGTCAGCAAGGGATAAGCGGCACTGTCGATAGAAGGAAAGGGGACCGGTGGGACCGGGTCATGCATGGACTACAACTCCAGAGGAAAGAGAAGGCGTGGGCTCAGCGACTGAGGGAGAAACTCTTGCTATCGGTCATCAGGGGGGGGGGAGGCCAGCGGACTGACAAAGAAAAGGGAAAAAGATATGGCACGGGAAAAAAAGACATAAGCAATGACTCTCTCCTTTAAAAAAAAAAAAAAGGAAGGGTCCGGATAGAGTGAAAGGAGCGTTCCTCTTCCGTCAAAACGACCCCAAAAAGACCTTTCTTGAGGAGAGGGGATGCTCATCTTTTGGGGGGAGAAGGGAAGGTCCGCTTAGGGGCGGGGGGAAATTATTCGGCAATGAAAATGGCCCGGTTATCATTCAGGAGGAAAAAAATCCATTCATCAGATCACATCCGGAGATA
>Ga0179591_1365602_pt1 | contig 15534 bp, 36 predicted proteins | sample CZOMad2_1_08_16f_FD_182891 | JGI IMG/M metagenome (GOLD analysis project Ga0179591, IMG submission 182891) | Vadose zone soil fungal communities from Angelo Coast Range Reserve, California, USA - CZOMad2_1_08_16fungal (PacBio error correction) | ecosystem: Environmental > Terrestrial > Soil >...
GCCGAGAACAGAAGACAGTGAGACTCCGAGAAGAGCCCAATCAACATCTGGGGGGGAAGCTAGGGGGCCCAATGGTGTACAAGGGGGGGTAAATAATTCGTAGCTTGGCGGTAAAAGGGGAAATCAAGATGGGGGGAGCAAAAAAGTATAACGACTTGTTAGAACTCCATGGGGGGATAAAAGGGAAAACTGGGAGGGAGATACGTCCAAAACTAGGAGGGACCAGGGGGTTCGGAAAAGGACGACAGTTCGTTTATTTGGAGGGGGGCCGCAGCAACAATGAAAAAAAAGAAGGTGTTAAAAGGGTTCCTACGGGTGTACCTTGAAAAAGGGGCTTTTTTGGGGGGCGGGCCAGACCCCATTCCAGAAGGAGGTTTTGCCGGAGGGGGGATAAGGGAACCCGTAAAAAAAACGTTTCAACGAAGAGGGGGGGAAAAAAAAAGAGGGATTGTGAAAGAAACCCATTCAAGTTTCTCGGAAAAAAAATAGGGCAAATCACAAAAAAAGAACTGGAAAAGGAAAAGCTTGAAAGAAAATGTGGTAGGGGAACGGGAGAAGAATGAAACATGGGGAGGAAACAATACCCACGAAAATTCGGGGCTATCCTACAATTGCAGAGAAAAGCGGAACGATAAAGGGGGGGTCAAATTGAAACATATTCGATTGGTTTGTGGAGGGGTAGCGCCAAAAACACGGTGCGCTCAGGGCGATCAGAACAATGTGAAAAAGGGGGGGATTAAAGAAAAGTCCAAAGAACCAGAAAAAAGAGGACACACATCAGTCGACTAGGGTCAGACTTCGTGAGGTCAGATTTGCCCAAGCAAGGAAGGGGGGGGGTGGAAAAAAAACTGGGGGGGTGTCATAAGAGGGAGGGGGGGGGGGGTAAGGGTCAGAAGGAAGTCAAAACGGAAAAAGGCAGAAAGTTTGGGGGAACAGGAATTTGGCGGGGGTCAACAGCAACAAATGGAAAAGGCGGAAGGTTTTTGGTTAAACTTCCACTCATTGGCGGGGGGGTGTGTGAGAAAAGGGGGGGAACTTTAAAAGGAACGTGGCGGGGGGGTGGCGGCATAAGCGTGGGGAGGAGGGCCTGAATTTGGACGTTGCCCTCTGACAACAAGGGGAGATGGGGGGGCAGGTCAGGTGTGGGGAAAAAAAAGGAGAGGGGTGAGGGGGGGGGGGGGGGGACGGAACGGGCTGGCGGAAGGTAATGCTGAATGAAAAATAAAGTTGCGGCTGAGGAAGTGGGGGGGAAGGGGGGGCTACGCGCAGGTTTTGCTCTGTGGAGGACCTTGTGGGGGTGAGGCGGAAAAAGCATTACAAAAATCAAAGAACCACTTTGGGGGGGGAAAAGAACTGGGTGCTACCGTGTTCGCTATTCCCATCAGGCGGAAGTAGCAGAGGGGGGACAAAAAAAGAAAAACAGGGAAAGGAAAATCAACCATCGGAGGGGATTGGGAAAAAAGAAGGGGGGTTTCCCTTGGGAACCTCCAACCTGGTTCAAAAATTGGGGACGCCAAAGGCAAAGAGGTCAAAGGAGGAACTTTGTCACTGGGGGGGAGGGGAGCATAGAGGCGGTTTGATTGGCGGAATAGGATCAAACACAGAAAGGGGGAATCATCGAGAAAACGCCAAGAAAAAGGGGGGGCGACACTCCGAAGGAGGTTCCAAGAAGGGAGGTGCTCTCTACCCTTTGGAAGCATAAACAGCAAGGATGGTAGAAAACAAGAAAGCAAAGGGGGGAAGGGGGGCACGAGCGTAATTCCTCCGTGGATGATGCGGGGTGGGGAGGGAAACAGGGACGAGAATCGTTTGGGGTTGGTGTCATTAGGACCAAAAAACAAACAAGAGTGAACTTAAGAAAAGCAAGGACATTGTGCTTCGGTCGGGGCCAGAAGAGGGGAGGTGGTGGTGGGAATGCACTCCATGGGACTTCGTACTTAATGATTGGGGGGGAAATGTTTTAGGGACGGGAGGGGGCACCGGGAACATCATCTCAAGGGGGGACTCAGAAAGTAGGGAAAACGTCGAAACGGTGTGGCGACTCGACTACACGCTGAAAAGAAAAAAGAAAAACCAAAAAGCAAGACACCCAAGAGAGGCACCGTGGGACAGGAAACAAGGGGGGGTAAAAACAACGAGCAAAAGAGGTCACATAAAAAAAACAAATCTTTGGAGGGCAAGTGGTCCAACTTGGAAAAAAAGAAGGACGGAAAAAAAGGGAACTGAAATTGGAGAGGGAGGGAGAAGAGGGGGGGGGAGGAAGCAGCATGGTCAGGGTCGGGCTCAATGATGCTGCAATTGGCTCAGGAAAATAAAGCCGTGAAAAAAGGCGGGTTTTGGTGGAAATGAGGACTTTATAGGGGGAAGAGGGCCCAGATAGGAAAAAGAAAGGGACTTTTTAATATTGATTGGGGGAAGGTGGGTAACAAAAGGGGGAAACTATGGTGGACACTTCTCGGGGGCAAAAACTGGGCCAAAAATAATAAAATCCAAAGGAGAAAAAAGGGGGGGGTGTGGGGGACCGAACCTAACGCTAAAGGACTGAACGGGGAAAAGGATAAAGGAGCTAGAAGGAATTGTGCTCGAATGGGGGGGGATAGAAGGTTAGAGGAGTTCAAATTTTTGGAGGGGAGGAAAAACAAAAAAAAAAAGCCATCTTCAGTGCTCCAATAACTCGACCGGAAGAGGATAAAATTAATTGCAAAAAAACAAAAAGGGGGAGGTAGTTACAACCGCATTTGTCAGTTGAAAATATGGGGGGAATTCCTAGTGTAGTCAACAGAAAAAAAAAAGTGAATCTGACATTAAAAGCGCCAACCCTAAGATACAAGGGGGGGGGTGTTTTTTTTATGGGGAAGTACGTCGGTTGGTAAAAGACCTTGGTCAGAAAACACAGTTTACCAACAGAAGATAAGTTGGAAAATCTTCAACATGAAGACGAGGGGAAAAAAAAGGGCAATGGGAAAAAGATGGACGTTTAGAGGATAACCGGAAATGAAAAATAAAAAAATCAAGGGGCAGAATTTAAGGGGGGAGGTGAAGCCGAGAAAAAGAACCGGAAGTGAAATGGTTGTTTGGGGTTTGGAACTAACAGACAAAGGGGGAACCTGCTTTCAAACATGATAAATTATGCAAACGAACACTGTCTAAGTAAAAGAGAAATGCATCAAAAAGCCCACATTTGCCTGGGAAATGGGGGTTGCAGGTAATAGGGGGAAGGAGGAGTAGTAAAGCTGCTAAGGGGGCGTGGGGGGGACAAAAAAGCAAAACTTTTCAGGGACGGAAACATCCCACCTAAATTGGGGGTCTCTGAGGTCCCAAAGGGAACAGGCGAGATTTCAAAAAAGCTTGGGGGCCTCAATGGGCCGTGAAAAAACAGGACTCCCCTTTGAACCACCACCCCTTGGGAAAAGGACAAGTAAGAATTTTGGGCTCCAAAAGGAACGCGACGTTTGCCCCTGGGTCGGTGGGGGGTGATTCGTTAAGTTTGGAAACGAGGGGGGGGTCAAACCTCACAAAAGGGAGGGGACGGAGTACGCCACGGCCAACGAGACTGCGCTAAGAACACTGCCAAAAGGTGAAAGTTCCAGGAATATTGAGAACGGTGAACAGGGAGTGGGAAGGCGGGCAAAAAAAGTAGAAGGGTAGGGAAGGACGAAGGTAAAAAAATCACCCAAAACGGGAAGGAGGAAATAGAAAGATATAAAGGGACGAAAGAGAAAGTAAAGAATGTCACAAGGGCGAAAAAAGCAAGTGTGAAGGGGGAGATCTCCGAAACACACCTGAGGCGGAAAAGGGGAGTCAAAAAGAAGATGGGGGGGCAAAAAGGGGGGACCAAGAAAAGACTAACGTGGAAAAAGAGAAAAGGGCACCGTGGGGGAAGCCAGGGTTTGAGGGGGGGGGGAAAAACCAAGCGGGTCCAACGAGAGCCAAAGCAAAAAGAGCCTAGACGTAAGATTGGGGCAGGGTCTAAGGTGGAAAAACGAAAAAAGAAAAGGGTCAAAAGCGGAACCTCAAAAAGGAAGGTGGCAAGCGAACGGGTTTAGGGCAAAGGAACCCCATCTCCAAAAGTTTGGAACGTGGGTAAAAGGGGGGGGGGGCAAAAAGAAGAGAAAAGGAGTTGGTTAACGACACGAGTCCGAAAAGGCAACGGGGGTGTGCAAAATACGAACCTTCCCCCGGGGTGAGGAAAAGGGCTAAAAAAAACAAGAGAGGGGAAAGCCTTGCAAGGAAAAAAGGGGCGTCATGGGTGAAAAGGGGACCAAAACAGGTCGGGGGAAAAGGGGGGAGGAGCGGGGACAAAAGAAATCTGGATTTCATTTGGGGGGAAAAAGGGGGAAAAGGGGGGGGTATAGCAGAAACTGAAAGATTTGACTTGGCGGGCGCGGGGTCCGGAGAAAAAATCCTCCGAAGGTAAAAGGGGGGAAAAGGAGAGGACGAACGACTGGAAAAACTAAAAAAAGAAAAAAACCGAAGGCTGGTTGAGGGGGCATTGGGGGAAAACTTGGGAATACTGTCTTTCCATTTTGGGGGAAGGCAGTCAAACCAAGATCAGGGAAAAAAGAAAAAGGGGCTGAAGAAAAAGAAGATGTAAAACCTGGACAGAAAGAAAAATTGAGAGGGATCAGGGAGAGAAAAGATGGGGGGTCAGACTAAGGAATGCCAGAAACTGCCGCGGGGACCTCAGCGAAAGAGAAGACACACAAAAGAGAGGAAAGAAAATTTAATGCGTTGTGGAATTGTTTCACAGGAAGAAAAAAAACCCGAGGGCCGTTTAGGTGGTAAGAAAACCACAAACAGCGAAAAGGGGGTCTGGTAAAGAAGTGGAAGGAAGACAGCAAAAAAGTAGTTGGGGAAGGGACAACGGAGGGACAAAAGAAAATTGGGACAAAACCGGGGTAAAAAAAAAAAAAAATGGGAGGGGGGCGAAGTGGGAAAAAAAAAAGAGTCAGAGAGGTCATCAAGAAACACACCTGAACTGGGTGAACGGAAAAGAAGCAGGGTTAAAACGCAGGTTAAAAAAGTGTGGGCATTTTATTTAAAAAAAAAAAAGGAAGTGCCCCTCCAGGGAAAAGTTGTCAAAAATAAATGCAGAAAAGGAGGAAAAGGGCGGAAGGTTACCAACCGAACCCTTTTGACGGGAAAGGAGGGGAAAAAAAAGAAAAAGGGGGGAAAGCAGAAGAAGGTGTGGTGCCAACTGAGAAGCTCATTGGGTGAAGGGGAAAGGGGGGGGAAGGGGGGTGAAAGAGACGGGGAAGCTCGGGGGGAAGTTTTGGGCAGGGCTTCAGGTGGAGCTTACCCTGATTTAAAAAAGAGGCCAGGTGGGGGGGGAGGAAAAAACGGGGAGAAGAAAGCGAACTATTTCAACAAAGGGAGAAAGGAGGAAAAGGAAAGGTGGAGCATTGTATCTACCACTAAAAATAACTTCACTAAAGGAGGAAAGGCAAAAAGGGTGAGACAAAAAAAAATTGAAATAGAACCCAAAATCGGGAAAAAGGAAAAAGAAAAAAAAAGCTGATCTAGGGGGAAAAAGAACTTTGAGCAAGCACTAAAAACAAAAAAAAAAGAACATCGAAAGGGAAAGTGGGAAGAGACATAGGGAAGAAAAAGAAGCAGCACTTAAAACCGGTAGTGATGGGGGGGAAAAAGAAAATGTGGGGGAAAAAAAAAAAAAAGAAGGCCAATTATATATACAATAGACTCAAAAAGCAGGGACGTTGGGGCAGACCATAGTTCCTGTTAAGCCCACTAACCAGTGGGGAGGAAAGGGGGTCGCAAGTAAAACGATTGTCGAAAAAATCGTGTTTTGGGAATAGGGTCATCATCCAAATAAACCCGTCCAGATTTTCATCAAAAAATAGCAAAGGGGAAGGGAACGACCGCAGGAAATAGTAAGTAATGGGGATGACCGCAATTTGTTCAACAACAAACAAAAGGGGGGGAGGGAACGCCAAAGGGGGGGAGAAAGGTGATGCAAACTCTGGATGAAAGCTGGGGAAAGTGGGGAAGAGAAAAGGAAAAACTGACAGGAAAAACATTCGGTGCAGTTGCACAAGGGGGCGGGGGTGGGGAGGGTGGGGGTTAGTGTGGGTTTGTGGGTTCAAACAAGGGAAAAGAACTAAAAAAAAAAGACAAAAACATAGAAAGGCCGGTGGACAGAAACAGACAAGAAGACTCAAACCTCAACAAAGGTAAGGGCCGCAAGGGAGCAAAGTGTTGAACAAACCCCAATACAAAAAAAAAGGGGTGAAAAAACACCTAACCCGGAAAAAAAAAGACGGTCCCATACCGTAGAGAACAGAAGCCAGGTCCTTAAAAGAAAAAAGGGGTGACGGGTCAACAAGGAAGGATGGAAAAACCTTAAAAATGGAAGAAGAGTGACCCGTAAAAAAAGAGAAAAGGACGTGAAAAAGGGGGGAACGAGGGCGAGACGAGATAAAACAGAAGAACGACAAAGGTAATGAAGCAAACAAAAAAATTGCCGAAAAAACACGAAACGAGGGGGGAAGGGGGGGACGCACTCCAGGCCCCTCAAAACACTTAACATCGTAGACTCATAAACTAGAGAAACGACAAAAGGTAGTGGTGGGGGGGCAAAAAAGTCACAGAAATGAATTAAAACACATCAAAAAAGGGTGGGGAGAACTGTGAAAAGAACCACAGTTTGTTCTGTCAAAATGGTACGTAAAGAGAAAAAACATAGGGGGGAAAGTCTTGAGCCCGATTGGGGGTTCGTGTAGGAAGGAAGCGGTGGGAGTAAACCGGAAAAGGGTTTGTGGTTGGGGTCGGAAAAAGAGAAAAATAATCAAGCCACTAGACTGTGGAATTGATGGTGGTTGGGGGGGGGGGGGTTGCAAGGAAAGACTTTTTCTGAAGGGGCGGTGGGGGAAAAAAATACACAAACAAAATGTCGACATCGAGGGGGGAGAAAAAAAACAAGAAGGCATCATGGTGGTGGAGGGCCACACAGGTGTCTGGGTACCAAATACCCCTGTAACGACCAACTTAAACCAAGAACAAAGGGCTGGGAAAGGGTAAAACGGACTTCCGGCCAGTTTGCTGGGGTGAAAAAAAGGAAAAAAAGTGGTGGGCTTAACACCACAAAAAAAAAAATGTGGGGAAAATGAACCAAGAACCAAAACATAGTGATGAACACAACAAATACTGGTGCCCCGGATGGAGGGGAGGAATTCCCGTGGTTGTTGAAAAGATGGTTCCACTGGAAAAAAGATTAAACAACCAGAAAAAGGTGCCCGGTAAAAATAAAAGAGAAAAGGGTGCAACAGTGCACCAAAAAAAAAAGGACACGAGGAAAGCAGATAGGTGGCACAGTGGTGTCACAAAAAGTAAACAGCCTCGACCTTCAGGCCCATGTCTGGGGGGAATGGCAGGTCGGACAAAACAATGGGGAGTGGTTGGTGACCGGGGGAAGACAATCAAAGCAGGGATAAAACACAACCCAATGGTGGACACCACTGCGGGGTTTTGGTTTGGAAAGGGTCGCACACCCTAACAACACGCCTATTCTGAACTTAGGGATCGTGAAAAAAAAAGAAAGGGGGGAGCCGGAAGGCGTTGAAATTCTCTGTGCACCATGGAGGAAAGGGAGGTGAGGGGAGGGGAAGGGACAAAGGTGGAGCAAATTGGGGAACGCGAAAAAGGTGTTGAAAAAAAAAAAAAAAAATTAACGGCCAAAAGCGAAAGGTTTGGGGGGGGACCCAAACTAGAAAACAATATGGGGAAAAAGCGAAGGGAAAAGACCACGAAGTGGATGTGGGGGATGAAACAAAATACGAAAAAAAGGGAAGACGGGGTTTGGAGTTCGTCAGACATCACCCAAATAAAGTCGACAGAACGATACAAAAACAAAAGTAAGGAAGGAAAATATGCTGAAGGAGTACAAAAAAAAAAAGAGGTCGGGTTGGGGTGGACAAGAGGGCTTCAACAGCGGTGGTGCCAAATGGAGGGGGGAAGAATTGGTCTAAGGTAATAAACTTAGGGAGTGGGGAGTCTATTGAAATCAGATAAGTTTGACAACACAAGGGGGAAGAAGACAAGGGGTTATCAGAAAAAGTTGGAAACGAAAGTGGAGAAAGCATTTCCGGAAAAGAAAAAAAAAGGAGTAAGAGAAAAAAAACCGTGGAAAGATTAATAAAGTCTACCGGTTTAGGGCCGTTGGGAGTGGCTCAGAAGCACATACAAGGGACCAAATTGAAAATGGTGGGGGGGGTGGAGTACAAAAAGGGGGGGTTGTTAAAACTTCAAAGAATTTGGGGGTTGCCGGACCTGAAAAAATCCAAACGAAATGGGAACCGGGATGAAAGAAGAACAGAGAAAAGGGGGGGGGGGGCAGGAGGTTTGTGAACTCGCGTGGGAAAACATATGATGTTGGTATAAAAAAGGGTAAAATGGTAGGGGAGGATAAAAAAAAAATAAAAGTAAAGGGGCAAGACCCCGGGAGGGTTGCACCTTGGGGTGAAGGGGGGGAACTGAACAGAGAAATGTGGTCGGGTTCGGAAAAGAAACCCGAGAAGTAGGAAAGGTAAGGAAAAGGGAGGGACAAATTGAAGGCAAAGATTTGTGGTACCAACATGCGATTCCCCGAGAATGGGGCGCCGGGGGGGGTGAGGTGGGGTTGTGGGGTCTGTTGGGTCAAAAGGGAGGCGCGAAAAAAACCTTTGAAAACCCAGAGGAGGGAAATCAAAAAAAACACCAATTGCCAAACTACCGAGACTGTGAAAAAACCAAAAAAAGAAGGGGCTTCCAAAGACGGCTGGAAGGGGGGAAAAAAAACTTGCAGCAAAAGGGGGGGTTTGATCCAAGGGGTTCTTTTATCAAGGGGGGGGGGAGGGGAAAAGTGTATGGGGTGGAAAACGCCAGACAACAGGGGGGGGCAGACCAGGGGGGGGGGGGCAGCAAAGAATGTTCAAAGGTGGCGGGTGGAGCACAAACCCAGAGGTCGGGGAAGGGCTTTGATTGGTTAGGAGAAAAAAAAGGCAAGGGGGCTGGGGGAGGGGGCCACAAGAAGGGCAAAAGAAAAGGGGAACTGTGGTTCGTGGGGAATCAGTCGGGGGGGGGGGGAGACGAAGGAGATAAACAGTGTCTTTTCCCTCAACAAGTGGGAAAGAAAGATGGAAGGGGAAAGAAGGGGTGAAACCGGGTAGAAGTATGAACGGGTCGAAAATTTTAACTCGCCCCTTGGGGAGGGGGTTTCAAGAGGAAAAACAAGAGGATTAAGAGGAAAAGGCGGTTTCATGGAGAAAGACGAGAGGGAGATGGGGTGCGTTCAAAAATTTGGGTTGTTAATCTAAATGGCGAAAACAAATAAAAAAAACAAAAGCCAACAAAGGGAAAGGGAAAAGGATCTACCTTTTCTTCAAAAGTCCAAGTTAAAAAGATTGCCTGAAATAAGGGGCCAGAAAAAAAACCAAGCCTCAGGGCCGGAGAACAAAAAAAAACGTGGGAAAAAAAAAGAAGGGGTTGGGGAGGGGGCCCGAAAAATTTTGACAGAATTACGCAAGTTCAAAAAGACTGAGGTCGGCCGTTCTGGTTTGTCCTAACTTGGGGGGAGGGGGGGGGTTGGAGAAGGATAACAGGGGGGGGGGGATGCTGGGAAGACAACAAAACGAATGTCAAAAAAAAAAAAAAAAAAAAAAAGAAGAAACAAAAAGAAAAAACAAAAACAACGCTCAAGGAAATGACGCCCACCCAGAAAACCCCCAAATAAGAAAAAAACCAAGACAAATGGGGGGGGAAGAGAAAAGACTGGGGTTGGCGCCAGGCTGTTTAAAAATAAGAAAATAAAAAAATGGAAAGTGCGCGACTTACCCACTATTCAAAATGGGGATTTGACAGGGGGGGAAAAAAAAAAGGGTAAGAGGAAAAAAGGGGGGGTTTGGCTGCTACCAAAAGGGGGGGGAGGGGGTAAAAGTTTAATCAAAAGGGATGGGGGCTTCTTCGGGGAATAGGAAGTTTTGATGTGGGGTTAGGCAAGATGCACTGAAAATAGAAAGTCCGAGGGGGGGATATCTATTGGGGGTTAAAGGGGAGAAAAGCAACCGTTGATCTAACTCATCCAAATGGGGAATCTGGACAAAGGAGGGATTTATAAAAAATTGGAGGGACAGAAGTCATTTGCAAAAAGAACGAGACCGAAAGGGGGGAAAAAAAAAAGGTTACCTGGGTTAAAGAAAGGTCAAAACGAGAAAAAAGATCAAGGAAAAAAGGCCCCCAAAAAAAAAAGATCTGGAGGTGAAGGGTCAAGGCTCCTTACGGCAAAAGTGGGGCGAAACTGCATAAGGGGCAGAGTTCGAAGAGAAGTGGACACGATGACAAAAGGGGGTAGGGGGAAGGTATGGCGCAATCAAAATGCCAAAGGTTCTAAGGGGGGAAAAAAATTCCAGTGCAGTGGGGGGGGGAAAAAGTGAACAAAGGGCATAGGGGGAAGAGAGAAAACAAAGGCACCATCTGTTAGCGGTTAAAATTATGTGAAAAATAAAATGGGGTGGGAAAAAACAAAGGATTGATGAAGGGTACAAAAGAAATAAAATCCCAAAGGGATCAGGGGTTGTGGGTGACGAACCAAAGAAGAAAGAACGCCGGAAGGGGAAAGGGGAACTACGTCAGCGTTTTTGCCAAGGTTTGGTTGTGTGATCGGGTTTGTCAATTGGGGTCGGCGGAGGGAGACAGAGGCCAGGGTCTTAGCCCGACCAGGAACGCCAATAAGGAAAGAGCATGCGGTGGGAACCAGAGGAGTTTCTCCTGGGGACGGAAATTGTGAACTGCTAATGATGAAGGAAAAAACAAAATTTAAAACCAATGGGGTAAAAATTAAACAAAAAGAAAAAGACAAAAGGAAAGGTTGGGTGAAATTGTGCTTACTGTCGGGTGGCTTAAGGGTTAAAGGGTGAATGACCGGGGGTCGGGTAAATTCATAACAGCCTAAAAACCAGGCATTACAAAGACCTTGAGGGGAGAAAGAGGGGGAGTAAGTCAGCCCATAGGGGGGAAGTTAAAGAAAAAAAAAAAGTCCGATACCCCACCAAAAAAAAGCTTTCAGGGGTGCTGTAAAACAAAAGAAAAAAAAGGGGAAGTGGGAACGGGGGAAAAAAAAGGCTCGGGCAAGGGAAAAAAAGAAGAAAAAAGGAGGGGAGCACTTTTGCAATCAGGGGTCTTGGAACGGAACTTCGGCGAAAAGACAAAGTGGGAATGGCCGTGGGGGGAAAACCAACAAAAAAGGGAAACCAACAATCGGTAAATAAATGGGTGGGAGGAATGAAACCGGGGAAGCGAGGGGAAAGGAAAAAACGGTTGAGTGGATCCTGGAAAACTGCGATGGAAAAGAGGGAAAAGGGGTTTCGACGGAAAGAGGGGGAATGGTCCTGGTGCTAGAAAGGTGCCGTGGGGGGAAACACTCACGCAGGGGTACACAGGTGCCTTCAACGCACACCAAAAAAATGAGCGAGAAAAATGAAGAATGGGGAGGACAAAAAAAGGGGAGAGAGAGACCAGTGAAATGGGGGTCAGGTCGCGAGAGGGAGGATCCAAGGGAGAGATAAAACAACAACAGGAAGGAGAAAATATAGAATAAGGCTAAAAAAAAAAAAAAAATAAGCTCAGGGGACAAAGGCCGTAAAGAAGACAGACAGAAGCGACGGAGATAAAGAAAGCAAGATTTGGTCAGTGCTCTCATTCGGGGAGGTAAAAAAAGCCGGGGGAAAGTGGGGGGAACAAAAAAGCACTAAAGAAAAAAAGCACCAAGAAAAAAGGGAAAAACGAGCGGCCAATAACAAAAAAAAGACTTTTATCTAAAAAAATGTGAAAAACGACAAAAAAGGAAAAAAAAAAAAAAAAGTCGCAGGGAAAAAAAAGACGTATGCAAGGGGGTCAGCTATCAAATGTAGGTGGATTTACGATCAAAACGTTTGTGTGCACAACAGCAGACAAAAAAAAAAAATCAGAGGGGGTATTCGAAAAAGGACGGCCCAGCAGAAAAACAGATTTTTAAAAATCCGGGAAGACCCTTTGGGGGAGAGGGAGGGGGGGGAAAGATGACAGCGCAAAGGGTGGAGGGGGCAAAAAGGGAATGGGGAGTGGGAGACAAATCCCAACAGTAAAAGGCTTCTGTGAAGATCCCAACAGTAAAAAAGGATTGGGAAGTTGGAAGGGAAAGTCCTCTAACGGAGGGACAGGGGTTCTATGAAAAAGGGAGGAGGGACTGATCACAGGCCAAAAAAAAAAAGATTAAAAAGGGAAAGTGTACGGGGGGGGACACAAAAACGGCCAAAACTACAAAACAAAAAAAGAGTGCGGGGAACGGGGTGGGCCGTTGTGAAAAGGTTTCACCACATGTAAAAGCAAGGTGAGGATGAAAGGGAAAAGGAAAAGAGGATAGGGGCGAGGAAAATGGAAAAAGCCAAAAAAAAAAAATGGGAAAGGAAGGATTAGGGACGGGAGGAGGGCGAAAACGAAGATTGGACCTGAAGGAAAGAAGTGCAGAAAACTAAAAAGAGAACCCCCAAAAGAGAAAACGAAGGGGAAGGAGGGTCAGGTCCTCACGCGGGTACTTATTGAACGAACCGGGGGAAAAAAATGGGAGGGAGGGGGGGAAAAGAAAAACATAGGTCAGGTGGGAAAATAAACTGGCACGGCCGCATAACTTCTTGTCCGAAGATAGTGGGGGGGGGAAAAGTGGGGGAAGAACGTGGAAAAAAAAGGAAAGCACTAATACCGGCTTCATAAGAAGTACATCCCCAAAAGTTTCGGATAATCTTTGGGGGAAGAAAACCGGGAAAAGGGGGGGGGGGGGGGGGGGAAAAGACCATAAAGGACCCATGAAAAGACCCTGGGAAAAAAGTTGGAGAAAGAAGGGGGGAAAATAGAAAAAAAAAGGAGGGACTAGTTGGAGACCTCCCGGTCACAAGTGTGCCAGGACAGAAGGGGAAAAAACAGTGGGGGGGGGAATTAAAAGGGGTTGTTGGGAGAGCATTTCAGGGCCAAAAGTTTGGGTATTGGTTTTAGTGGGGAGTAACACCAAAACAAAAGGTCCTCTCGGGGGTAAAGTAAAAAGGAGGGGTGGGAGGCAAAATAGGGAAATAGGGGGTGTCTCAATTGGGGGGGGGGGAGGGAGCAAAAGAAGAAAAGCAAAGGGGGTTCAAAAAAAGTGGACGATTATTTAAGAGAAATTGGTGAATGGAAAATTCTACATCTCCCTTGCAGGTAGGGAAAAAGGAGGTGAGGAAAGGAAAAACATCATTCAACCCGAGGAGGGAAGGGGGATCTTTGAAAAGTTAAAAAAGTTAAAATCATCAGAAAAAAAGAAAAGAAGGGACCCCGAGAGTTTTGAAAGGTCCAAAAGGAGCAGAACACAAAGGGAACTAGGAAAAGACTAGGGAAAGGACAAAGGATTCGGGTTGGGTTTTTCGAAAGCCAAAAAAAGAGGTTTAGGAAAGAAGAAAAAAAAGGAGAGAGCGGCTGTTCCTTAGGAGGGCACCGAGAAGGGGGTACGGGGGGACTGAAGTTCGGGAGAAAAAAAAGTCAAAGTGTGGGAATGACCTATTCAGACCAAATAGAAAAAAAAAGAAGAGGGATTGAAAAAGGAAAAAAAAAAGAAAGGGGGCAAAAAAAAAGAAGCCGACAGGACAAGGGATGGAAAGGGGGGGGGAGTCAAATAATCTAGGCTGGGAAAACTGGACGGGGGAAAGCAACAACAAAACAAATGTGAAAGACCGAGGATAGGACTGGGCGGGGGGCCTCAGGGGCCTTGTCAGAAATAATATAGGAAGGAAGCTTAAGTGGAACGAAAGGGAAAACAACCGTACCCTCACAGTCAGTGAACAAGTTTTTGGGATCATTGTTGGTTTGGTGGGTTGGGTGGGGGGGGGGGGGTAACACACGCAAAGGAAAAAGGCAGGAAATACAACACTCACAGAAAAAGAAAAAAACAAACATTAGAAGACAAAACGGAAGGAAGGCCAAGAAAAACCAGAGCCCGCCAACATTACAAGCAATTAAAAGAACAAAGGGAAAACGGCCAGCGAGAAGGTTTTAAAACAACAACACAACCGGGAAACCAGTAAGGGGGAACGACACGGTTTTGTCAAAAAAAAAAAAAAAAAAACTTAGACGAAATAAAGACAGGCCGATAAATGGTGAAAAAAAGAGGGGGAAAGACAGGGGAAATCAGGAAAAGAAAAAAAACACAGACTAAGGATGGCCCGGACCAAACAGAACAACAGTTGCCGTGGTAAGGGGGATTGGGACCAGGGAGAAAAACCCGACCAAGCAAAGGAAATTTTGAAGGGAAATCCCCGAGACAAAAGATGAGGCAAACTCAGGAGGTAGAACCCAAATGAAGGCCTGCGCTTAAAAAGGGTTCCCGGAACACCAGTTCTGGAAACGGGACGACGGGACACCATCAAAGGAGGAAAGGGGATAAGAAACCACAGTGTTTTCTGGGTGATAACAGTCGGAAAGGAAAAGGAGAAGCAAGAGTCCATGGGCCAAGAGCGAACGTTGAAGTGATAAAAGGAAAGCGGGGGGTGGGGAGGGGAATTGGGTCTTTCGTAGACCGGGGCAGGGGAAATTGGGAGGGGCTGTTTTGTTTGTGTTGTGGTGGGGGGTGAGTGGTGGTTGGTTTTCGGGGGGGTGGTTTGGGACCACAGCGAAAGCCGAAAGGGGGGCGGACGTAAAATAACAAACAAATGCAACAAATGAAAAGAGAAAAGAGAAAAAGGAACAAAAAGAGAAAAAAAGTGGGGTTTCTAAAAGTGTGGAAAAAAACTAACTCTTTACCGCAAGGAATGGAAAGGGAAAGATCTGAATTCCTTTAAAGATGCTTGGACAAAGACGCAAACGGGTATGCTTGGAATGCCAATCAAAACCAAAGGGGGTGATCAAAGAAAAGCGCCACTTAGGAAAAAAGTACAGCGGATTTTGGGGGGGGGCAGGGGAAAAATAAGTTCCACCCGAGAACAGATGTGTAAGAATAAAAAAAAAAAAAAGAAAAAGGGAAGTTGGGGACAAACAATTGCTATGAACGAGGGGGGAAAGGGAGACTCCTGTCCAAACCGAGGATTAGGGTAGGAAAAAAAAAGAAAAAAAACAATTTATGGGTCAAAAAGGGAAGGTTTCCAGGGACAACAATCAGCTAAAAAAAACGGAAAAAAACAGGGAAGGGGGGGGGTGGGCAAAGAAGGCACCCAAAAAAGAAAAAAAAGAGAAAGTATTCATAACACAACGGGCCAACTGGAGGCAGGGATGAAATCAAGTAGGTTCAAAGCGCAGAAAAAGGGAGGGTTAAAATCATTTGAAATGCCCAAAACAATTAGGGCCGTGGAAAGACAAAAAAAATTGAAGGGCTAAAAACACGGAGCGGATTTACAAAAAAAAAGATAAACCAAAAGCGAAAAAAAAAAAAGGGGAGGTAAAGGGAGGAAAAAGAGACAGGGGGGCCAGAGGAGTTGAAAAAGAAATGTTGATGGTTGTTAGCGGAGACGAAGGGCAAAAAGGCTTTGGGGGGTCAAAGGGATCGAA
>Ga0179591_1374585_pt1 | contig 15533 bp, 13 predicted proteins | sample CZOMad2_1_08_16f_FD_182891 | JGI IMG/M metagenome (GOLD analysis project Ga0179591, IMG submission 182891) | Vadose zone soil fungal communities from Angelo Coast Range Reserve, California, USA - CZOMad2_1_08_16fungal (PacBio error correction) | ecosystem: Environmental > Terrestrial > Soil >...
TTAAAGGATGGGGAGACCAGGTCGCCGTTAAAAGAGGTAATTGGGTTCGTAAAAGGGCCAGATGGAAGTAGGGCCATCTAACCAACGCTTGACGATGCAAAAAAAAAAACAGCGGCTCTCAAATGGATTGGGAAGGGACCACTAACCAGGGACATGCAATGAACAGAGAGAAAAAAGCGGCGTAAAAAAAAAAAAGCGAGAGGTACCAGGATTAAGCCGGTGAAAACTTTTTGAAAGATTGGGGCTAAACGGTCTCGGGACAATATGGGGGGGGGGAAACCCTAATTTTCCCGGCAGGGGCATATAGAGAACCGATCGGGGAAGGGAAAAAAAAAACCCGGGCCCTCTACCAGATCCTCTCAACCTTAGAGGGTAAACCAAAGTGCATGGTGTGGTCCCTTCCCCCGTCTTGGAACAGAAGGAATTACCCCAGGGGAAAGGGGTTTGAATCAAGCGTGCCCGAAAACCCTTTGGTTGAGACAGGAAAACGGCGCATTGACCCGGTCCCGCTTATCAACAAAAAAACGCCTGAAGGGAAAAATCCGCCGATAAAAAATTTATCTCTGTCAGGCAATGATAAGGGGACGGGTAACGTAAAGGGGAAACTCTAGGGTTATGCCTAGTCAGACAAAGGTTCGAGGGAAGGTCGCCGGGCCTGGACCAAGCGAAAACAAGGCTGGTCGTCTACCCGGGGCTGACCATAAAGGTCAGGGGCTCAAGCCAAAAAGAAAAAATTTCATCTGGAAACTCCTGCTGAAGGAAAAGGAAAGACTCCGAATCACTGCGCACCGCTTCAGGACAAGCACGACTAAAAAGTACCTAAAAGGCTCTTCCGTCCTTCTCGAGGGGGGTGGGTGGGTGGGGTGGTGGGGGGTGGGGGGTGGGGGGGGGGGGGGGGGTGGGGTTTTTTGTTTTTTGTTTTTTGTTTTTGGGTTGGGTTTTGGGGGGGGGTTGGGGTTTTTTTGTGTTTTGGGGGTTGTGTGGTTTTGTTTTTTGTTGTTTTTGCTGGGGGTTGTGGGGCAGGGGGGAGTTTTTTTGGTTTGGTGGTTTGGGGGTCTGTTGTTTTTGTTTTTTGGTCTGGTTTCTTGGGGGGGTGCTATCTCCTTAATCCTTGACTTGAAACGGGGGACGACGGCGACTTATCTCCGAGACTCGGCTGCACGACCGGTAGGCCAAAAAAAATGCGCAGCCGCTCCTAAAGGAGGGAAGGGGCGAGTCTACATCCGGGGGAAGATACGACACCTTCCTTGACAGCCTGTTTCTGGCCCTGAGAACGAAGTTCGGCGATCAGATCCTCAAGGTGTACGCTTCGAAAAACAAAAGGAAGGAAGAAAAAACTTGGCTCGCTTCTCCACTCACTACCGATCCGCTTGGCGAGATGACCTGAGGACCCGGCATCCTCGCCTGCCCGCACTTCCTCCTCAATAGCTGCGGTCACGACTCAACCAGCGTGCGGGACCTGGGGCGTCGAAAACGCAAAAGGGGGAAGGAGACGTCGAGGCTCGCCAGGCTCGGCGTGAAACCGCCGTGCCCAAAAATGGAAACGGAAGGGCGTCGGCAAAGCTGAGACCTAGGCCACGCTCCTGTGCCGACCAGCGCCTGAAGGAAAGGGCTGCTGCCGTAGGTCCTCCACGCCTAAGGGGTGCTCTTTGAAAGAAGGTAATCGACAGGGCCCAAGAAAGAAGCTTCCACGGGTTCCCTCAAACCCCTGCAGGGAGACCAGAAGCTTGGCTCGACTGAGAGGGCTAGTCCCCGCCACCCAAAGGGCCCTCTCCTGGGAAGTTACAATAAGGATGCGCGACGTGGGCCGTCACAATGGTGGGGGGGGGTGGGGGGGGTGGGGGGCCTCCTTACGACTAAGAGGACCGCACCATCTTTTGAACCTCCCATAAGGGGGGGACCTTACAAACTCCTCTTCCATGGAAAACAAAACCATTACTCTCTTTCGACGCCCCTGTTAACTCTCCGGGAGGGGGAAGAGAAAAGCCATCCACATAGTCCTGGATAGGTAGAAGAGTGATGAAATGCCCTGAACAGAAACTTCTTTCGCCCTCTCGGCTCTCGAGGGAAGGGGAGATCGACAAAAAAAAGGAGTAGTAGGAACAGAGAATCCATGCGGAACTATATAGCAAAGCGAAAAGGAAAAAAATTTTGAGGTAAAGAAAAATCGTAAAAGTATCCATGGGGAGAGGGCGATCATAGGGGAGGGGAGGGGGGCAATGTCATCCCCGAGGCGGCGCGACTTAAGAAGAACTCCTTGGTTTCAGAAACTGAAAAGGGATGCGGAAGCGTCCCCGTCGGGGAGAAACCAGCTGGTGGCGGGCAGTGTCGAGGGGGGAAAAGCAAAAAATGGCAGACCACGTCGTAAAGAACGGGCGATGTCATTTTGGGGCGGTCTGAGAAATGATCCACATATGGGGGAGGGGAACGGGCCCAGGTGGGTCGCCGGGGGGGGAAAAAACGGGAAAGCGATTGTCCAAAGGGGAGAGGCGGGACCTAAAATCGGCGTGCAGGACCAGAGGCCAGGGCGAAAGAAAGGGGACATGTCGTCGGCCTCTTGAAAAAACTTATGGAAGAGGTCTCGCTCTCAGGTGCCTCCCGGGGAAAGAGGGCGTGGGGAACTCGGCCGAGCATCTTCGGAAGCCTTATAAAGGAGAAAGCTCGGCAATGCCCTCGAAAAAGGGAAAGAAATAGGTTACCGGCTATTAAGCCCGCCAGTCAGGACGGTCAAGCGGGACATGGGGGGGAAGGGGAGAAGGGGAATAAGCATTGACTCGGAAAACCCCGGCTTTCCAAGGATCAGGAGGGAAGGGGTCCCGAACCTCCAGGTCAGGGATCGTTAGCCGCGTAAACCTAAAGGAGGGCGCGCATAACATCAGGATTTGCTCATTCGCGCAGGCAAAAAAAGGAGTGAAAGAAGGGGTGAGTCTCGGCCACGGCTCGTGGAAAGACACAGCGGGGAGAACGGACAAGTGGCGATGAAAGGTGGGGTAAGATCCGAGTAAAAAAAAGGCGCGTCGGAGGGAGGGAAAAAGCCGTCGGTGCCGAAAAGGCAGGAGGGCTTTGAAGGAGGGGGCTCGTCGCGCGGCCGATTGAAGAAGGATATGATCACAGTGCTGGGGGGGCTGGGGAAAGGTTAATCTTTGAAAATGCCTTGAGGACGGGAGCGTGCACGGCCAAAGAGGGTGCAGGGAGCGTCGGTTGAGGTGGATGAAAGGGAGAGGGGCCGGGCAGGGGATACTATGTGATAAAAGGCGCCAAGAAAGAAAGGGTCTGACTATTGCCGTCTCGATAATGGGTCATTCGCCAGACGTAAACCACTCGAAAAGAGCAAAGAGGGGGAAAATGTCATATGGAAGGGAACCAAAATACAGGAAAGAGAGGAGGGAAGACAAAAGAAAGCAGCGGTTCCTGAGGATTAAGCCGGCCTAAAAGGGGGCCCATCTACCGTGGGACTCACAAGGGAAGGGGAAACCATGAAAGGGTCCCTGCAGGGTAAGGATCTCATGAGTTAAGAAAACCCCAAGGAAATCGCACCTTAGAGGTCAAAAAAAAACAACGGAGGAGTAGGTAAAGATATAAAGAGTGCATTGGGGCACCTTCCAAACCTATCGGTGGACCGGGAGGGACAGGTTTTGGGGGGGGGGAAAAGGTGCAGAACACCGGGGTGATCACCCAAAATACGGCGCTGTTCTAAACAGGGGCCGGGCTTAAGCCGCGAGAAGGCGGAGAAAGAACGATATGGGGAGCTGTCATGCATGCAGGAGAACGGGGGACGGATGACATTGGAAAGGGGAGAGTGATTCCGAGTCAGCGCAGGTTCTCCTGGCAAATGATAAGAGGAAACTGGAAAGGGGGGACCGACAAGGCTGTTACGAGGCGACCAAGGCATCAGGGAGGACAACAATGTCGCCGCAAGTTGCAAGCACCGCATCCACCCCGACTAGAAAACTGAAAAAGGGGGAAAGGGAACTTCATCAAGGAAAACGGGTCCCGGGAACAGCCCATGAAAAAAAGGGGGAGCCTGACTCTTCCTCGTCCTTACGCGACGAGAGGCCAGTACTTCCGCGGCCCGGCTTGGGTCTAGGGAAACGTCCTTCCTCTAACCGCGATGAAAGATACTGAGCTGGAAAAAAAAAAAAGAGGGGAGGTCTAAGGCCTTCAACTCTTGCTGGACGAACTATCGGGGCCGATATGGCCTTCTGTACGCCCTGGGAAAGAGGAAACAAACTGTATGTTCTTAGGGGGCCAGCATCCTCAAGGGGTTACCACCGGCCCTCCCGGGGAAGGAGGTGACAAGGCCCGTGCCATTCGCTAGAAGCACGTGGGACAGAAGCTGGGCAGATCTATGTACCTGCTGAACGGGGGAACAAGAAAAAAGTACTGAGGGGAAAAAGCTACCTTCTCTCACGACGGTCTTGGAAACGCCGCGAACCTGTAATAAGGGGAGGGGAAAGGAAAAAGAAAGCCGAAAGGCTGCGCTTCGCCGCGAGGGAAAACCGTCTCGGCGAGGGGGAACCGGGACCTTGCGTTCTTCAGAAAAGAGCTGCCGCCAGAGCCATCAGAGGAGAAGGAGACATTGGGGAGAGAAGGGGACGAAAGGGCCACCTTGAGGATACTGGGCCGCCCACGCAAGCGGGTCCGTTCGCAAGAAGGTAAGCCAAAAGGTCCATCTTGTTAGGCTACTACCCCAGCCACTTAAAAAAAGAAGAGGATGGCTGCTAGACGATGCGAGAACGCCACACAACTTGCCCATCAGGCTCTGTCACAAAGAAAGGGCCTGAAAAGGCAACTCAAGGAAAACAGCAACATCCCAAGAGGGTGCCAGCCCCGACTTAAAGGAAAGAAACGAAACCTGGAGTGGGTCTGAAGGGCAGTGCGCGTGGGAGGAGCCGTAAACCCTAAAGGGTGTAATCGATAAGGCCACGCAAACCAAAACTAAAAAATCTTAGGAACGGTCTACGAATGGTGGGGGAGCCTCGAACCGGACAGCTGGCGGCCATCCCGCAGACTATCGGCTGACTGGCTATCATAAAGGAGGAGAAAGATAATCATGCGGAGAGAGAGCGCCGAGCGGATACAGCCACAAGACTCCAGGCCTCGTACTAAGGGGAAGGAAGAGGAGGAAGCCGTATTGCAGGCAGTGCCCTGATCGATACACCACGGCAGAGGGGTACCGGCGCAGAACGCTTAAGGAGACTACACCATCCTAAGTCGTGCCAAGCGGTCCCCAAAGAAAAAAAAATAGGGGGGGGGGGTGATTTCCTGAGTCTAAATTATCTCATGCATGCCGGAAGCAAAGGGGGGAGAAGGTCCCAAATAGGCCATGGGGTTTGGGTCTCTCCCTTAGCAAACAAGTTCCTTTTGTCTGAATCACGGAAAGTTTAAGAATTGCAACCCTCGGAGGCAGCTAGGTGTCCAGGGCCAGTAGTAGGAATAAGGGAGAGACTGAGCCCAGCTCCTTCAAGGTTCCAGTGCCACGTCAAGGCGCCGGAACGGTAGGGGAAAAATGATAAGGATTAAGGGACTCTGAATTCCTAACGCCCGCCAGGGAAAAAAAAACCTCAGGGGGGGCCAGCGAAGCCGGCGGCCCTCTCGGAGAATCATCCTTCCTCGTCCGGGGAGGAGATGCAGGCGTAAAAGAAAATCACGGAGGATCGTTCGCATTGACCCAGCAGCGATGCTGGAAAGCTTGAAAGGACCGGGAAAAAGGTTCCCCGTCCATCAGGGAATCATAGAAAACCATCCCATGTAAGTCTAAAAAAAACGAAAACTTTAAGTCCCGGTTCACCTCCAGTCGGGGGTGTCCGGGAGTAAACGGGGGGGAAGGGGGAAAAAGACATCAGGCTGGTTGGGCTCTCTCGAACGGTCCAGCCAACATTCTTTCCAAGCCGGTTGCTATCCAAGAGAGGGACGAAAAACAGAAAAATTTCCTGCAAAAAGCTTCTGATGGCAGGACAGGAGGGGGGTTTCAAAAATAGGAGAGGGACGATCTGTATTCTATCCGTCCGTCCGTCCACCAAGGACCAGAACACCGGACATTCGGAAACTGGAGCACTTAGAAAGGAATCGATGAGGATCACTTTCAGCTGTTGAGATGTGCTGGCCAAAAAGAAAATGATTAAGGGGGAAGCAAAGGGAGGCGGTGCCTTCCAGACCGTAATCCAGTAAGTCTCGGTGGAAAAACCCAGTAAGGTTCTTCGACCTTACCAAAGAAGGAAGGGAGGACCGGTCGCCGGAAACAGCTCAGTGTCTTCAGAACACGATGGAAGGTCAGGGGATTGCAAACAAGCGCTTACTCGTCTACATAAAAGAAAAGTCATATTTCCGGGAGAAACACCGTCACCCAGGGATAAGAAGACCTAACAAATCACCAAGAAGAAAGGGCCGAAAAAAGGTCCGGCGCAGGTCCTGCTCACCCTTTGTAGCCCCCAATCACCTGTGGGAAAGGAAAAAAAACTGGAACAGCTGAACCAGTAAAAACCAGGCCCGGAAGTGTAAGCATAACTCAGGTAAAATCGTTGAGGGACAAAAGTGAAAACGACCTGAAATCCCAACAACAACAGGGGGAAGGTCAAAAGGGGATCACCGGTGCATGGGGGTGGAAAATTCCCCCCGAGATTGTACAGAACTTATCTTCCCTGAGGGGGTACGGGAAAACTTCCTGCTATCCCCGTTGAGCACCCACGGTGGCGCGGGCAACGAAGTGAGTAAGAAGGAAAAAAAAATTGGAAACGGGAAATCCGCCGAGATGGTGAGCTTGTTCATTCTGCATTCCCCTGGGGAGGTTACCGGAAATAGGACGTTCATTAAAAAAGGGGGGAGGCAAAGGAAAAAACTCTGTTTCTGGCAATTTCTCCATTATCTCAGGACCTGCCGCAACTGAAAGAACTGGGAACAGGAAGTCGGTCCGGCTTCACCATCTGGGTAGTTGTCACGCATGTCGCCCAACGGGGCATCACCGCATTCAAAGAATCACAAAAAAAGGCTGCCGGGGAAACCGCCTCCCTTGGCAGCAAAAAGGTCCAAAAAGAAAAAATCTCCCCGGCCAGCAACACCCACCCAACAAGGGGGCGCCTCAGCTCACTTCTGAAGGAGTACCGAGTGACGTTGAGGACGTGCCGACGACGGCCGAATCGCCTAGAAGAAAGGGCAGAGAAAAAAAAATTCGAAAGGCCATCGCCGACGGCGGCCAGGGCAGGACATGGGTGGGGTTTACAATTCAAAGTGTCGCTGTGAGGAACTCACGAGCCGGGCCGAGGCGGCAACCGGGAAAAAAAGGACAGCCGGACTTACAAGAAAAAAACAGCCTGGAGGTCGGCGAGGCCACAAGAAAGGTGTTCCGCCGTTCTCCCCACCAAAAAGAGACCCGAATGGCCATTCGCGCTCCACTCACTGTCCGAAAGAGTGGAAAAGGAGAAAAAACTGGACGTGGAAGGTCATCTCTTCACCTTAATGCGAAAAAGGAACTGCGTGGGGGAGTCCGAGACGGGAGTAGAAACGAGTCCGACCACGCGTGCAGAGGCCGGGCGGAACGACATTCTACAAGCAGGGACGAAGGATCTTCAGGGAAAGGTTCACAGACGCCGTCGAGGCACCGACGAGCTTCGGCCATCAGCGAGAAAGGAAAAAGTACCGAAAAGAAAGCAATTGACGGGCCCGGACCCGTTCCGGGCGCGGGCCACCCGCCGAATGCATGAGACTCAACGCTGGGCACGGGACTGAGCGTCCACGTGCACGGAGGAACGAAAAAAAAGGGAACAGACCTGGAGGTGTGCTGCTCGACTTCGATGGCACCAAAACCAGGACTCAATCAGGGAGGAGGAAAACCCCGGAAGGAACCTTTCCAAGCTGCTATCCCGAATACAGGAAACCAAATGTTGTGAAAAAAGAAACAAAGCCATCTCCCTGGTTCCTCCCAACGAAGGCTTCTTAGAACTTTTAGCCTGCGGAGTTTGGTACGGGGAAGCAGAAAGGGATCCCTCGGCCCTTGGGGGGCCTACTAGGTGATGTACACGAATACGGAAGGGTCATCCGGAGGAAAAAGCTCGGAAAACAACGGGTAGTAAAGAGAGATCATGCGTCAGCTATAGATCGAACGATGGGAACAGAAAACAATCCTGAAGGGGATCAACGAAGCCACTTATCCCTGACGAGGGCGGGCAGCAGAAAGGGGAGGAAGGGAATGAGAAGGGAAAAGGAAACTTAAGGAACACGCTCCCTGTTTGCGGAGGTCCCACTCCAGGGCCGAGCGGCAGTCCGTCGGGTAAGGGAAAAGTGGGGGAAGAAAGGGTCAGTCATGCCGCACGTTATGCGAAAAAGACCAGCATTGGGGTGGATAGCCCTCGAAGTCTACAGCCCTCAGTTCCTTTTCTCAGAAAAGGGTAGGCAAGCACCCGATGGGAACCAGCGAGGTTGTCCGCTTTGCCCTTAGAGTCAAAATGTCAGTGGCGGCCCACTAAGGGGCACGGTCGCCAGGGCCAACCCGGCCGTAAAAAATCTAGGAGCGGAGGAAGATCGTCTTGCCGAACGACGGGCAGAAGGGGACCTCGGGAAAGGGGAAGAAAAGCAGGCTGCACTCGCCGAGGGAGCCGCCGGGGCCTCGGCAGCGGGGATACTTCCCTCTGAAGCGTACAAAAGGGTCAACAAAAAGCTTTTCGCGGCTAGTTGGACCAGCCGTCAAAGCTGAAGAAAATTATGAAGGAAAAAAAAAGCCACAGCCATCCTGGACTCGGAAGCCCAGCAGGCTCGGCCAATTGCGTGGCCAGCTCATTAATTTCCAAGCCAGGGAAGGGGGGCCGGGGGAGGGCCCTTCGGAACACCTTGAGGACTGGCCGAACTACAGGCCTGGTTTTGCGCTGCAGCCGTGCCAGCACCAGGGATCAGGTTTACGAGAGGGGGGACCCGCGGCACAGCGGGCCGGCCGGAGGAAGGAGGGCGATGGCCCGCAGGAGGGGCAAGGAAGAAACGCGGACGATCCGGCCGTCTTCGGGCCACTCCGCCCAGCATCACGAACGCAAGGTCTGGACCTGGGAGAATGATAGGGAAGGGAAAAGCTATAGACCGTTCGGCCTGGGATATTGTCTGGTAAAGGGATTTGCAAGGGCACCAGGGAGGCGTGCCGACGTGCCTTGATGAGGCTTAGTTTGATGCGTGGGGCTGCACATTTATTGAAAAACGGGAGATCAGATTTTTGCATCAAGGGGATCCCGCCGACCAGAGGGGTCGTTCACTAGGGTCCAAATGGCAGAAACGATTTCCAGCGAAGCGGACATCAACACAATCCTACGGAAAAAAGTTATAGGGGGTCCAGGACCCAGTACCCAGTTATAATGCAAGGAAGAGATCACCATCTCGGCTGTTAACGATCAGGGAGGGGCCTGCAGACCGGGGGGGCCCGCGCCGTAAAAAGTGGTGCTCACCCCGGATCCGTGCAGAGGAAAAATTACAAAAAAGGAATGAAAAATATATCTTCATCAGTCCCCGATCGGGGGGAAAGGGGAACAAACCATGCCAGCGGGGGATCCTCAAAAAAGAGAGGAGGAAAAGGAGGTCCCGTCGAGTGTGGGGGGGTGTCCCCGGAAAAAAAAAGGTTACAGAAAAGAAAAAAGTACCAACAGGGGACGTTTTTTACTGGGACTGCCCGAGCCCTGGGGTGACCCCACGTTGTGAAGGCGGGCGAAAAAGGTGATCCAGGCCGGACCCGCCGGCAGGCCGTAAATCCGCCTAGATGGTGACTGTCAGGCTAATGGGGAAAAGGAATTTGAAGGAAGGAAGGATGGGGAGTGGACCGATCATCGCTGGGCCTGCAAGGGCCGCCAATCCGAGAAGCGTTGAGACCTTATGTAAAGAGGCGTCTACCTCGGGGGGCACCATCGGAATGGGGACAGAAGGAAAAAGCCCGGGGATACAAAAGCCTTCCAGGCAAAGGGCTTCCTGCACAGGCTCCCGGGCCGGAGCAGGCCAATGCTGAAAAGGGGAAGCCAAGCCCAAGTCCAAACTGGGATCAAGGCTTAGGCTGGCGATGACTAGCCAGGTACCGCCGGGGAAGTCGAGTGGCGGCCCTGATCGCCTAAACGCTCTGAAAAAAAAGCCTCATCTGTCATCCAAATCAGCCTACGCTGGAGGACTCATTCGGGGAAGGGACTATCCTGTGGCCTATATCGGAAACCGCAGGGACAGAAGGGGGATTGTAACGAAAATCAACACAGAATGTGTAGGCAAGGACCAGGATCAACGGTGTTCCTCCGCATAAAAGGCAACACCTACTTGGGGTGAGCATTTCCCAGATCCACGAAAGAGACTCTTTTCTGGAGTCACTTCTTTACTTTGCAACCGGGCATACATCTTAAAAAAGAAGAGAGCGCCGCCTCGTATCTGGTCCCACTCACGCCCTAGAAAAGTTCTGGGAAAGAGGGGTTTGCCCTACACTCTCCTATCCCGGATCGGGAAGAAGGTCTCGGGAGATAGGCGAGGAACCTCCCTATGTGAACGGTGAACCGTGGCCTCAGTGAAGCAAACGATCGGAGCCCCATCCAAAGACACCTTTGCCGTCTCTGTTCTTTCAAAGGAGTATCGGAAAAAACATCTTTCCGAACTGCTCCTAAAGGGGGGGAAAAGAAGGACAAAGCTCGGACTGTCCATGGGGGAAGGAACTTTTCCATTTTGTGGGGGTAAATTTTTCGAACCAAAAAGGGAGGGGGCTAAAAAAGTTCAGTCGAGACACACACCTTTCCCAGACGACGCGTCACCGTCGCTGCGCTAGGGGCCCGAGGGCAGGAACTAAGGAGGAGAAAGGTACACAATCTGGTGTCTCGAAAAGAAAGTTGAACCCGGTCTTCCCTCCCAAGGGGTGAAGGCCTCCACAGAAAGAGCTTTCCGACAAGCAGGTGAATCGACCGGGCACGCAAAAAAAACGCAGCGACAGACTAGTTATACGGGGTCAGAAGAAAGGGCCCGGAAAAACCGGGTTGCGTAAAAAAAACCGATCGTCTCTATCGGATGACGGCAGGGATAGCTCTCACAACAAAAACGAGGGATGATTCAGCGATAGAGCCGAGCGGGGGGGCTCCAGACCGGGGAAGGGGGGTCCATTGCCTCGAAGTCTTAGAAAAAAGAAAGTGACGAGGGAAACAAGGGCGACATTTGCGCGGATCGATTCCACTGCGGAAAGAGGGGAAAAGTCGCAAGACGAGTAAAATGGCGCAACCACTTCCAGGGGAGGCGTGCATCCGGGAACATTCGTGAGGGAAAAAAAGGAGGGGGAAGGCGGGGGAGCGCAGCATTCAAGCACTTCGAGCTAGTGGGAAAAGGACCCAAGGCCGGTTCGGAAGAACCTCTAATTCAGGAGAAGCACCAGACCGGTCTTTCCCAGCACTGGCCACATTTGGGAAAAACAAAACGCTCAGCTGGGCTAATGCAGGTGGCCAGTCGAGTAATTGCGGAAATCAGGAAAAGAACATTAAACTGGGCCATGGCCCAAGTCCAGGCGCAAATAACATGGAGGAGGAAGAGAGCGCCTCGGCTTCATGCTCGTTCTGTGCATGAAAGTGGAAAAAATAAATCGGCTGTGCCTCAGCCCCGCAAAGGGCACTCGAAGGATCCTTAAAAACCGGGAGAGTCCGAGGGTACCGTCCAATAGGCCGAGTAAAAAAAAAGAAAAGCTTGTAGGACGAGTGACCAGCCTCAAGATTTCGGTGCGCGAAGGTATCTGGGGGTATGAAAGCCTTCCATCCGGGACTAGATCCATCCCATCTGCTCGACACTGGGGAGTTCCGAAGTTTCAAAAGGTCAAGGGTGTTGGGGCAGGGGGGGGTCAGGACCCTTCGAGGATTCCGGGAAGAAGACGAACGGGCTTTTTTTAAGACCTCCAGGAAGGAAAATGCAGGGCCTGTGTCGATCTAAACAGCTCGTCGCGAATCACATCGGGACTCCCAAAAAGGGAAGGAGGGGAAAAAAAGGGGCCGAAAGGATAAGAGTTAGGGAAGAGCGTCGCGATCTCGGCACTTCGTCGAAACGAAACATCATTACTCGTCGGGGGATTCGCCGGGGGCGAGTAAGATATTAAAGTCCACCTTGTCCGGGATAGGGGGATGGACGGGGGTTCCGTGTCCAAGGAGTCTTTTCCGAAGCCTGTGTCTTCTTTCGGTAAAGGAGGGTGAGGAGGGGTGGGAGGGAACCTGCGTGAACATGCTATCATAAGGGCAAGTAAGAAAAACTAACATAGTAGGTAAAAGAAAAATGAAGGAGATTATCACATTTAAACCCAAAATCCTGACTCTTCGGAACACTCTCAGAGGTTACACTAAAAGAAGATTTCGGGAGTAAATGAAAAAATTTATCAGAAAGTCTAGCATCTGAGGCCCGGCCTGAAGGGAAATTTCCCCGGGGAACAAGGCGAAAGTAGACCCGTCGCCGAACGTTTTGCCAACCCAAGGGGCTCGGGGAGCTGAGAAAGGAAAAACCTGAAGAGATGCTAGGGAATCGGGGTGTTAAACCCCCCAGAACTCGACCGGTAGAGCTCAATAAGGATTAAAGAGAGAAGAAAGAAAGTGGGAGAGTGCAATGGTGGGGGGGGTCCATTCCCAAGAGCGGAATTCTTACATGGAGGTACACTTGGTGTAATGGTTCCAACCGAGCCCAAGGGGGGGAAAAAAACCGGGGGTGGGGAAGGACAGGGGAGAAAACCGGGGAAAGGGATTAATCAGCGCGGACCCTCAGGAGTCGCCGGGGGGGAAGCAGAAGGTTTTAGAGATCCGGGCGGGGGTAGACGCGAAAGAGAAAGTTGAGGTAAACGCTGAGGAGTGATGCCGAGGAAGAGGGGGTTCGCCCCATTTAAGAATGGCAATCGTGAAACCAACAGGGTAGTCTTGTCGGGACTATGATGAAAAGGGGAAAAATCTGCAGAGGGAAGAATCCGGCCGTCAAGGAACACCTCCTCCTCCATGCCATCACCTGCCGGGCCAGGAAGCCCTTGGAAAAAGAAGGAACTCTGTGAGAAAACCATATACCGCAATACGGTGTACTCCTATCAGCTCTGCACGTGTCGAGGGAAAAAACAGAGCTCGTGGGACTACTTCAGGAAGATCCTAAGCTCTTCACGAAAAGAGGAAGGAACCCAACTCCGCCGGACGTGGAAGGAGGGTTAGGCTCTCACTAGCCGGGGATGAGAAGGACACCGAAAAGTACAAGAAGGGCGGAAAAAGAAAGCCTATTTTACAGAAAGGCCATCATCCTCAGTTTTTACCTCCTTGAAAAGAAAAGGGAACCAAACAAAAGGGGGTCCCCCGCCCGGGTCCATGGCGATTCTCCACAAGAACTTGAAGGGTGCGGGAAGACGCCCGGACAGGGGTCACCGGTACTCGGCCAGAACTTTAAACGAGAGAAGATCGGACTGATTAACTCAACCAAAGAGGCTTTGAACGGGGATTGCAAGATCCACGAGACTAGCGTAGACTCGACGAGGAAGGGGGATCCGAAGGAGCACCGAATAGGTGCAACTAAATGCCCGGCGGTAGAAGACGAGCCTGAAAGGGAAAAGTCATCGAAAAAGGAAAATGTCGACGGACGTGGCCCAACACCTTGTCCTGGAGCTTTGGCCGAAATAAAAGGGTCCTCCTTCGAAGAATGCCAATCTGGACCCCACAAAACGAGGGGCGCAGAGTGAGAATACGACCGGAACATGTGATTAACCCATACCGGGGTGGGGGGGGGGGAGATCGAGAGGAGCAAACCATGGACCCAGCGCCAGATTCCACGCGCTGTAAGTGTTCTGCAAGGGAGGAAAAAATAGCTAGAACGGGGGCCCGCCCCACTGTACCTAGTCACGCTCGAAAATGGGAGTTGGGGAATTAAGGATGAGAGGGGGGAAACGGCAGGCCAGGTGGATCGTCCGTCAGCAAGAATCCTGCTGCGCACCCCAAAAAGAATTGACCCAAACCAACTGGAAGAAGGATGTACTGGCCCGGAAAAAATGCTGGACTGGCAAGAGACGCTGGATCAACAAAAAAAACAAATAGTATTATGAAGGATCATGCGTCATCGATAGAGGCCGAGGGGAGAAAGGGCAGGGAGCATCACAAGATTAAGACCGCCTTATAATAGGCGCTCAGGATTTGTCGGGAGGGAAAGGCTATTACAGAAGATAAGGACGAAAAAATCTGCCGGTTGCTCTGCAAAAGACACTCAAGGCGGTAGAGGGATGTCCACAAGATGGAAAGGACGTGGTCTGGCCGTCTTAGTCGAGGAGAGGGGAAGAGAAGGGAGAACGTTAGAAAGGACACGCAAAAGGGGGGTTTCGGAGCAGACATCGAGGTCGAAAACGGCACTTGTGGTAGCATCACAAGGAAAGGTTTGGGGAAGGAAAAACTCTGAAACGCTAGAGGGTGAAGCGTGGCAGGGAGAAGGCTTGAACCAAGAGATTCTGAGGGGAAAAGATCCGAAGGGGGACAAGGGCCACGAGACGCCCTTAACTTTGAAGAGGAAGGCCATCTCAGCGGAGGGATAAAATTGACGAAAAGACCTTTCACGGTGCACCTCTCTGGTTCCTACTCCGAGCCGGCGTCAAAAGAAGCCGCACGGCGGGGATCGTTGATCTAATCAGGAAGAGGAAAAGGGCAAAAAAGGGAGAAAGTGACAAGCCTTCCTACGTACCGCATTTATCGGTAAAAACAGGGGGGACTATTATTACCATTTGCAAAAAAACGGTAACCAGCCCAGCGGGGAAGGGCTGTGATCCGAGACAGTGGCAAGGGGGGGACCCAAGAATGACAGGGGGGGGGGGGCCGGGGAGCAGGCGTCACACCGGAGTTAGGGGGAGACTCCGAACATAAGAGAAAAATCGGCAACACACAACCTGTGTCGTATCGGGGGACCCGGGTTACGGGGATCCGTCGGCGAAAATGCAGCAGGAAGGGGGGGTCAGCACACGGGGGGAGTAGTCAAAGGAGAGGAGAGGGCGATCCGCGGCCGTTTCCACTTACCCTACCATCACTTGAAACGCTGAGTAGTCAGAGGAAGAAAAAAGAGGAAGAGGTAATTCACCTGTGCTGGACCGTTTATAGTGTGGCTGGTCCGAGGAACTTGGCAGGGAAGTTGCCCCGGGAGGGGACATTAAAGGGATTGCCTGAGATGGGGTTAGGACGGGGAGGTTCTTCTAACCCACTTTGACAAGCAGAGACATAAGGGGGGGACAGTTAGAATCCAAGAAGAATCTAAGGAGGGGGGGGGAAAGTGCGCTTATCGTGGGAGCCCTTGCCATCGAAACAGCAAGCTTGAAAAACGGAAAATAAAAGGGTTGCAGAAAATTTCCATCTTTCCTAAAAAACCGGCCAAGGAAAGAGGAAAATTAAAAGAAAGTCGGAACCCGCATAAAGCAGTCGGGGCCGGGAGAATTAAGCCCGGGCGCTTTTTATCCAAAGGAATTGGGGAACCCAACCGGGATAAGGGTCAGTCTTGAAAGAAACCTTGTCCCGGAAGGGGAAGAAGGAAAGAGGTCAAAGATATGGGATGGGGGAACCAGAAAAGCTAAAGGG
>Ga0179591_1196322_pt1 | contig 15532 bp, 28 predicted proteins | sample CZOMad2_1_08_16f_FD_182891 | JGI IMG/M metagenome (GOLD analysis project Ga0179591, IMG submission 182891) | Vadose zone soil fungal communities from Angelo Coast Range Reserve, California, USA - CZOMad2_1_08_16fungal (PacBio error correction) | ecosystem: Environmental > Terrestrial > Soil >...
TGAAGGTAATACGATGGTACGCGTTACCACAAACCTTCTTAAAAAGTACATACGAAGCATTTACGAGAAAGGGGGAAATGTAATCATACCAAATCACAATTTTCACTCATGTTCTTTAGGTATCGACTTATCACCAGGAAGAAGTCTGATGAATAGTGGGGAAAGTTACCACACAGATCGTGGGTAGTTGTGATTGGGCTGGGACAAGGAAACCGGAGCAGCAGGGGGAAACCTTCATGAATTAGCTTTGGCAAGACCGAAAAAAAAATGTGACCGAAAGCGTAAGAAATCCCACGAGGCTATGCGGGAGGGGGGGGGTAGACGGCTATTTGAGTGAAACAGAGGAAGGGACTGAAACACTCAAAGGAACAGGTGGTCATTTTCGCTGTAAGGGTAAAAAAAATGCTCCTAATGAAAAAAAAGGAGGGGGAAAAAGCTTTGAGGAGGCCCACATAATGTGAGAGTGGTAAAAGAATTCAACATCAAATGAAAGAGACACAAATCTTGAACACGAAGTAGGAAGAGAGGGGGGGGAGGAGGCGGTGGGGACCTTATGGGACGAGCACGAATATCGAAGGGAAAAGAGACTACAGGAAGGGTAGTATTCAGGTCAAACGACAGCCACCAAGAAGTGGGAGGTTTATTGAAAGGAGGGTCGCTCGTTGCAATTCTCTTGTAGAGTAAAGAGGGTCCGGGGGAAGGATGACACCAAGATCAGGGGGGTCATTGGAGCGGGAGGAAGGGACTGAGTGAATAGAGCGATATATCAATTGCAGGTGCGGGCAGAACAGTGTATAGGAGAAAGGGGGGGGGTGGTGCGTCCTTCCATGTCAAATATGGTGGGCCGTCCTGGGGGCCTTACATGAGGGGAAAGGAGTAAAAAAACGCAAAGACGGTTTGGAAGTGCTGAGGAAATCAGAGGCCGGGAAAAACAATACAGACTAAAAGATAAAAATACATTAGACAAGACGAAAGGAAAAGCATAAACCATCTCTTTCTAGGGGGGGTTTAATCCACTATATGCAATTTCAAAGAAGGGGGGAAAATCCATGTGGTTGCAAAAAATGGGGGAGGGAACATTAAAGGCCGACTGGATCGGAGGGAGAGCGCCAAATAGCCAGCTCTATAAAAAAGTAAACTTTTGCCACGAAGGGATCAGGAGAGGACTAAACACAACTTTTTCCAAACGGGGAAGAAAAGTGGTACAAAGGACGTAAGGGAAAAAGAAGGGGTGGTGTGATGGGAAAGTCGAACGAAGAAGGGTGTGAAAGGACGGAAAGGGGGGTCGACAATATGAATTAAGGGGGGGTCCGGGTGGATCTAAGTTGAAAGGAGAAAGGGGAAGAAGTACGAAGACAAGACTGACAATGATTAGGGAAGCCCGGAGGGTCGCTCACATGGAGATGGAAGTTTTGCCCGCATCACCTGAGGACACAAGGGTGGGGAAAAAGGAAAAAACGCAGATATGCCAATCGAAGAAACTTTACCTCCATTACGATGCAGGCGCCAAGATGGCACGAAAGAAATAGAGAAGACTGCAGAATGAAAACAACGTTCATTAAAATTGAGTCAACCTGGAGGGAGAGGGAGAAAAATGATGGGGGAAATATACTAGGGGGGGAAAGGCCGGACACTCTGCATGGGGGTTGGGGGTTTGACTCGTAACTGGACAACGGGGGGAGAACCAGGCTTTTGCCAAGGAAAATTGGGGGGGGAAGTGGTTAAGGATCGTCAAAAAGAGGGGGGGAAAAAAAGTTAGGAAACTTTGGGGGAAAAATCCATGGGGTCGACAAGATTCACAAAACCTTAGCCGATCACGAAACACCAGGAAGAGATGTTCAACCGGGAGACGAAAGAAACTCAGAGGACTGGGGTTCCCTATGAAAGGGAGGTGCGGAGAAAGGATAACCAAAGACAGGGGGATGGTTGAATCCCGAATGTTCCTACTGGGAGGGGGAAGGAAAAAATCGTTGGATTTCCGCAAGGGGAAAGACTCTGGTCAGCCATCAAAGACACGTCACGAAGGGAAACAACGAAAGCCTCTAGAACAGCCAACAACGGAGAAAAGGAGGAGGTGTGTTGCATTGGGTGGAAGAAAAGAGGGGCACCGTGGTCGTTGATGGCTTTGACAAAAGGGGAAAGGAGGAAACCCTCTGTTCCGTCACACGTAACAAGTGGTCACAGGCTCGGTGTAGGTCAAGAAAAGAATCATTATGGAAAGGAAGGATCAAAAAAGAAAGGGGAGTACAAAGGGGAAAAAAAAAGATAGGATGACCACTGAGAAACCCGTAGTGGGTTGGGATGAAAGTAGCGTTAAGAGGGAAGAGAAAAAGGGGGTGGGGGACCCAAAGTATGTAACCTGGGCAACTCTTTCCCGGACATAACGGTAATCTTGTGGGGAAAAAAGTGAACGTGGACGATCTTTGCCAGAGGGGGAAGTTAAAGACAAATTCCAAAAAAGAAACCACCTGCAGAGTGTCAAGTGAATGAAAAGGGGAAATCATGCAATGCCTGGCATGAAGCGCATCGGAAGAAAGAGGTCAAGTCTGAGAATCTGGAAAAAAATTTCGAGGTCTTGGAGAGATCGTACAGGAGAGGGCGATTGGTATCGGCGTTTTAAGGGTAAAAAATGCTCCGAGGGAGCAAACAAGGTCAAAAAAGGGGAAGGGGAAATAAGGATGCCTAAATCATCTGTCACGTAAGGAGGGGCCTTCTTTCATTTGTCATATCAAAAAGGTCTGAAAAGGAAAGAAAACAGTTACATTGTAAAGCCTAGGGGAAAAGGGGAAGAAAAGGGGAGGAGTGAGCGTCTCCATCAAAGAGGCCCTACTACCTTTACCCAGAGGTAGAAGGGGGGAAAGAAGATAGAAGTTTATGATAGATCCATTCGTGCAAACCAGTGGAGCTAGAGATGGGCTATTTGGAGTGTAGGAAAAAAAATGGAAGGAAAAAAAAGAACTAAAGGGGTCGCAAAAAAGGTGGGGGGAACAAAAAAAGAAAATGCAGATAGTGGGAACAACATAGAGGGGTTCATGATTATAGGTTTAGGAAGGAGGGAACCTAAGTCCGAGCTCACGCCGTAGGACCAAATCACGACAACCGTTCTTTTATTGGAGTAAGGTCAAAATAAATGAATCAATGAACCACCATAAGAAAAGGGAAACGAGAAAAAAAAAACAGAATCTTCACTGTTATGCCAAGAAGAGATATCGCTCTATTCACTCTAGTACATGGCCGTAAATAAAAGGAGGTTGTCATACTAAAAGAAGGTATGAGTAATAGAAAGAAAAAAAGTGTGCAATAAAAAGAACGGAAAGAATTAAAATAAACAAGAAAATGAAGGGGTCTAATGATACGGAGAAGAGGAGGTAGGTCCTCTTTCAGGAAGGGAAAAGATCGACAAAACCGCAGTTTGCCATAAACAGTTCAGTGGGGTTCTACATCGTGTAGAAGTTATGTAAAAAACGAGGGAAGGGGAAGAGGAGAAGAAATAGGTGGTGGCCCCAAACATTGCACCTAAAGTGAATTTGTGAGTAAAAATTGTATAAACGGACCTGAAACGGGGAAAAACCCCTGAGTGAAAATTCTTCCTTGGAAAAGGACGTATCGCACCAAATCGTTATATCCAAAGGAACACCGCAAGGTCTGGGCGGGAGGACACGCTGTTCTTGGAAGGGGGAGGGGGTCGGTGCTTGCAATTAATCAAAACCACTTAAAAAAAGAGATCAGGGAGAAAAGAAAAACTACATGAACGTAAGTACGGGGAGAAAAGATGGATTAGATGGAAGGACATACAAAAATTGAAAGAGAAATGATGTGGGGATTCAGACTCAAAAGGGGTTAATGCTTGCGTAGGCTCGGGTGTGGTTGGTCAATGGTAACCGCAAAAAAAGGGGGCGGGAGTATCTCAGAAATTTGTGGGAGGAAAAACACCACGATGCTCCTGCTCGGTAGTAGGTGGTCTTGGACTTGTTAAAAAGGAAAGTAACTCTGGGGCAAGGCTGGGTTTTTTTTGGGGTTGGGAGATACCCACCACGATTCCAATGGTGGGGAAAGGGAAAAGGGGAAAATCGTACTGTGGAAGAAGAAAAAAGAGAAGAACCGTATCAGAGTACTATGTGGGCAGGGTCGAAGAAGCCTATACATAATAGAAGAGCGTGGAGGGGGGAAAAAGGGCGGTGCCTGATTATTTAGACACACTCAGAGCTCGCATCAAAACGGGAAGGGTTGCTCCATTGCTCCAGTTGGTTGGGGAAGGGTTTCTTATGCGCTTGACGTTTCAAAAAAAAAAAAAAAAACCAGAATCCAGAAGGAAGAAGGAGGGGAGGGGGGTTCCAGGAAAAGCCAATTACAGCGACGAGTGAGAGGAAGAAGAGTCGAATAAAGCGACTCTTGAAAAAGGGCCGGTACGACTTTAAATCAACGAACTGACCAAAAGAATATGTGGGAGGATTCCGGGGGAACACACAGTAACTGATGAAGAGGGAAGGGGGGTGACCTTATAGGAACCATTACTGAGAACTAAATTTTATTCCAAGAAATAACAAGTGGTAAGACTCAGGACAGCCCGTGGGGACAAACAAACAAAACCCCAAAAAAAAAAACACCACCCCACCCGCAACCAACAACACACACAAAAAAACCCCAACAAAAAAAAACCCCCACCCCAACAAACGCTCCATACTGTGGGGAACATGTAAAAACGTGAGTTTAAACTGTGGGAAAAAAAAGGGAAGGGGAAAAGATGTTTCTGAGGGGGGGAACAAGGAAAGTATACCTCACCCCCACAGGGGGAAGGAAGTATACGTTAATGGGACTACCCTTGATGGGGGGAAAGGGGGGTGTCTTTGCTCGTCTGGGAGCGGGGGGAGTCAACACTCAGGTATTAAAGGAGCCCCGAAAAGGACAGGCAAGGATATGGAAAAGGGAGGAAAAAGTACCAGCATGCCGATGTACTTGGACGGAGCTTGTCGGAATAAGTTCACGAAGTAACGGAAAAAAGAGGGAGGAAAGTTCCATGCACGTGGTGTCTGGAACTAGGTAATTGAAGGTGTTGGGGAAGTACGGAGAAGTTCAAAAAAGGTGGGGACGGAAGCACATCCCCTTTGTATAAAAAACAAGGACTGGAACCGGAGAGATAGCACATTACCGAGCGGGGGAAGAAGTCGTCCCGTTTTAATTCGGGAACGTCAGAATTAAAGCAAATGGTGTACTTGGAAGGAGATAAAAAAAGTGGAGAAAGGAAAGAGAACTAATCTCTTATAAAGATCTAAAGGCACCTAAAGACTGATTTAAGTGTCCTCGATGTCTGAGTCTTAAATAAAAAGGAGTGTTTCCTGAATAAGGGACGAACAAAATTGGTAACAAGGTGTAAGAAAAAAGGCCGTGAATCAAAAAATGACATCTCCATCCTAGAAGGGGAAAGAAGGAAATATTCCCGACGGCAAAAGAAAAAGGGGGGGGTCCCAGTGTAACTCAAAAAAATAGGCTTAACCGAAGCTTAGCAAGGAAGGGGGACTGGCGGTGACCAGACCGAAAAGGGTAAAAAGCATGGGGGGGTATGTGCTCAAAAAAAAGTTTAGATTGTGAGGGGAAGTGGTTGGGGGGGTCCTGGTGGAGGAGGTGTGAAAAGGGAAGGGTCTGGGGGGGTAAAGGGGGTACCAAACAGGGAAAAACTCATTATCGGCACATCACATAAGTACGGAGGTTTTATATCAATAGGAGGGCTGGGATTCGGTAACTTTAAAAATGCCGAGGGGGAGAGCAGCAGAAGCTGAAGATGGGGGGGAGGACGAAGACTACAAAAAGGACTTCAAAGGCTTGGTCCGATTCAAAAAGTAACGAATGAGGGGAAAACTGGAGTGACTTAAATAAATGTTAGAACTGCATGTCGGCTAACATAGTAAAATGGAAAACTTTGAAAGAGTAACCAACTTCCAGGAGGAGACAAAAAAACCAGAGCGAAGAGCAAAACTGGGGGAGAAAAAAATCAACACTTCATTCCAAAAGAAGGAAGCTGTGAAACCATTAAAAACGCAGAGGGAGGAAGGGTCTGGTGTCCGAGGAGAAAAACGAAAGAAATTCGGAAGTGGGGGTGAACGGGCAGTTGGCAAAGGAAAAAAACGTGGGGTGGAAAAAAAAAAGAAGATGCAGGGCAGAGTGGACGGGTGGAGATATTGAGGGAAAAACTCCTCAAACTGGTGAAGGGAGAAACGACACCGTAATGCATTTGCTAGACACAAAGAGTTTTATATAGGGGGCAAACATGTGTCTTAAAGAATAATGTATGGGGGAGACGTCTCTCTCACAAAACGAAGGGAAGGGGGGGGGGAGAGGAGTGATATCGCCCCTCCAGAAGGTCGTGAGCCTGGACACCGTTGAAAGCATAATAAAAATGGTGGGGATAAACAATGCTTACGGTAGGGGAAAACAGAGCAGATTACTCCTAAAAAGAAAAAAGGAAACGATGCAGCCTCTATCAAACAAGGAGGGGGGGGCGAGTGACAAACTAACCGTGACAAAAACTTAAAGAAGAACAAAAAACAGCGTTGGAGAAAAAAACGCCTGACGACATTTCAATTGAGACGGCGAGGGGCACGAAGATGAATGTTATTGGGGCAAAAAGGCTTCCGACACAAACCAAAAGAAGGGAAAACGTCAAGGGGAGTTGAGGAAGAGGGAAGCAAGGCTCGGAAGTGGAGACCGAGGTCAAGCTGGATAGCAGGGGGGAAAAAGACAAAGCCGCATGAAACACTTTAAGGGCACCCGTGAGGGGGAAAAACCCTGTGAAAGGAAATGTGTAAAGGAAAGAGGACAAGGTCGAAGAAAGGGTTTGAGGTCTAAAAGACCAGAAGTGAAAAAAGAGTACTGACTGAGCAAAGCATTTGAAATCACAAAACATGGTCTTAAAAATGAAGGGCAAAAGAATTGGGCCGGTCTTCAGGTGCAATATGAAGCCTGTAAAATTGGGTTGGTGTGCAAAATAAATGGTACTGCCCCAAGTAATGTGCAATGTAAAAGGCACACTCGCATTCCTGAAAAAAACAACCACTGCAGGAGGGGAAGAGAACTTTCCGGGGGAAAAATCCACAAACATGTTAGCCTGTGTTGAAAAAGGATGGTCTGGCAAAAGGAAAGCCATTACTTCGGGAGAAGCGAGGGGGAAGGGGTGCGAGAACACTGGTTCATTGGGAAGTGGGGGACGGGGGGAAGGGAAATCTTGTGCGGGGTGGGAAAAAAAGGAGCAACATTTGATAAAAAAAGGAGAAAAGCAGTCCTTGGGGGAAGGGTTAAAAACAATAATCTTGGGGAGAAAGAAAGGAGAGGACACTCTGCCAAAGGGAGGGGTAAAATACGAAGAAGAAAAGACTATGGCACTCCAATCAATAGGGCTCGAATTCAGAGAGCAGAGTGGAGAGGGATTCACGTCCTAGGCGGTCTGCTCACAAGTTGCCGAGAAAAAGACTAAGTGGCTTTAAAACAAAGGGGGGGAAAACGTGCAATAGAAAAAGCTTGAAGTACCAGGAGGAGCGAATAATCTCTCCTAGTGGGGTTAAACACAGTGTGATCAAAGACCAGGTGTGATGAAAAAAAAAATTCACAAGGGGAGGTTGGAAAGGGGTTGTACTACGCGTGCACAACAGAAAGATCAAGTACTGTTAAAAAAGGGAAAGGGAGAGGAAACCCTGCATGGAATCAAGGACGTCCCGGATGGATTTAAAAATCGTACTTAAGGGGAGGGACAATTCATTAAAATGAGGGAAGGCCTTACTGGTGGGAATTAGGGGAATCATCCTGAATTTCTCTGAAGGGGAAAGGAAGGCAGGCATGGTGTATAAAGGGAAAAACTGGGGGTTACACCAACTCGGAAACAAAACCAAAAACTTGCGGATCTTCAAAGGACAGAAGGGGGGAGGAAAAGGAATTCAGTAAGATCGAACGCCAATGTGGGGGGAGGGGAGAAGGGGTCAAACCAATATGATAAAAATATGCGAAAAGTTCAGGCAAAGGGACTCACACACGGTCCACTCAGCTTGACAGGACGGGGAGAGAAAGGACTCTGTCGAGCCCTTAAAAAAAATTGACCGGGGGAGAAAAGGTAGGAGGAGAACACCGGGAGGGGAAAGGAGGCTCATAAGATTGGGGAACTTTTTGAGGAAAAAGAGGGGGACAGGGAATTCTCTCCCATATTCCAGATGAACCCCCATCTCGGGGGATAACAGTAGGGGGAGGAGAACCAACAAGAAGGGGGTAACAAATCAAGAGTCGCCTTGGGGAAGAAGGGAGAGAATCCAGTAAAGGCAACTCATCGTCATCTCTGTGAAAGGAGGGGGGGACGGGTCCAGTTTTCCTGGTCAAAGAACGACTATGATGAGAAGGTATAAAAAAAAGGAAACCGAAGCGCAATCATCAAAAAGGGGGGGAACAACAAACAACTTCAAGGAGAACTAATGCAAGTGGAAAGAAAGTATGAGTAAGGGGGCTGAATAGGAGAAGGAAGGGGATCATAAAAAATAAAAGAAGGCCGAACAACAACTCCGAAAGGGGGACTAGTCTTTTTAGCGGTGTCTGGGGGACTGGAGGGGGAACATTGCCCTGAAGTAGCGAAGAAAGGGTTAACCGAGAGGTTTGAAAACGGAAAGGTGGGAAAAGGGGGTGAGACGAATGGCTAAATAAAGACTTGGCTGGCGGCTCGAAACGAGGGAAATGAGCCCGGACCAGGAAAGAGAAAAGCCCCTACAATAGAAAAAAGGAAATATATTAAATAGGTTTGGAAGACCACAAATTGCTTATATGAGAAAAGAAGGGGGCTTCGCAGCTTGGGAATCATAGGACCAAAAACCATGTCGTCCTCTAAAATGAAAAAAAAAGGGAAGGGGCTCCAATACCATTCTGGAAAGAAAATCATACTCATTCATGATATTTGAAAAGGAAAGGGTGTATTATCCAAAGGAGAAGTTTCAAAAAAACTAAATAAGCGTGAGAATTGGGGACCTGATATCAGGTCCCGTTTCTTGAGGAGGCATCACAACTCTCCGAGAGTAGCGGAGAGTGGGATAAAGAAAATAAGAGTTAAATAGGAAAAAGGACAGACAGAACACTCAAATTGAAAAACAACGGACGGCCGAAAAAAAACAATTGGCTATCTACTAGTTGAGGAAAGGAGGGGGGTGACACTACGAGAGAGGGTGAAGAATTGTCCTAAAGCCAGGGGGGGACAGGTCAGTCAAGGGATAACCAGTTGGGAAAGGAACTACAAGAAGTGTAAGGTGGCACTGAAAGGATGGGGGGCACCCTAAATGGATACGGGAACGAAGTAAAAATCGGCACACCTAATTAAAGGGGAACACGAGTCGTAGAAATTGGGGGGGTTCGAAATGGAAGAGCATCAAGTCAGGACAAGAGACTCAAAGAGGGTAGCATGATCAACGAGAAAAAAAAAGGGAAGTTTTTCACGGTTTATTTTGGGATAGTCGTCTGAAGTAAGGGGAGGAGGAGCAATTTCAGGGGGGGTCAGGAAATTGTCCAGGAGGGGGGTGGATAGACAAACCTCCTTTCGGGGGGGGAGGAGGTAAGGCGTATTATTCGAGGGACTTAGGAGAGAAGAGACTAGAGGGCGGGCTGGGGTTGGGAGGGGGAAAAAGTGGAGATAATCCCTTTTTTAGTGTGTAGCTCAAAGAAATGAAAAAAACTCTGTGGGTGGGGCCTTGGCAGGGGGGAGGAAACATTTATGGCCCTTCATGGACAAGTACTCCAAAACCTAAGCCAGGAAGGGCAGTGGGGGGGGTATGAAGGCATTCGAAAAAAGTTCGTGGAGGATTAGAAAGAAAGGGAGGAGATATCTGGTACCAACCAGATAAGAAAATGACAACTAGGATATTTGAGGGGGGAGAAACTAACTATTGCATTGTGAGCTGTTTCGCACCAATATGTAGTTTAAAGTGTAGTCGGAAAAAGGAAAGGCCACAGGAGTGGGGTGGCTCGCAAAGAGCCAATAACAGAAAGTAAGAAAATTAAACTTGTTCAAAAAAAAAATTGGATCTATCATAAATGAGCAAGTACACACGGGGGGTGGACCAATTAAGAACAAGAGGGGTAAAGGACAGGAGAGGACGTAAAAAACTTTCTGTGGGAAGTCGAGGAACCCGCCTTTTTCACACGGGGAAGAAGAACGCTTCGACAATATTAATTAGGGGGTGTAGTGGGGGGAAAGTACTTATTGCAGGCTGGTAACGGGGAAAAAACCAAAGGAAGGACAAGAAGTGGTCAGAAAAGGGTTTGAAGAACTCCCATTGAAGAGGTGCGCCAGCACTGAGGTCTGGCAAGAGTGTTGATACAAAGCAGCTGAAAAAAAAAGGATGCACAGAGCGCAAAAAAAGGGAAAAAGGGGAAACAAAAACTAAGATACCAGGAAGGGAAACCGTAAGGGAGTGATACAGAGGTTAAGAAAAAGCATGAAACATGACGGTAGGCTTTCAGGAATGCAGCAAAAGAACTTACAATTCCAAGCAGTAGATGAAGTGTCAAGAGGAGCATATTTTGGGGGGGGGAAAAATAACGACAAGCATGTCTGTTGTAAAAAGAAAGGAAGTTGATCGTCGGGGGAAATACGAAGGGAAGCTCCACATGCTGGGGTAAAAACAAGGGGGGGGGGGGGGGTGGGGGGGGGGGGCAAAGTTGGTAGCAGCATAGTCCGGGAAAGAGTGTGGAAAAAGGGACATATACTTGGGTCCCGAGAACATTCAAGATTAACAAGGAGGGCCGGGGGATCACAAACACCCAAAAGGCTCAGGGTCATAAGTTGGGGGGGGAACCGGGAGTCCTACCAGAGAAACAGGGAGAGAGACAATGACCAAAGGATCGTGTGAAAAGAAATAGTTATACCAATTGCGAAAGGGGGGAAGCCGGAAAAGGGTGACCTACGTTGATGGTAAGTGTGGGTTTCCGACAAGGGAATATAGAGGAAATCCAATCCGCAAGCGGGGCATGCACGATATTGAAAGAAAGAATGGCTGCTCGCAAAAAAAACACAAGGGCTGGGGGAAATATGAAAAGGTGGTCGGAAAAAGGGGGAGAACGTGCATGCCGTGTCGTTGGAGGGAAAAAAAAAAGGAAAGGGGCTTAATCAACGATGTTCCAAAAAGAAATGGATTTGGGATCAAAAACTGATCAAGGGGCATACAACGAATACAAGGATACTACATAAAAAAAGGGGGGAACAGAAAATTTCTGAGGATCCTGTGTTGCAAGAAGTGGGAATCAGGGCCAATGAGCAGGAGGGGGGGAAGGTTCAGATGAGCGGCATAGCGTAAAAAAAGACGGAAGGAATGATGGGGGGTGGGAAAGTAAAGGAGTCAATTGAAAAACATCTTGAAATCATCAATGGGGGGGACCACTGTTGTCAAACGGAAGTGCAGGCCTGAGCGGGGGGGGAAATAGAGGGTCAGGTACGAAAAAAGCACAATAACAGAAAACCACCAGGCAGAGGAGGAAGAAAAAAGATATATAAAGGACTTGTGGTGAAAAAGAGAAGATGAGGACTACAGTTGTCAACAAGGAGGAGAGAGAGAATGAAGGAACTAACGTGGAATATGGATCGGAAGGTCCCGGGTAAGGGCGAGTAAGACTTCGTTTTCAGAAAAAAGGACGATGGGGAAAATCAGTGCAGGAAAAGAAAGCCGGCACAATGGAGCGGGGATATGAAGGGGAAAGAAAAGAGAGGGAAAGTAAATGTGTCTGGCAAGAGGAAAAAAATTGCATAAAGGAAGTACCCAAACCAGAAAAGAAAAAATTAGAGGGGGGGGGGTCGAAGCCTGGTAGTAACCGTCTGGAGAACTAATGATCAAAAAACCTGGGGGGGGAAGGGATGGCCTACGTTGTCACCTATATAACCCAGGGCGGAAGGGGGCACACAAAAATATGAAGAGCAAGATGGGAAGAGAAAGGACGTGAAACACATATTTGAAGGGAGATAGGGGGAAAGTCGATGTGGCGGGAGCCCGACTTTAATGGATTGAAGGAGAAGAAAAGGGTAAAAACGAACATTGGAACAGAAGCTGGAAAGGAATCTAGGAGAGAAACACAGAAAGTGTCCAATTGTTTGATAGGTTTGAACGAGAAATAATGGTCACGACGTCCGTCACCTAAGTCGAATCCCCACCAAGAAAAAGGGAGAGGAGTTAGTCAATTGTCTAAGAAGGAAGGAAGATTCAGCTAAACAGTTGACGAACACCAATAAGGAAAAAACAACAAAAGGGGAGGTGGGAAGGGGAGGAAAAAGAAACTACTAGGAAGAGAATATGCTCTAAGGAGAACTAAGTAAAAAAAAAAGATAAGCCTAAAAGAAAAGAAAAGAGGGTCAGACACAAAACTCAGAAAGTCTGATAATAAATGAATATAAAGCAAAATGACGAAAACAAGAAACGGGTCAAACTAGAAGGGATAAACATAAATACATTCTTGGGGGGGGTGCAAAAACGATAAATAAGGAGTATCTAAAGGCCGCAGGGGCTTATCGGTCCGCCACGAATGGGGACAAGCGGAACCTTATTCTTCGAAGCTTTCAATTGAGGTCGCATGAGGGAATTGAATCGTGAGGGAAGGCAAGGGGGGGTGGGGGGGGAAACCCCGAATAGAGGGGGGGTGTGAAAAGGAGGAATATCAAGTGGTAGAAAAAAAAAGGGCCTGACACATTTACAAACCGGGGGAAAACTGTAACAAAAAGAGAAACGTCATGGATAGGAGGGGAAAGGCAAAAAAGAAAATTTAATATACTACAGAGAACAGGGGGGGAGTAGATGTTGAGGGAGGAAAATTCTTCACGCTGACTTCGGAGCAAGTGGGTTGAAAAAGTGGGAAATGCAAGGTATGGAGGTAAAAACGCCGCTCGGAAGGGAAAACGCAACGAAACGACATGATCTGGAGGTAGTGGTGTCCCTCAAAGTACAAAAGATTTATTTCGAGGGGAGTGAAGAAAAAATGGTTCTACTGAAGGATTGGAGGGGGGGGGTGTTCATCCGCCAAGTGGACTATTAGCTTCAATGCTTCGGGAAGGAGAAGTGTGGGCCAAGGAAGGGATGAGGGAGGGGGAAAGCACCTGATGGGGGCGTACTCCATGTCATTTTTGAGGGACAGGAGCAAATGAGAAAAGGTTTGGTCGGGGGAGGGGGAGAGGGACGTATAGGGTTCGCTTCTTACTTCTTAAAAGAGGGACAAGGCTCTGGCTGCGGGTCAAGCAAGAAGGAATGGGAGCTCTACGTGGCTCAAAGAAATAGAGTTTCCAACAACTAAAAAATAAACGGATCGATGCAAAAAGAAAGAAACTTGAAAAAAAAAAGGACATAAGGTCTCGTCGGATGGGAAGAAGGGGTCCTGGGGTGTCGTTAGGATGAATAATCTAGTCAAACAAAAAGACCGAACAAACAGGAAAAGGACCTGAAAAAGAAGACCGACTCCACCTTGATGAGGTTTCTGAAGGGGAGCATTTTGGTTGATTGTTAAAGGGGGAGGGAAGTTTAGGGGTCTCTCCCTTATCATAAAGAAGCGAATGAGGTTTAGGGGTTGATGAAAAAGGAAGTGGGGAAAGGAAAGGGAAAGCTGAAAAGGGAAACAGTGCGGAAAAGCTGAAGAAGACTCTTGCCGCCGGAGCGGGGGGGAGGAAGGAAATACCTTCCCTATCCAAAGGGTGTGAGTATATGGGCGAAGAAAGTTTGAAAAAGTAGGCTGAAAAAGGGAGAACCTGTTAAGGGGATCTCTCATCGACGGAAATACTCTAAATGTTATTCATTAGGGGGGGAAAGGTTTCGCGGACCAGCGCCTTTACGAAAGACCATACGTTGGGAATGTGTCATCCTAAGGAAGGTGTTGGAAAAAAAAATGAGGAAGTGGGGGGAGATATTGGGTAGGACTTATAATCCCAAAAAAACTGGTTTGCCGCGAGAAGGGGAAAGAGAAAGGAATTTGACCCCACTTTCTGAGGAAGGGATAAAAGTGGATTTCTGTTTGAGGAAAAAAGTTGGTTGGAAACGAAGGGGGGAGGAAAGGAAAATCGCAAAATTGTGCAAAAAAGAAAAATGTGAGAAATAACCTAATCCCGTCAGAAGGGGAAGGGTTTCGGGTTCACTGACACTGGGAGGGAAGGGTCACATACCACTAAGCTAAAGTCAAATCGGGGGAAATATTCAAAGCGTGGGGGGAAAGTTAACAGAAAGAGGAGACACGGGAACTTCAGGTTGGAGGTGGAGGAGGAAATAGACATTGTTCACCACCCGGGGAGAACCGACCATTGCTTGATCACCAGGTGGGGGGCACACAAGTAAGAGAGGATAGAACCATCGGGATCTGTAAAGAAAAAAGGCGTATTCTGGGAAGGGTAGAAGAAAGGAAAGGCAACACTGGATAAAAGAATCCACGGGAGCCAGCCGAGGGGAGAGAGCTTGACTAAGAACGAGTCAGAAAGAACTCGAGAAAGAGTTGAATTTAGATGGGCAGAAAAAAACTCAGAAGGGGCAAGTCAAGGCCTCAGGGAGAGTAAAGTAAAAAAAGAGTGATATTGTCGCATGACCTGGAAACTTAAGACAAGAAAGGCGTGCTTCACAAATGGCCCACAGACGGTGAAATCGCACAGAAAGGAAATTCCTACGACATCAAGTGGACAAGAAAAGACAAAGTGAGCATCTACAAACGAAAAAAGAAGATGCCTGTACGATTAAAAGAAAAAGCATCCGGGAAAAAGGCTAAAAGGGGGGGGGGGTTGCATACACCCCGGAAATTTTGAGGGTGTAAAGCAGTGGTGGGGGGGGAAGAAAAGGTGTAGTGACGGAAAAAGGGGAAATCGGGAAAGTGTGGGGACAACTCATTTTCAACCATATCTCAGAGAGGCCAAAACCAACAGAAAAAGAAAAGAACTTTTTAATATCACCAAGCTCAGGTGAGTGTCGTGCGTAGAATTCGGAAAAAAAAGAAAGAATGGGAGGGGGGGGGAAAGATCGATCGACTACCAAAGGGGATTCAGGGGACAGATGGGGCTGTGGTACCCACTTCACGGAAAGCAGGGGAGTGAGAGAAAGATGGGGGAAAAAAATAGTCTATGTTCAGAACATGAGTCAGAAACCGAGGAGTAAATCGTGAAAGGTAAAAGAGGGAGACACTTGACGGAAGAGGAGCGAGAAAAGAAGACGCAGAAGGGCAGCGGGAGGTACGGTCGGAACGGAACGCCTTCAAAAAAGTAAAAAAATCGGAAAGGAGATCTTCAAACCATACGAAAAGGACTTCAAGGGAGTGGAAGGGTCAAAGGGCGAACTAGACGATGTAGTTTTTGGTCAAAAGGGGGGAATTTTGCAACAACGGTATTGATAGAGGAGGGAATAGGGGAAGGAGGGGGGGGTCGCCTCTTTGAGGATGGATTCGCTCAGGGGGAATTTCTAAAAGATAAAAGGGTGGGGGGACTTAACAGCAATATTGGATAGAGGGACATAGGAGGATTAAGAAAGAAGATACCTATAACGTTGTAATGTTTGAAGGGGAGGGGGGG
>Ga0179591_1371494_pt1 | contig 15532 bp, 16 predicted proteins | sample CZOMad2_1_08_16f_FD_182891 | JGI IMG/M metagenome (GOLD analysis project Ga0179591, IMG submission 182891) | Vadose zone soil fungal communities from Angelo Coast Range Reserve, California, USA - CZOMad2_1_08_16fungal (PacBio error correction) | ecosystem: Environmental > Terrestrial > Soil >...
GGGGAGTCTTAGCCCCAGGAGTGCGTAGGGGAAGGTTCTCTGAACTTCTTGTGGGAAGGGAAAGACGACCGTCATTACCCAAAGGGTCGTGTATATTTGACGCCGACATAAGAAAAAACAATGGCAAACCTTCTCCTGCGCGTCAAGAAAATCAGCCTCCACCTTCTTGGGGGAAAAAGTCTATCCTATCTTAAAGGGAGAGTGTGGCTGACTCGTCAGCAGGAACGTTACCTGTTAGATAACAGGGATGAGACGCAACAAAGAGATCCCGTCTGTCCAAAACAAAAAAAAAACGCGCCTTGCTTCGGGGACACCCTCTCGGGGAGGCAACCCCTGAAGGAGCAATCGTGCTCCACAAGAAAACTGTCATTCACGACCGAGGATCAGGGGGAAGACGGAGTTTTTCCTGGGCCTTCCGAGCGGGGGGGGGGAGTACCGGGGATAACCTTCCTCCATGGCTGGAGAAGTCAATGCCAAGGGATATTGTCCTTAGCCAGAAGCGCGTGTGCCGGGGCGCCGTCCTGCAGAAGGAGGAGGAGACAAAAGGGAGGTCGAAATTCTGCACAGAAAGAACCAGAGGGAATGGAATCTGTATCCAGAGGGGGATTTGTCGGAAGAGGTAGGCCACAGAGGAGAACTATTAGGGGGAAGGGAAACTCGATCATCCTGACCAAGGTAAAGAGAATGTTCCCCGCAAGAAAAAGCCACCGTACCCTGTCACCAAAAGAACAATACAACGAATAGGAGGGTGAACACCCGTTCGAGACTAGGTTACTCCGTCGCGATCTAAATCTGATCGTCTGACACAGGCATGCAAAAAAGGCGATACGTCGCGGCGTTTGTGCCCGTTAATACGCGGTCGCCAACAAGATGCTTCACCGAAAAAGAAGGGGTTGATCAAAGAGATAGTCCAAAAAAGCAACGGCCGGTCTCGAAAAAAGGCGCTCTCTGTAGAGCAGCGAGGGAAAAGCGGCGGAAGAAAGACAGAGAGCGCGCAAACACGAAAAAACACGTTCATTGCAAAAGAAGTATGGCCAAAAAGGAGGAGTGCCTTCAAAGGCTAAAAAAATGTTTCAATCTCGTTTTTCAAAGTGCTTCCAGGCTCTTCACGTAAGAAGGCACGTGAGGAGGACTCTCCTTTCTAGAAGTCCATTAAGAGGGGGGAAAAAATCCCTGGGGTTCTCAGGTTCTCTCAAGAGAGAGACGAAGAGTTTCGGGAAGGGAGAGGGTCATCGTGATTTCTAATAAGTCGAGGGACCAGTGGGAAAGCGGGCATGAAAAAGCAGATCCCTGCTTCTTCGTCAGCAAGTGGGGTCGATCGGAGGGGGGAAAAGAGATCTATTCCGAGCGCAGGAAAAGTCCGCTTTATGCAGGCTTCGACAAAAAGGGATGGCCTAACCTTCGTAATTGTAGGAAAACCAAAGAATTCTTTTCACACGTGGAAAGAGAAGTAGGCCCTGGTAAAAATCTTCCCTGTCACCGAATCAGGGCTGGCTTCGTAAAGGACCTTTAAGGGATGAGGCTCTACTCCAAAAAAGGAAATCCACTTCAGTTGGGGGGGGGAACGACGGTTGAGGAAGTAAAATTGACACAATCCGGCTGGTTAAGGAATTACAGGGGGTTACGTCCGAACTCTGAGGGAAGGATAGGCCCCAAAAAGGGTACCTCGTGCGGCGGCGAAAGATTGACTTTGGGGAGACAGGGGGACTTGGAGATCCAACAGAGCAGAACTAGGTGCGCCTAACTTGGCAAACGGATCCTCTGAGGGGAATTTCTCTAGAGTAGCAAAAGTAAGAGACCCTGCAAAAAAGAGATATCGTTCGAAAAGCTATTGAAGCCCAGCTCGGGTCAGGTCCTAAATATCACTCGCGCCTGAACGATCTTGGTGTCCCTGGCCCGCCGCGACGTCGCGGGGGAACCTTATTCTTTACACAAGAAAAGGTGGGAAAAGGTAATGCTGAAGGGGGATAGCGGCGGTCTACGTATACAAAGGGGACATCATGGGGTAAGGGGGCCACTATCATTCCATCCGGCATCAAAGAGTCTGGGGGCGACTGCGGGGCTTTGACTCTTTCCCCACCCATGGGGGAAAGCATCACTCCTTTCGGGGAGAAGGGGAGTGAAGAAGGAGGGGAAGAGAATTCAGTAGGAGTTTTTCTCTCCAAAAGTGCTACCGAATCTGGAAGGAGCCTAAGGAAGAACGCGTATCTGCACTGGAGGCGTCAGCTGTAGAGGGAAATTCTCGTTTGTCTGAAGGAGTATTCTGAAAACTTCGGCGTAGCAACGACCCTCCCTCCCCCGAAAGGGAAAGGGGGGCCAGTCGGGAGAAAAAGAAAGCACAGCTTCTTAAAGGGGTTCCGACCGAAGGGGAGGAGAGGTGTCTGGGGAGGCGATTTTGATCGTGGGGGAACCTAGGGAGGCAAATTCTACGGGGCCTCTCAAGGGTCTCTCTTCAACACCGGGGAAAAAAAAAGAGCTGGCAGAGGATCGGCCTTCCTATTGGAAAAAGGGGAAACAATAAAAAGGAGGGGGAAACAACGCGAATGCGCCAGTAGGCGGTGAATAGCTGTCGCGCAAGGGAGAAGAGGGGGGAAAGTCGCGGGAGGGAGTTTCTTATCTACGAGGGGAGTTCGAGAAGGAGGTCAAATAAATTTTCTAGGAAGGACCTGCACCGTTTCGATTCCGCGGAAAAAATGAGGTTCGCTTTTGAATTCTCCCTCCTTGGTGCCGGGAGGGGGGAGGGGGGAAAAAACCTATCAGTCTATGCTGACGACCGCCCGTCGAAAGAGAGGGGGGATTGAATTTGGGGTGTTACCTGCAAGGGATCACCAGACCCAGCCTCCATCTAGGCCTGGAATTGCATGCGACCTTAATAAGAGAGGGGGACTCTATATACGGGCACGGCCGTCGCTATCAAAAGACGATGCAAGACCCCGGGGTGTTCCCCGCAACTCCAAAAGTAGGCTTCGCAAAGGAAGGCCAGTCAAAAAGAATGCTCTTAGGACCGAGATTATCGAAGACTCCTCTCTCTCCCAATCTTTATGGGAAAAAGTAACTTAAGCCCCGATCGCACTGGGAAAACTCAAAAGCCGTGATGAGTTCGAGGCCAGTGAGCTTTCAAGAACTTCCTCTATGGAAGGGAGGAGAGAGGGGGGAAAGGGTAGCTCAAGACCAGTTTTTCAGGAAACTTCTTCTGCCCTAGACCGGTGGAGGCGATTCTGGAAGACATCGGCCTGCATCAACATGGAATCCACGGCTTTTTGTGCAAACTGAGCGGAAGAAAAATTCACTCTCTCAGGGAAAGGGGAAATGTCCTGGGGAACTTTGTTTAAACCTGCATCACTCGTGCCAAAAAAAATGCCGTGGTGCGGGAGTGCTTTTGGAGGGAAAGGGGAAAGTTCTCAGGAAAAGGAACTAGACAGGTGCGAGACGATTCTGAACTGCAGAGGTGGTAACGGGAACCCTAACGATTGAAAAAACGGGTGAACAAGAAAAAAAAACCGAGGAGGGTCAGATCTGTTTCTGCAGGGGGAAAGTCGAGCACGGGAGGGGTGTCTGGAGAGAAGAGAAAGAATTTGGGAGCAAACTCTGTGACGCAGCAACAGCCGTGGGAGGGAACGGCGCTGGCAGGCGCCCGTGAAGAGAGAGGAAAAAGAACTTGAGAGGAGAAAAGGAAGACCAGACGAATAAGTAACGAACCTAATAGAAAAGAGGGGGGATATCATGCTGAGGAAAAAAATACGGAAAGAGCGCCGGGAGGGGAAGAGTCAGGTAAAGAGGATTCTTTATTGTCCCTCACGCAGGAGAAAGTTCAACGACCTTCGGAAGAAGAGAGGGGGACAAAACATCGAGAAGAGGACGATTACCATGCCAGTGGAATCAGGGAGGAAACATCTGGGTCTAAGAGGGTCCTCCTGCCTGGAAGTCTCGCCTCTTCAACGGGGGGGGGGCTCTGCTCTCAGAGGGCAGAGCCACCGGAAGAACAATTTCTATCCCGGCCAAAGGGGGGGGGTAGGGGGGTACAGAAGAGGGATCAAACCCTTCTTATTTAAAAGAAAGATCGAAGGGGCGCGGGGTGGGTGATTAAAAATCCAACGCGACGAGAATCCATTAGGGGGTACCCTAAATAATACAGGACATGTTTCTGTGGGGAAACCTTAGCTGAGAACATCAATTGGGACGAGAAGAAAACGGGGGGTTAAAAAAAGGCTATTTCGTGAAGGGAGGAAGGGTTCCCGGGGAGGGAAAACGGGACCTAGTGTCGGGAATGCTGACGCAAATGAAAAAGCGAAAAGGACGAGGTCGGCATTGGAAGAAAGTGTGACTACGCTTTGGGGGGGCAAGAACAGAAGGGAACATATTATACTTCCAGCTTTTAAAGGAAAAAGGTCCCCGTCAAGTCCCCGCAGAACGGGAGTAACGCTGGGCAAAAGGGCTCCCCTTCCCTCTCTATGGGAGAAAACAAGGAACCTAAATGGGGAAAGGGGATTCGAAGAAGTTGATTCAGGAAAGGAGAAAATTAATTCCGTGCCAGAGGGGGGGGTCAGAGACCTCTGAAGGAATCCCCTACTTTACCACTTCATAGAAAGAAAAGGTCTTGAAAGGACAAAATTCACAGAGTCTAGTGGAGCAACACAGAGTGGGACAGTTTTTCACGACCGAGGAAGAGGAGAGTGGTCCTTACTCACGGAAAAGGGGTTGGTTTTTACATACGTGGAAGAGAGGGGTCTGCGCTGGGGGAGAAAAATAGACCTCTACCCTTCAAATTACGCTTCGCCACCCGGAGCGGGACGCTCTGAAAAAAACACAACTACGTGCTCTTGGTGCCAGGGGAAAAGGTCATGAAATAGGAAACATACATGCTAAGTTTGCCAGACGGGAATTCTCCCCGACCAGGGCCGCTCGCGGGGGAAAGTTCGTAAAAAGGTTCAGCTCCCGAAGACAGCTATCGCCGAAAAAAAAAAGAGGGGGAGTAACTGACTGCAAAAAAAAAAAGGAAAACAACAAACCAACGGAGGAGTAAAAGAATATCTTCAAGGCCGGTAGCGTTCGGCGTCCCACGTCCGAAGGGGGAGGAGGCTTTTCGTGTGGAGGAAAGAAAAAGAACGTCCTGACCTCTGCAAAGAAATTTCGGGGTGAGAATGGAAAAGAACTGCAATATCCGCGAGGAGAATGAAATCTCCCCCGCCCAAACAAGAGGCACGTCGTGGGAAGGACAGAGCGTCCCTGATACCAGGCGGACATCAGCACGTGCCAGGCAAAGGGTCCGCGCTAGGTCCCGCGCAGCCAGGGGAGGGGGTCCAAAAAAAAATAGCTCCTTTCTTCAGGAGGGGAAAAATCCTCGTGTCAGGTGACAAAAACACGGCGGCCGGCACAGGGCAAACGACATACGAAAAAAGTCAGGGAAAGAAAGATGCGCAACTTGTGAATCTGAAGGAAGGGGGGGAGGGAGGGTGGGGAATCAAGTAATTTCGTCCCGGGTGGGTAAGACCAATGCAGAAAAGGAATCCCTGCGAAAGGGAAGAACCGGGGGGGGGGGGGGAAGTGCCGTAGCCAATTGATACCTCAAAAGAAACAAGGGGATGCCCGAGGGTGGGGGAAGGAAATGCATGAACCCACGGCGGTGACTTGAGGGGACAGCATCATAAGTGGGGAAGGAAAGCTATCATAGGGAAAGCCAGGTTTCACTATCTTATTCCACGAAAGAGAGGAAGTATCAATAAGGAACGAGCGATGTTTGACGATCCCTGTCCAGCAGCGGAAAAAAGAGAAAGTTCCCAGAAAGAACCCTTTCACCCTCAGAAAAAAAACGACGGAAGGACCAGTCTCCCAATGGGGTTCTTATCGTACTCGGTAACAGAAAAAATCCGAGAGATAGGGTAACCCGTCAAAGGAGGAGTGATATCGGGACGGGGGCCACTTTTTCCCTTTAATACACAAAACCGGCGCGAAGTGGGGGACCGGGTTTTGATCAAAAAAAGGGAGGGGATTCCCACCTAAAAGTCTGGGCCTTGAGGACATGACCTGAAGGAAAAGGCTCTTCTCTTGAGAGAAAAGAGGTCGTAAGGAGGGGGAAAAAGAACATATTCTTCTTCCAGAGGAAACACACGAGAGGGGAAGAAAAGTTTGAGCGGTGAAGTTTCCGAGGGGACTGCCGCGCAAGAGGAGGGAGGGGGAAAAAATCTCGTGTTCGCGAAAAAAACGTCAAAGAGGGGGAGTGCACCGAGGCAAAAGGGGGAGGAGGGGTTAGGGTCCAAAGAGAAAAGCCGTCGACACGCGGTCCAGGAAAAACGTCGGCGGGAAGGGCCTCGTGATGGGGAAAAAAAAAGGAAAAAAAAAGTCTCCCGCAGGTGAAGATAGGGTGTCGTTTAAAAAAAAGCGAAAAGCGTTTGCGGGGAGCAGGATCGATGCAGTGGCAAGGGGACTGCATCGGAATTGAACGACATCCCGAGGAGGGATCATCTTCTCGCTTCCAAAGGGGGGGGAGATCTATTCTCAAGAAACCTCGAAAGAAGTAGAAAACAGATCCGACCAACGCAATCAGAAAGGAAAATACGTGTCACCTGAAAAAAAACTTCTGATGTAAAGAATTTACACTCCTTGCGGGGAACACAACCTTGTGTCAGTGAGTCGGGAAAAAACCTCTTCAGTAAATAGAAGGGGAATTCGCATGAGCAGAACTGGAATTTACCAGGCCTTTCAGGACGAGAACCGGGGGTGGAGAGAACAAATTCTATCGAAAAGTGCAGGGGGAAATTGGCAAACGTTGATTTAGAAGGAAAACCCTCCTGTTCCCCATAAAAGGGGGCCCCGGTCCTCAAAGAGTTACTTCCCACTAAAGAGGAACCAATATAAAGTGATCCTTTCGGGCCCTATGACTTTCGTCCCCAGAGGAAGAGTCGGCAGCTGCTCGTATGAAAAGACCAAGGTGTTCGGGTGGCAAAAAAAGGTTAACAGCTCGAGCCTCGAAACTCGTAGAAGCAACGGGGAGCACGCGAAAAAGGATCCGTCCGATATAAGGGGGAAGGACTATGCTGAGAATCCCGAGCGAGCGCTGGAGAAAGATAAACCGAGCACCTCAAAAAAAGGGGGCAAGGGAGCCCTGCGAAGGGATCTCCCAGGCGACTTGGGGCTTTTGGAACCGAGACCCTTTCCCAAGGGAGAGGAGTCTTCTTCGTATGCAGGATCCTTTATGGAATCATCATTGCTAGGGGAAGGAGAGAATGCCCCCTCCCAATCGATTGAGAAAAGTCTGGGTTCTGCTGATAGCGCCCCATTGTTCCAATGGGAAAGTGCTATTTGCGGAAGGGAAAGGAGAGGAGTCCTAGGTGTGAAGCTCACGCCAAAGCCTCCTCAAGCCGTACTACTCATCTAACCGTAAAAAAACGAGGAAATCGTGAAAGTTTCTAAAAAAAAAAGGTATCGAAACGAAAAAAGGAGCAGAGTTCGGCGAATCCTGCTCGGTCTTCCCCTCCCTAAGTAAGAAAACAAAAACCCCGCTAGACTCCCTCTACGTTTAAGGAAAAACACACGCTCTTCGCTAAACGGGGGGGGAGTAAAAACGGGGACGACCAAAACGGTTGGCCCGAAGCTATTGAAGGGAGGAGAACCTATTTTCCTCCTCGGAAACGAAAAGAAGGCACAAATCGTAGGGAAGAGAATGGCACAATGAGTGAGGAGGAAAAGGGGAGACGAGTTGGGGGGGGAAGGAAAAGTTGTCGTATGACACTAGGGGGAAAAAATCCCTCCTCGCGGGAGAAAAAACGCCGAAAACCAGGAAACGTCCAGGATGTGGGCAAAGGCGCCTATATTTTGTCGCCGAACTGGGAGGCGGTGGGAGGGGGGGAGGAGTGCTGGCCTACGAGCATAAAAAAGAAGGCGAGTCAAGGGAGAAAAAACTACGCGATTCCGCGGGGAGAAATTCTGTTCGCAGGGGCCCTCCGGGGGGGGGACTGGGCTCTCACACCTAGGCAAGGAAAGCGGAAACCCCGACCGGCGCACTCGCAATGTTAATTTTACCCTTTTTTAAGGAGAAAAAAAAAAACGGAAACAACCGCGAAGGATGGTGATTTCATGAATCGTGCCGGAAAAGGATGACTCGATGTCTAGAAAAAGAACGGACGGAAGAAGAGAGGGAAACTACTCTCAAACTGTGGGAAAAATCACGAATCCGAACCCCCACAAGAGGTCGCGTCTTGCAGTCGAAGGGGGATTAAGAGAGTGGTGCACGCTTTTGAAAAAAGGTTTCTACTCCGCGAGACCCATCTCGGGGAGGGAATCCGTGTCCTTCGGGAAAAACTCTAGACGCTGGGCAAACGGTCATTGGGATAGCCTGTTAGCTTCGACGAGAAAGAGAAAGATGAGAGGAGGGGACATTTTCTGTCGCACTCCACGGGGGGGATGCTGATGGGTTGGAAGCTGCACAGCACTGGGCGCGTCGTTCTGTTCCGGCCGAAACAGGCAACGCAGAAGAGGGTTCTCTGTTTGTTCGGAAAAAAGACGGAGGGGCCTTAACCAGAGATTCCATAACATCCGATGTTTACCTTAAGAGCATCAACGTCGGGAAAAAAAGGCCGTTGGCGGTCGGGGGGAGAGGGGGGGCGACGGGGAATCATTCCGGAAAGTCAATTGAAAAGTTCTCAAGCTACTAAGGAAAAAAGCATCGGGGGTAACGACAGTTGCCATGGCCAACAGAAATTCTTTTTCTCTATTAGGAAAAGGTTCGCATGGAAGGGACCAGATCAGGGAATCACGCGGACTGATTCATCTTAAAGAGGGGAGTTTTTATTCTTGGAAAAATCGAAAGCACAAAAAATTGGTACTCCGGGGAGGTCAACCTCCGTTCATCAAAACGGGCTTCATTACTTCTCAGAGAAACCTTTGGCCAGGAGAGGGTAGTTGTCAGCCGTTCTAGGGGAGGAAAAGGACCCTCGCCTGAACCAAAGGGAGCTCTGAAGAAATGCTAAAGTAAGAACATACGAGGCCTGCGCCGACGAGATTCATGGGGAGACCGGCGTAGAGGTTTTGGGGGAAGAACGCGGAGCTTCCCCTTGACGAGGGGAAATTCGCTGAAAAGGGGGGAAAAAAGATCCGAGAGGGGAAACCCTACCTTGAAAGAGGGAAGAGTTCACCGAGGAACTGGAGGATCTTTTTGCTCCGAGTCTTCCGCCGCTTCCAGATAGCGAGCTCTAAGAATAGCCGGGAAGGCGTTCATTTCGATCCGGAATAAAAGGCTCAGCGAAAAAAGGGGGGGGGTCACCCTGAGTCGCACCCTTCGCGCAAAAAAGTGGGTTAACGGCAAAAGCGGAAAAACGCGACCGATATCAAAAAAAAGCTGTGACCTGTCAGAAAGGAGACATCAGCTGGAAATTTGGTCTGGTTGAAGGGGGGGGCGCCTACTAACCCCGAAAGAGAATGGGGTTACCGGGGGAGGGAATTCTATTTCTGTGGGGGGAAGAGGGTGCAGGGAGCCTTAACCGGATTTCGTTTAAGGAATGCTGTTACCGGCTCGTGGAAATTAGTCGGGGGGAAAGAGTGCCGCTCTTGACGACGCTTTGGAAAAAGGAATCATTGGTTCAAAGGAGAGGTCTCAAGCGTTCCATGAAAGGGAAGACCGCAATTCCCCGACGCACGAAGACTTAACTCTGCCAAAAAGAGCCTGGGCCCGAGGAGCCAAGGGGGGAGAGCACTATACAACGAAGGGGAGGGGGAATCACTGAAGGGGGAGGAAATTCCATGAGACGAAGAATCCTGCCGGGAAAAGAAAACAGAGAAAACATCCCCGTACTGACTATATTCACAAGTTTATAAGAGTTGGAACTGGAGTTTCGGCCACGCAGAAAAACACAGCTTGCCGGACGAAGGGCAATGGGCCACACAGGAGAAAGGGGAGATTCGAGGAAAAGACCTAGCCGGGGAGAGAAGGTTGTTGGGTACATACTAGGTGGCTGCCGCTGGGGAGCCATAGCTTCGTTAAGAGAAAAAAAGGGGGAAAACGTTCTGACTATCAAAAAGTAAAGTATCGATGGCAGGGAAACGTCTCGAAACGACGTCTCGTGGAGGACATGCTTCTGGCCCAGAAGAGGGAAAAAGAGGGGGTGTTTCCAGCAGGGAAGTGGGGACTCCCGAACAGTGCCGCAAAGGGTAGGGAAGGGAGGCGGAGGAGGAGTCCCGGGGACAGATGCTGAACCTACTGGGGTAACTCCTGCACCCCCAGCATCTTAAAAGGGGAGGGGAGGAAAAGAGAGAGGAGAGAGGGGGAGGAGGAAGAACACCGAGCTTGTCTGCAAAAAAGAACCGATTAGCTGTCTTCGGTTAACTGAAGAGAAACCGCAAAAACTGCATACCTAGAACTGTTCTGGTAGAATTGACGCGAAAAAAGGGAAAACGACGACTGAGAGGAGGGAGAAAAAACTCATTAAGCTCCCCCCAAGGAAAGGTGGGTTCGAGAATGAGAAGAGGCGGGACCTACAAAAGTGGTCTACTAGGTCCCCTTTACCGGGTATATCCGGAAAGGATGACGAGACGACCAGAGAAGGAAGCACTTATGCAGAAAAGGAGCGCCGTAGGAGGGAAATGGACGCAAAAACTCTCCTCTTGTCGAAACTGAACCTCGGCGCGTTCAAAGGGGAAAAAAAACTCCTGAGAAGGGAAAGGGGAGTTCCCGACCGATGATCATGAAAAAATTCCGGGGTGGGGCGCGATCGTTCGAAAAAACGGCATTCCTTCTTCAGAAAAATGGACGGGAACATGCTCCGGAAGGAATAAGGGTTCGTGTGGAGGAGGAGACCTAGGGGGGGAAAAACGCCCTGCACGAGGGTGGAAGAAAAACCAAAACTAGGTTTACTTTCTTGGAAAAGGGGGTTGGATCCTTGGACCAGCTTGTAAGAAGGATGAGGGCGGGGGGGGAAAAAATCGGCGTCGGCAGCAGAGGGGAAGAGGGAAACATCGACGAGGGGAAGCCCGGTCCAGCAGCTTCAGAAATCCCGGTGGAAAGGGGGGGGGAACGGCACCCTCAGGCACCAGAAAGGAAAAACGACTTCACAGGTGAAACCGGTCCCTGGGTTCTGTAGGAGGGAGACGGAAAAAAGGAAGAAGGGGGAAAGCAGGGGAGAGACCGCGCAGGTCAAGGGGGAAGATAGCGGAGCGGGGGGGATAACACAACTTTTGCCCGTTAAAAGAACTCCAACCCCGGCGCGCCAAAAGAGCCGGGGTGTTGATTCACCAAAAAAGGGGGGTCCCACCGAACCATCCAGGGAAGGGGGCTCAAAGGGCCAAGAGCTTCTTTCGGAAAAAGGGGAGAAGCGGACTTCGATCGGAAGAAGAGGGCGGGAGGCCATCGCGAAAAAACGAATCTTCTAAGATAGGGGATTCGAGGGCAAAAGGGAAGGCTTAGGTAACAAGCTCTCTGTTTGCAATCCTCGGACGGAATGTTCACGGGGGAAAAGGGGGAACCTCTTCACTGGTTATCTGCCGGGGAAAAGAGAAGGAAACGACGGGAAAACTACTCGGAAAGGAAGGCTGCGGTATTCCAGGGGGGGGAAAAACTTAAAGAAAAGAAATGAGTCATATACGAATTAGGTGAGAAAAGCGCAGGGAGAGGGGGGGGGATAAAAGGCCTCACGAAGAAAATGCATCTCCGGCATGACTTAAGGAGCAGGGCTGGGGGGAGGGAAAAAAGAGTTTGTGTCGATCGGAGAAAAAGAAAATGAGTCGCCCTACCGAATCCAAAGATCCTGCTGGAGGAGAAAAAAAAAACGGACAATACGGGGGGGGGAGAAGAAAGGGGGGTACCACACCAAAAAAAGTCCGTTTCACCGTGGTTGGGCGAAACGTGACAAAGCTGATCATCTTCTGGTGACGGAAGGGGAAACTTTCAGGGGGGATACCTTACAAAAAAACGCTCCAAATGAGAGGAGGAGGATTGGACTGCACGATTTGAGGTTCCACAAAACGGGTCCCAATCCGGAAAGGGAAAAAGCCCTCTCGATCTTTGCCAATCGGGATCGTGCACAAAGAAGTTCGAATCTTCCAGAAGGGAAGATGACTCCCGGGCCAAGAAGAGAAATCAAAAAGTCTGCATCGCAGGAAGCACTGGTTAGGGGGACGCAACTTGGCAAACCTAGGAGAAAACTCGTTATCTGTCGCGAAACATAGGTATTAACCTCACCTAAGGTGGGGACCCCTGCGTTGCTAATTCGCCGGCGATGAGCCTCCAAGAGAGAGGAGAGATTCTCCACGTGCGAGAAAGTATCACCGCAAGACCCTCCCTAGGAGGGGAGGGGATCCTCTGCTATCGGCGATGTACTTCTTGGTTAACTTATTCGGCGAAGGGTGGAGCTTATGCGTCGCGGAGCCGTGAGGGGGGGGTCTCATTTCTTCTAGTGACCAAGAAGGGAAAGCAAAGAAAAGAGGGGGACCCGATTGGGCGGCCTTCAGGGGGAGTATCGGAACCAAAAAGAATCCATCATCCTCAAGTGAACCTGCTGGGAGCCGAGGAAAGAACATCTGCTTCCGAGGGGAGAAAAACGCCTAATCCCACAAAGAAGAACAGAGAAAAGAGAAGAAAAAAGGATCTACACTAGGGGAGGAGGGGGGAAGAGGGTAGAAGGGAACTCTCGTGTTCTGGAGAAGGAAAAGCACTTCTTCTTAGCTACTAAAAAAAAAAAAAAAAATCCAAGGGAAGGAAGGGGGACGACCCACTCTCGTCGTCGACCGGCTTCGTAAAACGTAAAAGACCTACAAAAGGGAAGCGGTTTGCCGACCGCGAGGAAAGGGGCCTCAGCCAAAAAAAGGAAAAAAGTCCGATAAGGTCACAGAGGGAGATCTCTGAAACCAACAACAACGGAGGGATGTCGACTATTTGTGACCGGGGGAGGCCCGTCCCGAGGGGAGAGGAAAGATTCCCTCCTCTCTGTTCGGAAAACGAGATGAACATTAGGGGGAAAGGGGAGTAGACGGGGAGGGTCCGCGAACTGGAGGGGGCTCCGGAGGTCTTCTTCCTCCTAAGAAAAAAAGAAAAAAATTCTCCAAAAAAAAAAAAACCAAAAAAAAAAACAAAGAACCGAAAAAACCAACCCAGAAAAAAAGAAAGAAAAAGGAGACCCAAAAAAAACCAACAGAAATGAGAAAAAGAAGAACAAGAAGTCGATCCAGCTGGCCAAAAAGGAGGCGCGTGAAAAAAGGAATGGGCGTCGTAAGCCGCCGTGTGGCGGCGCAAAGGAGCGCACACAAAGGGGAATCGCTGAACTCACCTCAAAAACAGACGTCAACTAGAGAAGGGGAGATCAGTTTGGTACCCTTTTTTTGCAAAAGGGGGAGAAAAAACCTCCCCAGAAGAAGACTCGAGGCCGAGAGTGTCATGCTCGTTAAAAAAGGGGAAACCCTGATGGAACGGGTGGGACTTACCCTCCACATATTCGCTAACGCCAAAGAAGAACGGGGGAGCCACGAACCTTTCACTCCTCAAAGAGGCTTGCGGAGAGGACATGTGCAAGAACGATAGGAAACTCTTTACTTCCGTAGATCGCCCTCTCGGCAGGGGAAAAGAAATCACTTCTCCACTCTGGGGAGGGGTATTTGCGCTGAGAGGTAGACGAGAAGGAGGGGGAAAGATTCGAGGTGCGTCGAGAGGGAAAAGGGGGGCCTCACCCAAAGGGGCCGCTGGGGAATACCGGCGCTTGCCAGGAAGGGAGGTAGAGGAAGTCTGGGGGAAGGAAAGGGCATCTGCCGTACTGCACGCGGGGGGAAGGGGAAGGACTTGAGAGGTGCGAGCCAAGAGAAAAAACTCTCTATTAGGCACGTGACGGCAAAAAAGGCGGGTTTGTGAAGGAGGAGTGGCGGTCGTTCCCCATCCGACCCTGGAGGAAGAAATTGGCGGATTGGGAGGGACGTGGACAATTTTTCTACGTCCGGCAATGTAAAAGGAAAAAAGACGGAAAAAGCTTTTTTACGTTTGACGCCACCACAGGGAAAAAAAAAAGGGGAGGCACCAGGCTTTTTCAACGGAGAAGAAGGACGTTGAGGGAGGGACATTCTATCACTGGGAAACAGGCTTCTGGAGGGAGGACTTTAAATCGAGGCGTTTTTATTAGGACCCCAACTCTGCTGACGCCGAGAACGCCTGAGGAAGGAGGAGGTGCCTGCTCTGGCATGCGGAAAAGAAGCGAGCTGAAACAGGAGATCCAATCAACCACGCCTGAACCGAAAAAGGAGGAAAGGGGGGAGATATCATGCTTGCTTGAAGAAAAGAAATCTAAAAAGGAGAAAAGGGACCTGCGTCTTAGAAAGGAGAAGTTGGTACCTCACGAGAAAGAAGCCGGAAGAGGTTATCCCAAGCTGAACACTAGATTGGAAAGGCACGAAAGGGACTTTCAGCCCCGACAAAGAGTCAACGGGGCAAGGGACGGGTCGAGCGTTTGGAAGGACCTTTTTTCTTCTCGCCTCGAGGCGGGTAAAAGAGGCTGCTCGAGGAAAAAAACCGCACAGGTGAGGAGCCACGGCAGAGGGGTCAATTACGGAGCCCTTTTTGGATCAAAAAAAGAAAAAAAACACGGCGCGCCGTTTTGGCGAGGGAGAAAAAACGGGAAAAGAGGGGGAAGAGGACGATATCCGAAGCCATTAAAGAGGTTACAGCAAAAAATCAGCGGACCTATTTTGAAAGACGCGTGACTATTAACGGGAAGACAGGACCAATCAAGTTCAAGGGAAGGGGTCCACCTGTGAAGTCGAGGAGGAAGTTCGGTGCCTGAGGGTTAAGGGGGGGGGGGACAACCTGTATTTCGGGGAAGAAAAAAGGCCGTCTCGTCTGAACATCGAAGAAGGCTGTCATGCATTGGCTAGAAGAGAGGGAAGAGGACTGTGTCCTACTCTCAAAAAAAAAAGGGCAATATGATCAGAGAAATTCAAGCTGGACAGTATATTTCTGGCCGAAATTCACCTGCCGCACGGGTGCGACAGATGCACCAGAAGGAAGAAAGCGCCGATTTCTCCATGCAAAAAAGAGCTTGACGAGCAAGGGAGAAAGGGGAAGGCGATGGTAGAGAAGGAATGCCCGGGCAAGGAGACTCTCGACTGAAAGCAAACGACGGAAAAAAAGAATTCACAATTGATCAAAGTGAACTGACGAGGTGGTCGCTCGTCTGAAAGGTTGCCGGAACGCGCGAGTTGACTAACGAAAAAAAGAGGGAAAGCGATTGGTCCTGACGACGGGGGGGAGAGTTTGGTTTGGGGGAAATACGGTGGAAAGAGAAAAAAGTCTCGTCCATCGCGCAAAAAGGAGGGAAAAATAGGAGATCCACCCCTCGACTTTTATCAAAAGAAGGTCGAACCCAAAGAAGGGAGAGGGGGGTAGACGTGGTTGCTGATCTTGAAAATAAACCGCGCCGGAGATGTTTGCAAAGGGCACGCGTCAAAGGAGAAAAGCCGCTCGCTGGCCTATTTCATTAGAGGGGGAATCAAATAAGTGAAGAGAGAAGAAGAATATATGAATGACCGACCTTGGACGCCAAGGGACGACCTGTCACCCCCGAGC
>Ga0179591_1263186_pt1 | contig 15530 bp, 20 predicted proteins | sample CZOMad2_1_08_16f_FD_182891 | JGI IMG/M metagenome (GOLD analysis project Ga0179591, IMG submission 182891) | Vadose zone soil fungal communities from Angelo Coast Range Reserve, California, USA - CZOMad2_1_08_16fungal (PacBio error correction) | ecosystem: Environmental > Terrestrial > Soil >...
GGCAGAAGCCAGCCCACGCGACAAAAAGCTGGACAAACAAGAAGTCAGGCTGTCGCAAGAAAAAGGGACGGGTCGATCAAGGGGAGGGGAAGACGAAAAGGGGGGGCCTGCTATGCGGAAGAAAACCGGGGAAAAAAGGGTGTCTCACGAGGGTAGGGAAAAAAGGCGGGGGGGGACCGATGACAGGAACTGGATGCGCGAAAAAAGAAGGGCCTTCGGAAGTATAAGAGTCAGTCCGCATACCACTGGCACGAAACAAAAAACTTGTCGATGGAACAGGGGAATGAGGGGGACAGGGCGGGGGGGGGAAACGGAGAAAAAGGCGCCGGAGAAAGGGCGTAAACAGCACTCAGGGTAGGTTCCTGGAAACCCGGTGTGGCGCAAAAACTAACTCAGTGACTGTGCAAACAAAGATTGGTTTTGGGGCAGGGCGGTATCACGTGCTGTGACGTGATCAAGCGCATTGGTCGCCGCTCGCGCGAGAATTGCCGGACACGATCACAGGGAAGGGGGGAAAAAAAAAACATTTCGTTCAGTACGAAATCCGAACAGGGAATGGGGGGAGGAAACCGTGCTAGAGGGGGATAAAATCTAAAAATTTTTTGGGCCTACTGGTGCAGCATCTCCCTTTCAAGGGCTGACGAAAAAGAAGGAAAACCAAACAAAGGGGGGGATCTTGGAAGACGATAAAAAAGAAAGGACAGCCGGTTCAGGCGAAATAGTCACCAGGCCGCAATGTTGCGGGCAACGCCAAGGGAAGGGAAATAGGGCACGAACAAAGGCAACGAAATTCACTCGCAGATCGAGGTAATTTGTTGTGCACGAACGAGGGGGGCATCCTGTGGTAGAAAACCTGGAAAACATCTACAAACACAATCGCACAGGAACGGGCAACCGGGATGGCACAGTGTCAAAGCGGAGTCACTAAAACCGGTCCGCCCCGCATCCCTTCACCTAACACCGAAAACAGAAAAAGGGGAGATCGCAAGTCTGGAAATGACGGTGGGAAAAAAAAGAGAGGGGTCGGACTTACGAAAAAGAGGAAAAGATCAGACAAAAATTGAAGGGATCGACAGCCCGGCCAGGTATGGTAACAGGAGTACAAAACATCATCAGGGACGAAATGACCTCGTCACACATATAAACAGGGAAAACCAGTGGGGGGGGAGCGGTGAGCAGGCTGAGGGGAATGACGGGAGGGGGGGTCTCTGGAAAGGGGAAAAACAACCAGACAGTGTTAGGGGGAGTGCAAAACAATTGCACAGAGCGGAAAAGGAATGTGGAATAGTCGATAGGTGAAGAACTGCAAAAAAAGAAATAAAATCGGTGCGAAGAGACCATCAAGGGAACCTCGATTGAAAGCAGTGGGGTACTGCAATTTACAGGCAAACACAACAAAAAGGGCAGAGGGGAGGGACGCGAAAATAAAGCGAAACAGATAGGCCTTGGCGGTCAACAAAAAAGAAAACAAAAACACCTTCTCTGGGGGGTGGGCAATAGAAGTTGGGGCGTCGGGGGGAAAAGATCGCAAAGGTACGCGTGTAAAAACAAACCGTGTCCGGAGAGTCGGGAGAAGAACCAAAGAACAGCTTAAAAAATGACAAACGGACTGGGACAGAGGAAACATCCAGCCGCAAGTAGATCTGGAGAAAGGTCTCCAAAAAGAAGAATGTTGCGTGAGTTGAAAAAAAATCTAGGGAATTGCACAATTGAAAATGCGAAAGTGGGATAATCGGATGCCCGGGGTAAGCCTAGTGCAAAAAACGGAGGAAAAGAACATGGTTCTGAAAGAAAAGGGCTCAGAAGGAAGACAAGGTTGGTCAAGACTAACGTCTCCGACAGTACATAAAAGGGGAAAAAGACTCTAAGCGAACATGTTCAAAGGCAAAAAAGAGGTGAGAAGCGGTCAGAAAAGGGTGAAAGAATCAACGGTACAAAAAAAAGCTAAAAGCGTAAAAGAGGGGATGCGGCGGCCGAAGTAAAAGCGGAGGCAGTTCGACGGAGCCAGGCCTGAAAAAAAAGTCACAATCGAGACCGAAGAGGGCGTGGAGCTCAAGAAAAAAGGGAGGACACCCAAAAGGAAAGAGGAAATGCGGCATTTCCTGAGGGGGGGGTCAAGGAGCCGAGGTGGGCAAGCGAACGCACTGTTTGGGGCTTCAGTGCGTCCAGTCAAAAGACAGTGAACAGCTCAACAGAGAAACGACACCGAAGAGGGGTGAGAGAAAATTAAACACTAAAAAAAAAAAAAAAAAAAAAGTTAAGGGTACGGCAAAAGGCACCATTTTGACCTGAAAAAGGAGCCGGTGGTGGGGGCAATGAGAGGGGGGGGGGGGGGGGGATCACAGCACACTGGGGAAAATGATAAGGCGTCAATACGCGTCAAACGAACCAAAAGTCGTGAGGCGGGGAAGCCCGCGAAGAGGAAAACCTGTCAATAAACAAGGTTCCTATAAGAAAAACTAGTAAAGGAATGCGCTGCTTGCAAAAAAACAACCCAAAGAGTGCGGGTAGCGGCCGTGACCAGAAAGATTCGGAGACCGAAGTGGCACACAAAGCAAGGGTCTAAAGGTCAAGCAGAAGGAACATTCTAGCTAAGGTACGAATGGCACAGGGCAAAAAATTGGTCAACATTGGGAGGGCCGTCCAAAGGTGAACAGCCCAACAAAAGAGTCCCGATGCATGAAAAGGGGGTGGCTTCTATCCATAGACTGACATGGGGTCAAACAAGAAGAGGAGGTTAAACGCAAGGAGGGGGAATTGTACACATGTACAGCAACAGAATGGTCAATAAGTAGGCCAAGTAATGGGAAACAGTAGTGCTCAGCAGACAATGGGAAGAAATGTGGGTTTCGCTCGAACGCGTACAGGGAGGGCGGGGGGGGAGGGGGGGCGGGGGGGAGGGGGGGGGGGGGGGGGGGGGGGGGGGGGGGTGCGAAGGGAGGGGAGTCTTTATCTGCAAAAGGGATGAAGGGGCACTTTTTTACAGAGGCTCCAAGGGGGCCGGTCAATATTTGGGTAAGAACATCTGACAAAAACTAGATCGGGTGCATGGTCTGAAAGCTGCAACGCAAAGCCTAGAGGCAACTGCTGGCCAGAAAACTTTCCCACCCGCAACCAAGTATTTGGTTTGATTATCTACTGGGATGTTCGAGCGTAAAACCAATTTGGGGGCATGGTTAAAAAGGATCACTCGGACAAAGCAGTGGGTCCGGGCGCACAGACCAATAAACGATAAAAACAAAAAAATAGAGCCTGCCAGGGGGGTCCGGGCATAACAGCAGGAAGACGGACTTGACCTGGGAGGTGGACAAACGCTAACGGTCTAAATAGGAAAGAAAGGAGAGAGGGAATTCGGACGGGGAAAAGTAGGTTTCACGGTCAACCCCTGAGCGCATAGCCTCCGAGTAGAATACGTACGAATAAATCCGGGTACAAATCAAAGAAAAGAAATCTGGGGGCGGGGAACGGTGTCATGCCAAAATGTCAGGGGTGGTTGGTTCCAGGAGTACGGAAGTGGTCGTGTAGCGACGGTGCCGGAAAATGTAGGTTGTTTATCAACTCAAATATAGGGGTCGCGGGTCAAAAAAAGACAAGAAAGGTCAAAATAACATGAAATTGCAGTGCAGTACAGGGGGAAAGTTACATCTAAAAGGGGGTCAAAAAAATGCGGTTAAAGTAGTCTTGATACTAACTTTCTACGTGAATCTTAAGGAAACAAGGGGGGCCGGCAAAAATAAGAGAGACCATCCTGAAGAAATAAAACCGGGTGCCGTACGGAATGGCAAAGGCCGCAGGGTGGGGCGTAATCCCGAGGGTGTTGGGCCAGGCAGGGGAGGCGCGACACGAAGAACCAATCAAGGGTACTGTCGATACCGGGGAAGGGCATACATGGGGGTGGGTTGGGCGCGCGAAGGTGGGCAAGAAGGACAGGAGGCACTGGACCATTCAGTGACGTGAAAATTGCCAAAAAGGTGGTTACAAATGAACATGGCGTAGAATCACCTACTGCTTAAAAAAAAGTGGAAAGTGAAACTTGATACTAACGCTGCTGGGGCGAAGACGCAAGAGTGGGTCTGGCTCAGCAAAATAGGTGACAGCGGGGAACACGCCCGTGTGGTGTGTCAGTTGGTAAGTACCGGAAAAGAGGGGACGCGGTAAAAAAAAACTGTCGGAGCAGAGATTGGAAGTTTCCGCTGTCAAAAAATGATTCAAAAAGGTATTGGCATGGAGAAGGGAAGAAAGAACATTAAAAGAAAGATGGTTCCACATCACACAAATGATTGTCGGAGGGGACTTAGAAAAGAATACGTGCCCCGGGAATGATAAACTCGGGCAAGAAGCTCCGGGGAGACCAGATGTGGGTGTCACGGAGGGGGATATGTCATGTCTGACCGCATCCGGGGGAAATAAAGGTGTGACATGGGGGGTTGGAAAGGGGTTAAATGTCTGGTAAAGAAGAGCTGAGCAAAAAGCAAAAAAAATGCATTGTGGGCCCAGGATTGGGTGGGGATAAAACTGTCGACGGGGAGAGTGTCAGAAAAGGAAGCGCCCAACCTAATTGGGGAAGGGGATCAAGAAAAAAATGGCCACTAGGGTCAGACGAAGTCCGAATCTTACGCCGCCATTGGGTTAAAATAATACGGGAGGTCTCAAGACAGAAACTGCTCGGGTATGGAAAATCACACATATAAAGCAACAGTCTGAAAAGGAAACAGGGTTCGAAGAGATGGGAATGAGGGGGAAAGGGGGAAAAAAAGCAGAACAACGTTCTGCACGTAGGACGAAAAGCACGGTCATAAGCGGTCAGTAGTTGGTCCAAGAACCAGGGGTGTAAAAAACTAAAAAAAAAAAACTGACACGAAAAAAATCCAGGTGAGGTCCCGTAAGAGAGGGAATTGTGGGGGCAAGGGAGGGTAACATGGGGGCAAACAGGAACAACGGTCGTGGGCAGTCAACTCCTATTACCCGACGCCGAGGCAAAGGGGGAGAAAAAAAAAGTGAAACAGTGAACCAAGGGGTATAAAAAAAGATACTTCACCATAATCGAGAATGGAGGGCCGACGAAGCTAACGTTCAAGCAAACAAGGAGTGGAAAAAAGGGCTTGGGGAGGTAAACCTGGTCCAGCGAGCACAAACGTGATAAAAAAGTGGTAAAGGAGTAAACGTGGAAAAATAAGTGTGTTCTGGCGGGGGATGCGAACGGTGGATGATCTGGAAAAAGGGGTGGACCACTGGAGGGGAAGGGTGACGGGAAACCGGGATGATGGTGGAACTAAAAACGCACGGAGAACCGGAAAAACTACGGGGGGAATACCAAAACTCGGGGGTGGGGAAACCAACCAACTTGATGGGGGCAAAAAAAAAACTAAAAAAACCCTTTCAAGAAAAAAATTCGGTGGGTGTTCAAAAAACTTTTTGGTCTGCCTGCAAAAAACATGGGGGGGGGGGATGCACGGGGTGGTCAGAAACACGGAAGAACTGCTCAACACAAACGGGAGGGTAGTGAGGGCAGGGAAATACGTCGGGTGCAATGGAGGGGACACAATAAGTAAGAACCAGGGGGAAGAAAGAAAAAGCTTTAACCTCGCCGAAATGAAGAACACATGGGGGAAGTGACTGCTTGGGTAAATAAAAATTCTCGCACAGGTAGGCAGCAGGGTGGGGTGTTGGGGTCTCTTACGGGGAATGCAGTCAACAAAAAGGTCCAGCGCAAGACAGATATGAAAAAAGACATATGGGGGAACGGGAAGTAGAAAGAGAAAAAACAAGGGATCGTTGGGCACAGGTGCTCGCAAACTACCGTCGATTCCCATCACAGCTTTAAAGAAAAAAAGGTTTGGAGGGAAGACGGAAAGACGTTCGCCCAGAGTAAAAAAAGCGTCTTCGAGGGAAATTTGATGGACATCGCGCAAAAGGGTGGCACGGGCAAAAGAAGAGGGGTGGTCTATTCAACGGGCGGCGTAGGTGGTTACTCTGAGACAGGCCCGCGCCAGGGAGGTGACCCTAAAGAAGGACACCCCGGGGGAAGCATGCAAAAAAAAAAAAAACTGCCTATGAACGACAGGATCTGGGAAAAAAGAAGGGGGGACTCCATCGGAAATGAGGCTCGAGTTTTTCGGGTGAGGTTTCGTAGAGCAGCGGGACGGGAAGGGACGGGGGGGGTTACGGCACTGGGGGTGGGTGGGAACGCGAGAAAAAAACAACAAAAAAAAAGAAAAATAGCACAAAAACATGCTCGAATCGTGCAGAAGAATAAGGGGGGCGGTGAGTAGGTAAATGAAAGGTCCAAGGGGAAACAACGGATAGCGTGAACACGAAAACATGACCGCAGCGGGATGAAAGGGGCAGATTCGGAGAAGGACATGGAGGGTGGGGGGGAGAGGAAATACGCACCGATAGACTAGAGGAAAAACCTGGAAAGGGGGAAAAGGGGACTGGAAGGAGTCAAAAAAGGGGGGCTGAATTACAACACTCAAAAAGGGGGACTGTCGACGGGGCATTAGCACAAACTCTGACTGGGGGGACTGAAAGAACAAAAAGGGGAGAAAAAAAAGACTGCCGAGGAAAAGTGTCAAAAAACACCAAAACAACAAACAAACCCCCCGCCCAGCAATAAAAAGGGCGACTCGGAACAAAGGCCACGGGGGGGCCGGGTATAAGATACTGCAAAATCAATATGTCAAGGGTAAAGACGAGGAAAAGGGCTATCGGGGGGGGGGAAACGCCGGAAATAATTACTATATTCGGGGAACCAAGGCTAAAGGCCGATTGTAACGGGAACGGGGGTACTCTGGGGCAACGGAGGGGCGAAGCAAGAGGATCAATTAGGGGAGTCACAACACAGACAAGAAAATTCAAGGGAAACATTGGCCAAAGGGGGAACAAACGCAGAAGAACAAGGTCTGTCCGGGAGATAGAAAGGAAAAAGCAAAAACCAGAGCGGAGCCCGCGAAAGGGCAACGGGGAAAAGACCCGAAGTCGGAATCATCGGTGTCATTAGGTACATTGCAGTGGGTCGTGATGGGAACTGAGGAAAAAAAAGAATGGGGGGGGGCAGCTGAGGGATGGGATAATAGTGCGCGAAAGAGTATGAAGCGCGGGGGAGGGAATACGTACCCCAGAAAACAAAACTAAGTCACCAAGCCCCTTCGCCATCAGGGTTGGGGACCTCTCGCAACTGTCATAAAAGGGGGACATTGTCATAGTGCACAGGAAGGAAAACTGGGAAAAAAATATATAAGCGGGGACGCCTAGGAGTGCAGAACACACGGTCGGGGTCAGCCAAAAAACAAGTTCCAACAGGGGTCACGGGAGTAGTTGTTATGGGTTACAACACCCAAGGGAGCGGGTGAGAACAAAAAAACCCAAGAATTATGAGGGTTCAGAGCGGCAAAATCGAAAGGAGGCGAAAGCTGGATGGAAGGGGTCGTGAACGAAAGAAGGGCATCGAGCAACTGTATTTGGTGAATAAATAGTCTACTGTAAGGGGGGAAGGTAATCAGGCTATGCGGGCAAATGTGTAGTATAAGCCTGCCTGCGAAAAAAGGAAGCCGGGGAAAAAAGGGAAGAAGGGAGAAGGCTGAAAAGCACACAAGCGTTGATGTTAAGACTCGGGAACGAGCAGGAACGGAGTCACGGGACAAAAAAGGTGTGGGAAGGCTGAGAGGGGGGCTAGTATTAGGGGTGTACATTCGCCACTTTGAAGAAGGGGAGGAAAGTGGGGCAAAAACGAACGGTGATACGACTGCGTGGAAAGGGGGAGAGGCTGAATGATGGCAAGAGAGTTAACTGAATTGGTCACAAGGCCACACAGACTGACGATCGAAATAGTGATCCATCGAAGAGAGGGGAAAAACATGGAAGCTCAGGAGAGGGGGGGCTACGTTGGCACGGAAAGGAAAAGTGCAGGGAGTGGTGAAGGGGTGGAGAATAAAAGGTGTGGGGGGGTACATAAGTGCAAGGCACAAACGCGTATTTTCAGAGGGCCAAAAACACTGACACCAAACGTAAAAAGGGGGGGGGAAAGAGGCCGGGAAAGGGAAATGGGAATTGTAATGAAAAACCTAAGTGAATGGGGGAAGGGGCAGAGGTTAGGATCAACATTTTAGTCGTGGAAAAATCAAGAAGTCACAAATGGGGGGGGGGGAAGTGGAAAAAAAAATCATGCGGGAAAGATCCTGGAATGATGCACACAGCAGCCACGTTTAGGAGAACCAAAGACATATACGTTAGAGCACAGGGGGGAGAAGGAAATAATTTCACTGGGGGATGAAGGGGGGCGAAAATGAAAAAAAAAAAAACAGCGCACCAAGGGAGCACGCAAAACAAAGGGGTATGCAAGGGTGGCGCTAGTCCTCCAGTGGGCAAGACTCACTATGGGTCAGATACAAAAAAATGAAAAGGGAACCGCGTGAACGGACGCCAAGGACAGGTGTAAAAGGGATCAAAAGGAAGCTTAAGCCTAACCGCATTTTGGGCTGTCCTGACGGAACACAGAACAGGGCGTGAAGAGGAAGCGAGCGGGGGCAGAAGAAAAATATTCAGAGGGGGAGGGAAGAAGGACAGTAAACACCGGAAAAAGTGAAAAAAACAAAACAAAGTGAAGGCAAACAGACGACCAAAAAAAAAACAAGAATCGATCGTTGTCCATAAGTGTGTGGGGGACAAAGCCATCAAAACGGACTTGAAAAAACTCGCAAGAGGACGGGAAGGAAGGGAGCAGCAATACTTAAAGGGGGAAAAAAAAAAAAACGCAGGGGGAAACTCGACCCCAGCTGGGGGAGGAAAAAGGCGAATGAAAAGCTAGGGGGGGAAACAATAAAGATCTCCGGGAAAAACCTAAGGGGGCAAGTCTAAACTCCGAGTGGGACGGTTTGTACGGGGGACAAGTAAAGGGAGGGGTGAAAGTCATTAGTGGTAGTCCCTGAAAGAGGGTGCCATGCACGGGTGGGGTCAAAAAGTGAAGTGGGGGGATGGTAGTACCGAAAACACTGGGGCAGGCGCTACGGCCAGGGGTGTTTAGCAAGGCCAAAGAAAAAACGACCAGCAGAAAAAAATGGGGAAAAATTCGAGGGGGAGACGCATACAAAAAACAAGGAAGGAGGGACGACCGGACGTGAGCACCTTCGTAACAACAAGGTAAATTGCCGAAAAAAAAATGAAAAACCAGGGGAAAGGGGGGAGGAGAACAGGGGGTTCGGGAAACGACACGACAGGTAAGAAGTACAGAAAAAGCATTGAGGAATTGTAAAAAAAAAAAAAAGGGGGGGGGGGAGCCACCAAAAGGCGGAAGAAAAAAAAAAAAAGGCAAGTTGGAAGCCGGTCAATCGAAGTGCACTAGAAACCAAAGAAAGCCGAGAAGAGGATACTCCACATGGAAAAAGGGTTGGTTGAAAGAGGGCCGTCCTAGGGCGCGGGTCTGTCACGGAACGGGTCCGCACTGGGAAGAAGTACTGACACAAAAAAAAGTCAAAAAAACGAAAAAAAAAGAAAAATACCGAGCAGTATAACACACAGATTCACCATGGTAAGACCGGTGCGGGGTAACGAAATGATGGGAGTCGTTGGTGGGGCAGAGATGAATGAAAGAGGAAATACGACACAGAATTTCCACACCTCGGTCCGCTAATGGAAAAGGGGTACTTTTGCGTTTCGATGATTATGTGCAAACGGCGAAGGGGTAAAGCATGGGTGCAAGCAGTTCAGGGATATGTCAACGAGGCGGAGATGGGGGACGTGATTGTCAAGCAACGTGGGAGAAACTGTAAAAATTTCCCACGGGGGGCGAAACATCCAAAGCATCGCCTGGGGGAGGGTCTTGGGACGAGGCAAAGAGGTCTACGTGGACGCTGGGGGACACCTGGGACGCAAAACGGGCAACAAAGGGGGGGAGTCACACGAGAGATGGACCATTGCGACAGGAACAGGGGTCGGGATATCCGTCTGCCGTGCCGAATACACACAGGGAAGAGGGTGTGAAGGTGGGCGGGGGAAGGGGGGTTAATAAAAGAAAAAAACGGACCGATGGGGGAGGGATAGAAAAAGTCTTACACATAATGCCGTTGGTGGAAGGAACCCATCTGAGACCGAATGGACGGTGACAACACAAAGACTCAAAATGGGCTAGGCATAAATGGGTAATAGAGAATAAGGAGGAAGATGCCGAAGAAGCAACTTTACAAGTCACAGGAATCCAAGAAGGGATCTCATTCAACGACAAACGTGCACGGGTGGATGTCGAAAAAAAAAAAAAAAGGGGAATGCCACAGAAAAAAAAGGGGGAAGTGATGACAGGCGGGGAGGGATCACGAAAAGGCAACTGCACAACAATAAATGGACAAAGAGAAAGCAAGGGGAGGGTCATAAAAGCAAAAGATAGAACGTAACAAAAATAAGGGGGAAGCGTAAAGGGGAATTGTGGGGGAGGAGGGTCCAACGTGCACGGGTAAAGGGACACCAAAATGCCCAAAAATTGTTGTCGTTGATAGAAAACGCGTGAACAGATTAGATCGTCACCGAACTGAAAAAATAACACAGTGATCGGCAGGGGGGACAAAATGTCCAAAAAGGCTGGGAGGAATCAGAAGGAGGGGAGGACTAAGACACTCCTAGGGCGGCAAACTGCGTAGTGACGGGGAAAAAAAAGATGAACCATCGGCGCCAGATACATTAAAATAAAAAAGGGAACACACACGCACGAAAAAGGGCGCCTTAAAGAAAAAAGAAAGCAAGGGGTGAGCACAGCCGACTAACGAAATCGCCTCTTGACAAATGAGGACACCCCGGGGGACACGAGTCGCCTTCAGGGCAAAGTTACGCCGAAGGAACGGGGAAGAGGGCAAGCAAGGAAAAGGGTAAAAAGGAGGAACACTACAATGGTGATACCTAGAATCTTTATAGACTCATCACATTTCCAGACATTTTCTTAATAGCAGATAGAACTGCACTCGGGGGGAAGATAAGGAATGTCTCGTAAAGAAGGCAAAAGAAAGGGGGGCAACAAAAAGTGTACATCATGCTTGAAAAAAATGAAGACATACAAGGGTCGAAAACTTTCAGGAAAGGGGGAGCCAAAGCAAAAAGAGGCACCCGCTTGTGGGTGGGGGGTGACACGGGATCAAACATTAAAATCGGGTTTTGGTCTGCGAGCACAAGGGGGGTTCGGGGCGCGCGTGAAAGGAAAAAAATGCAAAAACACCACCCCGTGGGGGGGTTCAAATCCAAAAAAAACTCCCCAGGCAATTCGAAAGGTCGTCACAGCGCAACACGGGGGGCCGTTACGTCCAATAGAAAGGAGTGGGGAAGGGGGATGTGGGTGAACTAGAACTGTCGCACAGATCTAGGTGTTCAGAATGTGAGGGTAATGAGTCGTGTGTCTTCGCTCGGTAGAGGGAAAAAAAGCTAAAAATTTACAAGCGCTGCAAGGAGGATCGTACCAAATAATCATATGAAATCGCCATATTCACGTCCACGATCGCCGGGGTGAAAAGGGGGAAGCGTATAACATGGGGGGGGAAAGCACTAAAGTAAAATACAGAAGAAACGGAACGGACGGCAGAAAAAACCTTCGGGAAGTAAGGAACAACGGGCAAGCGGAAGTAAAGGAAAAGGACACACGGGCTAAACGGTGGGACGCAACCGGACCGCGAAGCAAAAAGAAGCTATGTACATCAGCCTGAGAGGACGGTGCAAATACGACGTATGGTCATCAAGGGGGGTGCGGGGGCACAAAAGGGGCACCAACAGGTCTGGGCAGTCAAACGCATGTGGGGGGGGGGGGGAAAACAATATGGGGGACTTCCGGGAAAAAAAAGGAAAAAAAAAAAAAAAGGCGTCGATCCAAAGGGACAAGCCAAGGAAGGGGGGGGAGAAGAATGGTGTGAAAGACGCTGGGTCAGGTGGGCCAACGGGGAGAAAGTCTGAAGAGGAACTGCCCAGCGTACGCATGGGGAGAATGTAAAACCGGGAAACAGAGTCTCTGGACAAACCAAGTAAAAGGGAGCTATGCAGGGGTACACAAAAAAGTCACAATGTCAAAACTGGGGGAAGATGTTTCTTGGTTTGGACTGGGGCAGAGGGGAGGGGGGGGAAAGGTAGAGAAGGAGGGATGGTGGGGGAGAGGGGGGGGTAGAGGGTGGAAGGGGGGTGATGGAAGGGGAAGGTAGGAGGGGAGGAAAGAGGGAGGGGGGCAGATGGGAAGAGGATGGGGGGGGAATAGGGCTGGGAGAGTGAGGGGGGAGGACGGGGTTAGGCGGCCTAGAGACCTTCTTGGGAGCCATGTGGACTGCTGTGGCCTTTACTCTCTGACCTCAAGGTGTCGCGAAGCTTCTCCGGGGCAAAGGAAGACGGCTTCAAAGGGAAAAAGAACCGGAAACCAAGGCCAAGGGGGAGTATGAGTCAAACCACTTCAAGGAAGTCTTCCTGCACAAGGCAAGATCTAACTCAAAAAGGGAGAAAAATAATTAAAAATGGAGTAGGCTGGAGGTGGCCTGAGAATCATGAAAGGTCCATTGGCAGGACTTTATTATTGGGGAATGACGCATCGACGAAAGAGGGGGGGCGGAGAAAGGCTGGGATGACTAGGTCTTGATTGGGGGCGCGCAACCGTCCAGTAAAAGAAAAAGGGGGAGAAGGCTGCGGGCCTAATGAACTAAATCATATGCAGTGAAAGTCCGCGAAGTAGGAGGGGGGGGAGGGATCAGGGACCAAAACGAAATGGTGGGGAAAACGCTCACCCCTGATATCGCATCAGCACCTTTTTATCGACCTCGGGCAAGGATGACATGAAATCTAAGAACGATAGTCAAAAAGGGAGGGGGACCGGACCGTCCGAAATGGAAGGGGAAGGGTTAAAGTCCAGGGGTATTCACCGGAAAATAGGGCACCCAACCCATTTGACAGCGGAGAGGATTAAGGGCGGAAGGTCGCGGAGACTCAGAAAAAAAGAGACGAATCAAAAAAATACTTCTAGCTGGAGGGGGACTGAAGTGGCTCTACAGTGTTATTGTCGTCGGACGATTTGTTAAACACGGGAGAGAAAGCACATAAAGCCTTGAAAAAGGGGAAGTATTTCTTTCTGGATGGGGGGTTACTCAGTAGGCGCTTGGAGGGAGGGCGCGCGAGGGCGAAACGGAAAAAAAAGGTGGGGGTGCGGGATCTAGCTAAAGAAATTAGGGGATAAAAATCGACCCTAAAGAACTTGTGGGAGGGGAGGGCGTCGGCGAGAGAAAAAGAAACTAGTAAAAGAAAAGAACAGCTGGAATAAACTGCGGTGAAGATTTTGGTTCCCGTCGGTCATCGGTGGGAGTTTGTGGACAACGTACAAATGGGAAGTACTTGACAAAATGTCGAGAAATGGCTACTCAAGACGATTCGAGTGAAAGTGGGGAAAGCCGGAGGGGGGGGGGAGGGAAGGGAAGACGAGACGAATAATACACAGGAATACCAAAGAATCTGGGAAGGCGACCAGGGCTGTGCAAAGGGTCCTTCTTCAGGCAACGAAGCAGTGGAGGGGTCAAAAGAAAAAATACAAATGGGGGAGGGTAAGGGGAGAAGTACCGCAATAGGGTCTTAAAACAGGGGTACATCAGTTAGCGCGGATACACCGGCAGGTGCTAGTGGGCTATACTTTGGCGGGGTTTCTCTTAAGTAAAAATCGTTCGCGGCCTGGCTTTAACGCCGCCGGCGCGAAGTAAGGTAAAGAAAATTGCAGTTTTTGAAGAAGGAGGAGGGCGTCCAGTGTTCAATTCTAAACCATATCCCACTGATAACCGCTCTCGTCATACAGCCTCGCCACGATAAAGAAGGGCCTGAAAGGACGCCGGTAATAAGAAAGGAGGGGGGAGACCGGCCCTATTGGAAAGGATGGCAGGAGGAAATCATGAAAAAAAGGGCAACTCGGGATTCTTTTCTTCTTCGTGAGAGTAGTGGGAGAGAGAAGTTGGGCCGAACCGTAAAAATCCCCTGGGAGGACGGCTTGGACAGGGAAAGCAGGCCTATGGGAGGAGAAAGAGTCGGGCGAAAAAACACTGCGCTCATCCCGAACGTTCCGCGAAAAAAAGGGAGAAAAAAGCAGGACGCAGGGATAAAAAGATAGGGGAAGGGAGGCTGAATCCTCCTTCAATTCCTCCTTCGGGGCGTGAGTGCCAGGAGCAAACTAAAAAAAGGTTGGCTGAATCGAAAGAGGGAGGGACCGATCGAACGGGAACTGTTAAACCACGGAAAGAAGGTTGTCCGGTTCCCCTCATGACGGGTGTTTCCACGGGGGGGGGAACAGATAGAGTATGATTAAAAGTGCAAGCCTCAGGCCCAAGGGGCAGAATAAAAGGTTTAGAACAGGCAACAGGAAAGAGGGGGGGATTCGTAAAAAAAATCACTCAGATTCCAGAAAATTGAAAAACTTCTAAGGGCGTTTCGCGACAATTGTGTTACTTGGGGGTTAAAGGGAAGGGCAACAGTGAATCAGAAGCGGCCGCAAAACACACTCGACGCCATAGGGGTCGAAGGGGAATTGGAATTGAAACCAGTAGTCGGGGGAGGACAAGGCACGAACGCTAAAAAGAGGGGGAGAAAAGGGAGCAAAAAGAGAAAAAGGAGGAAAATACGATGAAAGGAGAAGAACAGGTCTATCCTTTAAATCTGAAATTTGAACGCACACCTCTTGCATCAGCAGTGGGGGGGGGAAGAGGCTAAGAGTTATTTTTTTTTCTTCGCAGGGAGAATTGGGGGGACAGACACGGTAACGTATAGGGGGCTTGGGACGGCTGGAAGGGAGGTTCGCGGAGCAAACGCGACAACTAGGGAGAGGAAGAGGGGTGCAGAGACAAGTCATCCGAAAGAGAGGAGAGCAGAAGGGGTACGGGCGGGGGGGGGCAAACGGAATTTTATGCGGGGGCTAATATGGTCGTGCGCGCGAAATTGGGGGGGGTATGTCACCGAGAAAAGAACGCTGGAGGAGGAATAATGGGTGGCGTAAGGGGGGGGGGAACTCCACTGCTGCGCACCATTATGGGAAAAGGGGGGCAAGGGGCCAAAAGAAAAGGTTGCCAAGGGGGGGAGGCATATTCTGGTGCATTTGACCTTCCCGGAGGGATTAAAGGTGTAAATCGGATCTCTATGCCTCTACTGAAGGGCCGGCAGAATAGGGAAGAACATCGGAAGGGAGGGGTTTGTAAAGAAAGGGAAGGCCACCGGGGGCCGGGAAGAGGGGCAGTGAAGAAGAAGGAAATTACGAGCTTTTGTCCAATGACAACGTCTAGTCAATCTCGAGGGAGAGCTGGAGACCGCCGCGCCGCCGGGAAAAAAAGGGAAAAGAAGATGCAAAAGTGAGGGAAACACTCAGGGAATCTCTTGGACATTAAAAAGTGAAAGTCAAGATCGGAAGGAACGGGTGTCCGGCTGGGGGAGGTTGTGAGGATTGGATCGGAGACCAATGGGAAAGAACCAAGGACGCCGGGAGAACCGGGGGATTTGTAACCGCGAACGTGGACTGATTCTGGGAACTGTACAGGTCGTCCTGGGGAAAGCAGGAA
>Ga0179591_1328357_pt1 | contig 15530 bp, 15 predicted proteins | sample CZOMad2_1_08_16f_FD_182891 | JGI IMG/M metagenome (GOLD analysis project Ga0179591, IMG submission 182891) | Vadose zone soil fungal communities from Angelo Coast Range Reserve, California, USA - CZOMad2_1_08_16fungal (PacBio error correction) | ecosystem: Environmental > Terrestrial > Soil >...
TGGTATGAATGGCAACAAAATTACAAGGAGGCCACATTAGCTGGAGTCGTCTCTCGAAAAACTACGAAATTTGAAGAGCCATCGGTGAAACAAGCTTAAAGAAATTCTGGGGTCACTCGGTTTCTGGTCTCCCATGATAGGGGAGATGGGTTTAAACTCTCGAAGTCCTCACGAACTCCCTAAGACTGAAGCTTGGGGGATGCATCTCTGGGAAACAGAAGTTCAAGAGCTAATCTTCTGTGCTCACTCTCTAAGCACTTAGTGGGACTTCTATTGGGGAATGAGGATTAGAGGGGAAAAGCCACTCACTACATCCCCGACCTACCTCTCCCCATTGACTCTGGCCCCTCTTCTTAAAAAAAGCCTACAAAGGAGGGGCTTTTTGACTCACTCTGCTCTTTTCAGGTCCTCCTGAAAAAAAGTCTTTTAGGGAACGTCCAGAATGGCTCTAAACGAACGGCTTAACTCCCATGCCTTAAGATCTCGGGAGTAACCAATGAGATCTTTAAGTTGGGGTTCCAGGTCTAAAAAAGGTACGGAATGACAGTGGGGTAGAAGATCGTACCACAAGGAGTGGGTCAGCGCCTAAAAAGGAGATCTGGGAATAAGTCGTAGGGCAGGCTTTAATATCCCTGTCGGAGCTTGTTCGAAATTGCCACAAGCAAAAGGAGCTGGGAGGGTGGCAAAAGCGGATGATGACCTAGACAGGGGACAAGGTGAGAGGGCCGCTTGCCGAAGACAAAAGACGTTTCAATACAAAAAGGGAACAGAATCGGACGAAATTTACGGGACCGAGGGCGAACACGACTAATGCGCAAAATCGCACACACACAAAACTGTGCAAGGGGACAAACCAGGAGTAAAGGCCTTGGAACCACAGGAGTGCTTGACAGAACGGCGGGCAGTATGAGTTGGGGGGGGGGGGTGCTCGGGGAAAAGCGAGAAAAGGCTAAGGAAATGATGGCACTGAAAAAAAACAGATGAGATGATAGGATCCCAGGGGGTGGGATTGTGACAAAACAGACAATAAATTTCAGAAAAGGTTGAACAGCTACGAAAAACAAGGGGGAAGCGGGTTTGTCCCAGGAGAGAAGGCAAGTCCGAGTAAGAGGTGCCCTCCGGGAAGTCTGCAGGGGAAAAAGAAGCTGTGGTTAAAGGGAAAAGAATGGGAAAACCCGCAGTACCCTTGCCAGAAGCAGACAAAAAAAAATGAAAGGGTGTCCATTGAACCAGGTAACCGAAACCCTTTAAAAGGAATTCATTTGGAGATGCTGAAAGAAGCAGGTCGCTAGTTCTGTTAGACAGAGGGGGGGGGGGGCGGAAGGGATCGGAAGTCGCTCATTGAGGAAAAAGCACGAACATGGCTGGTGTTGAGAAAGGCTCTCGACAAACAAGGAGAGATCTTCAGCTGAGAGATCCGTGGTCTCTAGGGAGCAGGGAGAAGAAAAGGAAACGGAAGGGGGACCTCCAGGTGAAAGTTGGAGACAGGCGCGGGCAGGGTAAACAAAAAGAAGAAGAAAAAAGAAATCCGCGACATGGGAAGAAAATTTGGGAAAGAGAGGGCGAGGGAGGGGGGGGGGGGGGGAAAAAAGTGGGCAATTTTCAAAGAACCAAGGACGGAAACGAGGGGGACGACGGGAATGTATACAAAAATGATGCGGAGGTTAGAGGGGAAGAACAAGCAGAGAGAGGGTCCAGGGAGGGAGGGCTGGGGGAAGGACACGGAGCGGACGCAGGCTGGTCGGAAAGCGGGGGCACTTACGACACAAAAAAATCGAGGGGTTTTACTGGGGGAGATAGAACAATGACTAAGGGAGGCTCTCGAGGCGAAGGCGGGGGGCGCGAGACAAGAGAAAAAAAAGTGGGTCAGGCTACTGATAAGCGCGCTCTTCAAGTAAAAGCGAACAGAAAAAAATGAGGGCCGCCGCACGAAAAGGGGGGGTCAAGACTTGGGGAAAAAGAGGCTCTGTCAAAAGAGGGCAGTACCCCGACAGTCATGCATCAAGCTAATTTTCCGAGGAAAAAAAGCCATCGAAAAAACAGGAAGGCAGTGGGTTCAATAACTTGGGACGAGAAAAAAAACATCCAAAAAACAAGTGGACAGGGAGAAAAACTTTCCTCCGCAAAAAAGGCTGGCTCTCAGGTAGGAGAAATAAATGAAAAGAAAAATTTAAAGAAAGTGGCTCAAAAGTCTGAGGCAACCCTCACGGGACAGAGCTAGAAAGGAAACTTCTCTAAAAAGGGGGTTACAAAGGAAAAGAATAAAAAAAAGGGGCCTTGGGGGAATTCAACGGTTACGGGGGGGCCAGAAAAGGGGAATAATTAGGCAAGTTCGATTCCACCACTATCTCCGAAAGAAAGGAAAAGAGACACGTCCAAGGAATCAAAAAGGAACTTAAAACGAAAGAAAAGTTTGGGAAAAAAGTTTGGGGAAGAAAAAAGACGAAAAAGTCAACTGAGAAAAAATTAGAAAAGGCAAACACTTTGAAAAAAACTTGTGTCGGAAGGAGGAGACGCCGAGGTAGGCAAGGGGAGGAAAAAAGGAGGGTGTAAGGGGAGTTTTTAAATTGGATAGGGGGCACGTTCTTCGGAAATGGAGGAGGGGAAACGGGGGAGACTTTTTCGAAGGGAGTTCGCAGTTAGGTTAGGGGGGAAGAGGATTCAGTCGCGAGGAGGGTAGCCTGGGACAAGAGGAGCACCTCCCGGAAACGCAACCTTAGCCCAATTCTTCCAGGAGGAGGGTACAAAAGGAGAATGAATCAAAGGCTATGCGCATCGTTGGGGAAGGAAGGGGTTACGCCGGAAAAGAGCGAAACAAAACGACCTTTTTCTGACACAAGTACGCGCCGTTTTCCTCACGAAACAAAGGGGGGAGGGGGGGATGAGGGTCGAAGAGCTCCTTAAAGACGCCGAATTCCTTCTATGAGGGGCGGAATAGGACAGTAGAGGAGTAATCAGGGGTGCTCCTTGTCCGGGAAGGAGGCCCAAAGGAACGGAGTCCGGGAAAAGAGGGGCTCGGGGGAGGGGAAAAAGGCAGCTTCCGCGACAGAGGGAGAAAAGTTAGGGAGAGACGGAATAAGCTGAAGAAAGGTCAACCAGGGGAGGAAAGGCGATAGACTTTACTGGCGGGAAAGATTAATGGAGAAGAAAGAAAGAAGAGTCAGCGAGAAGAGAGATCAAAAACAAACGGAATAGTCGTAAAAGAAAGATGATGCAAGGGGGGACTTAGGGGATGGAGTGGCGTATATGAGTGAAGGGAAAGGGAAGACATACCTCGACCGTGGGAGCGAAGAGAGAAAATATGAAGCTGAAGAGAGGGGAGAAAAGCGTCAAAAAAAAAGGACCACGATACAAGGTCAAAGAGAAAAGACGCTTCGACGCCGTCATTAAGCCCTGGGCTCCGAGATGTTAACCTGGCTGCAAGGATGAAAGACTACAGGGTAGGGTAGAATAGTAAACGAAGGAAAGCACTGGCAAAGGGGAAAGGTCTCGGAAAATAAGAGTCATGAAAGAAAAGAAAGGAGGGGGGGACCGGAAGGCCTTCCGTCTTGGAAAAAAGGTGAGGGGGGGTTGACAGGGAAGTACCAGGGAGTCAAAAAGATGCATCAATTCTTGAATGAGGGGAGTTTGTCGACAGAGGTACCAGCATTTAAAAAGAAGGGAAAGAATTTAGGGAGGGGAATTGGGGGGGGAGGACTAAAAAAAGTCCTAACGTGACTTAGTAGAAAAACGTCTAATCAGGGAAGTTACTAATCTAAAGGAATACTACAATAGTAAAACAGCTCAGAAATAGATCAGAAAAAAAGATAGCAATGGAAGCTGCATTATCTAAACCCGGTAAGGAGGACGAGAATCAGGGCAACAATGGTCAAAGGGAGGAAAGAGAAAAGGACGCTCAAAGGGGGGAGCAAACTCAGGGGGGATTTTCAGGGAAGGGGGGGTTCGAGAGGAGGGGTGATGGGACTACAGGGGCTGGGGGGGGGCTTAGTTGGGGAAAAAAAGCTCCAAAAGCGGAAATTAAGAGGGGGAACTCAAAGGAAAAGGCAAGGGAGCTGTCTTGGAGGGGGAAAGAACACCAGTGAGCCTTTGCTAAATAAATTCAGACTGTTAGGGGGACCGGGACCGAAGGGGTGGAAAAAAAGATGTACGTTCAGGGGCGAGAACCTTGAGGCAAGAAAGACGGGGCATGAGGAGAAAACACGTTGTTAGGAGGCAAGTGGAGGGAAAAGGTGGGAAATGGGGGATTGGCTATCGGTAGCAAATTTGATAACACTTCCTGAGCCAGGTTCAGGGGACCGTGGGGTACGGAGCCTAGGAGGCTAGAAGGTCCAGGGTTGGAAGATGGCTGCAAAGAAGCAGTTGGGGGGAAAGAGACCAGGGGAGGGGGGGAAATGGAAGGAAAATTCAAGGAATCAGGGTAAAAAAGGCGAAGGAAGGAACACGTCGAAGACCCCCAACCTTGGCGCTTGGGAGGGACGCGTCAAAAAACTTGACGGAAGAATTCCAAGAAGAAGGACCGGGGGGTTCCGTCTAAACAGACACCCCAAAATTAAGTGGGGGGCGGGGAGAATGACCAAGAGAAGGTCAGAGACGGGGGTCGGGGGCCATCGTGACTAAAGAGACGGTATCAAGGTACAAAAACCCAGAGCAAAGGGCATACCCATATAGGGATGGGTTTCTAAAATAAGAATAAACCAGGAATTTTTGGGGGAAGAGGAGGAGAAGAGTCTTTTTCGAGAGAACGCTGGGTAATAAAAAAAAAAAAAACCCTTTGAATGGAGGGAAGCGAAGAAAAGTGACAGGCTTTTGGGGGGAAAAGGGGGTCCCAGTCAGGACATGGATACTTCGTGTTGGTAAGGAAAAAAAAAAGAAAGAAACCTAATCCACCCTGACGAGGGGGAGATCTAGGATCCAAGGGATAGTCTGTCTCAAAAGCAGGGCAAAAAACGAAGAAAAGAACAAAGGAGGGACCGCATACCAAGAATAAAAGAATCACCAGCAGGGAAAAAAGACACTTGGGGAGAGCGGCTACGAGGGAAAGAAATGGGGGAAAGGGAATGCAGGAAATGGGGTCGCTAAGAAAGCAATAATCTCTTTTTTTGAGATTAGAAAGGAAAGAAAGGACTTAGCAAGGGGAAATGATGCCAAAACCAAGAAAAAAAAAGGAACTCGAGACTGACGGGAAGGGCCCACATGTGGCTTCTCCGTAGCGAAAGTGAAGGGGAGGGGAGCTTGGAGCAGAGGTCTCAGAGGAGGGCGGTTTTGGATGGTTGAGGCCAAAAGAGGTGCGCTGAGCAGAGACTCGGAGGAAATCGCTTTCAACTGGTCGAGGGGAGAAAAAAGGGTGTTCCTTAAGGGAGCCAAACAAAAAAAGGAAGGAGGCCAAATCAATTAACGGATGGGAAAAGGGACATGCTAGTCTTGAAGGGGAGTTTGGGGTTAAACGGACGGGGCAAGGGTGAATTAAAATGCGGGGAGAATGAGAGATAAGCTGGAGCCGTGGGGCACCGATTAAAAGAGGGAGGAACAAATCTCGGGGGGGGAGTGAAAAAATGGACTTTGCAAAGCCGAGGGGCAAAAAGCTCTCGTGAGGCCTGCATTCAAAAAAAACTAGGAAAAAAAAGGGGGGAAAAAAGGGTGAAGAGACATGCATTGGCCGACAAGGAAGATTCGGAGAGAGTGGACAAGCACACAGCGAACCTCGACTGGGGATATGAAGCTAGAAAGGAATAAGGGGACGAAACAATGTGTATCTTGAAGTGACCTGACAAGGGGCTAGTCGAAATGTAAAGAGAGTCGCGCGGTACAGAAACCAATGGTACGAAAATAGAAAAGGGGTGAGCGTCCGAGGAGAGTCGCGGGGATTTAAGAAGGCAGTTGGGTGCCCTCGAACTTTTCCATTGAAACCAAGAATCAACGGATTAAGCGCTAACCGGAGAAGTCTTCACTGCAGCCTAAGGAATATTCGTAAAACGGGTTCACTTCGGAACCGAATTGGGGTTCCAGATTTTTCCGTCTCTCATTAACGGTGCATCAGCTTGGGGACACGACAGGAAACTGACGAAAAACTCCAAGGAAACTCCCTAAGGGTCCTTCACATAGCCCTAAACATACGAATTGTTGTCAGAGAGAATTAAAACTTAGCCCGGAAGCTGAATTGAAAAAAAGGGGGAGGTCGGATGGAGACAAACAAGGTCTCTATGACAGGGAAATAAAGAGAGGCGACCAGGGAAAATCCTAAAGTTGGGAAAGAGCGCGAAGCTTCATGCTTCTAAGGGGGACTAGCTGGTCCGAGAAGGAAGTAGGGTCTTAGTTTATGAGAAGGGGGGAAGTCGTACGATGGGGCATTTTCCCTAGTCCTGGGGTAGGCCGTTTGAAAGGAGAGGCGACCCCGGAAAAGGGGGTCAACAAAATAGGTAGGAAGACCAAAACGGTCAATGGCTGACCCTTTCGAAAAGTCATGGAGGATCCGAGAAGAGATGGGGAAAGATGCCGCTCTTTGGGATTACGCAAATGAGAGCGAGGAGAGTAGAGGAAATTCGGAAAGGATACTAGGGAGGGAAAATCCTCTGGAGCGGGGAAGATGTTGTCAACGGGGGGTTGGACGGATGACACTTGGACGCTCCTTTGGAGAGGGTGGGTGAGACTGGGGTTGAAAGGGGGGGTCTCACTTTTGAGGAGTCTAAAAGAGAAAGCCGTAAAAAAACTTTGAATGAAGCCTCTAAAAAAAGAAGGGTCTTAAGGGGTCTCCTGGGCGCAGGGAAAAGAGGGGGCCGTGGAGGGAAAAAACCGACATGGGAGCCAGGAAGAGAGGGAAGAATTTTCAATAAAATAAAGATGGGCTTGGGGAGAGGAGAAGCTGATCTGGGAAAACGCGTCTAGAAAGCGCTCGATAGAAAAAAAGAAGGTCCCAGTCAAAATCGAAAACAAGAGTTGAAAAGGAAAACGGCATGGGTCTCTTGACTTTTTGAAGACGTCCGAGGAAGTAGCTTTGGATTAGCTTTGTCCATTGGCTGTAAGCTAGGTCTTTTCGATCTTTACGCCGGGGGGGATGAAGCCTTTATGGTCTCACCGAAGAGTGATACTTCTATAAAAAGCATCTGTAAGGTTAGGATTGGAATTTTGTAGAGGGGGGCGAAGGAAGGAGAGGGGGTAATTTCCTTTCCGGAGGAGGCAAGGGGGGGAACAACTGAAGGTCCTTCATAATCTGGGGGGAGGGACCGCATTCTGGGGGTTTGTTGAGTGTAAAAGTAGACTACGCGAGAAGGGAGGGAGGGATGGTCTGGGGATGAGTGGGCTTTGAACGTCCGGATCGACGGGGGAAAGAGATCCAAGGATTCAGAAAGATTTCAGTAGGTTCGAAATCGCTCTTCACGATCCGAGGGGCTGCTTCTTGAAGGAAAGTCCTCTAGATGGAGTTCGGTGCTTGTTTCTCGAGGATAGGAAAAAAAAAAAACTTAACTGAAAGTCTCAGAACTTACAACATACGGCAGTGTTCTACGGGAAAAATTCGAGTAGCTAGGATCAAACTGAGAGGTGGGGTTTGGGAGAAGGTCCAAAGAGGCAGCGGGCCGGGGGAGGAAAGGCTGGGGAGGATAAGGTACCGACTCCGGGAGAATATGGAGGGGTAAGGGGAGGGGTGGTGGGCGGCAAGGGGGCGAGTCCCGCTCTTCGGCGGGAAGAGGGGGGGTGGGCGGCGGGGGGGGCGTAGGAGCTCGATTGAAAGGGAAAGGGGGGCTCCTGGGTGTGGGGGGTGGAGGGGTGGGGTCCAGGTCGGTCGGGAGGGGAACCTTCTCCGGGGGGCGGGATCCGCTGATCCAAGTAGGGCACTACGGCGCTAAACTGGCGAAATAGAGACACTCAGAATGACGTGGACAAGATAAACTGCAGGACAATCAGGTGGGGGGGGGATTTATCTCCTAAAAGAAAAAGAAAGGGGGCGTAAAAGAAGACTACAATCTCTATAAAAACGGAAAACTAAAAAAAAGGCAGCACAGCTCCGAAAGAAATGGGATGCTAGACTTAAAAATCGGCGGAATGGATACCAAGGAATGAACTCATGGGTAAAAGCTAAACGAAAAATTAAAGCTACAGGGAACAACCGGAAAAAAAAATACGAGACCTGGGGTCCGAGGGCTCAACGGACCAAAGCAGCCTACGGTAGGGGAAAAAGAGCCCTTGAAAGACGGGTCTGATACGTTCGCGAAGCTTAGAAAAAGGGATCAAGGTGAAGGCAGATTCTGAGAGTGCAATCCAGAGGGGCGGTACGTGCCCAGAAGGAAGAAAAGGGGAGAGAGAAAAGATGGTGCAGCCCTGAAGTGGGGGAGAGCAATAAAGAACATCTCGACACGGGCGGATGGAGGGGGGGAGGCTTGGGTGCTGAAAACACCTGAAACGTGGGAATGACCGGCCATCACCTTACATGTAACACAAAATCGGAAAGCTAGAAACAGGCAAATCTAGATAGAGAATCGGCCAGCAGGAATCTACATGGAAGATAAGAGAACCTCAAATAAGGGGTCTGAAAGCGAGTTCTAGGGGGGAGGGACGAAGGTCCGTGTGAAGAATAAATGATTTAAGGGGTTAGGGATATCGAAAACTATGGCGGGGACAAGGTGGTAAAAGGACTTACTTAGGACAATTGGAAAGATAATAAACATAAAGAAGGAACTGTGAAGTGGGGGAGAATCAAGAAACCCTTTATTCGACAAGTTGAAAAAAGGGGGGGTGCAAAAGGTTGGAAAGCGGTGGGGTTCGAGACCCTAAGGGAAGGAGAATCTTTTTGTAAAAAAAAAGGATATTCCTCCAAGTAAGATTCAGGTTCTTCAGCGGGAGCCCATTTCGAAAGAAACGAAGCATGAGTGGGAAAAAAACGCTTTTTCCGGGGCAGAGTGGACCACTCTGAGCGCGGAAAATAGAACGAGTCCATATGGAGAGACTAGAAGGGAGGCAGTTCCCCTAATGGGTCGGCAGAGGAAGGGGCTCTCGTTGGAGGGAGTCAACCAAATTCAACCGCCCAGAGGGTTCCGAAGGAGGGTGAAAGTTGGAGTCCGTTGAAGGATGCGGGCGGACTTTTCAGGAGGATATTAAGAACTTCGGGGGGAGGGAAACTCCTGCCTGGAAAACGGGGGGTAGGGGGCAATCATCCTTTCAAAGAGTCAGAAAAGGGAGATCCCAAGGAGAGGTGGGGAAAAGGTAAAGAAAATCACCGGATCCGAGATTTGGTTGGACGGAGGAGAAAAGGGAAGTCAGAAATGTTCAAAGGGAAGCTGATGAAGAGGGCAAGAGCGCGCAAAATATGATTTAAGAAACGAAACTGGACGGGAGAGGAAAGGAAGGGGTAAAAAAGGGGGTATAGCGCGAGGCGGAAAACGGACTTCAGGAAACTGGAAAGGTGGTCCTCAGTTGAAGGGGGAGGGGGTCCAAGCAGTCTGATAAGTAAGGCATCTTCTGATGGGGGGGGGGGAGCAGGGAAAAAGTTCATCAGTTGAAAGTAAATACCGTTTGTCCTCCTCGGGGAAGCTCAAGATCCCGGGGGGGCAAAAAGCAACGAATGAGCCGATTGCAAACCTCCTCCCCAACTGGCACTTTTGAAAAGAGAAAGCCGAACCGTGATCCGAGTAGTGCCTACAGGGGGAAAGGTCGATTTAAGGGATGAGAACTTCTGGAAAGATCCTCTGAAAAACTCAGAAGGAGGGCCAGAAGGGATAAGCAAAATACAAGAAAGGTAAAACGTGAGGGGTCAGGTAGACCTAGATCGAAAGGAAAATTACTGGAAAGGTTGGAGGGAGGCTGGTCCGGGGGAGTCAAAACCGGGTTCCAGGAAGTTTGGTGCGAGATATCTGTTGGAAGTAGGGTGCTAAAGGGAAAAAAGGACCAAAGGGAGAGAATGGCCCCTAAACGGAAGAAAAGGGGGAAGGGAGGTCTGTCTCGGGCAGAGGGTTTGGAACTCTCAGGAAGCAGAGACCCGGGGAAAAAAGTGGAAGAGAAAGGAACTCTAGAAACTGTTTGCCGCAAGAACAAGGGGGAATATTACCGGAGGAAGTGGGGAAGAAAGGGGTTTTGCCAAAGACGTAGCGTCGCAACAAAAAACAGGGCTTTGCAGAGGATACCTCTCAAAGAGAGGGAGTCCTGGTGGGGTTGAAAAAAGATGACGCGGAGGGGCGGAGGGTGGGAGGGGGGTTTGGGGGGATGGGGGGGGGCTACCGGAGAGGAAGGGGGGAATCTACAGGGAGGGGAGGGGACTCGAAGAGAAAAAAGCACATCAAGGGGTTCGTGCGAGGAAAAAAAAAATGGTAGGAACGACGAAAAAAAACGGCATAGAACTGAGGGGATCCCTGAAAAAAACGCGACCCAGGACTCTAACGCGCTCTGGAAATGTAAAGGAGCACCGATTTGTACCAGGGGAAAAAGCCCTCCGAGGTCGGCAAGGGAAAGGGGACAACTGACGAAGAGGTGAGGAAGAAAAGAGACTAAAAGCTCCGGGGGGGTCTCAAAGAGACAAAAAAGCACCCAGGAGGGGTTGAGGAGGAACTGGAAAAGGGGGCGGGGGTTTAAAGGTACAGAACGATAGAACAATCGAAAAAAAATAAATAAAAGGAAGCCCACCTGGCCTAAAAAACACCCGGGAGACCAAGGGAAGAGGGGCGGAAGAACTTTGGAATAAAAAACTGGCAAAAAGGTGGGGAGCAAAAAAAAGACATCGCCCGAAATCAAAGCCAGGACTGAGAGGAGGGGACTCTGGAATAAGAGAAGGGACGCGGAAACTCCAAAGAAAGGTTACTTGGGGTTAGAGGACCTCTAAGGGAAAAAGGGAGTCAAATCCGTCGGAAGCAAGAGAACTAGAAGGGGAGACCAAAACATCGCACAAGAAAGAGGAAGCCAAACATCGCCGGAGGCGAACCATCGTCACAAGTCGGACAAGTATGGGGGGGGGCGGGAAAAAGTGGGAGAGAGGATGGAGGGACGAGGGGAGGATTACGACGCAATTACGGGGAAGCGTTCTGAAATTTGGGAGAGTCAGGGGGGGTAGGGGAGTATAGGCCGATATGGAGAAAGAGGCAAGAGTCGGGTTCCCGGGGAAAGAAGCCTCGACGAAGGGAGTTTCCCTAAAAAGGGAACACTTAGAAAAGAAAAAGGAAAATAAGGAACCCAATAAGGAATACGCTGGGAGCAAACGATTAAAAGAGAACTTCAGGTGAAAAAAAGGGAAAACGGACTGGGGAAAAAATTGGGAAGAGGGGACTCACCAAGAGGATCCGTTCCTGAAAGAAACATTGTTTATGAGGGGAACTAAGGGGGAAAGATAACAAGTCAGGAGAAGGAAATGGAACATTCCATCAGAACGCACTAGATGGAGGGCAGAGTTGGGCAAGAGGGAAGCGGAGGTCAAGCGTCTCCCTTGAAGAACAGAGTCTCCGGTAATAAAGAAGAGAGATTGCAAAAGGAGGCGACGCTTCTAGATGAAAAAGGGACTTTCAAGAAGGTCAAAGGAATCTAGGTGGAAAAGGGGGAAGCTTCAATGGTCCAAAGAAGAAAAAAAAAAAAAAAGAGAAAGAGGGACATCTCTGAAAAAAAAGACTTAGGGAGGAGGGATCTGATAACAGATAATTTTGGATAGAAAGGACGGCAGTTGGATCTGCAGCGCTCAAGGCGCTGCCCGCTTCTTCAGCAAAAGGAGTGGAAGAGCTCCGAGAAAGATGCGTTGTAACGCTCACAGAGTCGAAGGAGGACAGCCTTCGCAAGGAAGCGCAAAATCGTGAAATGCGAAGAAAAACAATGGATTCGAAAGGGCTAGTGCTACAGAGGGCCTTGAAAAAAAGAAAGGCATCGCAGAAAATGATAACGCGTCATTCGGAGGAAACAATTTCGTGATGGAGTGAGACGCTAAAACGGGGGTCAGGGGGAAAAGGGTTTGTATGTGGAGAGAAACAAAGACCGTCCTTGAAAAAGAAATGGATCAATAGGGCACGTTGATTCATGTTTAGCCGGGGACCCTCATTCAGAAAGGGATCCGTTCAGGGAATGGGGGTAAGGAAAGACCCAAGGCGAGAAGACGAGAACTGAGGCGGGGGGGGACGAATCTACTCCTGAAGAAATCTCTGTAAGAACCTCGCCCGAGGCCCGGCCAAGAAAGAAGAATTGGGTGAGGAATATCAAAAGCAATATGTGAAAGGACTTAAAAGCTCTCTACCAAGGGGGAGAAACGAGAGCTTCGCTATTAGGGGGGTATCAAAAGAGGGGGGAATGGAGGTGGACTCTGGAACAGGGGGGAGAGACGGAGGTTTGAGGGTTTAAATTCTGACGGACTTAACCAGGGGGTGGGGAGCTGGATTGGTGGGAGTTACAATTGAACGTGGGGGAGGGGGAAAGAAAACCTGAAGTGAAAGCAGTTGTTCTTGGGGGGGAGTCCCGAAAGGCGAGTCATGACTAGTCAATGGGGGTTTGCCGGGGGATCAAAATGGAATCTTCGTAGAGTGAGCGAACCTTGAAGGAAAAGGGAAAGGGAAAGGTAGCGAAGGGATAGACGGAGTTTGAGAAGGGGGGGGAGATTGTGCTATCGGGTGGGGGGATTGAAAAAAGGGCCAGTCAGGTCCGGCGACGGGGGTGCTAGAAAAGAAAGGGGGCAGCGAGATCTGACTCAGAAAGACGAAGAAAATAATTGACGAACTGGAAAGGGATGGGTTGGGAAGGCGGAAGGGGAAGGTGAGAAAAGACTATGGCGAACGAGAATTGGGGACGGGGGGGGCGGATGCGCCCCAGAGCATGCAGTCTTGAAGCAAAGACTTCGTGGGGGGACCGGGAGCCCAAAAAAAACCTGTCGGAAGGTAAGATGCAAGATAAGGAGGCACCTAACTTGCTGAGACATCCGAGAACGAAGAAAGCTTGAAATGTCAGAAAAAAAAGAAAAAAAAAATCTGCGATGGGATCAAAAAACGCAAAGAGATTCATGTTTTAAAGGGGGGATTGTACAGGAAAAGGAGCCCTCAGGGCTGTTGCTCCGGAATCGGGCGGAACAAAGGGGCCCACTCGAATAGACAGATCTCCGGGAATTTCTTCAACACAGGAGAAGGGGGTCCCAGGAGGGTCCTCATTCTGAGAAGCGGAGGTGGGGAGTTGGTAACACACAGAACAGTGATCCTTTCCGAAACAAGAATGAGAAAGCGAGCTCTAGTTAGAAAATTATTAAGCGGGGACACGCGAACCGGAATCCTAGGGGGTCACAGAGGGGAAATGAAGAAAAGGGGGGGGAGAAATCCTAATAAATGGGGGTCAAAATTGTGTTTCTGGGAAACTAATGTTACATCAAGACGGGGGAGTCTTCTTGGTTGTGAACCGAACCCTAAATGGGGAACAACAGGGAGAAGCCAGACAGAAGTCTAAAGGAAGTGCCATTTCAGGGGGAGGGTACCGTACGAGGGGGCCGAGGCGCAAGATGCCGCGGGGGTAAGGGGGGAACTGCAACGTTCATAGCGAAGAGGGTTTGTGGGGTGACCTGAAAGAAAAAAGGGTTGAAAAAAAGCATCCTAAAGAGAGGAATTTAAAAGAAAATCTTCATCCAGACGGAGAAATTAAAGGGGAAAGACTTTTCAGAAGGATTGAAATTGGGGTAAAACCTACCCCCAATCAAAAAAGAAATGAAAGTCGCAACGAGGTGTCCACTTAAGCGTCACTTGAAGGGGGGAGGTAGAAAGCTTCCAAATGGGGGGACGACTAAAAGTTGATCTTCTCTGGGAGTCTTCAAGGAACCGGAAACACTAGAGGGAGGGAAGTTAAACGTTTCTTTAAGGAATTTCTCTCGATGTTGTAGGAAGTCGGGCGAAAAAAACTTTTCAGGGGTATTGGGGGCGAAGAAAGTGGCGGATAAGAAAGCTTCCTCTTTGAAAGATAATTGATTTTGGAAAAGGGAACAAAGAGAAGCCAAATAAGGCGTAAGAAGATTAGCGGCACTACAGGAAATAGGGTACTACAGCTCGCTTCTGGATGGGCGATGACCGAACGGAGGGAAAATCTAGAAGGGGAAAAGAAAATGTGGCATCAGATCCCTTGGCACAGTAAAGGGGAACATTGGTAAAAAAATCTGAAAAAAGACTTGGAGGGGCTGGTTTTTAAGCGAAAAACATCCATTAAAGACAAGAACCCAAGGGCGGGAAACTATAAAGTAAAACGGAAAGCTCGTAGACTTCCGCGCTCAGACGTCTCAAACCCGGGGGGGGAAATATGGGGGAAAAAGGACGGATTCTGGGGGGAATCGGGAGGAGACACTACTAGGTAAAAATAGAAGAGGAGGGAAAAGAAGGGGTCTGGGCCGCGATCGGAGGGTAGGGGAGCATATAGCATCCAGGAGGCTTCCTTTCGGAAATCGACTCGGGGGGGGGAAGGAAAAAAATTAAATCATAGGGGCACAAAAAAAAGGATGGACCACTTGGGGGATCAATGTTGGATAAACAAGAGTAATCTGGGGGGGAGATGTAAAGCGCCGCGACGGATAGTCAATCTGGAGAAGGGGCTATCATGTCATTAGGGGCTTGGGACCAAGGGCGACCGCCTCCGTGATGGGAGAGAAGAAAGCGGGCAAGAAAGACACCAAGGGGCAATCCTTGATGGATTCGGAATTCAGAAAAAAAGGAGAAGACTCGAGGCCGCGCAAAACGACGTGTCTTACGCAAATGCGTCGGAGCGAGGGGGTGGCGAAGGATAAGGGTTGAAGGGGAAGAAAAGGGAGTCGGAAAGGGGAGTAGAACTGATCAGGTCCACCCCCAAGTTGAATGCAGACCTAAGTGTGAAGCTAATTTTTCAAATGGAATTTTAGACTTTAGTAAGTCCTGGCGCCAGGGGCGAAGAAGGGCACCAGTAAAAGCCTAAAAAATCAGGGACGCCGACGGTCTTACTTGGAGCTGGAGGGGGGGAGAGAAAAAAAGTTGAAACGGCATCTAAAAAAAAGTCGGCCAAAAAGACAGAGGGGCAAGTAACAACGAGGGTACAGTGAGGGACCAGGAAGGAGCTGAAGAAGAGGGAGCGAGTAACGAAGTGAGGTCAATAGAAGCGGAGAAAGCTAAACTGATGTCAAAGGGACACGGAAGACGAGAAGGGGAAAGTTTGTGCCGATTCCAATTCGACCCAAAAGGGGGAGAGCTTCGAGCGCAGGGAGGCGGCGTGTCTCGGGAAATCTTATGTTGGAGGAGCGAAAAAAACCGGGAGGCCAGAACGAATCATCTTGAGAGGGGGGTAGGGTGGGCCACTGTTGGGGTAAAGGGAGGAAAAAGATCGAGGGGGGAAAAGAAGAAAGGAGGTTGGAGGATCAACCTCCCAAAATTATGGGTTTAAAAGGTGAGTGATGATACTTGGAAAGAAGAGTTTAGGTGTAGACTAGTATCAAATGAAAGAGAGAAATACATGTATTTTTTTCTTCTTAGAAAGGAAGATCCAGGGTTGCTAGGGAGGCCGTAGAGGAGCCTGGCGACGAATGTAGTCGGGAAAAACCTCGCTCTAAAGAAAGGTCTGGGGGCAAGGATCAGAAAGTTGAAGGG
>Ga0179591_1313354_pt1 | contig 15525 bp, 15 predicted proteins | sample CZOMad2_1_08_16f_FD_182891 | JGI IMG/M metagenome (GOLD analysis project Ga0179591, IMG submission 182891) | Vadose zone soil fungal communities from Angelo Coast Range Reserve, California, USA - CZOMad2_1_08_16fungal (PacBio error correction) | ecosystem: Environmental > Terrestrial > Soil >...
AAGCAGGGAAAACTGAAACCAACCCACTAATAGTCCGACCAAAGCCTTGGATACATCACCTAAAAAAAGCGATCAAAGGGAAAAATGGAAAGTGCGTGACTGGGCGGTACGGGTGGCACGAGCGCTCATGAAAATGGTTTTTGGATTGGGTCGGACAACTTTTTGGAGCCTATCACAATAGGAAATGTCGCGGGGGGTGGGGTGGGGAAAGACGTGCACGACCATCGGGGGGTGCAGGATCCAGGGCGTGCGCGGGTGCGGGGTGTCATCTCTGCCTGGGACAGGGGAAGGTTACTCAACCCAGGGAGCGGATGAAAAAAGGGCCGGTCTTGATTGAACGTTAAGAACCACGGACGAGAAGATTGGTCTAAGGCGGAAAAATGAAAAAAAAATTTGGGAATAATGAGCCAGAATGAGGGCGTTGTGTGGAGGATAGAGGTCCTTCATTACTTGACAAGACTACCGAAGCAGAAGAAAGCCATCAAAATGAAAATGAGGAATTCGTACATCTACCTCGGCAGAGCCGGGCCACCAGGGGTCTAAAAAGCCCGGAAAATACCACACCTAAACAGCAAGAAAAACCTTTGCGACGAACAGATCTTTGTTCGGCAGGGCCAAAGCGGTTGTCGGAGGGAGGAAGCGCAAAGAAATGGATCAAAGTCATATACCTCACCGACTAGGAAGGTTACGCTTAGTCCTGAGGAAAAGCCGAATGCACAACACAGATAAGACCGAAAGGGATAGGGCTAGGAAGGCAGCAAACCGTTTTGGGCAGGAACTTTTGATCCACCATCAAAGTTGCGATAGAATGTCTAAGGTACTTCAAGGAAAGGAAAAAGTCACCTAAGCATGCCGCAGGAAAAGCAAACCGCGAAAACGGTGGCATTGGGGGTTTGTAGTCCCTTTCAATCCCGGATCTGCCCTCACTCGGGGAAGCGGGGAAAAAAAATACAGATAACAAACAGGGCGGCAGGACAGACATTCACCCTAAAACTTTAATCAAGGGGCGGCTGAGGAAGGGGGTGGCAGGAAAACGCGAGCAAGAGAAAAGGGGGAGAATCGTCGCTCAGGGTAGGTCAGGGCAATTGGCTTCCAAAAGCTAAATTACCGAGAGTCTGGGGGTCGACCAAGATATATACAGCCGAGGGAGAAAAACCAATTGTGGAAACCTGGGACTTTTAAAAGTAGAAAAGTGGCCGGGGGGGGGGGTTTGGGTTCTATATAATGACACCCGTCCGGGAAGGGGGTGATCTGAGCACAACAGGGGGAACGATCTGCGTCGCCAATCGCATACCCCTGGTCAAGGAAGAGTACGATCCGGGAACGAGGAAGAGCCGGAAAAGCAGGCAGACACCGAGCCGGTAAACAGAAGAATCATTTTCCTGGAAAAGGGGAAAAAGCACGAAAAAAGACCAGGTCACTAATCGGCAGGGGGGGGGGACCGTGCATCACTGGGAGGCTCAGGGAGGATCACGTCTCACGTTTTTGGGTCTGGAAAAAAAGTGAAAAGGCCATCCGCAGTCTCAGATGGTCAGGAGGGAAGGGAAGCCAAGTCTTCCCGGGGCGATCTTCCAAGGCCAGTCACACATCATTTATGGTAGGGTAGGGAAAAGACAGACAGAAAGAAATTTGAAAAAACGTTAATTCTAAAAAAAACAAAAAACCAGAAGTTCACTAAAAGGGTCGCGAAAAACAGGCCTTGAAATTCCCATAAAGGAAGGGCTACAAGTGGCACGGGGAAGGCACCTAATCAACCCCTCCCCATCATCATTAGGGGGTTGGGTCGGCCCCCGTTATAGGAGAAAGAACCAAAAGGCGAAAAAAGGGGAAGAGAATCTGTTGATAAGGGGGTATCGGGCGTAAAGGGAATCGGAGCGTTACATCGCCCCCGGGACAAGGGGAGAGAAAATCAAAACTAAACCACTCCTTTCGTAAAGTGCACCACAGAAACCCAATACAGAATTTAGTCTCTTTCATCTTGGACCAAAGGAGAAAAAGGGGAGGAAAAGAATATTTGGGGTTTCCACTGAGAAACGAAAGAAGGGAAGTGACATTAATTCTGGGAAGCCCGACTTTCGAATGGGGGACCTACCACCTGGGGGGGGGGATCAGGCAGTGAAGATCTTTAGGAGCCGGCCTTTTATCCACTTTGGTCTCTTGGTCACCGTAACGAACGCGTTGAAATGCCAATTGCTCTAAACTTCGGGGTCCTTGGTGATATTGTGAAATTCAAATTGTCCGCACATGGGGATCGAAACTGGGCGCGGGTATTTTCGATATTGGGCCGAGGACGGAAAACAGCAAGACGAAAGCGGCACAGCAAAAAAAAAAAAACTTCTGAAGGGGACAAAAAGCACCGTGTGGGGTGGGTTCGGGATAGAGCACACGGCCCTTCACATAATCACTGTCAAAAGGGGTTGAAGGGGGGCCCAGAACAGAGTGCGGTTTGGGTAAAGAAACCAGGCCATACATTTGATGTTATCACCCACCCGGAAGGCTACGAAGGAAATTGGCTACATGGAACGCACCGGTTGAGGCAATAAATTCCAACGGGACTGTTAAAAAACTTAAAGCCGGCCAAAAAAGGAAAGTCGGTAGCCTGCAGGAAATTTTACCACTGAAACATGATCGACCCGTTGACGGCATCCAAAAGTGACTGACTTCTTCGTGCAGTGTAGTTGGTGAATCGACTAGCGAATTGATGCCGGTAACAAGGGAAAAAAAGCTGGACGGGGTGGACGGGGGGGGGTTGAGAGTCAAAAACATCGTCCCCGGCAAGCTGCTCGGCAACCCTGGCGTCAACAACATAAAAGGGCTAGAAAAAGGCATGTATGGGAGGCAGCTGGCGGACGTCGTACCACACGGAGTCTCAGTAGATAGGTCAAGGGTGTTATTAGGGGACGGAAGTAGGACGGGCTGCTCAGCGGGCCGTTCGGAACCGGGATAAAAAGGGACGGTGATGTTCGCCGGACTAGCCCTTGTTCATCAGAAACCTACCACAGGGCCCTGATGAAGGGGTGCTTTCTGACATGAGGCTTCAGTTGAGATAGGAAAACTAGAGCCGGTCACCCTAGATGAATAATCTTCTCTTATTGGGGAACCTAGCATAAGGTCAAGGGGGACTCTCCAAGACTTTCTACGATGCCGGAAGGGGGAACACAGGTCTCTGAGGGGAGGACGACGGTGGTAAAAGATTGTCCCGGAGTCTTCTTATGCCACGCGGCCGAAAATTTCTCTATCCAGACCAGCTCGACGGAAAAAGTCACTGTCAGATCCAACCCGACGCTGCACGGGGAGCAGAAGGTCGGGGAGGGTGGGGGGGGAAACTTGACGACTCTGGGAACCAATGGTTCGGAAAAGCCTACACTACTCGCTGGTTGTAAGCCTGGTGGAATAAAACTGCGAACCCGAAAAGGCCGGAAGCCACACAGAAGAAAAGACTTGATAACGGACCCGCGTGTGGAGGCGTCTGCGTATGCCCACACGAAAGAAGCGGTGATGGGAGGTGTCAAGGAGCTGATTGAGGAGCGAGGGCTGTTAGGTTGACTCATCTTTTCCTGTGTCGGACAACGGGGATTGCACTTTTCGGTGAACAGGAAAAGTTAACTTAACAAGGTGCTATGCCTTTACCGGCATCACCACCGAACTTGCTGTAGGCCTGAACCCCGAGGAGGGTTCCTCTCGAGACGTTGGATGGTCCTGTGATCGAGGGAGAGGATCGCGCTTCCTTTACGTACGATCCCTGATAAGGAACACCATGAGCGGAACCAACATCATCTGGGACACTGGGGGGAGGGGAAGAGAGAAAAGAGGAAAACATGTGCTTCGGATTTTTTTCGGGGACAGCGAAAAACAGGCTGTCTTATGGCCCCTACACCTCATTCCTTCAGAACATCAGAGTTAGAAGGCTCCGTTTTATCCCTCGATTAGGGATCATATGGGTTAAGAAGGAGGTCGGTGACGCCGTAGAGACTTCTCCAGTAAAACGGACTGGCCGCAGGTACTCCGATCCCGGATCCTCTTGTCTAATCTAACGTCTCGGGGTGCTAAAAGGACATATCTAAAAAAAAAGGAGAGGGCCATCAAAGGTGACTTTCTTTCAGAGCAACAGCAGGCAGAGCAACAGGAGGGGGAGGGGGGCGAGACCAAGCCGTCCTCTCAACCACAAAAACTGAGGGTAAAAGAATCGAAATTGAAGTAATGGCCAACCGCCGGGTAAAAAGGGAAAGGCTGGATGCCTCCACCCTCAAGAACTTATCCTGCTCGGGGAGGTGTATGGGTGGCGGCTCGGGGGGGAAGTCGGGGGGGGTACAGGTAGGTGTGGATGAGTGGGGATAGATGTGAGGAGGGGTGGAGTGGGAAAGTGCTGCAGCTTGAATAATAGGGTGGGGATATAGTGCGAGTGCAACTCGGCCGACGAAGGGTTGTGATTGAAACGATCATGGCGACTGCGGACGGCGACTTTTCAAGGGAAGGCGACCGAGCGGAAAGAGGTCGAGGGAGGACTTGCTTGAACACACCTCGGCGAAACCCGTTGCTGTTCCGGGGTTCACCGAGAGAAAACAGTCTCACAACTAGCATAAAAAAGAGTGCGCCCTGGAAAGGCGAGGAAGGACCCCCTAAAAGGGTTTCCTTTAACGGGAAAGGCGGCGCATCGAGTCAACTAAACCGACGGTGAGGGTCGTCGGTCCAACTCCGCGCAACCCGAGACGCCTCTGGTACTAGGAGCAGCCGTAACAGTGCACTGCTGGGGCCCAGATAACAATTGTTCCGGCATCGGAAAAGAAAAACACTCACTGAAGGGCAAAAAACGCCAAAAGAAACCGTTACATCCTACGAGAGCGGCACTCTAACTGAATTGCTTCAAGCAGCGGCAACCAGCAGACTCGTCTTCGGGGGGTGTGCGGTTGTAACTTGAAACTAAACTTCCCGGGAACATACCCGAACGTGCCGGCAGCTACCTTGAAAACCAGCCAGCAGGGTCCCAAAACCTGGAAACCCTCTTCTCCAACCCGGCCAAGACGCTCGCACGCGAGGGAAAAGGGGCCAGACATCAGAGACGCGTGAATTTTTTCTTCAGTAATGCAACTGCCGGAATGTCTTAAATGAGAACTATCGGCAATCGGAGGGGGGGGAAGGGATTTCTGTGGCTGTCAAAAAAAAAAAAGACACAAAAAAAAAAAAAAAAAAAAAAAAAACCCCACACACCACCACCAAGCCAATAAAAAAAACAGCAACCCCCCCCAAAAAAAAAGAAAAAAAAAAAACAAAAGAAATGGAAAAAAAAAGAGACCTGAACTCCTTCTCTACCAGCCCCACCACGAAAGGAACACAAGTTGAGGGGCCTTGCCAAAACACGCATGGTCACCATAGCAATATTTCTTCCATCTTGCAAAAAAAACGAAGATCTGGCAAAGGCCGCACGAGCTGCGGGGTTTGGTCGAGGACGGACGGGTGGGACATCCCGCAACGGCAAAGGTCGCGCACGTTCGGGAAGGAAACTTCCTAAACGGAAGAAACAATCTGCTTGGTTATCTTGGGAAAACCCCGGAGTTCTGACAAAGCTCGTGGATTCACCCTAAAGGCGCTTTAGCCCGTCCGGGGGGTGCCCAGACGCCACCTTAATAGTGAAAGTCACACCTCAGCTAGTTTCCGGCAAGAGGATTGAGAGCGAGTCCTCCGAAAACTGAACTCGGAAAGGCCACAGACCAGAACCTTCATTAAAAGGGCCGGTGGGTGGTATTAGGGCCGCCCTGAGCTAATCGAATTGACCGCCATGGGGTAACGGACCGTGCCGCCCGTCGTGACTCCATCCAACGCGAATTCATCAAATCGCCGTCCACACCCCGGTTCCTGCGCTCCTGGGACAGTCGGCAACGGTGGTACAAAGGTCCGTCAACCGCGGTCGGTCCTAAAACTGGCGAGGGGTGCTAGCCAGTGTCCACGTTCGGTTTTAGAACCTGTTCCACTCGTTGGCTCTCCCCTGGCGCCATGGATCTCTCTTCTGGGTTTCAGTTTGAGCCCCCCCCCCACAGTCACCCCGTCAAGCTTTCTTTTGTAAAGGACCGCACGAGCTCTCGTACTCAACTACACGCAGCAAACGATAATTGGGAATGTCCTTGGATTGACTAGAATTTCACTGGGCTTTGTTCCCCACCTGCATCGACGGCCTCGCTCCTCGGTTGTATGTATGCCTGTTCCTCACGTTCCCTAGGCCGTCGGGCGGGGGAACTTTCTTGAACTATCCGCCTGAAAAGGACATCGAATCCCTTAAGGATGTTGGGCAGAAGAACCTTTCAAAACTGCCGCCAGGAAGGAAACAAACCAACTTTTGGCGGGGTTCCTACCACTTCCACCCACTTGTACTAAAGTTCGGATTATGAAAAAGTGAAAAACACTCTGAAGTTAAAGCCAACCCATCAAGTGTCTGGGGTAACATTAAGCCTGTTTCTTGAGGGTGGTAGGTTGGGTGAGTGGGGAAAGGGGTGGTGGGTGAAGGACGAGAAATGGAAGGAGGGGAGAAGTCCGGGGTAGGTGGGGTGGGTAAGTGCCCCTCTTTTTAATTCTGGTCTATTTCCGGAAGAGGCAAAATATCTAAAGCCTCAGGGCGGGAGGGGGAGAGGGGGGGGAACGGTGGGGGGGTGGGGGTGGGGAGAGAAGGTGAGGGAAGGATGGTGGGGGGGAGGGGAGGGTGGAAGGGGTACTGGAGGTTAGGTTGGAGGGGGAAGAAGGAGAGAGGAAGGAGGGGGGGGTCGATATGGGGGAATAGGGAGGATGATGGGGGTGGGGGAGCTGCGGGAGGGTGAGACGGATGGTGGGAGGAGTATGAGTGAAATGGGGGTGGGGCGGTTGGGAGGGTAGAGAGGAGAAGTTGGCAGGATAAGGAGGATGGGGAGGAGGTAGGATGAGCGAGAGATAGACCTGGTAGGGAGGGTGGGCGAATGAGCTTGGCTGGGAGAAATTGTGAGAGATGGGTGTGGGGGGAGGAAAGGAGGGGGGATAAGGAATGGGGGTGGCGGGGATGTTACAGGTAGATGGGTGGGAGGGCGCGAGAAGAGGATGATTGAAGGGGGGGGGAATGTGAAAAATAGAGAGTGAGGGAATGGGGGGCGTTTCCGGTAGAAAGGGGGGGTGGGGGGGGGTGAATAGACAAATAGGGGTGGATAGGGTGGTGGGAAGCGGGGGGGGGGGGACTCGTTTGTGGGAGAGGGAGTGTTTGGGAGGGTGATAGGAAGGGGAGAGGGGGGGTGGGGTGTGGGGGAGAGGGGAGGAGCAGGGATTATGGTGATGAGGGGGAGTGGAATGCGTGGGCGGAAGTGAAGCAAAGAAGGACTAATGAGGATGGTTAGACGGTTGAGGTGGTCAGAAAAACGTAAAAGGCGTAGGGGTGGGAGGGAGTCTTGATTGCGATTGGGGGGGGGAGTGAAGGGAGGGGGGGATGGACGGAGTGTAAGGGGGGGGAATCGGGAAGGCTAGGGAGGAGAAGAAGGAGGGTTCGAGAAAGAGGGGTGAGGAGGGGGGGGGGAGGCAGGAGGGAGGAGAGAAAGGAAAGGTTGAAGGTTATTCGAGGAAGTGGGAAAAGGAGGGGCGGAGAGAGAGAGGAAGGGGCGCAAGGGCGCCGAAAGTCTGCAACCCTTCGCAAAGTCGCGCAAATAACACAGCGTCAACCCCTACCTTACACAAAAATGTATCAACAAGATCCATGCGCTGTAAGGAGTCGTGGCAGGGGCATAAGGCACCAACTCTTCTTCAAAAGGCGCGAAAGCTAAAGGGCTTGATGGGAAAATGGAGAAATGGTTCTTTCACCGGACAAGATGAGGTAACCTTGGCTGAGTGACTACAGAGTCATTCAAGCGACAAGATACGGTTTAACACCATATCGTTTGTATCAAATTGGAAGGATTGACACTCGACAGGCTTAATCGCCAAGGTGATGGTGGCAAGTGGGGGGCTGGTGGATAGTAACGAAAACTTTGGGCAGACGTGGTTAGCGGCGGTCCCGTAGCGATGGAAATATCTCCAATGCATGGGTACTGGACCTGACCTCATCAAAAAGCCAAAAACCCCTAAGATTATCGCAGCCTTGTGGTCGACGTGTGTGTTGGGGTCTGCGTCACAGGGAACGCCTGTGGCCGAACAACATACATGTTGGAGGGGCTTTTGTAATTTACACGGCATGACACTTTCCAGACATTGAACACTAAGAGGCTTTTAAGGACAACTTAATGTGTTCTGTAGCCGGGTCGCGTCCCGGCCTGGGGGGGGTTTTTATATTTGTTGTTACTCATTTGACCCCCCGGTGTGCTCCACCTGTTCATTCTGGGGCGAGGGTTCATGAGGGCACTACAGAGTGTTTTCCTGGTAATCTCAAACGGGGCCGTCCATCCGGTCTCGCTCCCTGGCACAGAACTTCGAGTATTGTGGCGTCAAGAATGAAGTGGAAAATGGTGATAAAAATAAAGACTCCTTTTCTGAAAACTGCGAGAAGCCGGTAGGACTCTATTCGATTCACACATGCGAGACTGGAACGAAAGTGACCGTTTGTTGGCGTGCTGGTCCAAAGGCCCGAAAATGCTGGCCGACTTCGGAAAGGGGTCCGTCCTGACGGGCAGGAGGGGATGCAGAGTCACGTAACGGGAGAAGTAATCAGATCTCCATGGGGGGTGATTGGGCTGCCAAGTAGGTCCAGTTTATACCGCGAAATATCCAAAGTTGCACCACCCGGGGGAGAGGGGAAATAACAAAAACATTCCGGGGGGGAGCAGAAAAGAAGGTCGACATGAACTGTTTTTTAGGACGGAATCTGGAATGCACGGAGTCTCAAAATGATGGGAAAGGAAAAAAAATCGGCAAAGGCTTCTGTTGGGCCATGGCCAGGACAAATTCACTCAACAAAAGTCAGAAGGAGAGGGGTTAGGGGTAGGAAGACGGGGAAAAGAGTGTTGCGCCCAAGGGGACGCGAAAACGCCCACGTCCCGAACGGCGTCAATGTGTGAAATTCTCCTACGAGGCGCCGCAAGGAGGACGGGGGGGATAATCCACCTTTGCAATTTTCTTAATTTCTTGTTTGAAACTCCCGAACTCATTGGCAGTGTTTCCATTATCTCCCGTTTCCAAGCCTTTGCCTCCCGCATACCCCTGGCTGCTTCTGTGCTTGTGCGCCGGCTAGAAGGACACAAATTTTAAGGGCATCCTGAAACAGGGGCACTCCACGGATCTAGGGACCTTCTGATTGGGGGGTGCTCCCATGCAACGGCCAAAGGACGCGGCGAAACGAAGTTAAGTGGGGGCAGGGGCTGCCAGGGCATGACGAGGGGGGCATCAAGAACGATCCTTCAAGGCCCATTAGTGGGGGGGGGCGGAGCCTTAAAACTAAAGCGTCCGGACGTCGCAATCCGAGCCTTAGCAATCTAAACCATCTCCTCTGGATCAGAACACCCGATTCTGGGCGGCGGGCTTGGACTTGTGCGCTTGTGATAGTGGGTCCATAGTGCGTGTTTCAGACAAAACTTTTTAATCCCTAGCTCCGCTCGCCTCGGTCGAATTTACTTGACAATGAAATGCGCTGATTGGGTAAGATCTTTCATGGCTTCCGACAACAGCACGTAAACAGCGCTCAACACCGACTAGAAGGTAAATATTTCCCACGGCATCGACATCGTACACGAAGGGGGAGAAAAGGCGGATCTCTAGTTTCCTTACGAAATTCCCAGGGGTCCTGTCGCAACGACGGGGTTTGTTAATAAAAAAGGACAGGGCAGGGCCCAGAATTCAAAAAACAAGCGCACCGAGGGGAAAAAAAATAGATGTAAAAAAAAGTCAAAGGGAGAAACAGACCAGCCAGGAAATTAAAAATGGATATCTCACCATCGTTGTCGTAGTACATAAAAAAAGGGCGAATGATAGCGAGAATCCTGGCACTCAACCGGGACAGCCCAAATCCAGTGCAAGGTGATTCTGATGGGGTGTGCCGGGCTACAAGTGGCCAGGAATTTTGAAAGCGAGCAAAGACGAGTCGGGGGTTCATCACGCACAGGTGAAAGGGAAAGAAAACTCCCACAGCTAAACAGAGCGAGAGAAAAAAAAAACGGAGGGGGATGGAAGGGGAGATGCCTATTTTGGCGCGGGGGAGGTTTTCGCGTGGGGCACGGAGGATGGTCCTAACCCCAAGCAACCAAAACTAAAAAAACTGCATTTCCATCGGCTGAACCGAACCCAAGAAACGCACCTTGCACGGGTGAGTTCATTGGGGTCTGGCCTCGTGTCACAGCGCAGGGAGCTCGTTGTTTTGCGTAGCGACCCAAGGAGGGTTCGCGAAAAAGCCATCCAAGCGCGGAGGGGGCCGCCGCCTTCCTCGAGCGGGGGGGGCTGGGAGGACACCGAAAGGGGATTTGATGCCGTGCGCCGGTATATAACAACCAAGTAACGGATGAACTGGTCCGGTACGGGCTTCGGGAAAGGAAAACTTCAATCCAGCCTTGGGGAAAAGCAGGGGAAACGCGAGGGCGGGGACATTTCGCCAGGAGTGTCTAGGGGGTTGGAGATAGATAAGACATGGTTGAGGGCAGAGGAAAAGGATAGGTCCAACGATGAGGGACAAACGTCATGGGGCAAAATTCATAAAGATGAATCTCACATGCGAAGAGCAGCTTACACAAGGTGGTAGGAACCGCTCTTTAAATCCGAAAGAAGAAGCCCGCAGCAAAGCAACCACCTGTGTAGAAACAAATATCTTTTTCGCAAGTCCTCAGGAATGCTGGTTTCAAAAGATGAATACGTTCTAAAGAAAAAGATTTATATAGTAAAGATAAGCCAAAGAATGTCATGTGCCGCTGTCGCCTATGCACACGTATCAAGGGACAAAACGCCGCAGCAAGAAGGATACGACAAAAAAAAAATGTGTGTACCAAATTTTGAACAGATAAAAAATTACGATATCCCTTGAATAGTCTCAGAATACAGGGTGCGGTGAGAATGCACTTGAAGAAATCTCGAAAAATAGAAGAGCACGGTATGGGATGTGCCAGGTAAAGTCCGTATGGTAGGGGGAATGCAATGGCAAGTAAATGAAGTAAAAGAAGCTGCACATGGGCCCATTGTGGGCGGCTGTAAAAGATAAGGCAACAAAATTGAAGCCGGCAGAGGCGTAAAGTTGTTCATATTGACAGGGCGCCCCGCTCAGAACTGGGGCTTTGTGTATCGAAACCGGAGGAGCTTTGTTCAATGCCTGGGACCTTGCTGCACAAACTAGAAAAGCGATAGTTTAGGGTACTTGGAAAAAGAAGGGATCGTTACCATACAAAATTCTGAATAACCATTTGTAGAAATTTCTTTTTAAGGACGCCCCGAGGCAGGGGGCGGGGGTTTCTATACGCGGGCACGGCAGTCAGGTTGTTCTAAGTTCGAAATGACATCAAAGAAAAAATGGGGGGCAAGCCAAGAGCACACAATGTCGATTGATAAGAATCACTGGAAGAATGATTGGGCCGGACGCGGCCGAAAAAAAAAGAAGCCGGCAAGAGCCAGAAATGGTCGGGAAGGTTCAAACAAGAAAAAAAAAAAAGTGCACCAGCCCGCCCGGACAAAGGGGGGTGAACAAGGCCTCCCGAGCTAAATGGAGGGGGATCTCCGGGCTAAGGGGGAACAATGGTATGTGACAATTGAAAACTTCCAGCGCCCCCATAGAGGCAAAAAGTTATGGCGGGAGAAGCGAAAGGGATGGGAAAAAAGGAAGTCGCTGCAATCCTCCAAAGCTTTGTATCTCTTCCCGGGGAGCCAAAACTCAACAAAGGTGAGCCACACAGGTGAAGGGGGGTCCTTAACATAGCCCCAACACCTGCCTTTACGCGAACCATCTCCTTTAGAAAAAAAAAAGTTATGAAACTTCCCCAGAGGGGCGGGGCCTGGTGGGAAACTTTGCCTAACACCCAAGAACCACCATAGCATGAGGTTTTTCGGCCAAGAGGGGGGGTCAGCATACAAACAAAAGAGGGGGAAAGGCGGCGACGGATTAGGGTGGGCTAGGTGAAAGGACGGCATGGGCCAAGCGATCAGTGAATGCTAGTACAAAGCGGCCATCTGGCCGGGGGGGAATCTCGGCAGACACGGAAGTGTCGGGAAATATCACAAAAAAGAAGGAGACATTGTATTAACTTTCCTGAATCTGGCAAAGGACGGGACGGTGATCGCGGCTAACTAAAACTTTTTTTTGGTGTGTCCAACGTCGGGGCAGGGGGGCGACGGAGGGACTTCAGGCCCATGCAGGAGGAGGTACGCCTCTGTCGCCGGAAACGCCCCTTGGAGCACCGCCAGGAAGATTTTCACTGCCGTTCCGGGTCCGCCGTCCCTGGGGGACGAGGGGAAAGACTCGGGAAGCTGAAGAATCTATCTGCTCGATCACTGAATGTGTGGACAGGTCGTGAGATGGGGGGGAAAAGAAGAGTTCTATCCATGGGGATAGACCTGGGCGTTCTAAGGTGATACGTGTTAATATGGAGCAAAATCAGGCCGGCAACAGCCCTACGGAACTCAGGGGCCAGCACACAAGTCTTCATTGGAAAAAAATCAGGGGAGTTTGCTTTATCTAATCATTTGTTCTCGTCGATCATCGGGGGGCACTCAGTCCCTGGTTAACCTGTTCCACCCGCAACATTGGCGGGGGGTCCTGCCGGCCATTCAAGGTGATGGGCCAAGGGTTTCGGCTACAGAGGGACTAGCAAACGGCGTGCCTCACCTGGGGCAGGCAGACGGCGCAGGGGGGGTAAGGGTGCACCTGCCCGCGCGGAAAACCACGCTCGGATGAAAACTGAGGGTAGGGTTGAACCAAAGTTACAACGAGCGACAGGTGAATGCCATCGCACCGTACGCGATCGGCGGGACGGGATTTCACGGATCAAGCGCTAGAGGGCTGGAAAAAAGAACCATTCACATGGACTGGGTAACTGGGTTGTCACCTGGGAAATGAACGAGCGTCAAAGGGCTCTGCTTTCTAGAAAGAGCGCGGGATCGGTGGAAAAAATCAAATGATCTCGCCCACTCTTACTTTAGTCGCCCTTCGTCAGGAGTGAAAAAAAAAGGAGCGGAGACCAGGGGGGGGGGATTCTCTTTATTTCGCCGTGGTGGCATCCGCCTTGAGTATGGGGAATGGGATACCACGTGAAATGTCGCTTACCGAAAAAGCAAGGGTTGCCCTACAGAAGAACCCTACATATAATGGCCTGGCGTGGATCGCCTTGAGGGATGTCCAATGGGCAGAACAAAAAAAACGAGGAGAGTCGCCAAATCTTCCTTGGAACAGTCTCTTAGGGGGGGACACGAGTGAAGACAGTTAAGGGGTGGGTGGTTCACACCGCTGAGAAGAGAAACCTGTATGGGTGGGGGGGGGGGGAAACCTCTAAAAAGGAGGGGTGGCCATTCCGTGGACACGCTTTAAAACACGTCGAGTTCTGACGGGGGGCGGGGATTCAACGAGACGAACTAAGAACTGGAAGGAAACCCTTCTCAAGTCTATAGCAAAAAACGATCCGTACGGCCGTACGCGGGAAGTTTGGTAAGCGGTCCGACAAAGTAGTGTGCTATGGGGACAGGCGGTGTTCGGGAACAGCCGACCTTTTTAAGACTGGCGGGTGTGTTCCAACTGTGGAGGCGACCGTCGACCCGAACGTCACGGGAAAAGAAAAGAACCAAAAAGCCAGAGCATCTCGTTGAAGTCCGCATGGGAGGGGAGGTTGTCTCATAACAAAACTGCCTATCAAAAGATAGGCTATGGTACCGGGGGGGGGACCCCTCATCGTATTCATGCCGCTTCTTCCCTTGCTTGCATCAAAGCCTTTCACTTTTGTAGCGGTTCCCCTGCGGCTTGGGCCCTGTGTCTCTGTCAAAGGCAGGGGGGTGCGTGGGTTGGGGTTCCTTTGCCGGGGTCGAAAACTTGTACAGGGAGCACAAAATCGACTTCAAAGGAATGCTGGCACGCTGGACGCCGTTGAAGGCTCTCTCGGCTTTAGGCCATGGATTAGACGGGCTACGGGAGGAGAGGGGGGGACCTTTACCTGATTAAGGCAAGCCCACCATAAGAGAGGCCCCCAAATCTGCAATTGGCAAGGCTGTCTTCGAAAGGATACCGCGGTCGATCAGTTTTTCGTTCTAGGGAGGAAAACAGCGACAAGCACAGTAGGGGGTGGGGGTACCTAGTCTACCCGCCTTCCAAAGGAAACATCATATGCAGACATCGACTTCCATTGGGACCCGATGTAGAGAATATTGTGATACTTAGAGAGGGGGACCTTCAACAAGCGTCTACCGGGGGCCGGGGTCCAGGCTTCAGTGAAACTAACAGAGCCCTGCAGAAAACTAGGCGCCACGAAGGGAAGAGAGACGCCTAAGAGGTCAACTCAACCCTCCCGCATATCCATTAGTAGGCGGCGTGCAAAGGACGGAGCAAAATGCATTATCAAGGCGAGGGGGGAAACGGAGAAAATCGGCAACGATATCTCTAAAAAACGCGAAAAGGATAGAATCTATCCTCTTGGTAACGTCCCACAAGACGTTCTAATTTCCCTTCGCTGGGCAGAACTGAAAAGCCCCGCCTAGAATCACAGGACAGGTAAGAGAATGGTGGGGGGGGGGAGATCCGGAAGTCTCTTGCGACATTTCCTGGAAGGGGAGAACGGCCTGCTTCCTTTCTAGGAAGTACTGAAAGGCCTTGGTCCCGGGGAGTGACGAAACGTGCTTGTGACAAACCGATAGGACGGCTCCAAAGCTTCTTCAGCTACGAGGGGGGGAGGGACCCTTGCCGGAGGCTGACAAGGGGGGCCACTCTGAGGTGAAGGGCCGGCCTGAAGAGAGAGGGGAAAATAGACGCTGTTGAGGCGGATGTCCAACCACACCCCCACCACACTCCGCCACCCAACGGACTAGACTCAGGTCGCAAAGGAAAGTCGGCAGCCAAAGGTGAAGAAGTGGGTTGCCACTATAAGGGTTTTCTAGATCGCATCAGAATTAAAGGTAAACGGAAGTGACCTATACTTCAGGCGGAGAAAAGGAATACCCTGATATCTTCACAGACCTAGGGACGGAAAATCGATGACATCATCGAGACCGTCCACGAAGGGGTTTTCTGGTAAGGGGCCGTACCCCCATTGAATCGACCAAAGAACCGCACCATAAAGCCGGCAGTGTCATCGGGACCAGGCCCCCAGCGCAGGGGGTGTTGGTTGTCCACCCAGGGAAACACTGCACACCTGCTACTAACCGCCACGGGCATACCTCGCTCACGGGAATCGAATCCTGCGTCCTGGGAAAACAAAAACACTGATATCCCAAACAAGGAACTTTTGTTCATCCCGACAAGCAGAAAAAGCCGGGAAAGTATCGCTCTCTTAAGGAGGGAAAATGTAGGCTTTCGTTGTCAAAATGTCGCGCACCCAAGGTGATAAAAAACCCTCACGGGCAACATTTGCTTCTTTGGCAACAGATAACAAACTCCGGCCCATATCACTATTTCGGGGGCCAGCTTGAAAAATACGA
>Ga0179591_1354285_pt1 | contig 15524 bp, 17 predicted proteins | sample CZOMad2_1_08_16f_FD_182891 | JGI IMG/M metagenome (GOLD analysis project Ga0179591, IMG submission 182891) | Vadose zone soil fungal communities from Angelo Coast Range Reserve, California, USA - CZOMad2_1_08_16fungal (PacBio error correction) | ecosystem: Environmental > Terrestrial > Soil >...
ATTCTAACCTTTGGACTACCTGGATAGGGCTAAAGAGACACTGAAAAGCAACGCCGGGATGGAACCGGACGGAACGGGCGACAAAGTGGAACGGGGTATCGCGGGCCGCGGGTGCGCTTCGTCCCGCAATTCAAGGGGGGCCACCTTTGCCTTGGAGGCGCGACTGCTGAAGGAAAGAGAAGAAGGGGCGTTTCACCAGGACACATAAAACTAGGAGGGCGATTCACCGAGAAGGGCAAGGGACCGGTTCACACCGCCCGGGGTCGGGGGAGGGCGAGGCGAAAAGATATCCGTCCACGGAATAACCGAGGCCGGAAGAACGGAGAGGCCTTCGGGCAGCTGCCTCGGATATGGGAAGAGTTAACTTACAGTGCCGGAACGGGTTCCGAAAAGGTCCTCCGGTGTCCGTAGAACTGCACGATTTCTATGAAATGGGGGAACGCGACGGGAAAAGGACAAAAGGAAATGCCGCATGGAAAAGAATGTTCGGCCACACCCGTCAGCAACTATCAAGCCGCTGAGGATCCGCAAGGAAGAGGTGCGAGACCTAGTTTTACCTACGTGGGGGGGAGTCAGGGTCTCGAAGTTTAGTGAACTAATGATCAGCCAACGGGCGGGGGCCTAGAAGTCCTTCTAACGTTTGCTCATCTTGTTGAAAAGAGGAGGGAGCGCAAGAAAAAAAAACCACTTCCCTAGGGAATTGTGCACATGGTGTAAAAAACTTCTCAACCAAGTCGCAGGGGGGAAAAATCATGAAAAGAAACAGGCTCCGTCCCCTCCTTTGTGGGCATCTTTGCCAAAAAAAAACAAAGGGGAAATGCCGAAAAAGGCAGCGCACCAACGAATGGAGTTCTGACGTCAGTGCATGATTCAGTAACACGTGCGGGGACATAGGGGGGAGAGAACCCGCGGAGGTCGAGGTTCTACCGAAGTGAAAACCTAAAAACCACAATTCGAGGTGAAAAAGAAATGAGAAAAAACCAACGGGAAGAGAGAACAGGAAGACAGGGGGCGCGAGCTCAACCTAACCCACGTTCCTTTGGTTGTCTCCAAAACACAACCCTAAGACTGGGGGGGATTTCAGTCGGGGAAAAAAAGACGGCACAAAGATTCCGGGGTCTGGGGATAAGACTAGTGCTTCAGTAAACATAATCGACAGACGAAAAAACAGCACTGTCGTTTAAAAGGGGGAAAAAATCGAAGGGCAACCGGAAGAAAAAAGAATCACTGGTAGACGACCTTGGAGGAAAATGAAAAGGAAACAACAAAAAAAAAGCCTTACTCCAAGGGACCTACAGGGTCACTTCTCTGTCCTCCGTTTAAAGGATTGAAGTCACTAATGGGTCGTAGGAGGAGGACCCGCTCTGAAGTCAACCCCCCGAGGAAGCAATCGTTGAAAAACAAAAAAGAAATTCGGGAAAACGGAGCAACAGTTCAATTACCTTACACTGACAACAAGAGAACGAACCTCTAACACTTTCCATCTAAACTAAGAAAGCGTAAGGGAGGGGTGACCGGCTGCGGCAACTTGCTGCAACGGTGAACCCGAATGGAAAAGGAAGGGTAAAAAACTGTCCGACCAGAAAGCGCGTCCCTCAAGAACACCTCTGGGGTGCCATCTCCCTGCACAGAAAGGAAAAGCAAGAGGGAATGTTGAGGAGGGACAACTAGTGCTCTCCGGCCAAAAAATCTCAGACACGGGGGGCAAAACGGAGTGACAGGAAAGGGAGACCCCTCACCTCCGACCATGAAAGGTGAGAAACTAATAGTCACTGAGAATGGCCGAAAAGAAAAGAGGACGGGAGTGCGTTTCTGTCTCGAGAAAAGCCTAAATGAAAGATAGCGGAAAAGAGAAAGCGGGGTCTCCAGGTTGGCCTTGAAACTCCAAGCCCCAACATGCTGTCCATTTCAAGGAGGCTAGGGAACAAACCAAAGATGAGGAAAAAGATATTTAATCATGGAATGCCATCTTTGGGTTTCCTCAAACAAATGCGCCAGAAAGGAGGAACTTCAAAAGAATTGTGCAAAAAGAAAGCAGACCTCCAAGTGGCGCAGTTCCGGCTGAACGGGAGAGGGCCCGGAAGGAGAAGGAGCAAGGAAAACTCTGGCGAAGGACGGTCGAAAGCAGTACCTCATCTACCAGCAGATGATGCGCATAAAAAAAGACTCCCCAGTCACCAAGAAAGGTAAAGAAAAACCGGACGAACTTCCGATATCAAGATAACTTGAAGGGGTTTTAAAAAGGCATGAAACAATCGTGGTCGGCACTTTGCTAAGAAGGGGCTAGGGAATGAAGGGGGGGAAACTCAGTCCTTGAGGGGGAAGGTTAAACAAGGGGATGAAGAAAATCCAGTCGTATCGCATCTCATCCCGTCCAATGCCAAACCGCGCCGCATGTTGTCTGCAATGAATCCAGTCGACTGGGGGAAGAGGGAGGAAGAGCCCGACTGCCCACCGGGGTTGGGACGCGGAATGCCAGCTTTGGGGGGCTTGTATGTCAGGCGGCCCTTTTCCCGGAACGTCGAGAAAGGACACACTCACGAGAAAGGCACGATCCTAAGGGGGAAGCTTGATTTCTCAAAAGCTTTGGGTCAAAACTCTGGAAAAACAGGCCAAATGCACCTGGGGAAAAAAAAAGACTGCGGCAGATTCTCACAGCAGGAAAAGATCTGGTTGATGTGTTGTCTGTGAAAAAGGTATATGGAGGAACTCGTCAAGAAAAAAAAACTAAACGAAGTGGGCCTGCAAGCCCTTGTTTGTGGGGGTCCGCACTTACAAGGGTCTAGGGTAGTTGTCCAGGGGGGGGGAAGGAAAATAAGGGGGGGGTGGCATGAAATGCCGCCCACCCTCGCTCCCCCACATATGAAATTGAAAGACAAGTTCGGCATTGGAAAAAAAAAATAGTGGTTACTCGAAACGCGCACCAAAGGAGAAGGGCTGCGAACATCGCGATCAAAAACGACGCCGCTGTGGCAAACCGATGGGTGCACGTCTTAAACGACTATCGCGGAAAAACAGAGTTCAGTAGAAAAGGGTGCACGGACCAAGGGGGAGGTGGCAACGACGATCGTGGCGACTACCGGTACCCGCCGACAAGGCCGCTGGGGGCCAGTCAGGAACAGAGTAAAAAAAGGGGCTCAACGAGCCAAAAGGCAAACGAAAAAAAGGGGGGGTACAATACCCGCCCAAGAATCGTCATCACTCCCTGGGGGGATAACATAAAGTTACTCAAAAATCATGACGGAAGGAGAATCAGGGGAAAACCGAACCGCGCGTTTTTTGTTCGGAAGTTTGGGGGGAAAGCAGCGTGTCCCCTAACTAACAGAAAAGGGTCACTGCGACAAAAACAGGGACCCCAAAAAAGAAAATAAGGCAGGGAGAGATCACGTTTTGGGGGGGATTAAAAGGCCTACCCCTTAGAGAAAAAAAAGGGAGGCTTCCCCATCAGGGGGGGAAAGGATCGTAGGGAAAAAGAAAAAGATGGACAAGCAAGCTAGTCGCAGACGTAGAAGGTCAGCCAAATTTGCTCACGGAAAACGTCGCGAAAATACGACGAGTAAAAGGAAAAAAGGAAGAAGCGCCAGGGGGGGAAGGGAATCCAGCGGAGGAAACGCATTCCTAGGATGGGAGGTAGCAATCGTCGCGAACTAACTTAAACCAAAGCGGTCGAAATGAAACCCTCCTATCATTGGGGGAACGGGAAATCCGAAGGGAATCGAGAAAGGGTCAAAAACAAAAGCGCCTCGTCTAAGGGGGGTTGAAATGCAGAAAAGAAAGATGGGTGGCATGACAGGGCCAAACCGAAACTTTAGTACTTACTCCAACAAAAAAGAAGAGAAAAGGTCGAAAAGGACCCGTTGGGGAAACGGGGAAAACGTGGAGGAAATGCCGCAGCAGAATCGCCAACGCTTGCGCAGTCCATTTGAAAGCGCCTACCCTGAAACGTAGTCGGGGGCCAGCGTGACAACTTCTAGGGTTAAAAAAAAAAATGCGATCTAGAAAATGTATTGAAGGAGGGAGGAAAAAAAAGGGGAGCAATGCATACAACGTAGCGTTTTACTGAAGACCTGGACACGTATAGTGCCCTAGGGAAGGGGGGGAGAGTCTGGGGAGAAAATCTGACGCCTGTTTTCGGAGGAGCGCGGACTCTGGCTTCCAGGACCTGGAAGGCAATCAATGGGAGGGGAAGGGGGATGGCAATTAGGTGAAAAAAACCGTTCACATTACAGTCTTCAAAAACGAAGTATTCGGGGAACCAATTTCCGATCAAAGGGGAAGGTGTAATATTATGCGGAGGGGAAAAAGGGGATAAGGAAAAAAAAAAAATTGGTCGAAACCGAGCCGGAAAATACAATCGGGGGAATACCCTTGTGCGACAAAAGGAAAGGTGGCAAAAAAAAAAAAGAATACGCTCCAAAAGCCGCGTCCGGATCGTCGACGAAATTTTCGTCAGAGGGGGCCTCGGTGGGAAAAACAAAAGACGGAGCATGGCAAAAAATTCTAGAAGGGGTCGGTCCCCTGCGGCGAAAAAATACTTCTTTGGATGCAGACTCTAATGAGCTTAAACCAAGGGAGTCAATCAACTGCACATCAGGAATGGTTTGGTTTCTTCAAAAATTCAGTGCAAAAACAACGTGTTAGACACTCTTCGCGAAGCTCACCGTCAAAGTAGCCTGCAATAGGAAAAGTCACAAGGGGGGGGGAGAAGGTTTTTAGGTCACAGGGGGGGAAAAGAAATCCAAAGATTGGCCTTTACTGACCGGGACAACATATGAACTCCTGGCACTTAGAGGTCCTTAAAAAAAAAAAAAAATCAAAAAGTTTGAAACGAAATGAATGTGGAAAGTTAAGAGGATCATCCTCGTTTTAGGGGAAGTGTGGGAGACAACTACTGTCAGTTTCCAAAATGCTTGTACGACAGCTACGAGCTACTCTTTGTGAGTCACGAGTCTGTAAACACGGAAGGGAAAGAGTAGGGTTGGGAAAGGGGACACGGGTCCGCGCTAAAAAAAAAGGATTGTCCATCTACTCTGGAGGCCGCGAAAAAAAAAATCAAGTGGGTCACTTCAAGTGACTGAAATCTTACCCAAAAAAAAACTTCCACCAAAATCTACAAAAAGAGGAAAAGGCCGTATGGCTCGGAGAAAATAATGCGTCCTTCTAAACCGCTTTACACAACTAGTGGGGGCAACTCAAAGAATGGTACTAAGAGGTGGGTCTTCCAATTAAACGTGCTCCCTAGGGGTAGAAGACAGCCACAGGGCCTACCTAAAATATAAGGGTTGACTTCCATATAAAAAAAACGCCTAGTAAAAAAAAAATTGAGGGGGACAGAAAAGGAGGAATGTCAAAAGGAAACTCTATACCGGAATTTAACCACCCCGTCCTAGCTTCCAAGAAAAGAGGAGGTGAAAGGTTGGGATAACGGGCAAGAGTTTAACAAGTTCCAAAAAAATTTCACTTTTTTGTGCACTCGGAATATAGGGGGGCAACACATCGCTTGGTGCCGATAAAAAGCACTCGGAAAAGTAACGTAAAGACAGGCCGGGCGGGGGCCTACGGGGAAAACTAAATAGGAAGACGGGCCAAAGCCTGGCTAGGACCTCCGACAAAAAAGGGCCAATAGGGGGACAAAAAAGGAAGGGTGCAACCAAACCCCAAAAGCCGTAAGGGTCAGGACCCAAATGGGGGCTGCATCTCCGAGGTCAACAATCTCAATGAGGTGACCTACCCTGCCAGCGCAAGGAGAAAAACTTCTAGCGGGCAGGGCATGGCCGCCTTGACAAAAGCCAAACTCGCAGGGGGGGAACCGAAGAAACCAAGGAAAAAAGGTAGAAGTAATTCAACTTAAAACTAAACCGATCACCATTTGCAAGGAATTACCATTCAAAGTCACGAGTGGGGGCTAAAAAAAGAAAAACTCTGGGGGAAACTACAAGGTTACGCCACTTAGGATCACGGTCCGGAAAAATTGAGAGGTAAGAGAGGTAAAAAGGTAACGGTACTAAGCCGTTCACTTGGGGAGCGAAAAATAGTCAGCTTGCGAAAGGAGTCGTCTCTAACCAAAAACACTAAGGGGAAGGAAGGGGGAAAATCTCCAGGTGAAGATCAAACGATCAGGGGGACAAACTACATCTAAAGAAAGGCGGGATTAGGAAGAAAAGGGGGGAGCCATAAAAGAATTGGAATCTATTTATGCGCATTTTGGGGGGGGGGGCTTAAAGGCCCAAATTTGAAAGGAGCAATTTGACTGAAGGACGAACTAAAAAAAAAAACTTAGTGGAAGGAAGGAAGAAAAAAAAAAAATAGATCTTTGTAAGGGGAGGGTTTTGGGATGACGGATCAAGTACACGGCAAATTCATACTACAATCCGGATGAACCTTCAACTGAAATTGGAAATCAGGGGCTACTCAGGACAATTATGGTAGCAGTGGAGGGTATCAAGATCTGGGTGGGAAAAATTCGGGAAATTATGACTTCTTCCATGACAGAAAAAAAGGGGGCGTTCCGTGGCCATTCTCCAGAAAGGGCGGTCCTGAGGAAAGGGCAGTAACATGGCCGCGAGCGCGCGACGGCGGAAGCCGGGGACTTCCCAGATATCTTCAAAAAACTGCAGTGGGTTGGGGGTAAAAGAAAGGCAGAGGGAGTGACAGGAAAAAAAGTGGTGACGGGGGGGGTAGGGAAGTAGTATTGGGGGGGGGGGATCTGAAAAAAATAGGGGCTTCCATGTGTATTCAAAAAAAGTAAAACCACGTGGGGAAAGGTAAAAGGTGACCAACGAAAAAAATAAACCAAGTCCCTACGGACGCATTAACTAGTTTTGCGAGGACAGTTGAGGAGGAGATCAGGGTTTGAAAATTTATAGAGGAAGACTAAATGTGCGCAGGGAGGGAAGACAGGTGTGGGGGGCCATTGGAAAGTCCACTTCAAGGACCTTCCTCCGAAAACACCCCCCGTGGTCACTAAAAAAGGGGGAGGCCTAAGGCCTTCAGGAGATGTAGATGAAAAACACACTAATCCGAAGTCGTTCGGTCAGGAATGATTTTTTTGTCCGGGAGGAGGAACGATCAAAACAGAGAGGTGAAACTTGAAAAAGCACGCCGGCCGTGACGAGCTCCTCCCAAACTCAGTCTGTTTCCGTCTCTTTGCAAAAAAAAAAAAAAAATGGTACCACGAGAAAAGGGAACAGGGTCGGAAAAAGAAGGTCCCAACAAATTGGTCAATCCAAGAAGGGTTTCATTGTTACTACATGAAAGGCTGGGGGGGACCATTAGGGTTAAGAAAAAAGCAAAGGTGTACAAAAAGGGTTCCCTAAACATCATCGGCAAAATCCAATGTCAGAGGGGAAGGAAATCTGACCAATAGGGGGGCACAACCGAGAAAAAAAAAAAAGAGCTATCCAGTCGGAGAACGTTAGGATTTCGATCCCGACCGGCTTTTAAAACCTATTCTGACAACGGAGGGGGAAAGTGGGGGACGAAAAAAACGGAGGTCGGAACTGATGTAAGTCATCCATTGGGGAAAACAATATGGAGGTAAGGGAAAGTCCTAAAAAAGGGGAATACATATCTTCGAAAAACGAATCTTAGTGCCCTAATTAGGTTAAACTGGGGATGTTGTGGGAAAACTCGTTAAATGGTCCTGGGAAGCGCCCACGATGGGGAAATTGAACCAGGCCAAACAGAACATATCTTCTCCTGCCTATCGGGACCTCATTGGGGAAAAACAGGGGTTGTAACCTAATGAAGGGGAAGAGGAGTCCATGAGTGGTTGACCGGAAGGGGGGAACTGTCATCCTGCGATCCTGGAGAAAAACTAATACACAGGAAGGGGTAGAACGGACTTCAACATCCCAGATGAAAATTCCTAGGAAAAGGGAAAAGGGGGGGGGAAAATGGGACTTTGTTTCTTGCCAGGCTTCACAAAAAACCAAACCACACACCCCTATGGAAGAAAAGCAGGGGTGGGGGGGGTGGGTTGTTTGTGGGGGGGTGGTTGGTGGTTCTTTCAAAACTGTAAGAGAATGAAGGAGGAGGGGGGGACTGAAAAAGCAATCGGGCAGGAGGGCTTCATAGGGAAAAGGAGAGGACTCACCATTGCCACGGGACTCATTGAAAAAGAAAAAACTCCTTCGGGTCGAAGAACGGCTGGGGAGAAAGAAGGGGGAGACGGAAAAGACACAGAAAAAAAAAGGGAAAACCCACAGGTCGGTATCACGAAAGGAAAGGGTATTTTAGAAAAATTGCCGCCGACTTGGTTTTCAAAAAAAAAAAAAGAAACGGAGGAAAACCCCTATCAGAAGGGAGACCCAGAAAGACTTAAGTGCTTATAAAGTCCTAATCTCCAGTCTTCCGGAAAAGGGTGGGGGCATCAAATTTGAAAGAGGTGCAACAAGAAAGCAAACGTGATGACACGGCCAACTTTAAACGCCTAACCGAGAGAACAATTGAGGGCCGAACGAAAAAACCGCACTACCTGAGGTTGGGGTGGGGTTGGTTTTGAAAAAAAAACAGGCAGGTGAACGCCTCGTAGTCGTGCCAGAAACACTAACACACTTCTTTGGCCCATGAGTTCATCTCAAAAACAGAGGAGGGAAGAAGAAGAAGGGGCAGGAACAAAAAAAAAAAAAAAAGGGGGGTCTGTCAGAGAACGGCGTCTGGACAGGGGGTACTGCACCGCAGTTGTGCGGAAGTCTAAGGATGAAAAAAGAAAAGGGCAGGGAAGATTGGGGTCAGGCCGAGCAAAAGGGGGGCGTGAAGGACGTGCTTTCCCGGAAGCCAGGATGGCATAAGTGCTGCCCGGGAACAGAAAGCAAAAAAAAAGGGAGGGATTCGTCAAGGGGGAGTAACCACTCACGATGGGGAGGTCGATCCAACTTAATCGGTTGGGGAGTCATCTGCGAAAAAGAATGTAAAAAGAAAAGGAAGACATACCCGGGGGAAGCCCCCGTGCTGACTTGTAGCCTCAACGAGGCGGAACTCAGAAGTCAAACGCACAAGGCTGACTTCACCCTGGCTTCAGAGGAGAAAAGGGGCGCAAGAAAGGGGAAGCGTTTAAGGCTGCACACGCTTGGTGCGGCCCTAAAACTGCTGCGGGACCAAAATGATCTGGAGACCTTCTAATTCATAAGCCGCAGAGGTAAGGTAGAAGAACCAAAGGAGGGGGGCCTCATAGTCCTTTTCGGAATACACAAGCCAAACGTTAAAAGAGTCTTCGACGACCACTGAAGAAGGGAAAAAGGGGAAGGGAAAAGTGGGGGGGGGGCGCCATAAATAGAAGGTGTCATGTCCAGTTTCGTCACCACTCTTTTGGAAAAGGGCTGAAAAAACCTTGGAAAAAAAAAGGTACGCGGCAACAACATCAGAACCAGGCCTTCTGAATGGACAAATTGAGGGGAGGGGGGCATAAGAAGAAGGTTAAAAGAGAAAAGTCTTTAGGAGCCGCCCACTCCGGTTCCCTATAGGTGTGGGCAGGGTGGGCAGTCCCGGCGGGGGACTAAGAAAGTTCGAGAGGAAAAGGGGAAAATCCAGACCCTATAAAGATGACTAGGCCCGAAAAAAAATTAAAAAACGGTTCCATCTGAAGAGAGGGCGTAACAAATGGAAGAGTTGAAAAATTGGGGGATCTACTCGAAGTTTTTTGAGCAAAAAAAGGAGATTTTCAGGGGAATTGGGGAAACCAGCAGCGGGAGAAAAAAATCGGGGGAGTCCAAAAAGGTGGGGGAGACAATCGTTCGACAGGAAGTATTCTAGGGGGCAGGGGACCAAAGGAGCGAAACTCGGAAAAGAGGGGGAAAGGTAATCAACTTCATCTTTTCTTAAATTGGGGAAGGGAAAAAGGGAGAACAGACTGGAAAAAAGTGGCGGGGGTGAAAAAAAAAGAAAAAACAAAACCTTAAAAAGGGAATAAGGGGCCTGGGGAAAACCAGGTGCCATATAACCAATTACTAGTAAAACCAATAAAAGAAATAAGGGGTGGGGGTTTGAAGAACCAGGAAACTCGAGGGTATCACTATATGGTGCGCCCCGCTTAAGACTCAGGTCCCACCGTCAACTCTTGTGGTGGATCAGACTAAAGTTAAAAAAAGGGGGGGCACAAGAAGGTGGGGATGGGCATCATTTCAAGGGGGGCTTCACACCCCAAAAACCCTGTTGGCAGCAAAAAAAGGACTAGGACCTGTGGAGGCTGTGAAGAGGGAGAGGAACGGCAGCAAAAAAAACAACCTGATTAGCACGGCCCTTCCGATTGTGTCCAAAAAGATAAATACCACAAAGGCACCCCAAAAAAGGGAAAAAAAAGGAAGCGGCCGGAACATGGAGAGAGAAAAGTAAGAAAGAAAAAAAGCACCCTACTTCTCCACCAGGATCTCCACGTCGGCTGGTTATCTTCCAAAGGCTTGCGGGGGGGGGGGAAATGTCAAAATTGAGAGAAAGAGAAAAAAATGTACCGTAAACCTAAGGTACAGAATAACGATCAAGGTACTTCAAACTAGAGCAAAGGGGCGAAAAAAAACAGGGGAAGGGAAGAATGTCCGAGGCCAAGGGGGAAGAAAAGCTGACTGGAAAAGGCGTGTGCTTCAGTCTTTAAAAAATTAATCGTCTCCGGGAAATATGAAGGTTCAGGGAGAAGGAAAATTAGGCCAAAAAAAAAGGCCACTTGCTGCAGTAGGGCTCAGGCTTTCCCAAAAGAAGAAACCGGGCTAAAGGACCCACTCGGGATAAGTGTGGCCAGGGAAACAGTAAGACGATGCATCCTACCTTGGGGGAGGGGAAAAGCTTATATTAAGGACAGAAGAGATGGTCTAATGGTTGACCGGGAAGACTAGGCCAAACTAAGGGAATTCCGTACATATCAAAAAGAAGGGTCAAACAAAAAAAAAAAAAGGGAAGTAAAAGAAGAAGAAAAAAGAAAAGCTTGAAGGGGAATTAAGAAAAAAAAAGTTGGGGCCCACTTCCACCCACGTGGACCATGGTGCGCAACAGAAAATAGGGCCGTAGTAGGGGCAAACGGAGAAAAGAAAACTCCAAAAAATCACGTGGGACAGTGGGGGTTACTCGAATGTGCTCACAAAAAAAAAAACAAACAACAACACAAACAAAAAAAAACACAACACTTTCTAAGTGGGGTGGAAAGTTCGGCAGAAAAGCAGGCAGCAACCGAAAGATGACAATGAAAGTTCTGTGTGAATGAAAACCTGACGGGGGAGGACGCAGGAAAAAAAGGGGAACGGAGGGCACTAAGATCGTCATCGCGAAATGAGGATTAAAAGTCGACAGTTATCAATCTATGTGGGAATAGGGAAGGTGCTGTAGTTAAGGAGGGAAAAGTAAAACTGAGGGGGGGGGAGGGGAAGTTAAGGAAGGACATTCCAGTGCGCAGTGAAAAGCCCATCAAACAAACCATGTACACGCATCCTCCGGGGAACTGGTTGGGTAAGTATCGGTGGAAGGAAAAAAACGCAAAAGGTTAAGCAAGGGTTCTGCGCGGGGGTCAGGGGGGGGAAGCCAGGGGAATCAATGAAGTCCGGGTGCCGGGTGGTGCCACTGCATGATAGCCCGAAAAAGAAAAAAGGGGGCAGGACTTCAGCAGAGGAAAAAGGCGAAAGGGCATTGGGAAAGAAAAAAAAAAAGCCAACACAAGGGGTTGGTGAAGGGTTCTTCTACTCCAGGCACGACATCATCTCGGGCCCTTAAAAAAAGGAAAGGAAACCGGTCAGAGAAACAAGGAAAAGAAAGAAAATCTGCCGAGCGGTGACGGATAGGGAACGATATCGGGGGTTGCATTGGAGGCAAAAAGAGTCGAGACCGCAAAAATGGGTAGGACAGTGGGGGTCACGGGGGCAAAAAAGCCTAGAACTTTACCGGGGTAGTGGGTTAACTTAACATCAAAATCACGGGACCGGCGCACTCCAAACAAGGAGAAAAATGGGGGGTCTCAGGGAAACGAATAGGGGCAAAGGTGCAAAGGGGAGGGCCAGCAAAAAAAAAAAAAAAATTCCGTCTGCTTCTCGGTATCACAAACCACAAACACACCCCAAAAAGGCAACGCAGAAAACACTGGACATTGGGAACACTCAAAAAGAAAAAGATGGGCCAAAGAAGAGACTCAGACGCGTAAAAGGGCGCATCCCATTGAAAACCATGTGGTGACGGACGTGGAGTGCAATAGCAAGCCGTGGCTGGACGGATTACTCAATCTACGTCTTGCCATATTAGAGGGGGGAAAAAAGGGGGTGGTATCCCGCAGGGGAAAATAGGGCAGGGGGGAAGACACTGGAACCACGGGCAAAGATTTAAAAAAAACCTAACCGAAAAGCCCTTCCAAAAGAAAATCAAAGGGGGAAAGTGAAAAGCAGGAGAAAAGTGAAGACCTGCCCTGCACTATTATCAGGTCCTGCCTCCCACCAAGGTTAAGGGAATGTGAACGGACCTTTGAAAAAAAAAAAAAAAAAACCGTAGGAACCCGAAAGAGGATCAACAGGATCAAAGAAAAACGCAGCGCGAGGCGGTGGAGCGTGTTTGAAACGGTGGGCGGGCAAAGACAGCAAAAAAAAAAAATGGGGAACCGGAAGCTTACAATCCATGAGGGGGAAAAAAATGGGACCAATGCTTCCAAAGCAGAGGGGAACATCGTAAAAAAAAAAAACGACCATAAAGAGGGAGGGGAGTCATTGACTCAGGTTAAAGAGGTCAGGGAGGGCGTTCTCAACGGATGGTGGGGCCCGAAAAGAGGGGGCAAAGAATGTGGCTAATGTAGAAGCCCCCTTTCGCTTCCGCCTTGGAACCGACAAGGAATACCTCGATCAAAAAAGGGAAACTCCCAAAAAGAAAGGAGCTAAGCGGGAGACGAGCCCTTCAAGGGGAGGATGTGGGTGAAGCAAAAAAAGGGGGTTGTCATCTACGGCATCCATCTGACGCACCTTAGGGGAAAAGGGGGATGAATCCCGGTAGTCGACCCGACCTGGCAAATCAGAACCGAATGGGAATCAAAGTGGACGACGAAAAAGGGGGGAGGGAGGAAAGGTCAACATCCAAAAAAAAAGGCGGGGTGCGACCAGTCCCCCCGAACGTTCGCCCGGGGGATTCCTGGGCCGGCAAAAGGCTCGGTGATCGCAGAGGAAAAAAAAGAAATAAAAAAAACAAAGTGAGGAAAAAAGAGAAAAGAGAGAGACAGGCAGGGGGGCATCAAGGGCAAGTTGTGCTTAAACCAAACGATTACGAACGTGCAGCTGGACCAAAGGTGAAGGGTGTTTTCGCGGCAGAAAGCTGACAACATAGGGTTCCGAGGCCGGGAAAAAAGGTCCTTCCGGTGCAACAATGTGTCATAAGGGGGTCAAAGGAGCTCAAGCAGAAAGTAAAATTTCAGGCAGGAAAGAAGGTAGGTGCCAAGGGAGACAAAAAGTCACCGAAATATGGAGTGGATCAAACAGGTCTGGGAAAATCGAGGGCATGGGGGGTCTGGGGGGCACACCTCCGGAAGAGGAGAATATAACATCATCCAGGGAAAAAAAGGAAAAGTGGGGGTGAAAAAAAAAAAAAAAAATGCGGATATAATCTGACCGAACAGGCTGAGTGGAAAATCGACAAGAAATGCTTCAGTTGCAGCCATCTCTTCCGGAACAAACGGGCGCAAAGCTTTCCGGGAAGGAAGACCGGAGGAGTAATATTGGGAGAAAGGAGGAAGACGGAAGTAAGGGGAAAATAAATCCGCCACAGAAAACCGCCTTCCATCCGTTATGGACCAAAAACCAAGGGGAAAAAACAACTACTCCGGGATAAAAAAGAGGGGAAGGGGGGGAAAAAAATGAAACGCAGTCCAGTGTTCAGGCACGGGGGGAAGGGAACCAAGGGGGAAAAAAAGAATTATGTCACAACTTACCTTGAACAAAAACGCCGCGGGTTCTTAAACCTTGAGGAGACTGCGAGTCAGGAGGGAAGGGGAGCGAAAAATCGGGGAGGGGGGGGGGGGGTCTAAATCCCTGCTTTCTGCTCCTCAGCCGGACGTCAGTCTTCTTGGGGGAAAAAGGGTCCAACTCTGGAACTAACGGGAAGGGGCTAAAATGGATCCCAGATAGAAACTACGATTCCTACTCGGGTAAAAGTCTGAGGTTCCGGAACGGCCCAAAAAAAACGACTGGCGAGGAAAAACTAAAAAGTCAACTGGAGGACGTCTACTCTGAAGGGGGGGGGAATTAAAAAAGAGGAAAAAAAATCCAGACTCAGTGCCTTCCTAGGACACCTGTGTGTGACCTGGGGGGGTTCAGAAAAGCATAGGTGCACGCCAAACGAGCGGCAAAGGAGCAAGGTTCAACTTCAAGGAAGACACTTAGGACTGATAAACAAAGGAAGACCCGGAGAGGGGAGGGGGGAGTTGAACAAAAAAAAACGTCAAAACCCGGGGCGAAACCCTACGGGAAGACTTACTGGAGAATGACCAGACCCGACTAGGATGTCCGGGAAGAAAAGAGACGGAAACAAAGGAAGGAAGATAACTAATGGAAAAGCCGCCGCTACCGTAAAACCAGAAGAGGACGCGGGGATCACGAACGCGCCTTGAATGCCCAAAGTTCACTTTGCTCCCAGCGGTAACTAATGACGGGGCAAAAAAAACATCACCAAGGCTTTTTGGACAAACACATATCCTAAAAGGAAAGGAAAAACACTTGCTGTCCAAGGAAAAGTCACTGCCAGGCTATCCCCCATCGGTTGAACCACCAAAGATCGGGGAGAAAAAAAAAAAAAAGAAACCCCAAAAGCGCATGAAGGCAAAAGCACGGGTTCAAGGTTTATATCTAACATGTTGGCACCGGAAAAATGGAGAAAAACGAAAAAAGGAAAGGCCAAAAATGCAGCTCCGATGGCAGGGGGGGGGGCGAAAAACCAGTGGGGCAAAAAAAACTTGCGCCATAACATGGGGGGGCCACCCCCCCCACAAAACCCCCAACCATGTTTTTGTGGGGGGAAAGGATCAGGGGAAAAAATCAAAAAAAAGACCCCATAATACTAGTCCACCTTAAGCCTACTAACCATCTTCATGGGGATTAAAAAACGCCTGACTTTCCACCTGCGGGTAAAGGACAAAGTCAAAGAGTGAATCAAGGGAAGGAGCTCGGAATTCGACGTCTCGGGGAAGGGGGGGAAGTGCGAGCCGTTATAGGGGACATAAAAATGGGGGTAAACCCAGGGGGAAATTAGTACTCCTAAAAAAAAACTTCACAGAATCCCACTAATTAGGATATACGGTTGTATCAAAAACGACATGCCGGAGCAAGAGGAAGAATCACCAACGGAAAGGGCCGCCTCTTAAACGTAATTCTTCTGATGGCCGAAAAAAAGGGAAAAAAAGGGGAAAAGGGGGAGGGGGGGGGGAGGCTCAGGTTGCCGGAAAAAGTTAAAAAAAAGAGGCATGTCCTTAGTTCAATACCGACACAAAAGAGGAAAAGAAGAAGGAAATAGGAAAATGGCCAATTGTTGGCCTTGCCTTCCAAAAAAGGTCCAAATGCGGAAAGAAAACCTCGAAGAAA
>Ga0179591_1159958_pt1 | contig 15518 bp, 24 predicted proteins | sample CZOMad2_1_08_16f_FD_182891 | JGI IMG/M metagenome (GOLD analysis project Ga0179591, IMG submission 182891) | Vadose zone soil fungal communities from Angelo Coast Range Reserve, California, USA - CZOMad2_1_08_16fungal (PacBio error correction) | ecosystem: Environmental > Terrestrial > Soil >...
TTTATGCCTGCATGGTAGGGAAAATCCAGGAAACGCATAACCAGTGGAGAGATCTCACAACAATACATCCATCGCAAGCCAAGGAACACTTCGGCGGGACCACATTAACCGCGGTATTAAACAGAAGGGGAGAAAATAACAAAAAAAGAACCCTTCACCCGATTCCTCAGGAAGGGCGGACAATCTCAGCCGATAGATTCAACCAAAGGAAAGCCAATCTCTGTGCAGAGTCCGGGGGGGAAAACAAAAGTGCGCAAATAGAGGTGCAGATGCGCAACGTAATCAGTAAAAGAAAAAGGGTCCCAAACCACCGATCGAAAGGTTGAAGGCGAATGAAAAGACGGGTCGCCACAGAGATGAGCAAAGAGGTAAAAAAAGTCAAACTTAAAAATCGTATCACCTGCGCCTCCACGCAAAGTAGAAGAAACAAATGGGTAAATGGCAAACGAATTGCGATAAAAAAAACACGCAGACGGGAGGGTTTTCAAATACATAAAGTCAACTGAAGAAAAAAAAGTGGTGCGAGGCTCCAGGAGAGACAAGGCCAGGGGGACAAAAGAAGGTGGGTTAACCCACGGAGTTCAAGGGGCGGAAAAGTCCCAGCGCTTGAATCGCCTTGGGGGTGGAGAGGAAAGAACACCCACTGACCTGCCTGCAGAAAAACTCAGTTATCAAAGGGGCAGACTTACGTGCCGAAGAAGAAAGGCTAAAAAAGCAGACAGGAGCAGTCTGTGCCTGTGAAATGATCGGGAGGGACCAGGGAGAGAGCATGAGATGCGATGACGCGGTGGAAAAAAGGAGGAGCACAAAACGCTCACGAACTCCAGGGAGAAGCATGGTCAAAAAAAAAAATTGGGGACGAGGTCTGCTGTTCAGAAGGACGGTTTTTAGCAGAAGAAAAAAAAAAACCAGGAAGATCAATCTCAACAACAACCCGGAGGGAGATTCTCGGGAAGTGGGGGTGTCATGCAGAAAAAAAGGGGTCGGGTGGAAAAAGCCATCGGGGGACGGTTAACCCATTGGGGTGGGGGGGAGTTTTATGAACGGGGGAACAAACCAAAAATGCAAAACGAGGCCTAAACGGACCAGCCGGGGGCAACACCAAGACGAAAATATCTCCGTGGGTAGAAAAAAGAGACAATGTGCCCTCCCGCCTAAAAGATAGGGAAAGGAAACAAAAGGGAAAAGGGGGAGGGAAAGGGGAATGCCGGCTCGTAACGTGGGTTCCGGGGGGAGGAGGGGAGGCAAACGGATAAAATTAGAGCACCAGATCAAAGGGATCTGGAGAGAAAAGAGTGTGAAAAACGGGGTTAACCCGGCGATCGAACCCAAACCAAAAGAGAGGGGGGGGGATGGAACACATTACCGACGTACACATTGAAGAAAAGCGAATCGAGGGAGGAAACTTGTCATCAAGAAGAGACGAGGGCAAATCGCACAGACTTGCTGCTCAAAAAAGGGGAAGAAGGGACTCGAAACGCAGGGGAAAAAACGAGTTGGTGGACGAAAGTACAAAGGGGGGGGACAAGTGAACAAAGTGGAGGAAACAAAGGGACGGGGGCGGAGAAATGTTGATAAGAGGCGAAAATGCTCATGGGGTTGAAAAAAAGTGGAAAAAAAAAACATCTCCGCAACAAAAAAAAATCGTTTTCCAATAACGAAAAGGCCAAAAGGGGAACAGAAGAAAAAGATAAGGTGCGATGTGGAAAAGAGGGGAGCATCACATCAATCATTGGATGGGGGGAAAGATAGGCAATCCTCGGTCTTCAAAGGAGCAAGAAAGAGGGAGGAAATCTCAAATGCCCACATATGGGAAAAGGGAGAGGGTTCGCATGGACGAAAAATTCTGACGAAAAAAACCGCGAACTGTCACAAAGAGGTGACAACGGAAAGGGAGGAAAAGAAAAGCGCTGGGGGGGAGTTGTGAAAAGCGCTAAGCTACCAAAATGTCACCTTGGGGAATTTTTCCTGTAAAGAAATAGCAGAGTATGGACAAGTGGAAAAGGGGCTGATCAGGGGGGGAATAGAATCGTCTCAGCCAAAACGCATTGCCAGGAAAGGGGGGATGGGGGTCACATCGACAACTGGGTTTCAAAGGACACAATTTGGCACTGGCTTGGCAGGGGGAGAAAGGGAAAAAAGGAGATTGAAAGAAAAGGGAAGGCGCTAAACAAAAACTCCACTGCCGCGTGTAAAGCAGACGGGTGTTGGGTGGGAAAAATAGTAAAATAAAACCTGTTACAAAGATTTGTTAATTTTGGTGGGAGGGGGGGGGGATAGCTTTGTTCAAAAAATCAAAAGGAAAAAAGACTTAAGATCGCGGGGGGCCAACTAAGGAACGCATGCGCCAAAATCCAAGTTTCTGGGTAAAAGGGGAGGGCAGCTTTGGAACAAAAAAAAGGATTTATCAAGAAATCAGGAAGGAAAAGGGAAAAAAAAAACAAGCCCTAAAGCGCGTGGCCGGGAAAAGGAACCAAAACAAATTACATGCGTGGAATTGGTTGAAGGTTAAAGCAACACCACTGAGAAAAAAAAAGATCACGTGTACCGACAAAAGGTGAGGAAGGGAAACCAAACTCGTACATAGGAGAAAAAGGGTTCTGGGTCCCGGTAAGATGACGCTGACCAGGAGGAAAGAGTTTCGAAATGGCCAAAAAGCGACAGAAGAAGGGACTGGGAAGACATGGCCAGGTTCATCAACTCAGAGGGGTACTCCATCCTGACTAACAGAAAACAAAGGCCAAACTGTGTAATCTACCCGCATTGACAAAAAAGATTAAAAAAAAAAACAGGGTACATAACTAGTCTACAAATGAAAGTGGTGGGCAGGGGAAAAAACCTGGCGCTGGGCGAACACGTGTAGGGTAGACACACCTCGGCACCGGGGGGTTCTCCACAAAAAAAAAGAGGTTGTGTAGGCCGGCGATGAACGCAACAACCTTGTGAGGCACGAAAAAAAAAAAAAACAATTCAAAAAAAAAAATGAAATAAGACGCCCTGAAAGACACACTACGACATAACATGAACTACCTCCGCCGGAGACTACCATCGAAGGGGGGACTACACGAAAGAGAAATGGGGAATGGGAGACCGCCGGCCCGACAGCAAAGGCAGTTTATGAATGGGAAACGGACATGAAACCAACAATACGCAAAAAAGGGGAAGACCCGAACAGAGAAGAAAGGGGGGGGGGTGGGTTGTGCCGTCGAAAAAAAGGGGGGGGTCCGATCACTGGGATGAGGTTAAAAAGAAAGGAAAAAATGGGCGACTGGTATGAAAAAGTAAGGGAAACCGTCAAGCATAAACACTATAACTGGGCAGCGGGACCAGAAAAAAAACGGGGAAGAGGTAAACAGCAACGCCCCTTAGACAGGGGGTGGGGAGGGCAAGACCAAAGGGACACTCGCAGGTGTTTCCTAACTTAAAGAAAAAAAAAAACAGTTTCGTCAGAACAACTCAAACCGAAAGCCAAAAAAGGGGGGTGCGAGTAAACACAATTCGGAACCGTAGAGAGAGACTTGCGGTCCCATGTCTTTTTTTGGGTGGGGGGGTAGGCTAATACACCTGAAGGGAAATAAGGGGAAGGGATGGGGCGGTGGGGGGGGAAACTCTAAGCAGAGAAAGGGGGGGGCCCGAGGGGAAAAAGGGAGTGTTCCTGGGTGAACAGGCAACGAAACGAACGGCGACTGGTTGTAAAAAAAAACCAAAAAAGAAGGCCCTTCATTATCGGAAAAAACAAGTCAGGGTGAAAAGAAGGTCAAAAAGAAAAAGGCTTGAAGGGACATAAAAGGGAGATGGGTCAACGGGGCAAAAGACATTGACTGGTGTGTCCACTTCAGAGAAGGAAAAAAAAAGAGGGGCGCTTTGTGGTGGGGGGGAAACTTTCCGGCACAGGATGGGGTAGACAGGCACAGCTCAAGGGGGAAGTGAAAACTAACAGGAACATAAGAGTTTTTGAGGGATAGTTGCAGGGGCGAAAAAAGAAAAAATGAAATAAGAAAAAAGACTTCATAAGAACCCTACAGGGAGACCCACCGGCTAAGGAAATGAGACAAGACAAAAAACCGACCTTTGATAAATCAGGACACAGAAAAAAGGGAAAAAGAAAAACAGTGCCGAAATCTATTCGTTGGGGGGGGGGCGAGTCATCAGTAGGTCCGGATGCCGAACTCCTGTGAAAAAAAAAACTAGAGTAAACCACCTAAAGAAAGGGAGAAGAATTGTTACCTTTTGGACGGACACCTAACCAATAGACTCTTTCTAGCACTCAAAACGGGGGAAGAAAACTGCTTCTGGGGGACAACACTGCTAAAGGAAGCGGAGAGGGAAGGACAAAAGCCCATCGCAATAAAAAAAAAAGAAAAAAGAAGTTGGTGGTGGGCTAAAAAAAAGTCCATGCGTAGACCCCGAGGCGCCAATCTTGAAAAAATAGGGGGGGGTAGTCGAAAGATCAGCCGCTCCAGGGCCAAACCAAGGTCTGACGCAAAGAAAAGAAGCAAAACACAAAGAAAATGATAGAGAGTAGAGTAGAAAAAGATTCAGGGTCAGAAAAACGCCGGGGGGTATATCAGAAAAGTACAAAAGAAACTTGTAAAGATCACGGAGGACAGGCCCCCAATCAGACAGGGGGTTCAGGGGAAAAGAGAGACGGGGGGGAGGTAGGATGATTGACCTTTGACCACAGGAAAGTTTGAGAAGGACTGACATCAAAAGGACGTGGGTTGAGCACGGTGTGTGAGACCTCGTCCGTCAACACAAAAATAGGAAAAAGGAAAAAAAAAGAGAGATAAAAAACGTGGAAAAAGGGGAAAGGTGGGTAAAAAAAAAAAAAGCCGAGTTAGTAATTGAAAAAAAGGGAAGAAGACAAAAAACGACCTACACGCCGATTATTTCACACTAAAAACCCACGCTGATGGCAAAAAAAAGGAGGCAGGGAAGAGTCAATTCCTTCCATACGGAGTAACGCGAGATGTACACTACCCGAAAGAGCGTACCTACGCCTGAGGGAGAGGGGGAAAGCTCCAAGAAACTTCTGCAGAGAGGAACCACGAGGAAAAAAAGAAACCTATTTCAACGATGGTAAGAAATAGGCCTACGGAGGGACAATTTTGAGGGAGAGCACAATGAGGAGTGTTTGGGACAGGACGGATGGGCAAAAAACAGGTCAAGCCTCGAACTAGAAGGGGGAAAAGACAAGGAAAAAGGGGGAAGAAAGAGGGGATGCTAAATAAGGGCGGGCAGCGCGCGAAGAGAGGCACGTAACACGTGACATAAAAAAAACGGACTCGGGGTTTTTTCCCAGGGTCGAAGACAAAAGAAAGTGGGGGGAAAAGATGAGCAACAAGATTGAGGCAAAACGGGCGGGGAACCTGTTTACGTGCAAGGGAAGTCAGAAATCTGTGGAGTAGGAGGAAGGCGGAAAGAAGGGGTGGTCGAAGACGGGGGCACCTATCAGGGCAGATTATGGCTTTGATGAGCAAAGAAGGGAGAAAACATTACCTACCAACCGAAGAAAGAGAAAATTGAGCGGTTAAGAGGAACGTCAATTGAGGAAAGCAAAGGGGGAAGCTACATTAAACAAAGCCTTGGGGCGAATCAAAAAAAAAAGGCCCGTGCGCGAAAATGACGGCACAAGGGCAGGTGAAATTTCATAGTCTGACGACCGAAAGGACTGGAAGGGAAGGTAAATATTTTGCAGGGGTTACCTGTTCGCCAAATGAAAAGGGGAGAGAATCACCATGAATGGGACCATGAAGGGGGTAATGAACGCACGGAGGCGCAGAAAACAAAGGAAGAAGTAAAGGGGGGTGTCCTCGGCCTGTGCACTTTCAGACGTAAAAAAAAGAAACGCCCACAGCATTTGACGTAAGGGATGCAACACACATAAAGGCATGGGGGCCGAAAAGAGAGACCGACAGAGCGTACGACCACCAAAACGGGTCCCAAATGAGTAAAACTCGAAAATGGCCAAACGGGGTTGGGTAGAAAGGTGTGACAGAAGAACCAAAGGGCGCGTGTGTTCATCAGGGACGTCCTTGCAAGAAAACACCTGCCGACAAAAGAGTTCGAGGACCTGGAGGGGGGGTCAAAAAAAAAAGTGAGTCTGTATTGCAAAACGAAAAAGGCTATCCCATTCCCAAGCGCCCCGAGCCGTGGGTTAACAGGGGAAAAGGTGATTACTTCATACAGGGGACTAAACAGACCCGGAAGAACACACACCACCCATATATTCTTTCTCAAAAAGGGGGTAGCAAACCCTGTGGCAAGTATTGTGGGGGGAGGGTGACGCCGAAAGTAGACTTCCTTTGCGTAGGACAAAGGAGTGAAAAGACTGGAGTTGCTAAACCGTTGATGACCTGGGGGAGGCTTGTTTGTTAGGGCAAGCGTCACGGCCAGGTGAGAAAAAACAGGGATACGGCAGAGAAGGGAAATTCTAACTGGTTAGCGCGAAGAAAAAGGGGCAAAACTACCCGATGGTCCGTGAAAACAACGTGTTAAAAGGGGAAAGGGGGGGGGGAAACCAACAGTTCGAACCGAAAGGGGGGGAAGAGCCAAAACCCACTTGTGAGAAATTGATAACGAATCTGGACACTGCAGAAAAAGTGAAAACAAATGAAACTTTGCCCGGGGCCGGGTAGAGAGAAAGAAATCCCCCTGATTGAGAAAAAAAAAAAAACAGGCTCATGTCAAACGGGGGGGAGGGGGAGGACAAAGTTTGGGGTGGGGGGTGGCTGACATGGGAGGGCAAATGCGAAGCCTAGGGGAAAAGGTCAAAAGAGGGGAAGGTGGTGACAGAAAGCTGGGAGGGGTGGGAGGAAAGAAGGGGAAAGGAAGAGGAGAAGAGGGGGGGAGAGGGTGATGGGTGAGAACTATAGGCGGGGGGAAGGAAAAGAGGAATGGGGGAGGAGGAGAGAGGAAGGGAGGGGATGTGAGGGAGAAAGCTAGGGCGGAGAAGGTGGGGGGGGGGGGGGAGGGGGGAAGAGGGCAGGGGGGGGGAGCTGGGGGGGGGGGTGGTGGATTAGGAGGTGAATAGGGGAGGGAGGCCGGTGAAGTAGGACGGGGGGGAGGGGGGAGCCGAGAGGAGGATCGAGAGGAGGGATAGCAGAGGGTTGCTATGTAGGGGAAAATAAATTAGGATGGAGGGGGGGAGTGGGGGGGGGAGAGGGGAGAGGGTAGAGAGTGAGGGGGGGGGAAGGATTCGTGGGAGGGGAAGGGCGGGAGGGGGGAGAAGGGAGAGGGGGGGGGGGAAGGGGGGTTGGGTGAGTACAAGGTATTGACGGAAGGGGGGGGGGAGGGAGCTAGGAGTAGGGGATGGGGGGGGGAGGGGGGGGTAGAGGGGGGGGGGGTTTGGTGAGCAAGGGGTCACGGAAGATGATAGAAATGATAGGAAGGAAGGGAGTGAGATGAAGGGGGGCGCGAAAGTGCGGGGGGGGGGGGCGGGAGGGGGGGGGGGAGAGGGTGAAGTGGAGGGAGAAGGAAAGGGTATTGGGGGGGGGAGAGCGGGCGGGAGGGGGCGGGAGGGGGTGGTGGGAGGGGGGTGGAGAGGGGTAAGAAAGGGGGGGAAAGCGTAGGATAAATAGATAAAGAAGGGGGACAGGGGGTGGGGCCGGGGGGGGGGGGGCCGGGGGAGGGGAGAGAGGGATGGGTCGGGATACAGGGGTAGGAATAGGAGTGGCTGGTGGTGGCAGGTAAGCGAGAGGGGGGGGTGGAAGGGGGGCGGTGGAAGGAGGGGGGGGCGGAGGGGGGGACAGGGAAAGGGGGGGAGAGGAACGACGGTGATAAGGAGGAGGGGGGTCTGGGGGGGGGGGGGAGGGGGAGAGGAGGGGGAAACATCAAGAAAGGGGAGGAAATGTAAGAAACATTTTTTGGGGGTGTCTGCGAAAGGGTCGTGTTGAGCAGACACAATTGACAACAAAAAAGCAAGACTAGGTTATCGTTAAGCCAGTTGGGGGGGAGGAAAAGAGGAGGGGGAGGTTAGGTCAACTGCCCAACTGGACCATCGAGGAAGTTTGATAATAGAAAAATATGTGAAGCAGGAGGCACAAGAAAAAAGTGAGGTTTGTGGGAAAGGCAAAAGATATAAAGAGAACCATCCGAAGATTCAAGCAGCGCCGGGATTAAAAGAGACGAACAGGAAAACCCAAAATCGGTGAAAAGGGCAAAACTTTTTAGAAAAAGGAATATTCCGGCGAAAAACAGGGGAGAAAGCGCAAGCGTTGCTTCCAATCGCAAACGTGCAGGGAAGAAAAAACAGAAGGGGAAAAAAGGGGACTGACCCCACGAGGCATACACAGCCAGGACAAGGTCTAAACCTATGGCAGTCAAAGCGGAAACAAAAAAACGACCAAACGTGGAGGCATCAGCGGATAGAAAAAGAAAGGAAAAATGAACAAGGATAAAAAGGCACCAGCTGAAAAAGAAAAGAAGGAGCCTGCTCCATGACTGAATCGGGAACGAGGGAAACAAAGCAGGGAAGCCGATTGAGCGCGGGAACAAAAAACTTCAGAAGGGACCGTGCAACAAGAAGGCGCAAAGGAACAGGATGTCAGTAAAGGGGGGGCCTCAAATCCCGTGAGCGCGCGTTGCAAAAGAACTGGGAAACTCCCATGCCAATGATTGAACTGCGAAAACAGGAAGAGGAAACGACACGATGGCAAACAAAAAAAAGATTCTAAAAGTGCGTGCGTCGTGGGGGAAAAAAAAAAAGGTCGCGAGACTAGCCAGAATGAGAAGAAAAACCAAAAGCGAGACACACGGTTGCCGCCCTCACTCAAGGGGAGCCACCATTTGTGTTCCCTGGGCAACGAAGGGGAGTAAAAAAAGGAAAAAAAGACGGGGGAGGGACAAAAGGAAACAAGGTCTAGCCAGCAAAATTGTTGCAGAGAGTTCGAGGAAAACAGGCACCCCTCGAGTGAAATGCCTCAGGGCACTTATATCGAAAGGCACCTGAAACGGAACTGTCTAGCCATCGAAAGGGAAGCAACGGGGGGACAGGGAAATCGCAAACCCACTCTGAACGGCAAGAAAAAAAGAAGAATAAGGGAGGAAGTGAAAGGTGCCCTAACGACGCCAAAAGACGTTTCCAGCCCTTGAAACAGAAACAGTCAGTGACCGGGGGTTCGGGGAGGAAAAACCAAGCGGAACAGATGAGATGCCAATCGCAGGGGTCACGCTGGGAGAAAGCTCCTCCCGCACTACGACAGGGGGAGTCCAAAGGGCATAAAAGAACCCCAAATTGGTAAAAAAAAACTAGCAGGGGAAAAGGGAAAAGGGAGACAGAAAACTCAAGGGCCCAAAAGAATCGAGAAAACAAAACAACGGAGAGGAGGGGGGGAAAAAGAGAGACGGGACGCAATGGGAGTGGGTTCCTGGGGGGAACCAAAAAAAGAAAGGCAGGGAACAAAAAGGGAGGGGAGAAGGGGGGGCTTAAATGGGAACAGAAATGAAAACGGAAGGCGGTGACGAGGCAATGCTCCCCATAAACCCGGCCAACGCGAAAACAGCTCAATCATGTTACTAGCGTGAAGGGCCGAGAATATTCAAGGCAACATAAAGTAGGGGGCATACAGGATGAAGCGGAATCGGGAAGTGGCAAAAGTAGGCGGGGAAAGGGAAAGAATGTAACAGGCCAACCCGAAATCCCGGATGGCAGAAGAGGGGGGGTGGGCTATGTTAAAATCCCCCCCCCACCAAAAAACCACCCTCGAATAGAAAAAGAATGAAGCGAGGGGCTCGGGGGAAGGTTCGAGCGGAAAAAACGCAAGGGAAAGGTCGCGAATCGGGGCCTGGCATCTAGACCCTCCAGAAAATTTGTGGGTGGAAAAAGGGCTCAACACAGGGACTAGTTACTCACTGAAAACAGACAGAACAAGTGATCGATGTTGGTTTAAAGAAAAAAATGTTTGAAACAAAGGGAAAAAGGGAGGAAAAAAAGGAAGGGCGGGGATAAAAAATGTGAGAAGGCGGCAAGCAAAAAAATGTTCAGGGAACGGGGGGGCTCGAAATCAGAGGCCACAGGAACCGGAGTTGTGGACGAAAGCACGAACTAGGGAAATTAAGAAGAGTGGGGGGGATCGAAAATAGTTCGTGAAAAAGAGAAAAACGGGGAAAAAGAGAATCAGTGGGGGGCTGGCGTCCTGAAAAGTACGGCCCGCCGCTGGGCGCACAGAGAGGGGACCAGGAAAAACGTCCGAAAATACACATGCCATGCAGCAAGGGGACTGGACTCGAAGGGGGGGGGTTCACATCCGCATAAGAGGGCAAAACCTGGACCTCAGACGGGACGCGTAAAATACACCGTCAAAATTGAATAGGCGCGGGGGGTATGAAAGACGCTAAGACCACACGGTCAATGTGCACAGGGGATTTAATAGCTGATGCATAACAGTTTCGTTCAACGACAAAGGAGTCGGCATATATGTCAGGGACCATCGGGAGAGGGGAGGAAAACCTGATGGGACAATAGACCTAATTGGGGGCAATCCACAAGTTGGTCTTAAGGGGGCAGTGGGGGGGAAACGACACGCGAAATTTTGTAAAAAAATAGTGCGCTCATGAAAATTATCCAACGTTTACTCCGGGGACCTCAAAGCTTGGGGGTTCTAAAAATGTCCAAAGAAAAGGTGACCAAGGTGAAGGGGGGAAGGAGCAGTTCATCCCGGCACTTGGGGGGCTTTTGGAAAAGTAGAAAAGGTGGGTGGATAGGTGGGAGAAAAAGCCAACGAGAAAAAAGCCAAGGGGGGGGGGGGCGGGTGGCACGACGCTTTAAAAAAAAAAAAAAAACACACCCATTAGGAAACAAATTTCGGGTACGATGACGTCGGGAAAAAAGCCCAACGCCCCTAAGACGCGTCGGGGCCAAAGAAAAAAACAAACTAACATGAGCGTGAGGGGTTTGGCAATGGCAGAAGAAAAAAAACCAAATCGGTCCAAACAAGGTCTAAAACATACCAAAGTTGCTCGCAAAAACAAAGAAAAAACGGGAGTTTCGGAAAGGTTACGATGACAAGGGCAGGGCGAAATGGAAAAAAGTTTGAACACTAAACGCCCAGAATTCCTGTGTTATCATGCGGAAAGAAAAAAGTTACCTCGGGCAACTTAAGTGCTGGGAACGAACCGCGATACCGGCCTGGGAAGGCCGCCGGTTGAAAGATCGACCGCAAAGGGACACCGATTTAGGGGATTGATACAATAAGCTACAAAGTAATGGGGGGAGGCGGGCCACGGGAGAAGGTTTAACTTGTCGGGGCGTCAAAGATCAACAAAAAGTCCAAGGACCAGATGTGGGGGGGGAGAACCTGGGCTGCGCAAACATGGACGAGCGAAAACAAACCATTCCTACATGCACTACGAAACCCAAAAAGGGGAACCGCAAAAAAAATCTACATGGCCCGAAAACGGCAGAAAACAAGAGCACACGTGTACCGAACAAAGCAGCAATGGCATGAAATGCCTCAAGAAAGGGGGAGAGGGCGAGAAAAACCCACAACAGAGCAAACGGGGGTGAGAACAAAATCAGCGAAAGAAAGGATCTTGGGGGGGGGTTCGACGCAGGGTAACGAAGCAATGGGATGGGGAAAGGAAAACTGAAAGACACATTCTCCTCGGCTCAGGAGGAATAGGACAGAATGGGCGTTCAATAAACTGACAATCGAAGAAACCTGTGGCCATCCCCGAAAAAAGTTCCCAAAAAGAAGGGAAGAAGACTAAAGCTCAGGTGTAGGGGAAAAAAGCCAGAAATGAAACACCGTCAACAGTGCAACTCTTCGAGACAAAACAAAGTTCGTCCAAAAAAATTAGGGAGGAGGGACCGGTGAAGAGGGGAAACCGACAGGGAGAAATAAAGGGAACATAAAAAAACGACAGGGGAACTGCGATCGATTAAACTCTTCATTTAAAAAAACTGTTCGGTCAGGGGGGCGGGAAAACTAAGAATGCAGGAATGAATATCCGAACTAATTTCGGTGAAGGGAAAACGAAAAAGCCAGGGATACAAGAAAACGAAAATGAATAAAATAACGGCAAAATTGGGGCCAAAAGGGGGTGACAAAAGCCGCCCCCCGTGCACCGTTTAAAACCCATTCAAAAAGGGAAATGGGCCAATGGGGCAATTAAAAAAATAAGCCCATGTGGAACGTGAAAGGGACAAACCGAAAAATAGTGTGAAGAACATAACGGGGAAGCACGAATGCCCAAATATGAACAAGGAACTGGTTGTGTGGGAATGGGAAACATCAACGGAGACGGGGAGCCTTGGGGGGGGGGAAAAGTTGGGCAAACAATTAATTGGGGGGGGTAGCAACAAAGAAGAAGGGGCATGAAGTTTGCAGTACCGAGAGGAGGTGAGGGAAAAAGTTGGTAGGATGCTGGGAAGGGGCGGAGAAAAAGGCCATAGTAAAGAGGGGGAAAGGACAGACTCGGACCAGTCGACCCCGCGAACGACTGACGCGGACAAAACGACCGCGGTGAAGGTAATCAAAAAGAAAACAAGATAGAAGGTGTCCCTAAAAAGGAGTGTTTGCGATCAGAAAGGGGGATTTAGTCTGGTGGGATTCAAAAAACTAAGGAAAAAAAAAAACAGAAAACACGAGTTGGAGTGCCCAGTGTGACAGGATCCCAATAGAACCGAATGGAAACACACGAAGGGGAAGCCCTAGTGAAAAGCAGTGGGGGGAGACTGTCTCACCAACTGAGAGCTGCCTTGTTTTGGCAAGAAAAGAAACAAGCGTTCCCCATAAAAAAAACTGAACTATTTTGTGGGGGGAGTCAGAAACCTCGCTCAACAAAGGTAAGGATGGAACCGTCAGTCAAGGGAAAAGTAAAGTGGGAAAAAAAAAAAAGGGTACACTAAGAATTGATCCGAAAGAGAAGCCCTTGGTCAGGTGGAAGCCTCTATACAAAGGACAAATAATAGAGAGGAGGTCTTACGATTCGAACCCTGGGTGGTCGTGGGCAAAAGACAGGGGAAAAATTGGTTTTTCGGGTTTAGTTCCGTACAGCAGGCAGATCCCGTGCGCCGCATGGCCAAATCAAAAGGGTGGGTGAGGGGAAAAATGACGGCCGTTATATTGGGCACGTGTGAGATGAGGGTCCGGACCGCCGGAAATTGGATGAACAGTCGGGGGGGAAAAAAAGGACAAACACGTGAGAACTTTGGTTAGAAATCACAGAGTCAAAAAAAAACCCCACTGAGGAAAGGAAAAGAGAGGATAAACGCTCAAGGGGGAAGGAACAACCAGCCGATGTCCATTTCAATTCAAATTTCCGGGGGAAAGGGGGGGACAGTCAGAAGGACACCAAGATGAGTGGGACAAAACCCCACTCTTAAAATTGGGCCGCGGGGCTCAAAGGAGGCAATTCTGAGTACAGGATAAAAAAAAAGAAAAACTTGGCAAAATATCCTATCTTACCTACAAAGCAAAAAAGCAAAATGATGGGGCTTGGGGGCTAAGAGCTGGCCAGACACCACGAGGATCAAGTGACTCGGGAAAGGACGATTGGAAAAGAAGGGGAGGCCGGCTACGCCTACTTTCACGGGATAGCCACAAAATTATGGGGGGGGGGGGAAAGGGGGGTACACGGGGTATTGGGGGAAAGCGCAAAAGACTCAAAGAGGGCTCCCAAAACGACGCAGGTACAAAAAAAAAAAAAAAAAAGGGAGAGAGAAGTGAAGGCCTCTCAGCGGACTCTGGGAGGAAAGTCACGGGGGAAAAAGCGAAAAACAGCGGAATACGCTTGTTGTGGAGGTGAGGCCAAATCAACGACGAACGAAAAAATAAAAAGGGGAGGGCACGTGATTGACCCGGTTTCAGTGGAAAAAAACGGAGTCCTCAACAGGGCCAGTTGGAATTAGGAACAAGAAAGACACGGCCGGACGGTTCGCCCAAAGGGTTGTGGAGGGGGAAAGTGGAAAAAGGGCGCAGATATGTCTGTCGCAAAGGGCAAAAATAACCTCACAAAAACTACTCGAAACAATGCATCTGTAAGGGACAACAAAGTGACTGACGGAGCTTGTGGGCTCCAAGCTACAAGGTCGCAAATCCCTCGAAAGGCCACAACACCAACACAGGCCCAAGAAAGCGAAAAAGGAAGGACAAAAGGTGCACGGGTCCTGTTTGTTACTCAGGGAAAGAAGACCGCGGAAGGGTGATGGGTGGTCCTTCAATCAATGTTGAAACAGGGGGGAACCTTCCAATTGAAAGGGGGATGACAAAAAAAAAGGAGACGGAAAAGCCATTCACTTTGAAGGGACAAAACGGCAGCCGGTCCACAAAAGGAAAAATGAATGCGTCTTGTTTAATCGAAGGCAAAGGGATCGCCTCGCTGAACCATTCCACCACAAAAACAGGTCGTATCCATCAGGTTTTATTATTGGGGGAAAGAAAAACCAACGCACAGCGATCCAGGGGGAAGGGGGGAAAAAAGAAGGACAGCGGAACATTTTCTCTGAAGTGGTGACGAAATGGGTGTCGGACGAAGAAGAAACAGGCGAATTTTGCAAGCGGAGTCAAAAGACCAGAAAAAAAAAAAAACAGAGCGGTGCTTGAAAGAATGCACATTGTTCAAAGGGGCAAACGCGCACAACACTTTAGTGTGAGGGGACTACTGACAAAGGTCAAAGGCACAATTAACAAAAAAAAGCACGAGGGAATGTTCATTTAAAAAAGTCCCAAGGGAAAAGGATGACGGAAAATCCAAGTGCTCACGAACTTCACGTACGCAAAAAACACAATAATTCCTTCCAAAGAGTAGGGGGAACGAAACCCCCACGGAATATTGTGTGGGGGGGAGGGGAAGAGAAAGAAAGAGGAAAGTGTTCTGAGGCCGCGAAACACGCCGGCAAAGACGGAGATTTGTCTCGGGGCAGGGGGGAAACCAAAGTTGAGGGACTGATCAAAAAAAGCTCAGTTCCGGGGCATGTAAGGAGGGGGAAAAACTGTTGAAAAGTTCATTCTGACGTGGGTATAAAACGCGAAAGGGGCGCGGCCCACAAGGTGCGGAAACAACCGAAGAAGAAAGAGTCAACAAGCGAACAGGCCCCTAAATGCCCCAACACTGAATGTGTTACCTAAAGACGAGTCGGAGAAGGGACGGAAACTTGAAAAAAAACCGGAGAACCTTGGTAAAAAACGTGAGAAGAGGGGAGAGCAGGGCCACAGAAATGAGGGCAGGAACAGGGAAATACAAAAAACTGCTGGCACGCGCACTGCAGAAGAGACACATCATGTGGAAAGTACTAAAGGAAGCTACGCGGGAGAAGGGGAACCGAAAAAGAGAGGAGCAAGAGGGGCGGAAGCCACCGTGGGGGTTTTACGGAAAAAGTGGCAAGTTGGTAGCAGGCCCGCACACATTGCAAAAAAAAAGACTACATGTGTGCGGGGTAAAAGCTTTTGACCACGCGAGGCAAACGGGGGAAGGCGATCGCGGAAAGTAAAACAATAATAGGGTCGGACAGGGAAAAAAAACACAGAAGGTTGGGAGCGCATGAAACTGGGGTCAAGAACTAAAAAAACGGAAAA
>Ga0179591_1339555_pt1 | contig 15518 bp, 25 predicted proteins | sample CZOMad2_1_08_16f_FD_182891 | JGI IMG/M metagenome (GOLD analysis project Ga0179591, IMG submission 182891) | Vadose zone soil fungal communities from Angelo Coast Range Reserve, California, USA - CZOMad2_1_08_16fungal (PacBio error correction) | ecosystem: Environmental > Terrestrial > Soil >...
GTGCGGGGCGGGGATTCGCCCAGAAAGACTGGCGTCTGAATGAGTTGGGAGACGAGATGAATCCTCATATGGCGCCGGGGTCCGGCTGTGGGGGCGTAGACACCATGGAGAAGATATTAGCGCATTCGTGATGCAGCTGGGACCAGCGATGGGAAGTAACTGACTGGACCAACGGGGGAAGATAGCACGGGTAAGTTTTTAAGGGTTACACAGGAAGGGAAGAATTTTGACCAAGAGTGGAAGGGGCAGACACAGTTCACGACCATTGCCGCAATCCGGAGCAATGAGCGTGCGACCCAGAAAAGGGAGAGGGAGCATGGGATTGGGGAAGGCAAGAGACTGCTTCTGTGTCCTCCTTCAAGTCGATTGACCCTACCTTCGGCGCTTTACGCAGAAAGACATGCTCAATCAAGCCATGGCGACGACCGTACTCAAGGGAGAGAACCTAACCAACGTCAAAAAAGAGAGATTGGATGCTGAACTTTATCTCTTTGGGGCCTGTAGGCGCCGGTGACATAGAAGGGCATCCACTGAACGTATGTGCCTGGGAATCATGACTAACTTGGACTGCTGAAGAAAAAATAAATGTGGTAACTCCGATCAAGTCAGAAAGATGTCATTGGAAAGTTGTCAAGATAAGTCGAAGGGTGGTTACGAAGGGTTACCAGACCGGCCGGGGGTGAGGGAATTTTGCAGAGAAAGGACCAAAGGGGACGCAAACTTCGTAGGAGGAGCGCGGAATAGAAAGGTCAGAAGTTCTGTAAGACGATGTGAATTAACTTGGAGGGGAAAGGGAGGGAGGGCCTGATTGCTGTGAAAAAAAAGAAGTAACCTGGGGACCAAAAAGGAAAGGGGCAAAAGCGTGTCGCTTCGCGGAGCTCGAAAAGGACAGGAAGGCGTCGCCTCTAAGTGCGCCCGTCTCGGGGGTCGAAGAAAGACTGGAGAAGGCGAGAAAAGATCGACATGCCAAGGGAAAAAAGAATCATTATCTCACGCTAAAAAAAGTGGGGGGTAAAAGGAGGGGGAGGGGGTAGTTAATCAATATGCTTTTCTAAAGCGTGGTCAGGAAAAGGAGGGCGCGGTACGAGAAGTACCAAGACTGGGGGAACTTGATTGGCAAAAGAGTGTTGGGAAAAACCGGGTGGTGGCCGTGGGAAACGTAGCCGGGGGGGGAAAGTCGAGCGGCGATCTAGATCTCCTCGGAAAAGGGGTCGGACTGTCTATCAAAGGTCTCACCGCCTAAAGGTTGAGGCAAGAAGAGAAAGTCGAAGAACAGGAGAATCCCCCCGGAGCTCAGAAAGCGGGAAAAAGGCTCGAAGGGAAAGTAGGATGATCCTATCTCGACTTCAGCCCGTTACGTCAGCCCCTCTATGGGCGCGGAGTCGTTCTAGGAAATTATTAGAAAAAAATCGTACTCGAAGGGGGGAGGAGGGTAAAATTTATCGGGGGGGGAGATACAGGCTCGATGTTCGACGACTAGAAGGCTGCGAACCGATAGGAGTGAAATTCTCAACGCGCAACCGTCGCTGGATAAATTCACGGAAGGGTGCCGGACAGGGGTCATGAGCTGCCCTCACCGGATCTGTTAGAAAAAATAACCTCTTATGACCAAAAAAAAGAAAGAAAAGGAAAAAAACAAGCCCTCAAGCTAAAAGAAAAGCAGCCACAACAAAAGGGGAAAAAGAAGAGATGCTGCGGCTGTGTCGTTCGGGGGGCGGGAGCGAGGGGGAATCAGCGGTTTAAGATGTCAATCAGGGAAATCCACAAAAAAGGTGTCTGGAAAAGGAAAAACCGAAAATGGAAAGGGCAGCCCCTCTATACAAAGGTGGAATTGTTAAGCGGCGGTTCGACTTTAGAAGCCTCGGTAACCGCTAGGAACCGTAGAACCTAATAAGCCGGAACCGGATAAAAAGAAGGAGAAAGTTATCACCCGATGTTAAAAGAGGTTCCGGGGGGGAAGGGTTCACGCCGGCTATCTACCGCACGTTCGATTCCGAGCGGAGCCTGACTGAGGAAGGAGGGAAGGCTCAACTTGGAACGGCCTCTTCAAGTGAGCATTCTCTAATGAGAAAGGGGAGGGGGGACGGGGATAACCGTTAGTCAGGGGGCAGGCATTCTTGTATAAGTACAAAAAGGCGCGGCGGAGCCTTGCGCGCAGTTTATCATCAACTTGTGAGGAAAGAAGATGAGAAGTATTTCTAATGGAGTTCCTGTAAAAACCAAGGGGAAGAGCATCGACGTCCCCCGAAGGGAAAACTTCACGGCTACGCTGCCGCCGGCGGCAAGGGGAGACCCCACTCAGAGCAAGAAAAAGTACAACTTCCATGCTTGGGAAGAAAAAAAGCTGCGGCACGGAGGGAATCCGGGAAATTCGAGCAGACCTTCCGCCAGGGGAAGTGGGAAGGGCGAACGGGCGCCGCGGATTGATTGAAGGGCGAAGGACGCTCGAAGCTAACCTTTGTTCTTCGTTTGTAAAAAAGGGGGAAATTCTCTGAAAAAAATGCGAATCTGCGTAGAGAAGCACCTGCGATTGTGACCCGTGAGGAATTTGTTATCCTCGCTGGACACCTTCTGCGCCAATTATCGACAGTTGGGATTCAGGGTGTAAGAATTCCAAACGAAACCACCCTCGCAGTGTAAAGAAGAGAGAAACAGTACTCTTGGGAAAGAAGACAAACACAACAAAGACAACATAAAAACGATATACTAGACCTCTTTCTCGTGCTCCTCCAAAAAAGTCTCCACGCCCTTCCTTCATCAACTTCCCCATTTTTACATCCCGGGTATTTATGTCTATCCCAGACCGTGCCCAATCCCTCACCCTCTCGCACCAGCCTCTCTCCAAAATTTTCTCCCAGAAGAGGTAAGGGAGGGAGACCCATTCTTTGAGTACAGAGGAACGTGCTGAGCATAGGGAGTGTCAGTCAAAGGGAATGGAGGGAAAAAAGCCGTTATGTGAGGAGCGAAGGCGGTCGGACAGAAACCCCCCCTGCAACCTCTCTCAAGAGGCGAAATGAGGTCAGCGAATTGCTCGAGAGGGGGAAAAAGGTGCCCCTGGTCGTCCCCTGCCAACGTTGGGGAGGGACCCAAAATTCTTGCGAATTGGCCACGTCCAGTATGTCAAAGAAGCTGGGTTAAGATCTCTCTTTCGTCAAGGTAAACTTCCTCCAAGTCAGGAACAGCGGCCACGATGCGCGTCGGGCGGCCAGGGTATCATGAGTTACCGGAGTTTCTGGAATAAAGAAAAACGGCAACACATCGGCCGGAGGGGGGGTCGAGAGACAATTGACTCTTAAGAATGCAAAGGAGTGAAGGTCCGATCTTGCTGCAACCGCCACATAACAACACGAGTGTTGTGAGGTGGGGAGGGATAGCTCCCTTTTCACAAGGACGGGGGAACAACGCGGGTGAAGCTCTGGGCGTGCGAGTCGGCACTGGGGGGTTATCTTTACAACCTCCTCGGTTCGTAAATCAGAGGGGGGGGGGAAAGGGACACGTCGCGGGAGGGGATGGGGGGAACCCGGATACCATATCGCTTGCCGGTGTCGGTCCGCGTAATAATAACGGTTTGGGAAAGGGAAATTAACGCTTCCCTTCAGAACTTGATCCACTGTCACGGCTCTTTTACCAGAGGGTTCTTGGGGGGGTGAAGGGAGAAAAGAGGAGGCTCCTGTAAAGGGGTGAGTGGAGGCTATACTCCTGTACACAGAGGGCCAATCAGTCACAACAAATCTACTACGGGCCTGGGAAAATTGGTAAGCTATATAAGCAAGGGGAAACCGCACCACCAGATCTTCTTCTGATACCGGTATTCGTGGAAAAAACAAGTCTGGTCCACTTTTGTCAAGAGTCCTTGTCACAAGATGAAGGGGGAAAAAAGAAAATGCTATAGATTCCCGAGTCTGCACGAGGGGGGGAGATGGGGGGGTTCAGCGGGGTCCGGCTTTTTAACTACCCGCTCCCGGAGTTCGATTCCCGGTGGGGGGGGGGTCTAAACCACAGTCGCCGGTCGGAAAGAACGGAGAAAGGGGTAAGGCGGCTGGGAGAAAGGATTTTAGAAAAGTGACGGACCAAACGCCAGGTCAAACTTGACTCGCGTAGGACGATGGTAAGAAACTTTTGAAATAGAGGGGGTCTGGGCGGGACGTGGACCAGGGGGCCGCGAGAAGGGGTTGTCGGGTCGAAAAAATGGGGACAGGGGAATCTGCAGGAAGGCTCTGAAACCGGGACAGGAACGAAAACAATACGGGGACGACGGCCGTATACGTCGCATCGGGAAAGCAGTGCCGGGAAAGGAAGGGAAGTTTGGCCCGGCGGGTAAGTGAAAAATGAAGGGGCGAAAAGGCGGGAGGAGGGACTGACGATTTGATAGTGATGAAACAAGAAGGGGGAACTTCAGGGGAAAACAAACAAGACAATGGGGAAAACCAGGAACGGTAAGGAAAAAGAAGGGGGAGTGGGGGTGATCATGGTTCGGGAAGAGAGGACAGCCGCGTAAGAAAGTGGTCAAGACCATACATTTGAAAAAAAGAGTAAAGATACTCAGTTGACGGGGAAAAAAAAGAATAAAAAAATGAGTCCTACGAGCCTTCATAAAGGGGAAAAATAGTAAGAGGAGGCTGTCAAAAATCCCAAATGCTCGAGAGGAGGTCTTGAGTCCCAAAGAAGGGGAAAGGAAACATGGGGAAAGCGAAGCTAGCCCTTGGAGCGGCCGAGGGTGGGTGAGTTACCGCAGGGTCACAGGACAGGGGTTGGGTGAGAATTAACTCTTCGTCCTCAGGGTAGAATCATCGCAAAAGGGATAAGGGTGACAGTGTAATGGTGGGGAGGCGCGGCGGACAGGATTGGGGCGGAAAATCTGCCTTTCGAGGCATCCGATGCCTTGGCGGACATGAAGGGGAGAAGGAGGAGCCGTTGCGAAGCTTGGGGGGGGTGGCAATCTGACATAGTGTTCTTCTTGAAGCGGAATTGGTGGTGGTATCATTCTCAGAGGAAAAAACCCAAGGAAGGAAATGTAGCAGATATTGTAATCAGCGTCGGGGGGACTTAGTGGTAATTCAAGGAAGTTAGGGGGAGTGAGTCGAGTGGTCCTAAGAAAAAGAACTACCCTTTCAGCAATACTGCACACGCTGAAAATTTCTTATGGGGTTGATTGGGGATTAAACGAAAAAAGGGTGGCTAAAGGTCGTTTCGATGTGGGATTAAACATGCCCGAAGAACCCTTGTGACGGATTGGGAGAGTCCTAATATCTTTGAAAAGGGGAACAATTTCAAAGTAAAAAAAAACCTTTAATCCAAAAAGACCGGGAAAAAGGGGCGAGGTAAAGGAATAATCGGGAAGCAAGACAGATAATCTACTCAATTCCGTCGAAAGGGGGAAGAAAGGGTCAGGGGAGAGGAACAAAATCGAATTGCCGAAAAGGGGAGTACCTCTGTTGTGATAAGCGGGTGAGGGAAGAACTAGAGGCCAAGACCGAACTCTTAAAGAAAAAAGTACGGTCACACTTCCGCGCAAGCTAAAAGTTGTTGGTTCCCGGGGGAAAAACCTTATGCGAGATCGAGGGACAAGCCTTTCGAACCTTTGGGGATCGAGTGGAGGTTGTAAATGACTTGCACATGCTGTAGTAAAGGGGGCGGGGAGGACTTCATCATCAAAAAAGACGAAAGAAGGGGGACTAAGGAGAGGGTTCACGCTCTAGGAAGGAAAAGAGGGTTGCTCAAAGGGAAAAGGAGTAGTGTAACGAAGTTAGAAAATCAGGGGAGGTCTCATGGGTTTCATACAAAAATTACAAACGGTTCATTATCCTTGGATAATTTTCGGTACTTAGGAAAAAGTAATAATGCCGTCGAGGGAACGCCAAATCAGATAACAGGAATGTGGGAAAGTCAGGGGGGAAAATTGAACTTTTCGAACGCGTGGGAAAAAAACGGAGGGCCTTGAATCTCGTGTCAGGATACCCTCAAGGAGAAAGCCAAGCTCAATGAACTGGGATCCGTGACCAGAATCATTCCAAGAAGGGTGCGATGAACCTACATCTCCAGTACCTCATCAGGACAAGAAAAAGACAAGAAAAAGTGATTCCCGGAACCTGTATAAATGGGATATTACTCGTTCCCACAATATGAGGGGCGGGGCCTGATCGGCTTACTCAACAGCTCACGAAGAGGAAAGGGACTTCCGTGGGATAAAAGCCAAGGCATAATAGTATCTGGGGGGAAGGGCCGCTACTCGGTATATCAACACGCTGAGGTCACAAAGATCTGACACAAAATCTTAACTTTCTCCCGAGAAAGACGACAGGGACTCATGGACGGGAGACATTATAGAATAAGAGCCGGAACATAAACTTTATAAGAAAGAAACGGGGGGGTTAGACCAGGATCCTACAGGAGGAAGGATGGCGAATTTTCTGCCTTGTACTAATAAAAGAGGGAGAGACCAGATTCCAGATTGGAAGGCGCTACCCTTCTGAACATGAGAAAAACTTCGCCATCTTTGAACCCCTGTTTTAGTGAGTAAGAGAAAGCTCCGTCACAGTCTGGAGGGGAAAGAGCTGGAAAGGATCATGCTGAGAGAAATCACGGGGTTGCTACGCATGAGTCTGGCGCCGCTGAGCGCAAAAATGGAAGGCGATTTGGGGGGGAACGTGTTGCCGAGTCGAAGGAAAAGAATAGAAGAGGAGCTTGTGCAGTGCAGCGTCCCCCGTCGCGGGGCGGGGAGGACCGCATGGCCATGTCGATCTGTGGCATCACGCCGGGGAGGAAGCTCCATTCTTCGTCGGGAAAAGAGGGCGGGGGGGGGGAGGGGGGGATGTCAAAAGAACTCTGGCAGTCGGTTACGTGGGGATTTGAGATCGGAGTCTCCCCTTCTTTGACAAGCGCTGGAAAAGATTATAATTCCCTTTAACTGGGATGTCGGGAGGGCCGAGAAAAGAAGGAGATCCTAATAGTCCGGGTAATCCTCCACGGAGGGGGGGAACGTGGGTCAGGGGCCGTAAGCCCTCGGTGGTCTCAGGGCCTGTGTCTTGGGGGGGAGGTAGAGGAAGAGGAATTAAGGAAAAGCGGTAAAGACCAATGAATCCAGCCAAGGGGAAAGTCTTTCCTGTTTGCTGCACATGGTTGGGGGGGGGGGGGGGGGGGGGGGGGGGGGGGGGGGGGGGGTTGGGGTTGGGTTTTCCCGTGGGGCCAGTCCTTGAACGGGGCAAAGGGGATTAGTGGGGGACTTCGAGGGAGAGTACTCGCGGCGAGCGGAGTCCCCCAACATATTGAATCAAGTACAGAGCGTCGGGTCTATTAATCGGGAGCTGCACCGGATCCCCCATGGAAGCAAAGGGGGATAAAAAATCCTGGCTCACCGAACAACTATCAAGAGAAAAGTGAACCGGGTCCGAATATTAGAAATTCAAAAAAACACCCCCACCACCCCTCCTCGTGAGGGCCAAACCACCGGGATCTTGAAAGGTGTTGAAGGGTACGAGGAAAGGGTGGTGGACATCGTGGGCATGACGAGTCAGCACACCAGCCAACCTTCCCCTTTGCTTAACCAGAGGGAGGAGACCTATCTAAGCTTATCTTTAGAAAAGAGTCAATCCGATAGCCTTCAGTTACCTCATCGTCCGGGGGGTCACGGAGGTTCTTATCTGGACGTGGGGGGGACGGTGTTGAGGAGAAGAGAGGGTCCGAAACAAAACGGAGGGGAGGTTTTGAGGGAAAGAAATCCCGGCCGACTATTCTGTCAGGGGGAGGGGCGCCTCAAAAACGGCTACCAAGGAGGTTCCGGACCCGTGTTGGAGTCTGATTCTATACTCTTACCGAGAAGGGAAAGAGAACACCCAAGCGGAGAATTCATTAAAAGTCCAAAGAGCGACCCAATATAATGGAAAGCACGGCAGGAAGAGACTGGAAGCCAGACGAGGGAAGAGGGCCTACGGCCACACACCAAGCAAAACCCTAGGAAGGAAAAAAAACTAACAAAAATCTTCTCCTATTGGCGACGCCACTCTTCTTGAGAGCGTGACCGGAGGGGTGAAAAAACATAAATGGGCCCTAGGCAGAGGGAAGCTAACCGAAATCATCTACAAAGGAATTCACCCGATATCCGGTGAGAGAAAGATCACTCTGGAAGTCATATTTTAATAATCAAACCAAGGAGGGGACCGGGGCCTTCTTACATGAAGGGCCCAGTGGATCGGCACGGTATCTTGCTGTGGGGCTGGTTTGGCCAACTGGTGCCTTGTGGACCAATGGGCGACATTGTAGGGGAGTGGCCAGGTGGGGTTAGAGGGTAAGAGTGGTGAGGCGGGGAATTCGCGGGGTGGAGCACAGTAGGGCGTGGGAGGAGAAGGAGGATGGGGACAGGGGGGGCGAAAGAGAAATGGTGGGGAGGAGGTAAGAGGGTCGGAGGGAGAAAGGGGTGTATAAGAGGCGCAAGATGGAGGGAGGATGGCTTGTGGTGGAGAAGCGTGTGGGTGCACCTCGATGAGCGAGTGGCCCCTTGGGGGGGACGTATCAGAGACTAGCTGGGAGGGGGGGGGAGGTTGAGCGGCATAAGGGGGCATTGGATCGTCTCTCAAACGGGTCAGCGTCCTGATGAGGGTAAGTGCTGGATCTGGGGAGGGAGGGAAGAGGAAAGTTGAACGTGGGGGGGGGGGGAGGGGGAGGCGAGAAGGAAAGAGAGGATAATAGGCGGGGGGGTGGGAGAGGGGAGGGGGGAGGGAGGAGGGAGGGGGCGGGGGGAGGATATGGCGGAGGGGGCGGAAGGCGTGAGGGAAGGAGGAGAGTGGAGCAGCCGGGGGGGGGTTGAGGGAAGGAGAGGGGAGGGAATGGGGCAGGGGGATGGGGTGAAAGGGAGCAGCGAGGGGATATGGTGCGGAAAACCAGCGGGTAGGGCGAGTGGAGGGGGCTGGGGATTGATGATGAAGTAGAAAGGAGTAAGGACGGAGGGGGTGAGGGGAAAAAGATTGATAAGAGGTATAGCTCAAAGGCATGGAAAAGAACGGGAGGACGAGTGCTATGGGGGGGGGATGTAGAGTTGGGGGGAGAGGGGGAGGGAGACGGGCAGGGGGGGGCAGAAAGGAGCCGGGTGGGAGTAATGGAGGGCAAGACTGGGGGGGGAGGAGGGGTAGGAGAGGAGGGCGAGGGGTAAGACAAGGAGGGGAGAGGAGGGGGCTGGGGAGAGGAACGGGGTCGGAGGAAAGGTAAGCTAGAGAGGCAGTGGACGGGGCGGTTCTGTATAGATGAAGGCGTGCGGTGAGAGCGGAAGGGGGAAGTTTGTGCACGCTGATATGGAGTCGCCCAGCACCAGCGATGTAGGGCAGGCTGGGCCGAGCTGGGGCGGGGGGAGAGAGGTTGGTCGGACTTTCCCTAAGCGCCGTTTTTCCTGGGGGGATTGGTGAGGGCGGACGGGGCGGGGGGGGTTGTTAGAATTGAGTTTAAACTAGGTGATTTTACCTTCCACAAATGGAGACGGTAGAGCACTTTTCGAACATCGGGGGAGAGGTGCCCTGAATGGCCTACCCAGGGTACATCGGTGGTCTGCGGAGGAATGGAGGAAATTGGGGGCGGCATGGTGGCACCGTCAAATATGGGAACGGAGCGTAGTATATAAGTTTGAGCGGAACTGACAAGAGGGGGGGGGGGAAGTGGTCCTGAGGGGGGTAAGAGAAGCTCTGGGGGGGTGGGGCTCGGAAGACGAGTACACGCGTGGGGGAGGTGGCTATAGTCGGGGGGGGGGGGGCGGGTAGGTAAGAGGTGAAATAAGAAGCGGGAAAGAAGCACAAGGGGAGGGGAGAAGGGGATGAGAGAGGTGAGAGGAAAGGGGGGGAGGGGAGAAGGGGGTGGCTGAAAAAGAAATGGATCGAGGAAGGGGGGAAGTTGGGGGTAGGGGGGGGAGCTTGTAGCATTCGGGTTGGGGCGGGGGCGTCAGGAAGAAGATGGGGTGGAGGGTGCTGGGGGTGAACGTGAAAAGGGGGGGGGGGGGGGCAGGTGAAGGGGGGGGGGGGGCTAAGAAGTCGTGGCTGAGAGGGGGGGCGGGGGCGGAATCGGGGGCAGAACGCGTGCGCTCTAGGACGGGACCTAGGGGCGGGGTAAACGGGGTCCGCGGTGCAGAAGGCGGCGAAGGGGATTCGAAAGGGTAGGGTGGCGGACAGGGGGGAGGATGCCGGGGAGCATGGGGTGAAGGGGGGGGGGGGGGGGGAGGGCAAGGGTGGCGGGGGGAAAGTAGTGAGAGGGGACGAGGAGAGGATGGGGAGAGAACTTCGGAATGTTACGTGTTGAGCGGGGAGGGTGGGCAAAAGTGTGGGGATGGTCTGATGGGGGTCTTACTGCGATGAAGTGGGGAGGGCCGGGCTGCGGGTCTCGGAGGGGGGTGGCGGTACGCAGGGTAGGGAGGGGGCTCGGGGAGGAGTTATGGGGGGAGAGGCGGTGGATGTGGGAGAGGAGCGGGAGAGGGGCGTGTGGGAGAGGGGGGGGGGGGACAGGGTGAAGAAGAGGAGTTTACGTCTCACGCGGCTGTGTAGAATAGGGCGGGATGGTCAACGTACAGGGGGGGATGAGGGAGAGAAGGGGGGAGCCGGGGGGCAAACGAACTTGTGAAATGGAACTTCACGAAGAAGCGGGATAGAAGGGGAAGGGGCTGGGGGAGGGGGAGATTAAGGAAGGAAGAGGGGGGAGGAGTGCGAAGCAAGGCAATTAAGTCGTGTAGAGGGTTCCGCGCGGCGGGGAAACATAGAGGAGGAAAGGGGGGAATGAGGAACGGAATGGTTAGGGGGAAGTGGGATTAGAGGTGGGGGGGGAACTGAAGAGGAGGGTAGGAGTAAAGTAAGGGGGGAGAGGTGAAGGATAGGTAAGGCAACGAAAACGGGTGGAGGGGGTGGGGGAAAGAGAAAAGGGGTTGTTGAGGGCTCTGGAGATAGGTGTGGAGGAGGAGAAGAGGGGGGTGAGGATTCGTGTGGGGACGGAGGTCATGCCAATGTAAGGTCCCCGTGCGGTGGTCGTCTCGGCGGACACGCGCAGGCTGGGCGGTCAGGGGATTTTAATATGGGCCTCCTATTGTAATGTAGAGGGTAGAGCACCAACAGTAACATGCATCCGTCCGTCGGGTCGAAGAAGGGCGACGCCGTAGTCAATTTGTGGGAAAGGGGTAACGGCTACAGGGGACCTTGTTGGGGGGGGGGTTAGGGGTTGAGAGGGGGGTGACCGAGGGGGGGGTGGTGGCTCGAGGATGCTGCCGCTTGGATGAAACTACCAGGCTCCAAGGCGAGGCTACTCCGTGCCGTGAAGGATGCGCCCCGGTGCGCTTCGAGCCAATAGTGAAAGACAAGGGATGAGAGGAGGTGGGGGGCTGTGGGGAGGGGGGAGGGAAGTGAGGAGAAGAGAGGGGGGGGGGAGAGGGGGAGATTGTGAAGTGGGGGAGGGTAGGGGGATGAGAATCACCACAAACCGTACGGTTACTGGAAAAATCTTGGAACTCGACGAGGGGGGGGAGGACAAGGAAGTGAGGTCGACGAAGTGGCGGGTGGGGGGGGTAGAGATGGGGGGGGAGGGGACGGGTCGAAGGGGGTAGCTAGTATGGATTGAATAGTCTTGTGGGTTGGTAGACTGTGGGTCTTCGCGGGGGCACTTAGCGCCCGATGGGGAGAGTCCCGGTAGCGTGGTGACGGATAGAAGGAGCGGGGAGGTGAACAGAAATCCCGTCGGTGGAGGGGAGGGAGGAGGCGGCGGGCATATGGAGATGTGCGAGGGCGGTGGTGGAGGGGGTAAAAGGGGGGCGAAGAGGAGATCGGGAGGAAAGGAGAAGATACAAAGTGGAACGCTCGGGGAGGGACGCTCAGTATGGGGGCAGCTTGTGGGTCGTGGTCGTAGCAGGGACCGTTCTTGGTTCAACGTTGTGTAAAAGAGGGGGGGAGGGGGCAGGTATGGGGGGAGAAGAACGGCGCGTGGAGGGGTGGGGGGAGGTGACGGAATGTCTAGGAGGCATTTTAGGTCGGGGGCGGAGGTGCGGTTTATAAGATGAAGAGCACACTGAGATCAGCAGGTGGGGGGGTTACCCGGGGGAGGGAAAGGAGAGCGGAGGGCGGGGCAGGTTGAGGGTGGGCAGTCACAGGGGTGGGGTCTACTCCGGGCTGGAGGGGAAGGGAGGTTATAAGACGCGGTAAGGAGGGTGGAGGAATGACGGAGGGGGGGGGGTGGAGGGGAGCAAAGGGAGGAGAAGGTGGGGAGAGGATGAGTAGCCTTGTGGGAGGGAGTAGGGAAGGATGGGGTCTGAGAGCTGGGTGGAATAGGAGGAAGGAGAGGGGAATGGAAGGGGGGGGGGAGGGAGATCGAGGCAATGAAGGGGGACGCCGGGGGCGGGGGGGGGGGATTGGGAGTGGGGGAGGGAGGGGGGGAAAGGAAGGACGGGGATAAAGAAGGTGAAGCGGGGGGGGGGCTTACTGGGTGGGTGCCGGGGGTACGAGTACGGGTGCGGTTAGAAGTGGAAGGAGAACGGCAAGACGGGGAGTGGTTGGTCAGAGGACTGGACAGAGAGGGAGTTGCTGGACAGTGCTTGAGGGGGGGGGGGGGTAGTGAGAGAAACAGAGGGAGAGTGATCAAGACTCTTGGGGGGGGGCGAGTGGCAAAGGGGGAGCGTTGGAGGCGATGGGTGTGGTCCCGGTAGGTACGTGGAGGATCTGGACGAAGGGAGGCGTGAGGGCCCCTCCTGAGGAAGTGGCGTGGCATGGTGTGAGGGAAGGGGGAGGAAAGTAAGGTACGTAGGGGGTAATTGGGTGTAGAGATAGGTAGAGGGGGGTGAGGTTCGTTTAGATGAGTGGGAGAGTCGAGGGGGGGGGGGCGGGATTGATGGATGGTGCAGGGGAGGGTGAGGAGGAAAGAGGGAGATGGTAAGGGGAAAGGCGGTTGAGGGAGTGGAGGGAACGTGGAAGAAAGAGAGGGTAGAGCGGGGTGGAGAGATTGGGGAAGAGGATTGGGGGTAATTAAGTCGCAGATAAGCGAATCGTTGGTTTCTTGTGGGGGAATCTCGCTTAGAAAAAACAGATAGGCGGAGGGTGGGCGAGGAAGGGGGTGGGGGACGGGAAAGGATAAAGCAGAAATGGGGAGGAGGGGACGATGCAGAGGCGTAAGGGTGGGGGGGGGGGGGAGGAGGCGGGGAATGAAAAAGAGGGTACGGAGAGGGAGCAGGACTTGACGGAGGGACTTGAGGCCAGGGTGGATGGAGTTAGAAGGGGGGACGGGAGTTACGACGGACGGGGAGGAGGGCGGGTTGGGGGGGCGTGTGTGCCGGGCGGGGGAGAAGGAGGACGGGTGGGGAGAGAAAAGGGGGAGGAAAGTGGGAAGTGAGGAAGTCGGAAAGAAAAAAGAGGGGAGAAGAAAGGCGGGGGAAGGAGGAAAAGAGGCGGGGAGAAGGGGGGGGAAAGAGAGGGGGGCGGGGAGAGGGAGAGGGGAGAGGGAATAATTAGGGGGGAACATCAGGGGTCAAGTTGGCTTTTCACAAGACGTCAAAAGGTCATCACTGCGGGCAATGTCATAACGTCTCTTCCGCGCTCTCCCCAAACCGGCACGCTCGGTTTTCCTCTATGAAGGGTTGGGGTTTCAAATCATGTGAAACTCACCGGAATTGTCGCGATAACCTCGGGCGGGCTCACTGAAAGATTTGCAGCTTCCCCAAACCGAAAAACAAGAACAGTTGTCCACTACTCTTTCTGATAAACTGCCGGTTATTCAACAAGGCGGTAGTGGGGGCCTCCGCTCGTCAGAACGCGCGTACGAGGAATTTCAAGTTTTCGCAAGAAGCAGAAGGCGGACCGGGGTGACGGGGATTATCAGGATAAAATCTATGCTCAAAAGAAAAAAAAGTGAACGCGAGGGGGTGTACTCGACTGGCTCGCAACGGGGCGGAAGGGAGGAGTTAAATATAGCCAGGGTTCATCACACGGAGGGGGGTCTGCATTGAGATTGCCAAAAGGAAACGGGAAGATGCGAGTGCTTGACCTTGGGAGGGGAAGCGTTTGCGTGATTGGCGTCATGGGTCCGAGCTTACGGAGAACAAGTAGAAAGAAACTAAAGCATGGACTTGGGAAAAACCGATACCGAGAAGAACGGTCGTACAAGCTAAGGGGGGAAGATAACAAAACTTGAAAAAAAGCTAAAAGGCGGAGAGAAAATTGTCCCTGTTTACAGGGGGATCAAGGGGTTCCTTTACAAACTTGCTGGGATAAGAGTTGTTTGGGGGGGTTGGGGGGTTGGGGGGTGGGTTTGGGTTGGGGTGGGGGGGGGGGGTTTTTGTTGGGGGGGGGGGGTGGGGGTGGTTGGGGGGGTGGGGGGGGGGGGGGGGGGGTTGTGGTGGTTGTTTTGGGGGGGGTGTTGGGGGGGGGGTTGGGTGTTTTTTTTGTGGGGGTTTTATGTGGGGGAGGGGGGGGGACGGAAGATTGGGTGGTTTTGTGGAGGTGGGGGTGGGGGGGGGGGGGTGGGGGGGGGGATGGGGGGAGGGGTGGGGGGGGGGAGGTTGGTGGTTTGTGGGAGAGGAAAAAAAGAATGGGGGTGTTGTTTTTTGGGGGTTTGGGGCCCCGTCCCGGGCCGTCGCCGCCGTGGGCCACACCCCGGGGCGCATCCGAGGTGTCGAAATGCAAGGAGAAAAGACGAAACCTGTGGGACTTGATATGGCTTCGATGAACGCCGGAGCGTATTTAACGGGTGGGCAGCCGGGTGGGGGCGGTAAAAATAGTCCAATGTCCTCTAAGAGGGTGCCGCGAGCATCAATTGGAAACCGTGTTCAACACGAAAAGAGAAAGGATGAGGCCTTAGAGCCGAGGGGCATGCGCGCAAAAAAAAGCAAGAAATTTCATATTACTACAATCGAAAAAAGAAGAAAGCGCGAAGGAGACCACCTGTATCATTCACACCAAAGGAGGGGGGTGCAGACGGCGCGAGACAGCATCCGGCATCTTCTGCACCAAGCATGGTGGAGGTGTACAAAAAGGGCTGGTTGAAAAAAAGTGGGGGGGTGCAAAAAAACCAACTACGAGTTCCGGAAGGGAAGCCTCAAAAAGGCGTGCGCAACGGTTCTTGTGGACTTAAAAGCAGAGATAGTGAGGAAAAAAAAAAGCGATAATCTAAAACGACCCAGTGGAGGTAAACGGTAAAGGCTCCAAAAAGGTATAAATAATTATGTCGCACGGCAGGGATAAGTCCAAGAAACCTTATACATTTAAAAAGCCTAGGAAGGAAGAAGTGAGAGTCGAAAGACGGAAAAGAGGTCTCAGGAGACAAAGGTCAAAGAAGTCAGATATCCCGTCGTTTCTGCACCCTTAAATCGGGGGAACGAGAGAAGTGCTGAGGTGATCAGCTGACGGCGCGATGTGACGGCCTGCTGCACTCTAGACTGCGGCTCACGTCTCAACCGCGCTGGAAGAATGAAAAAGTTTATCGGATGGAACTCATATTTCAGGTGAAAGGGACTCACCTTTGGGCTGAAAACGGGTTCCATTCGCCTCAAAGGAAAAAACAGACCCCCAAAACAATTG
>Ga0179591_1240616_pt1 | contig 15516 bp, 17 predicted proteins | sample CZOMad2_1_08_16f_FD_182891 | JGI IMG/M metagenome (GOLD analysis project Ga0179591, IMG submission 182891) | Vadose zone soil fungal communities from Angelo Coast Range Reserve, California, USA - CZOMad2_1_08_16fungal (PacBio error correction) | ecosystem: Environmental > Terrestrial > Soil >...
GGAAAGTTAGCATGTGCTAATCTACACAGTACTGGTCGTGCGCGGAGGAAGGTCCGTGGGAAAAATCTGGAGATAGAAAGTCACCGGCGCGTCAGGAAGTTTTATTCTGAATGCCGACAGGGGAGTTGAGCCCTAACAAGGCTCGTAGGTAGGTCTGGGGGTCTCAGAAAGAAATGTTCGAGACTCGCTCATGTGAGTTTGGGACCTGGAGTACGGCCCTGATTGTCGCGCGCGAGGATTGCAAAAGTCGGGTCAAGTCCTGCAAATCCGATAATAATCAGATTATGTTGGGAGGTTCTCAAAAAACGGAACTACCGAGGAAGGGTTTCAGGACTAAAGGACTGCTTGTCGTGTACAAAAGTACGAAAGGGGAAAAGGGCTTGGACGGAGGAAATCGTCCACGCTCGCAGATGAGATGAGTTGGAGTTATGGTCTACGCCTAGTTTCGGACCCAGGCTGCTCGCTAAGATCAAAAAATCTCCATCTAAATCCGGGGAAGGGGTAAAAAATGGAAAACAAGCGTCATGGAGGAGGGGCCACTAACGAGAGGGGGGGCATGGACTTGTTCCAGTGGTACCTATGGGCAGGTCAACAAGCGAGGTTGAGAGGGATAAGGCTCGACAGGAGGATGCAATTTCCAAATAGTAGAAAGAAAGCTCAAAACGACAATCTTCAGAATTTCAGGACGAGGGACAGGCTGATGCTGTCAACGAACCCGACCCGGACGAATTTCCGTGGATAGTTATTCGAAGGACAGAAAGACTTGCCACGAATTTAGCATGAGAGTCCACTCAAACCAGTCAAGATCTCGGCGCATCTTATGAAGTAGCACCCACCTACCCTAACCTCCGTTAGGGAAGAGCAGACGCAACCAGGCGGTACGGTCCCTTAACAGCCCAAGACTACCCGGTGGATAGTAGGAGAAGGACGCTTCCGAGAGAGAAAACGCCAAGAAAAATGTCTGTTCTCCACAATCAAGACGGCTCACTTCAATGGGTAGGGGGGGGGGGGGGACCTATCAAAGTCGCTGGGACATTAAAAGATCGTGGTGGGTCAAATGGATCAAAACCAACAAGTCAATCAATGAGAAAGAAAGAGGGACAAGGGGGAACAAATCGGGATAGCCGTAGACTGGGCTACGTCGTGTGGCGGATAGTGCGACGGCTAACTATCAGGCTCCTACTCGACCAGTTTATGGATGGGTATTTGGGAAGATCAATAACGATTGAGATCCAGACGGGAGAGAGGACCAGTTGGAAGACGAGTCCGTAAAGAAAAAACAATGTAAAGCTGTGTTTAAAGTACCGGGGGGACGTAGGGGGATACTCAGGGGGGAGATTTACGGACAAAATAAAGTACAAAGCGACTATCGCGCACAAACAGACCTTTGGTGATCGGGAAAATAGAAACCTTTCTAACTCCTATGCTCCCGAAAAAGGAGACAGGCTAATGACCCTTTGTATTCCTCGGAGAGCTTCTGAGGAATTCATTTCCAAGGGGTACTATCTAGAAAACGAAAAAAAGTTCACAAATCAAGGGAGAGCAGGGCGCGGCTTGGAGGGGATAGGGTTCGGGAAGAGAACATCAGGTCAAACAAAAAAATTCGGAGGATTGGGTAGGGGGATACAGTGGCGGTGGTACTAAAGGGATTGCTGGGGGGCAAACAAGGAATTTTTAATCTTGAAGAGTACGAGAGAGCTCAAAAGGATGAGGAAGAGATAATAGTCAGTAAGAGAAGGGACAGCTGCAAACGCCAAATAATGTAGCCTCACTAAAGGTCGACAGCTAAGGTTTTTCTCTATTTGGGAAATTGAAATGTTCGAGGACTAAAGGTGCTCAAAATTGAAACCTGAAAAAAAAGGGAAAATGCTTAAAGGGAGCTTAACTTTGTGAGTGAGATTCAAGTTGGTACAATTTGAAAAGACTTATCTCCAAGCTCTACGACCGGGAAAGGAGGGGTGGGGGGAGGATGGAGCAGTTGACAGAATTGGTGAATTGTCCCAGGAATCAAAAAAAGGGGGGAGGAGGGGGGCGCGTATATAGGGGGAAAAGATACTGGGAGGAATCGCGAATTAGACCCTACGGTCAAGGGTTGAAAAAGGAAGATGAGGGTCAGGGGCCCGGGGGGAGTGTTCGGAAAGGGATTCCAAGAGAGGAGGGGAAGTGCAGTCGGATGGTGTAGACCGTCACCGAAAGACCTTGTGAGCCTGATGAGTGGGAATCAAAAGAAACAATAAGGGGAGACCGATACAGGGGATCCTTTTGGGGGCGGACACTTAGGACGCCGACGGGAGTAACTGGAGAAAAAGTGCGGGGCCGGGTGGGGGAAAAAAGACAATTCCAGCGACTTTTGTAGGGGACGAAAGGAGGAAAATGCAAGGACGCTGATTAAGGTTTGAAGAAGAGTTGGGTTCCGGGAGCGGAGAAAGAAGAGGGTCAAGGTAAGCCTGAAGGACCAGGTCGATTGGTTTGGGAGGCGAGCAAAAAGAGGGAGTGTCCGTGTAGACTATGGAGACTGCAGATTGGGTGGAAGTAAAACAAAAAGATGGCAACGGTAGGAGGGGCATAGCGATAGCAATCAGATGTATAGCGTCGGGGGCGGGGGGATCAGACGTAAAACCTCGGCAGCTTGGCGAGATATGGGGGTGAAAAAAAAAACTTTAAGGTCCGCGAAGGGACAAAGAGGCAGATCAGGGGGTTGGACAAGGTAGCAACAATGTAAAAGCATTCAAGAGATGGTCGTGGAATAGGACATCTGGTGAACGTTCAACGCCCAGGGATGGCTGGACATGGAGAAGCGATCAGACGGGAAGAAAGAGAGAAGATACGAATACGTTTAATGGAGACACGAAGGGGAAACTGGTCACGGAGACCATGTGTGACTAATGGTGAGAAAAAGCAGGGATGTAAAGAACTAGCCGTAGACTGCAAACAAAGATAAGGGGGAGCGGGGGAACAAAGGTTTGGCACGTGGGAAACGACGCGACAATAGAAGTTAAGAACCCAAAAATCAGGGAAGAAAAAAATTGGGTCAGGGTGGACAAACCCGACCGCTATCGGAGGGAAAGCCGTAGGCAATGAATGAAAAAAACGAAGCTACGGAAAAAAGGAGCAGAAAAAATGGTCCAGAGAGAACTAGCGCCGGGGAAAACGAGATTAGACATTTTTTTTTTTTGGGTGAAAAAAGAACCCCAAAAGGGACGAGAGGTACCCCGCGGAGCGGTGTTTGGAAAAAAGGGAGGACAGCAAAAGCGTGACGAGGGGAAAAATTTACACTTACTAAGGGCCGCGTAAGAAAGATATATTGCAAGAAGGGAGAAAATCTGATCAGGGGAACGGCCATCGTGAATTCGTCTGGATTATGAATAGAAGGCGCTAAATACGAGATTCACGGCAAGAAGCAGGGTACCGCGACAGAACTCCTAAAAGAGTTAAAAAAGAAAAAGCTAGCATCACTGGTGGGGGGGGGTGCGACCAGGGGGGGAAAGGTCAGGAGAATCTAACAGCCCTAAGGGGAGGGGAGAATCTTTCCCTAAAGGAAGCGAAACTGACCTCAATCCATTGTAAGCCTGATTGACAAAAGACGGGCAACATGCCAGTTCGATGTTGGGTCATGTCGATGTAGTGGGGCGAACATGGGGGGGAGCATGTCGAACGGACCAGGGGACAGGAGTAAAGATTCGATAGAGGGTTCTGATTCTATTGAAGCAGGGGGGGGGGAAAAGTATGTCTTCTCGTATGAGAAAAAGGACAAAGAGGAGGGGAGTGTCGGACTCTCGTTAGCAGGTATCGATTTTGAGGAGTGGAAATTACTGATAACTGGGAAACTCCAACGTGAAAAGGCCAAATGAAACTCCAACTAAGGGAGAAAAAATGGTCATACATAAATATATGATAAAATTAAGGGCGGTCCCGATGTTTTGTCGGAGAGTGTAGTAGCTGAAACAGAAAGAAGTACATCAAGGAAGGGAAAGATACATACCAAGACGAGGGGGGGATTGTTAGAAGTAGTACGTGGTGTTTGAAAAGAAGACAACCCGGGGGGCTCACTGAAAAAAAAAACATTTATTCTATAGCCATTTAAAGGAGGCAGAGGTTACCATGGCAGCAAAATAGAGAAAAGTTTTCTTCAAGTTAACAAAACCGACCCTAGACGGGGGAAGGGGAAAAGAGGAAAAAGAAAAAAAGCTGTCCCACTACCTAAAGGAAAGAAGGAAGAGATCATAGCGATCAAACGGGGAAGTAGAAAAGAGAAGAAGTAAAAAAAGCAGGTCGGCCTGAAACGGTAAGAGGGGACTGCTGGGATTGGGGGAAAAAGGGGGCGCTTTGCCCATCTGGAGGGGGGGAGAAGGGGGGTGAAGAATTACGGAAGCACAAAGAGCGGCTGCTAAAGGATGGAAGGGGGGAGAACGGGCCGCATCAGCTATACAAGCAATAAGTACTTGCAGGGTGTGACCCAAAAAAAGAAAATAGGGAACCCTCCGGAGTGTGTGAGGGGGGGAAAGAAGATTTTATCTAGTCAAATCATTTAACCTGAGGTTAAGAAAGATGACATACGAAAAAAAGAGGGAACCGGAAAAACTTATCTGATATGGCATTAGATGAAGATGGCGAAGGGGAGTCTGGTAGTAACTTGGGAAAGACCATCACGAGGTAGAAGCGGAATTAACTTCCGGACGGAGAGGAACAAACCGCCTAAATTAGCAGAGAAAAAGAGACAAAGAAACTACCGAAGATCTTGGACACAAGGGGAAAGAAAAAGAAGGAAGGGACACAAGGGCTGTCAATCGAGGGCGCAAAACTGGGGGACAATCAGAAAGTAAACCGAGGGTCGGATTGTCCCTCAAGGAGAGGAGGGTACTGAAGCAGACGTGGGGGGGAAATACGATAAAAAAGATCTAAAAGCCGGAACACGACCTTCTAAACAGGGCAGTTCCGCCTGACCAGAGAGGAGGTCACGTAAGAACAGAAGGGGGAAGGGAAAGGATGTGGGTAAAAGGAAAAAATATGGGGAAGCGACGTTGGCATAGAGTAGGGGGGGGGGGGACGAAAAAGTGATGACTCTCTACGCAAAAAGAGTCTAAAATACAAAACTAGATTGTTCGCGAGCATTCTAAAAAAGAAGGAAAGACCATATTGCGGAGCGAAGGAGGAAGCGTTTCGATCAGAAATACCAGAAAGGACCTTCATCTGCCAGAAGGGAAAGACCGACGAAATTCGGACAGGGGGGGGGTTCTGCATCGCTGGGACTAAGGAGGGAACACTCTTGGAAAAAAGAAAACTACCTGGGGGGTGAAAAAAAAGACGGGCAAGGGGGAAAACGATGAAAAGGAGTTCAAAGGGAAAGGCTTCATCCGAGGGGCAAATTCAAACGGGGTAGAAAACTAGGGAAAACGTGTCAGAGAATTCGGTTGTGAACTTTCAGCGCTTAGAAGTGAGGGGAGCCGTAAGAAAGGGCATAACTCGAAATCCTAAGTGGAGGATTTGCCTTGGAAGGCAATCTGGCTCTAAGGGGCAAATGCTGAGTGAGCGTGGTGCGGGATCTTAATTCGGCGACGTCAGGGGGTAAACTGCAAGCGGGAGGGGAGACTTTCATTCACAACTTAAAAAAGGGAAAGAGATCATGGATTTTTGGGGGTACCCATTTAACATCTAAACGAATGTGAGCGCGAGAGAGAGTTGACAATGGGGGGAGCAAAACGGGATGCGCGGCGCCTGGAAGTCGTGGAAAAGCCATCTGACCTAAGCTCGATATGGGTAGTGGGGGTGCAGCGAAATCAATGTCCTGCTTGGGAGGGTACAAAAACCGTAAGCTAAAAGAAAAACAGGTGACTCTGTAGGGACGGTCGGGAGGGGGGACCAAGATCTCGAAGAGGGGAAGGATTGAAGGGGCACGCCATTCGCCCAACGGCTGAATAGAAAGGGACATACAATACCATCGAAGACATTTGACTTATCCATAGCTGAGAGGTTTCAAAACAACTACGGGGGGAAATCTGTGTTCCCGTGGGAAGGGGACCTTAAAAACAACAAATCTTCGGGGTGAAAAGGGAGAAAACTGCCAGGTCCGAGTGAAAAGCAGACCATATCAATCAAACAATAACAACGATGTTCCAGGCAACAAAAAAATTTGACATGCTGGAGAGAGAACAGCCTCAACCTCACGGCGCAGGCATCCATTAGGGTACGAAGTTTTATCAACTCAAGGAGAGTGTTTCTGGTTTTAGATCTCTCTTCGGGGGGAAAGGCGTTTCTGGGACCATTCTTCAATGCAACGCGCAGCCAATCGAATCTGCAAAATGGGAAGTAGAACCCAAGAGAAACCATCTGATCAAGAAAAAAAATCGCATTGCGGTCCCTCACAGAAAGGAACACCCCGGTATCGGGCGCGAGTAATATCTAGCCTCTAGAGGAGAGCAAGGCAGCAATATGAAGCTGCAGTGAGTTTGACGAGTGCAATACAAAATCAAGGGGAAGGTAAGAGTTTTTGCAAAAATTGGCAACCTAGGGAGAAACGGGAGAGCGACAGACGGGGAGAAGAAAGGTGAAGAAAAATAAGGACAAATCGATCAAAGTCTGGTGCTATCTTCAAACGGCTCAAACGGGGAAGAAAGATACACATGCTAGAAAATTGGGAGGTGACTGTATGGTAAAGAGACAATGATTATCTCAACCAAAAGAAAAAAAAAACCACCATCGGAAAGAAAAAGTTTAATTCCTAAACAAGGAAGCGAAAAAAGAAATTGTTTACAAAGGAAAACGAGGGGGGGGGGCGAGCGGACTTTCCAACAAGATAGGCCAGCGATCGCAAAAAAAGACAAAAAAGGGGTGTGATCGCAATCTCCAGGGCGAGACCAAAAGAGTCCAGGAACAGGAAAGAATCAGGAAAATCAGGGGGTGTATCTATGTTATAGTGGGAGAGAAGTTTCAACACTCATTCAATCACGCAAAGTAAAACTCTCAGGTAAGGCCGTGCAGCGGGAAATTAATACAGTGAAAGAAATGTGAATGTACTCTAAAAAGAGGAAAAAAAGTAAAAAACGGCGCAAACTTCTAGGAGGGTGGGCGAGTGGGCCATGTTAGTTTAGGGGTGTAGAAAAAAGACAGTGGAGACGGCAACGCAGGTTTTAAGGGTCAAAAGAGAGATCGGCAACCACAAAAGGAGGGGAAAAAAAGAGATAGGCGCGTTTGACCTCGAAAAACAAAGGAAGTTTTAACGTACAATGATGAATCCCTTTTAGTCAAATACAAGAAAAGTCACAGTTTGAAAGGAGTGTGGCAGGTTGAATTTTTCGAGAAATTGAAGGCCCAAAATGACAGTTTGACATTAAAGAGTTAAAAGTAGGACTTAACTGTGTGCTTGTATAAACCGGTACCTGGAAAGAGGGCAAACATCGGAACTGGCCCCAGAGATGTGGATGGGGGTTTTTCGCCCCATGGGCGGGACCATCACAACCTGATTTGGCGCTATGAGGTTGAAGAGAGTGGCTAAGAATTATCAAAGGTCCGGTATGTAGGGGAAAATTGTTTCAGCTGGGGGGGAGGTCTGAAAACCTGGGCGGCAAAGAGGATAGCAACAGCAAGACGCTTTGGGGCAACCGACAGTCAACAAAAAGAGGGTCCCAGTGTAGATAGAGAAGGATTTACACGTTGGAAGCAATAGCTGCCAACAGCAAGTGACCGAGAGACTCACCAGAGGGGGGGTCGGACAATTCAATCCGAAGCTCCCTGACGTGCTGTTTGGAAAAGGGGAAGAGCTACCCGCGACTTTTGTATAGTGCGCATCACTTGGACCCAGGAAGGATGATTAGTGGAGAAAGATGTTCCTTCAGCGGCGGAAGCGGGGAAGAACGATCATGCCCGGTATTCCGGCGGGACCCGTCAAAAAGGAAGATGGTTTAGTCAAGAAAAAATCATCGGGGTGGAGAAGGGGGTCAAAAAAATGGACGCGTCGAAAAAAAAAGGTGCAACGTATGGGAGGAAGGTCCTTTCGATAGGGGACACGGTCCATCAATAGATGCATAGGGGGAGGAATCACTGTCAAGGTGGAACTCGGCAGAGCAGGGGGGGGAAGATGATGAAGATTGGAATCGAGAGTAGAGCATTGTATGTATGCACAGAGTGTTTTGCGACGACCCAGAAAGGGACCCCCTCGATGTTCCGTGGCACGGCATAACTCTTGAGCGGGGGGAGCCCAGCTTAGGAAAAATAGGGCAGGAAAGAAGAATCCCAAGGGGGCGAGGGCGTAGATAACCTCCGAAGACGTTACAGGGGGGAACGACAGGCAGGGGGTAACAAAATGCAAGGGGGGGTCTAGCTTGCGCCTTTGTCCTCCCAGAGGCTGTGTCAGCAAAAAGGGGGTTTGGAACGGGGGAAGCTCCAGAAATCTGAGCTGGTCGCGGCGCCAGGAAAAGTGGCGAAGTAAAGTTGCACTAATACGAGGAAGAAAATCCGAGGGATCAATTTCAACAACTCATGAGCTAGCAAAATTGGGAGGAGGGTGTTCATGCGCCTCAACATATCTCGGAACCAGGGAAGTCCTCATCCGCCAAAGAAAACGTACCCTTATGAGAACCGTGCTTCCAGGGAAGAGAATCAAGGAGAAAAGAAAATTACGTACGAGGAGACATTTGAACCCTAAGAAGTCAAACACCGGACCTGCAAAGGGGTAAGCTAGGGTGTCACCCGAGCCAAAGGACAGACAACGTTGAGTACAGGGGTTTTTGTGGATTTAAATCATCTCAGCCGGGGATTGGAAAAAAAAACTGGCCGCATGGGAACGGCAAAAAGGAAGAGGGATCAACGGATAAGTGTCGTAACGGGGGAGGGGAGGGAAAAGCTGGATCGTCTCGAAACGGTCAGACGGAAAGCGATTGGGAGTCAATAAATCGCAGGGTGGTGAAGGCTTGTCCGAATATGTAAGAAACTGTAACCAATATGAGAGAGTAAGAAAGCGGGTTAAGACTGGCAGCGATAATGCGCAAAATCATATGGTGGGGTGGAGAAACAGGTGGGTCAACTGCGGGTCCGTCTAAAAAGAAGAATATAGTCGAATTCTCGCCATGCGTTTAGAAACCGATACCAATCCGGAAAGGCAGTCAGACGATGTTTTACGAAAGATATGCAGGTGCGTAAAAATTGGTTTGGGGGTCTTAGAAAGCGATTGCGCCGTCATGCCAGGTGTTACTTGAACATGCGAATGCGAAGGTCAACCTAACCCTGGTGAAAAGGGAATGATCGTGAAGTTTGGTGGAAAAAGAGGGAGGGGGCCGAACAGTGGAAAATGCCAATAGCGTCCGTTAGGAGAGAGAAAACAAAAACGAAGGCTGTCGTATTGGGGTAGAAACTTCGTGTCGAGAAAATGGATAGAGAAGGGGTCTCATCGGACGAGCGCAACTTCCGAGACGGGGAAAGAGGGGGGCGAAATCAAAAACGATCGCAAAAGAATGCACTCCTTAATCAAAAGAAACGAGGGTTAATAGATGAAGAAGATATCTAACCGCGGGCGGCAAGAGGGTGTTGTCGGCCGAGTTCATAGGCGTACCAGAGATTTCATCAGATCTACTAGAGAAACAGAACAGAAAGCCTAGGGGGGAGAGTATTTAGGTGGTGACACAAATCCCGCGTGTAGAGAAATGCGACTTTCGCATAACCAGATGTAAAGAGGGGAAGTACTTCCAGCGGCTCGAAGTATTCAAGCCGAAAGGGCGAAAAACGTGGAAAGGAATTTAACCACCTCTCCCAAAATGGACTGGTAAAAAGAAAAAAAAAATTCCCCAGAACATACCGATACGAGGACGCATAGGAAAGAAAAAACAAAAAGGAGGGGAGGATGAAGGAGATGCTCACGAGGAGACTGGAGGTACTGGAGGGGGGAACAAATTACGTGCCGCTTTTAAAGAAAAGAGGGGGAATTGAGGTGGTACATTTAAGGGAAAAGACCATAGGTTTCCAGCGGTGGATAGCGTCGCTGGAACAGGTACTGAAAAAAGCCGTGAAGATCTGGCTATCGCCGACAAGCGGGGAGGGACTTAAACCTTGCGAGGGGGGGGCTTCCAACCACATTAAATGCTTAGCCCAATGAGGAGTGATGTGCTAGGAGAATGTGTCTATTCAAATTCATTTACCTGGGGGGACAGCTGAACAACAAAACAAAGGGGAAAGCCCTTACTGCTTCTATATATGTAAAAGCATCTGTGATCGTGGGGATGTGAGAATCGGAAAGTGACTGCGTGTGGAGTACTGGTTGGTTAAGCGGCCGGGAAAACGCAGGAGGCGATGGGCCGTCCGCCAAGGAGAAAAGCGCAGATACAATCGGAAGAAAAAAGGGCCGAATCCCAAATCCCGAACAGCAGGTCTGTCCTAAGATAACGACCGTCAGTGAAAAGTGTCTATTGGTCCCAAGAACGAGATTTGTGAAAAGCTGAGAGAACAGACCGAGGGCAGGCACCTTCAACGGTTAAATGAGCAAAAATAATACTCGCCAACCTCGCAGGGTGGTCACCGCTCTGACTCGCAGGGCGGTTAAAAAAATCTGGACTGCCCAAGGGAAAATTTCAAGCTTGATAGTGGGTAGACAGGAATTGCGAAAAACGTAAATAGGGGGACTGGGGTTTCGCAGGGATGACAGCCTTCCCCCTCGGGGGGTGGTCCCACTCCAACAATTTATTGTTCGACTCAACCTGCGCCCAAAGTGCAGACCATCCGGGAGAAGTTATCGTGCGAGAGTCTGCAAGCCTTCTAAGGCGGAGAAGAGTCGTATTATTAAGCCAGTAAAGGGCTTCACAAAAGAGGCGGACCGGTTGAAATATCAGTCCGAGGAAGAAGGGGAAAAACCACTAGGCCACAGATGAGCCCGGAGGAAAAAAGGCCGTTAAAGGGTGCGATTCCAGCAAAAAGAGCGGCTTCGAGAAGGAGGGTTGGGAAGTGCAAACCCAGCCGTCCAGGAAGTGCCGTGACAGGGGTTCTAGGGTTTGGAAGGGGCGGCCGACGGGTAGCCGGGGCCGAACTGTTGATACTGGAAGGACTCGTATATTAAGGTTGGAAGATAGGAGATTAATTGGTTGTCCGCGATCGTGTAGAGTGAGAAGGCAGGCCTTGCTTTCCCCTACGGATATCGCGGGAGCTTGGAAATAACAAAAGAGAGGTCCTGCAGAACTCAGGGACTTGTGTGACCTGGAGTTAAGGGACAGGATGGGAATGGCTATGAGGTCACAGGGGGGAATTTGACTACCTGTCCTTCGGCGCGTAAGAGAAAAATTTAAATAGGGCGTGGGGAACGACCCCGGAAATACGCGAGTTGGGGCGCAGAGGAAGGCAGTTTCTGTACAAAAGGAAGATATAACTAGGAGTAAAAGAATCCTGCGTTTCAAAGAGAAAAGGAGAAAGGAGTGGCGGGGCACTACGAAGGGAGCAAAAAACACAGGCTGATCTCTGGAGAGCATCGGCAAGCGAAAAAAATGCTTGGTAACTGGAAGCGGTGCGAGGGGGAAAAAACGCGGATTTGTGGGGGTAAGGGGTTAACAAGTGGGGCCGAGTAAGGTAAACAAAGCTGCTGTGAAGATGACAGAATAGAATTCATCTTATTCCAAGCTGAAGAAAGAGTTCTCAAAGATTCAAGAGAGGGACATGGGCGCGGGAAGGGAGTAGTGAAGGCCCCAAAAGCAAGAGAAATGGGGTAAGGGATTTAGAATTCGTTCGGCCGCACTGCCATCGTTGCAACAAGGAAGATTACGTCACGCGCTCAAAGATAAGAGACGCATCGGGGGATACTATTCCACCCACGCCGACCGGCAGAGGGGAAGAGAGAGAAAAAACCATCTCAGGGGCGGTCGCCTGAAACCAGCCAGGACTCAAACAATCGAGGAAGCAGGCTGGTCCTGTCCAAGAAGCTGATCTTTCCTCCCACTATCCGGTAAAGGGGAAGGACGGATTGGCGAAAAATAATACAAAAGGCTGGAAGGTAATAAAGAGTTTTTTCAAAGATGGATAAAGAAAAAAGTCTTCGTGCAAGGGTTTCTAAAAGAAGGGAGGGGGAGTAGCACGGAAGAACAAAGGGGGGGGGGGGGGGGAAAAACAAAAATTATCCACGCCGCAGAACGACTAAATGGGCTGTTGGCTCGGAGGAAAAATCTCAACCTGTGCTCTACAATGGGAAGACAGGGTGCTGAAAGGTATTAGGGTGGGGGAGAAAGCGGGCAGGATACAGCGTGGGAAATGGACCTTAAAAAAGCGAGAACCAATGGGGAAGAGGGTTACTTTCCCGGGACAGGAAAGGGGGGACATACTAATCGCGAGGTGTACGACAATAGAGAAAAAAGGATGAGCACCAATAAAAAGCCAGGGGGGGCAAGTGAACAATCGAAAAAGGGGGGGGGAAAAAAAACCACTATCCCTGGGACTTCACCATCTCGGTCTTTCATGCTCGTGGGGAGGGAGTGGGAGGGTGTTACATTGTAAAGGGTCGAAATAACAAAATCACAAAGATGAATGGAACTATGCACAGGGAAAGGAGGGGGACAACATTTTGTGAGAAATGGTTCGTAGGAAACGAAATGAAAATAAAACAAAAGACGCACAACATTCGCTGAGAAAAATGGATTTAAGAACGGGAGGGGTTAGAACATTACTGGCGTCGGCAAACTGAAATTTTGGAAGAGGCAACGGAGCGATCGATAGAAACAACAAAAAAAGCTCTAAAGAGAGATCGCGAAGTGAAATGCTCAAAAATCCTTTGGTCAAGAAAAGAAGAAAAGATGGAGGCCGCAAGGGGAACTGTCGAGTCCTAACATCCGAGTGTGCCGTTGGGAATGCATGTTATCAGGGGAAGGAGAGGGAAAGAAAATACATTTGATGGGGGGGAAATTCACAGTTCTGAGCGGGTGAACTTTGGGTAGATTCCGTATAGTCAATGTGAAAGGATATAGAAAAAGAGAGAGAATACACCAGAATGCCCTGTATAGGTGGACAGTTGGGGGAAGGCAAAAGGGTTCAAAAAAGGTTTCAGAAGGGGGACCCTAACATGGCTGAAAGGGGGGGAAGGAGAGGAGATGGACGCTCTGTAACGAGATTCACAAATAATTCGCGTTAAAATGTGGAAAGGGGAGTCAGGGGGGGGGGGAGACTGGTCATTGTTCGGGGGTCTGGAAGTGAGCAACGCGAGAGAAGGCAGGCTGGCTCATCTTCAGAAAAAGGGGGAAAACGACCTTAGCCAGGTGGGGAAGAGCCTTACGGCAGAACACGTTGCGCACAGGAAAAAAAAAAAAAAATCGAGACGGAGAGAAAAAGGTTGGCATTCAAGGGGTTGGGAGGTTAGGCCAGTTGCCGGTCGGGAAATTCCTAGTGATGGGGGAGTCGCAGTTGAAAGCTCTACCAAAAGAGGTGGGGTTCAAATTCCACCTGAAATTAGGTCAGGGGAGGGATAACTATGCAGATCGGGGGGGGCGTGGGAAACTGAGGGGAATCGGCGCCGAATATTACATGGGGAAGGGGACATGTGTGGGGGGGAGGGGCGATAACGCCAGTCTTCTGTGTTTGGTCGGAAGAGAGAAAAGAAGAGGCGCAGGCGCAAAAGATTCTGGTGCGCTCGTGACGGAAGAAAGTAACGAAAAATTTGACGGATGGGAAGGGCCTATCATCCACGGGGAATAATGTAGAGGTTTTTGCGAAAGAAAAATCATGGGAACTCAGAAAGAGGTCATCGGGTTTCGGAAAAGAAGGGGGATTGTATATGGATCATAAGTAGAGAAGGGTAGACATCTCACACAGAGTTGGGGGGTGGACGCGGACAAGAAAACAGGAAAAACATACATCCAGATACTATGGTGAGGGGGGTCCAGCATGGGGATAATGGGGGGCAGGGGAAAATCACAGGATTCGGGGGCTATAGGATTATGCCTGAGAAGAAACCTTGCAGCAGGGAGGGGGAAAAGCTCCCTCACAGCAGGGAAAGAGATCTTTGAACACTGATCAGGTTTCAAAATCTATCAAAAGGGTGGGTATCTTCCCGGTTGGGAAATAAGTTGAGGAGAGACAAAAAAGACTTAATTCAGCTGGGGAGGAAAAAAAAAGAGACAACTACTAAATGCCCTCGGAAGGGAAAGGTTGAACCGCCCTAAGAAGGAGCGAAATAATAGAGTCAGAAAAAAGGGGAAAAAGTACCATTCTGTTGTCTGGCAATGTGTGATGAACCACGCCGACCGCATAGCGAGGAACATCCGAATCAGAGCAAACCGAAAAACCGGACACCCTTAGATAGAAGGAGAAAAGGAACTCGAACCAGGCCGAGTAAGAAAGGAGAAAATTAGCCACCGCAAAATAAGCAAGTCCAATACACCAAAGTTCCAAAAAGGGAAAGGGGGAGTTAGCCTGTTTGCATGAAAAATCTTAAATCAGGGGAGCGAGGAAGGACTCCCGACACGGCATGAAAGAAAAGATGGAAGATAGGAAGTTGGTACAACGATAGTGGGGGGAAGGATATGCGCACTCGGATCGGAGAGGAAACTTTCACAATTCTGATCGGGGGAAGGGGTCATCTTCGATCTACTAAGAAGGAGGAAGGAGGCCTGGTATAGTCTACTGCAGAACGGCAGGATAAAAATCCTCTTCGAGCCGAACAGATGGGGGTCGAGGTATCTGATCTCAACACTAAGAGGGGGGTGGCCTACGAGAAGTGGGGAGAAGGGTGAGATGAGACAGAAGAGCAACACAATACAAGGGACGCTCTAACAAAGAAGGAGGTTTACCAAAGAAGACTACGCAATGAGGGGCGGAAAAATTGTGTTGACCGCATGGACGAGTCATAGCAACCTGCAATTTAGAAAGGGGGGGAGGAGTATCTTTTTTCTAGGAATTTGCAAGTGTGGAGAATGGAAGCCAAAAGCACTGAAGGAAAGCAGACCTCGGGGATCTTTCGATCGAGGTCAGGGGTTAGAAGAGATTGGGGGGAAGAGAGGGGCATGTCCATCGGGATCGGATTAAGATCAAGAGTCCTTCGGGAAGGTTGTGTATATTCAAACTCTTCGATATGTGATAAGGGAGTGAGGACAGTAATACAAACCTTCAGAAAGAGGGAGGAAGGCGCCCCGTATAGAGAAAAAAAGGAAGGACAACTCTAAATGGGGGATTGTTTTTGGAAAAAGAAGGGGAATGAAATATGCTTCAATATCTAAAAAGGGGTTTCCGGCGGGTTTCCCAAAGTGGTTGTCCGATTAAAAGGGAGGAAGAAAAGGCAATCAGCTCTGGTTGAATAAGATAATCAGAAGCAAGCAGAATGATATGACGGGGGGGGGAAACAAAACAGCCCCGCAGTGAAAAAAGAAGGAGAAGGGAGGTTCCCCATAGTAAGAAGCAGGGAAATTGGACAGACAAACGCGCGGGTCAAGCCGCGAAGAAGGGGGAGGAAAGTTTAATTTCCCAAAAACTAGAAATAAAAAGGAAGGGGTTACTGAAAGCGTCCCACGAGCAAAAAAGAGGGAAAAAAGGAAAAATATAATAGTATCTCTAATAAAAAAAAGA
>Ga0179591_1312379_pt1 | contig 15516 bp, 19 predicted proteins | sample CZOMad2_1_08_16f_FD_182891 | JGI IMG/M metagenome (GOLD analysis project Ga0179591, IMG submission 182891) | Vadose zone soil fungal communities from Angelo Coast Range Reserve, California, USA - CZOMad2_1_08_16fungal (PacBio error correction) | ecosystem: Environmental > Terrestrial > Soil >...
GAACGAATAAAATCAAAAGGGGGGTTAACGGGGGTGGGACATGTGACTAAAAATCCACTCTCGATCGGCCAGGATTGAAATAGAGGGAAAGCATCCTGAAAGAAGTAGGGGAGGAAATAAAAAGAGTATATCCATAAGTACTAAGAGAAAGAATAGAGGATCGGGTGGGAACCTGAACGCAATTAAAGGGGGATCAAGGAAAAAAGCCAGGTATCCCTTTTCACTTATGGGGGGATCTGGGAGCCAATTTATTCAAGTTTGAGCTCGGGGGGGAAGGGAGGCATTCAGAAAAAAGATAGAGATCCGAAGTCGAGGACGGATAAATAAGGGGGGGAGCGAACCTCAATTAAGGGGCAGTATAAGAAAGGGTGTGTGAAACTTGCGTTAAAGGAGGGGACGAGTCTGGAGATATGAGTCTATTTGGTCCACTTCTTCATCGGGCAGTGGAGGTTCAATAAGGAGGCAGGTCCAAGCCGAGATCCACTTAGTACGCCGGAAAAAGAAAAGTAACAGAGGTATAACACGCGCCCATTGAGTGAAAATTAAGGAAAATACTCTCGAGTTCAATGTTTGGAAAACTAAGAAACAGGGACGGGGGGGGGGGTCGGCTGTCTGTATGAAATTGCACGAAGGGAAAGCAAAAGTTTTAGAATTATTCAAACAGGTAGTAAGGGGCCCATATAGGGAACATTTTTTACCATGAAGGGACCAGGAGGGGGGTTTAGGAGGGGAGGGAGGGAAAAGGGGGAGGGGGCATATTGGTCTATTTTAAACCCAAGGGGGAGAAAGAGATTATGAACCCTAGTCATTATATTGGGGAAGAAAAAAAGAAGTCCTCCTCCTGCCTTGATTAAAGAAGAAGTGGGGGGTAAAACATATTCAGAAATCTAGGAATCTCTGTGGAGAAAGGGGGAGGGGGGTTTCAATAAAAAAAAAGAACGGGGAAAAAAAAAAAGATCATAAGGCCTTCAGGGTTCAGGAGGTTTTGGAACACTCTTGAGGGGAAAAATAAAAAAAGGGGGGGGGGGATGAGGGCCCTTTTGGAAGGTAGAATTAACGAACAAAGCCGAATTCTGATCGCAAGTCCGGGGGGAGGGACATATTTTGGGCAATGGGAGAGGGGGGTGAGGAGGGAAAGACATCACTAAATCCCGGCCAGGAGTCGACCACCTCCAAGAGGGTGGTGGTCATATTTGTTGAAAGGGGGTTCGGGAGGGGAGGGGGGAAGACGTTATTGATCGGCGTTAGCGTTGTCCCACTTGGGCGTATAAGGTTGGGAACTGAGAAGAGGGGGGGTGACATGCGAACACTTCCCTAAACACCCATCAAAGAATAGGAATGTATTTCGTTGGAAATAAATAGGAGCTCTTAAAGTGTAACAAGGGGAAAGGAATGGGTTTACAAGAATTAGGGTAGCAAATTAGGTTGATGTGGGATCTAGGGAAACTGAGGTTAGGTGCCGACCAGCGCAAGATTGTAAGGAGTTGGTATGATGCCTAGAAAGGTAGTGCGAAAAATTTAAATTTCATAGAATATCCAAAGAAAGGGCGGTTCATGGTCCCGGGGATGTGTCTGGGCCCTTAAGGTGAAACAACAGGGGGTTTGTTACTCAACTTGGAAAGCCCGAAGAGGTGGATAAACCCTGGATGGGCTTTCGGGTGGGGCTTGGAGGAAGGGGAAAAGGCCTAAGAACGCACGGCGGTCGGGGGGGAAGTTCAGGATTTCTCTTCCCAGGCGTCCTATACATTCATTTTTCACAAAATAGAGGAGGGAGAGAGATAAGGGGAAGTCCCCATTGAGCTCACAATCGCAGGGACTGGGGGAAAACGTGCTAGCGGTAACGCCCTTAAAAGTGGTAATAGCCCTGCAAAGGTTGCGGCGCCCATTTTTCATACGATCGGGGAGGGATATAAGACGTGGGGGGTTTGGGAATAAGAGGAAAGAAATAAGAGGTTTATGAGATCACATCAAGGATAAATTGGTCAAACGTTATTGTTTGGGCTGATAAGATGAAAAATCGGGGGGGGGAATCTCACCAAACCTTAGGAGGGAGGGGGAGGGGGGGAAAGAGGGTCACGCACTGTACTCATGAAAACATTGGGGAGGACCAAGTGGGAGGGAAAAGACTCAGAGGAGAGAACCGGGGAGGGGGGTTGACCATCGAGTTCTTTGAAGTTACAAAGGTCTGGCTGTGTTGGAGGTTGGCTATTATTTCTTGGGGTGAAGAAAGAGCTATTAAGACCGAAAGTTTATTCAAATGAAGGGTTTCGAGAGAAGGGGAGAACACGTTTTGGGATTGGAGGGGAAATAGGACAGCCGAGGAGGAGATCCATGCAATTTGAATTCCACAGAGGAGACGTAAATTGGAGTCATCTGCTCATTAAAACGCAGGGGAAGATCGGGCCCTGCAAAGAGAAAAAATTGCACTGGGAAGTGTCGTTAGAAAAAAAGGGGCGAGATGTATTCCTTCCATGGAGGGGCCTTTGGTTACACAAAGAGCTGAACAGCCTTGGGGGGGGGGAAGGGGATGGGGAACTTTGATTGCCCAGTCAGAATCTGAAAATCCCAACAGGAGGCAGGAGGACCGGATTTCAGTCCGACGAGGACTCAACCTTCCAAGTTGGAGAGAAGGAAAGGGGGGGAAAAGGGGGTTCATTTATTGTCGAGACCGGGGATAAGGGGCCAGTTTGGAACTCGGGGGTTTGCAGAGAAAAGAGGAAGGAGTGAGAGGGGGGGGTGTAGGATACCAAAAGAAAAGTAAAAGAAGGGGGGAGCTGGAGGGGGGTGTTGCAGCTGAGTCAGAAGGGGAACAGTCTAAAGTACGGGATTCAGTGCTTTCTTGACTTACCGAAAGGATCTTTAGGGTGGATTAGGCTGCTAAACTAAGCCAGAATCGTGAAAGCAAGAGCTGACCATTCTTGGTCATGCACCGAATGTAAAATGCACGGAGAGGAATCAAAGGGGGGAGAAAAAAGAATCCTCCGAGGCTAAGCCTGCGTTTAAGGTGGGGATACCAGAACATCCTGGAGAAAAAACAAGTACAATGATTGAGTAGAGATGGTATCTGCGGGATTCTTTGTCAAGGTTGGCGGAGGAAGAAAAGGGCCTAGGGATCGCATGAAAGTTAGCTTGGGCATGATAGAATCCAAACAATTAAAGCCACACGGCGGAGTATGATTCTCTCTAAAAACTAGAGAAGATGGCCCTTAGAAAAGAGTGGTTTGTAGTCCAAATCCAAGAACAAACGAGTGACAAAGAGAGGGATCAGGAGAAGGGGGTATGCGGTATGGGACTCATCGAGATGAAAGGGAAGTCCTGGGAAGAGTTCCTAAACCGTGGAGGTGGAGAAAATTTGGGGGTAGGGAGTGGAATTAAAGCTTCAAGGAATCTGGGAAGGGGGGGGGACAGGGAAATTGCTTGAAAAAGGAGAGAATATGAGTTTGTGTGAGGTGGAGCGCGTTCGGGGGGTCTCAAATAGGTTTTCCACAAAAGGAAAAGAGGAGAGGATTCTGGGAATCTATCTTGGTAAGGGAATGGTGGAAAAAGATTCCTTCAATTACAGCAATGACCGAGGAGAAGCTTTTTGATGGCGAAACGAGGGGAGGGGAAAGAAAGAAGGGGGAGGGATCAAAAAGGTAGAGGGTTAATCGCCTCTGGGGTGGGGAGACGTTGAAGAATTTCCATCATCAAAGAGATGGGGGGAGGAAATTTGGAGGAACCGACTCTGGGGAAGGGAAATTTTGGGAAGGGAGGAAGGTCAAGGCTTTTTGAGGGCTCAAAACGGAGATGGCAAAAGTTCATAAAGAAAAAATGGTGAGGGGGAAGTGTAATCACAACAAGTATTAGCGTGAAGCACACGTTGTGTGTTGACTAAGAAGGTTCCTCTACCTCGCAGAAGGGGAAAGAGAAGGGTCGAGGAAAAGGAAAAGTTGGGGTGGGGGGGGGGGTTTTGGTGGGTGTGGGGGGGGGGGGGTTGTGGGGGTTTGTTTTTTTTTTGTTGGGGTTGGGGGGGGGGGGGTTTTGGGGTTGGGGGGGGGGGGGTTTGGGGGGGGGGTGGGGGGGTTTTAATGGGGGGCCTAAAAAAAAGTTTGCGGATAAGTTTTTTTTCATTGGTTTAACGTCCTTCAAAGGAAAAAAGTGGAGGGAAGGGAAAATTTGCCCCTACTCTTCAAAAGCAAAACCCAAACGACGAAGCCAAGGGAAAGGATGATCCGTCCATGGGCAAGAAACTGGCACAGCGATGGTTCACTTCAATAAGTGTGAGGCGAAAAAACAAAAGGGACGATGGACCATACAGAACATCAAAGTGATTATCACGTAAAAATAGTAGGGCATTCCCCAGCCTGGATTTTCAAACCAGCTCTCTCTTGGAATTGGACAGGATAAAGGGGGGAAAGGTTCAAGGTTAAAGGGATAAGAGGCATTCCCTCCAATACTTTGAAAGAGTAAAATTAACATGTTTGATCCTATACTCCAATTCAAAAATCAGAAATTAGAGGGGGGAATGCTAAACCTTCGGGGGGGGACCACCTTAGGGACGGGCCTCTTATCCGATCTCGCAACCAAAAGTGGTAATGGTCGGACGGGGCCTGTGTCCGTTTGGGTGGGAAAGCGGGGCAACTCCTCAATGGCAGGAGGACGGTTTCATGCAGTGTGGTATTTGGTAAGGCCCATGTCACTGATTTTCAAGGAGGGGTCGGAGCTTGCTTCGCTGGATATGTATAAAAAAAGAGAGGTGTGGGGGAGTACTTGGAAGGATTTCCAGGGGGAACGAGGGGGCGAATTAAAAAGTGTGGGGGTGGGGGGGAAAGAGGGGTGGAGAAAAAAGGGAAACGGGCCAACCTCTCACAAAAAAGCAGAAATCCTTCGAGGTTGGGGGGAGATATGAGGTGGGCAGAGAGAGAAAACCCGAAAACGCAGGTTTTAGGCGCAAGGAAAGGGTTTGAGTTGGGAAGCCTTTCCACTGAGGTACAAAAGCGAAGCCAAATGAGAGGAGAGGGCCGAGTAAAATTATGACTTAGGGCAGCCAATCAACGATGAAAGGGTATGGGCGTCCCTCGTCAAGAAGCGAAGAAACTGAGATGGGGGCCCGGAACTTCTCCTCTTAAAAAAAAGGAAAAAAATGAGGTGGGACGGGACGCTTCACAAAAAAGAAAGGCGCTACTAAGAGAAGTTGAGGAAGGCAGGGGCCTGTCTTATCCACGAATTCAAAAAGGGAAGACTTTAAAGGGAAATTTTTTAAGCTTAAAAATCTCAGATCAGGATTTTAGGAATCTTTTTGGTATGTGTGGGGAGATGGGTAAGGGGAAAAGCATTCAACCATAAACCTTCAAGACAAACAGAAGTTGGGGAACCTCGAAAGGTAAAAAAGGACATTAGGCATATTAAACTAGAAATCAGTGCAGGCTCAGTCAAAAGATACCAAGTAATGACTTCCTTAGGAAAGGGGGGGGGGGAATCGTTGGGAAAGTGCCGATCAGGCCCGGGCGATAAAAGCCCTGTCTGGCCTAACTTGAGGAAAGCAAAGGGGGTTACTTAAAGTCATCTGCAACCGTCCAATTGGGGAAGGGGGGTAACGAAATAGCGGAGGAAAGAGATAGAAACACCAAACGCCTGGCTTAGGTAACACATCAAAGGAAAATTTAAGTTTAGAAAGAAGGGGCAGCGTATGTGGGGGTGGGAGGTTGAGACGAATGGACATGCCAAGTCGTTCGTAGGTTGGTCTTCTCTAACTCACTCCTAAGAAGAGGGGGGTAGAGGAGGAGGGGGGGGGGGGGAACCTGGGGGAATCTCTATTTCAACCAAAACCAATAAGATTTTCCCGACCAATTTCCGTGAAAGATATCAAGGGGGGAAAACTGGTGGTGAAACCCACACTTAAAGGGGGTCTACAGAAGGGGGAGCTCGTGACCAAGGGATGACCTACTGAAGGAAGGGTCAGGGAGTTCGGAACAAATTGGTTCATTTGTTAAGAAATGACTTGAGGTTTTAGGTCTGGGGACTTGGACTTACTACTAGGGAACGAGAAAGGGGGGGACCTACATTCATGTATAAAGCTTGCGAAAGGCAAGATAAATGGGGCATTTGAGGCAGGTCATTCGCCCGGCTCCAGGAGGAAAGAGTAGGAGGAAACCTGCAATGCGAGGGGGAGGATGAGTGAAACGTAAAAATTTGGTTCACTCAGGTGGGAGGGCCGAAAAATTCAAGAACGGGACCTTAAGTTAAACTGTTGCTGGGAATTGGGGAGGGCCATTAACTTTGTTCTAAATAAAAGTTGCGTTAATGGGTAAGATGACATGGGAGGGATGGTAATTCACGAAAGAGAGACGTCAAGGACGGAGATTCACAGAATGTGAAAGGACAGGATCACTTAGGGTGTCCTGGCAGCGAGGGAAGACGTTGGAAGGAAGTCAAAGGCAAGACCATTTCAAGTCCTTAGGGGGGGTGGGGTACTTATTTGAAGGGGGGCACAGCGGGGCCCGGACCAATTAGACTAACATCAAAGTAAAAACCTGACATAGAAATACAGTAATAAATTAAAAAAAGAAGGACAAGAAAACCACGAAGAGAAAGTTGGTGGGGGGGGGGGGGGGGGGGGGGGGGGGGGGGGGGGGGTGTGGGGGGGGGGGGGGGGGGGGGGTTTGTGTGGGGTGGGGGGTTTTTGTTGGACACCTTCGGGGTGAAGAAGAGGGTGGGGGTCAACTACCAAAAACCACTCGAAAAAATTTCAACAGAGAGGGACTGAGGTTAGGCTTTTAAACGGGTTAAGAGGCTGATGCATAATCTCACCTTCCAAAGGCGTATAGACTGAAATTTATACGAAAGTTGGGGGCAAAAAAACTATTTGTAAAGACAGAGGAATGAGATCAGGGTTGACTGAAAGAGGGCACAGTAGGTACTAGCTTTGTAAATTATGGGCAACCAAGTCCTGCCTTGGGAACAATGGAAAGGAGAAGGCTCCGAAATTGGGGGGAAACGTATTAATGTGGAAGATTCAGTAAGTACCGGGGTTATTAGGGAGATGCTACGGGGATGATGGTTTAAAGAGAAAAATCTAGAAGCTTTCGGAGAGCAGAGAATTCCGGGGGTAGACCGGAAGGGAGACCACGAGATTCTGGATTCCTTTTAAGATAATGGTTTCAACAAGTTCCTTTTCAGCCTTCAGTTCTCACAGGCAATCCCCTTTGGAAGGACCTATACCAAGCTTTTGGTTACATTCGTTTCTCGTGTAGACTTCCCACGTGTGTAATTAGACTACTCCTACTATGGCCCCCGGGCCTTTTCTTTTTTAAGTTTACCCAACGTTAATGGGCGATGGATTTGGGAGCGTCGGATCTTCAGCCCTTTCTGCTCTTTGGCTTTGAGCGCGATGGGGTGGGGATGAGTCTCCCTTTTTGGAACGCTGAGTTGGAAGGCGAGTTGGATCCCGCTGGCGTGTCGGCTTGAGGGGCGGGTGAGTTCCCGTACCAGCCTGTCGCTTACTCCAATTCCGCACTCTCTCGCGACCTTTCAAGAGACCTGCTCGCGGCGCCTCGTGCGTCCAGATAGTCCTCACTCCCGGGTGACGTCCCCCTCTCCGAGTCACCCGTGTCCAAGGGGTACAAAAAGTGAGGTGAAATAAGAAAGGATTGAGGGAGGAGACATAGAGGCTCTCCCTTCTCGGCAGTCTGGGCGGAAGCTGGGGGGGAGTCAGGTCTTCGGAGCGCTTCACAACGGGGCGTAAAAAAACTCCATTCAAGGGGGGGGAAGAGATGGGGGTACCCTGATACAAAATCAGAGAAAGGAGGGGCCCCGCTGGCCGTTAAGCGGCTGGCCTTAACCCGTTCCTTTCAGGCGAACCCGCAGAACAGGCTCAAGGAGGGGGAGAGAGGGGAGGCATTCTTGTTGAGGTTAGTCGAGTACTCGAACAGCAGACAATGCTTATTCGTGGAGAGATGGGGGGAGCAGGGACTTTTTGCAGGCAATGCGAGGGCCGAGTGGGGTGGAAAGAAAACCGTTTCCGACCAAAGGGATTAGAAAGTGTACCATGAGAGAAAAACCACAAGAGGAGGAGGAAAAAGAGATGGGGAGATGAAAAGCAAACGATTGAAGTTAAACGGGGAGAGGTCAAAGGAACACTGCGCCTCTCAGAAGGAAAAAGGCGGGAACCATGCGATGGGAAAGGCATATTCCTTTCAGTCGCAATCATAAAATGAAAACTTATTAAAGAGGGATAGAGATAAACCAGATGATCAAAGAGGGGAAAGAGCATTCAATTAACGTGTGGAATGAAATGAAGAACCGGGTGTACCCGTTCGCTGGGTGCCTGGGAGGACAAGAGGTCAACCCCTTTATAATCGGGGGGGCGTAATCAGTAACATGCAATAGGATCAGGGTGGAAGAGGGCAGACAGAATTTCCCAAGCGGTCTGTCGGGAAAGGGGGACATTCTGAGACAAGCATTTTTGTACAAACTAAGGGGGGACGTGTTTTGGTGGGGAATTGTCTGTCACGGGGGGGGGGTGCGTAATGAGGGCGTCTCTTAGGCAACATTCGCCTCTGTTGCATCTCCCCTGACAGTCGGATTTTCCAAACCTGAGGAGCCCAGAGTGCATCTTCAATTCAAAAGTGTAGAAAAAAAGAGGCCTCTCCGAAATTTCAATGATTCAGAACCATGGACCTCTCGATAAAAGGAGGTTTTTAAAACGCAACAGTCAGTTGGATATGGGAAAGAAGGAGGGGGGGATGAGTTCCGAAGAATTCATAAAAAAGAAAAAGGGTGGTTAGATTGTAAAATTGACAGGTAATTATTCAGGATGCGGTAACTGGTTTAACATTATTAATAATTTCTCAACATTCGTCGTGTTAGTAGAGGGGATAGTAGGTGGGGGGCAGGGGGGCAGAGTTTGTATATAAAAGAGAATTGCTAATATATTGAATCCCCTTAATGGTAGGCAAAATTCGGTTTTCCTAAGATCTAGAGGCCTCCTTCAAGTCGGAGCAAAATACAGGGGGGGTTGATTGACCGCATTCTGCCCCTGGAAATTCTGTTCGAAAATAGTAGACGGGAAAGGTAGGCCTGAGCGTCTGGCAGTAAAATATTTGGGTCCACGATTCGGGAGGGTCATTCCTCCCTGGGGTTCAGTGGTTGAAGGTACTAGAAAAGAGAAAAGCATGAGAGATTCGTTCCACTTGCAAACCAAAGTCGTCCGCCTCTAGTTTGGTGGGGGGGATGAGTTTGACCAAGAAGAAAACCGAAGAAAAACAACACCCATCATGGTTGTGCAGAACCAGAAAATCGGGGTTGTTGTGGTTTTCAAATGTTATGGAGAAACGGAGTTTTCTCTTCGGTGGGGTAATGGAGGGAAAGTGTCTGGCTTTTGGGCCTGTCTAGGGGGGGGGAGAAGGGTAGAGATACGCAACTTCCAGCGTCAAACATTGAATCAAGAAAGGGGTGTATTGATTGATTGGGGAGGATATTAGAGAAGAAAGGTTAGAAAATCCTTATCCTGTTGGTTCCTAAAAGTTTAGACTGTAGGTGTGTGTCTAGTAAGATTGAAGGGGCAAAACTTAAGGAGAGTTCCGGAGTAGGAAACCAGAGAAAGGGGGGGGGGGAGAACCTAGGCTCCATCAGTCCTAGCAAGCTTAAAACACTTTCCTTGCCCGTGGATTGATGGGCGTCGCAACATTCGGGAAAAGAAAAGGGGTTTTTGGGAAGAATGGGAAGAAACCCCGACTTTGCATTGTGGAAGACCGTTAAGAGGGGGGGAAGTCGTAAATCCTGTTATCAGCGAGGATGGCAATGGGTAGCTTGAGATCTTACCAGGGGGCATACATAATGTGAAAAGGGCTTACAATCGTACGTCAAGGGTCATCTGGAAAATAAAGGGGTAAAATTGGGGGAGGTCTGAAAACAAGGAAAAAAAAAACCGTGAGAGATGATTCCCCGTTCCGGTTGCGAGAAAGAGTGGTAAAGCTCGCGTGGTGTGTTCCCGATATATAGGGGGACTTGTTTAATTAAGGGAATCAGTTGAAAGCGTGTGAGGTGTATTCAAAATGGGGGAGCTTGAAAGGTCCCGTAAGGACAGTGATGGACGAAAAGAGAGCGACCAAATATATACTCCACCATGCCGAACTGCGTTTAGGACGAGGCATAAGAAAGCAGGAGGGAATTTGAAGTGGAACCCCCTGGGGGAGGGAGACCAAAGGGGGAGCAAAAGGAGAACCTTCCTCTTCTAACCTGAGGGTGAAAATCTCAGGGGTCGGGTGCCGAAGCCAGCTCTTGGCTGTCATGGAAAAACCTAGTTCGCTGAATCCGACTGGGGAGAAACTTGAGGGCAGAGAATGTACTCCAAGGTGTTGAACAATTAGGAACAGCCGGCAGGGATATCTCCAAATGGAGAAAGAGAACTGGGAAGGAACGGAACATTACAAATGTCCAAGGTCTTTTGACTGCCACGGGACAACATTTCAAGATGCAAAGGGGGTCTATTTAGGTGGGCTCGTTTATGACTGTCATTTGAAAAATCTGTAAATAGGGGGGGATTGAAGGGGGGGGATTTAGATTTCCCGAAAAATTAAAGTAAGAGGGAAAAAGAAAAAAGAACAACAAGGAAGGACAAGAAGATTTAAAGGGACTCGAGCGTTGAAGCAAAATGAAAATGGTCATTGTTCAGGTGGGGAAAGGGTTGAGACCGCAAAGGAGAAGACAATTGTCTGAGCGGGGAATATGAAGGGGTCTTCGTGACTTCACCGGAGTGTGAATTTGGAAAAGAGTCGGGGTTCATCGGTCGAATATGAAAAGGTGAAGAGGGCTAGAGATAAAAGGAACATCAAACGTATAGCTCGGGAGGGTCGAAAACTATCCTGTATATAAAGCATTGCCAAGAAGGCAAGGCTTTTCGAACTGTCACGATGATACAGGGCAAAAAAAAGAGCCTATTAGAGAAAACCTTCGGGGGATTGGGGCCCTCTCACAATGATCAAAAAAAAGACTGGGGAGGGGTTAAGATCTTTCAGGGGATGCTGGGGGGGTCTTGGGGGGTTCTTCCAGAAAAGAATATTTGGATTCGCATGAAATGGAGAAAATGAATGGAAGAAGGGGACTTAAGACCAATGGAAGATGAAGAAAAAGGACGTACAAGTCTCTCTAAAGCTCGGAGAGGGGGACAAACATCGTAAATGGGGGTGGGGCACCGGGGGAGAAAAACAAAGGCAAAAAAAAAACGCAAGCGTCAACTATTGGAAAACTTAATGCAGGCTAGATATAACAAAATACACATTCTTGACAAGAGAAACCGGGGGGGTGCGATGTCTGGAAAAGAGTCGGTACTAGGACCCGAAGAGGGAGGGGGTAAAAAAGGTTTCTCCTAAACACGTTCTGGAGATGTTGGGGTTTTGTATCGGATCCCATTCGTGAAATGAAGGATAGAATCAAATTCTGGTCAAGGAAGAAATTCTTAAGCGGAAAATTGATTTAAATTCCTTCATGCTAGAATGAGAGTGAAACCTATTGAGAATTATTTTGATCGGAAGAAACGGGGGGGGGGGAAAGCAGGGTCTTTCTTGCTGGGAGGGGGAGAATTGGTGTGAAGAAAAATTTATCTGTAAATTTGCATCAGCCGTGGGGGGAAGGGTTGGGTCCTTCCAAAGGAAAATAAGGGTCAGCGGGTTTCTATGATGAGACGAATAGGTTTTACTGGATCTGACTAGTAGGAAGGAAGGGGGGGAAACAATAAAAACACTTTGTAATGGGAGGAAAAAGAGGACTAAAAACGTTTTCAATGGGGGGGGTCGAAGGAAGGGCCCAAATAAACAGAGGAGGATGAAAAGATAAGAGGGTCGATTAAACATGAGGGTGGGGAAGGGCAGAAGGGACAAAGGGTGGGGCAGGGTTCAGAAGAAGGGGGGGGAGGGTGGGGGGGGTTGGAGTAGCCAATATGTTGACCAATCATTTGTCCAAGAGTCGAACGAGAAAAGTCGTCAAATTGAAAGGAATCGTCAAGGGAAGAACATTTCTGACCCATAGAGAAGGAGAGATTTTAATTCGGAGATAAAAAAGAGAGGAACACAGAACAATATGTCTGGTTTACGTCTCAAAATACATCGAAGGAAAGATCGAAGAGGGGGTTACCGAATCCGTTGTGGGAAGGACAAGTGGAAAAGGGAGAGCTTCCTCCAGACTTGACGGAGAATAAGCCAGGTAACAGATTGATCCGATACCGCCCAAAAGAGAAGTAGCCATTGTTTTCGGCGAAAAGGATTTAACCAAAAGGAAGAAGATAACCGGCAATAACATCGCCACCGACCCGGGTGTTGGAGGATAAGTGGGGGTTCATGTCTCAGGAAAGCATATTCGTCTCTCACAAAGGTGGGAGCAGGGGGGGGGGGGTTTTGGAAAGGCAGCAAATTTCAAGTGATTTGATCCAGGGGGCCACTTTAGAGAAGAGTTGAAAAAGCGAGGGGGCTGAATTGTCTTGATTGCAGTAATCGGGGCAGCTGGGAAAGACTTCCACCTCGTAAAAGTTACGAGAAACTGTACAGAAAAACCGATCAATGCAAAAGAGGGAAAAAAGGAAAAAAAGCACGGAGGGGGGGTTATTGTTATTGGTGCTCGGTATCTAAAAAAAAGAGATAAACAGGTGGTTGAGCAATCTTTTTTGTTTCTGTGAAATACGGGTCATCTTTAAAAAGGAATACTAGGGAGGAGCTAGGAAGAGCGGGAAATGGGAACTTCTTTCAAAAAGCGCGGACGGGGACATTGGGGGAGTATCTCCGCAAGCGCACGACTTAGAAAGTGCGAGGACGCTTCACAAACGAAAATAAACAGTCGGAAAGAGGGTAGGAGGGGGAGAAAGAGACGGAACCCCCACCAGAATGCTAGCTGACTAAGATACTTGCATTCCGGGCTTATACACTCCATGAGGAAAACTGGGTAAGGAAAAAAGGAAAGGTTGAGCGGGGCTCTCGGAGGAGGAAAAAAAATGAGGGGGACAGGGGGAAGGACTTTGGGAGGGGTGATTCAGATTTCTTTAGCATCGAAGGAAGGAAAAGTTCGATTTGGAAAAGGACGTAGAAATAACAAGAAAAGGCATAAAGGGAGAACTAGAAAGAGGGAGGGGGTTCGATGGAATTGAAAGGGGATCAATGTTTACCAGGGCTGAGTAATCGAAAGGGTTCTGAATCGGGGGTAATGAAGTTCCTGGGAGATACTAAAAAACGAAGGTTGACTCCTTGAGTTCCGAACATACAGTTGAGACAGAGTAAACGTCGTTTTACGAACGGCGGAGTACAAGGCAGGGGTAAGGGGGGGGTGAAATCAATAGACAAGACACAAAGAAGGGGGAACCAAAGTAATCGATGAACAAACCATTTCAGGGGATAGGGGAACCACGTGAGCTTTTTTGTTCTCCCCATTTCATGACAACCAGGGAAAAGGGGGGAACTGGGGAAGGAAAGGACGGAAAGAACCTCCTTCCTCCTGGGGAGGAGCTATAAGGGGGGGGGGATCGGGCAGCCAAACCAAGTAACGTGTCGCACTGTTCAAGCTAATTCGTTGAGAAAGAACCGCTGGCCCTGATTTCACTACTGGGACAACACTTCCAGCGATATAAAGAAGATTAAAAGGGTTCGGCGGGGAGAACCTAAGGGATGAGGAATTTGACACGGGGGTGGGAGGGGGGTCACAGACGTGATGTCACAAGCTAAGGGAGGTGACGATGAAAAGGGGATACAACTACCGCTGTAACGACGTCGTCATGAAATTCGGAGTACCCCTGGTCCGATACAATCACGTGGTGGACGCGGGGAATGGGTTTCTGGGAGGAAGGGAACGGATACTCCCTCCTACTAACGTCATTGACTTGGGGGTAAAAAGCAGGCAGCGGGGCGGTCACTTTTGCGGAAAACCAACAGTTTTCAAAGATTTGGCGCAGCCGCCAGAAGGAAATAGCCATGAAAGGTGGTGGGGCGAAAGGGTGTCTGGAGGAGGAAGGCGGTTACTAAAATGGGGGGGGCGAGGACCGGGGATCTTTCCGAAGAGAAGAAAGGATTAACATGGGGCGGGGGTTTGGGACGGCACTCAGATACGTACTCTAACAAGGGAAGGAATGCGAAAGTAATTGGTAAGGAAAATAAGAAGGAAGTATGGTGGAGAATCAGGATGCACTTACGGAAATTTCAGAGAAAAGACAAGGCTAGGGAGAGGGTAATGGAAGGTTGAAAGTGGGAAGGGGAGGGACGGGGAACTTAACCCTCAGAATCAGCAAGCGCAACCGAAAGAACGTGAACTATTACCAAACCTAAACAATACAAGGAAAGTAAAACGGTAAAACTATTGAAAACAAGGGAAGAAAACTTGGCGGGGGGGGAGGGGGACCAGCTTTCTTTGGGATGTTGAGTGATAGGTTTAAAAAACGAAATTCAAATCATAGGGTAACCAAAAAAAATAATAGAGAGCTGAGAGGGGGGAAGCAATTTTCATCTTTAGATGGGGGGTAGGAGTATTCAATAGCAGGTCCAACATTTCGGCTCTGAATTTTATTGGGTGGGACAAAGAGAGGTTGTCGAAAAACTTTTCCCTGTAACTCGAGTAAACGGGAACTATCATTGAGAAAGGGGCTAAATGTTACATAACAGGGAGGTTCGGGTGGGGAAAAGGTCAACCAGGTAGATGGGAAGGAGAGGTGAATCCGATCTGTTGGAAGAAAAAACCTATGAAAAAAGGGGGGGTAGGGATTCTTAATTCCGGGATTGCAATTAATGAGATATTATAGAAACTGAAGAAACAGCTGGGGGAAAAGACTAAGGGAAGTCCGGACGTCCCCAAAAGACGTTAAAGTAGGAAATTTCAACAAAAATCCTTTACAAGGATATGGAGGGAATGGGGAGAAAAGCATGAAAAAATGGAAGGATTAGGGGGGGAAGGAAAATTTGGCCACGAACATAACACGCAGGTGGTATGGGTACAAGAGGGGGGGTGTGAATGGTCTTGAACTCTATCTTGCGTGGGGGCCAGGCGTTTTGCCATTTGGGATATTTTACTGAAAAGGGGGAATTTGAAGGGAGGGGAAAGCAGGATCGGTTCTTCCACCGCAATTTCGAGTGCCAAGCGACTAAATACTAAAACTCCTTACAGAATAAGAAAACGAGAGAGGCGTCCCCTGGAATTTTAAGGGGACGAGAAAGGGTAGGTCGATCCTAGGGACAAGAGGAGGCCGAGCTGAATGAGAAAAGAGAGAGACGGAGAAGGTCCAAACGAGAGCAAATTGGGGGAATCAGGGGTGGAGTTTTGGACCTCATCTACGCATGGTGATCCATCCGGGGCGGGGAATCTCGTGGGGAAACAGGCCGGAAAGGAGAATTTGCCAACAAGCAAATGCATTAGGGGTATCTGCTGCGGAGGGAGGGCCTGAAGGGAAGATAGAGAAGAAGAAAGGAAGTTCTTTACACTCTAGGGAGGCAGACTGGGGAGGGGAGAGGATGTGGAAATGGAAACCTTTTCAAAAAACAATCTTTGGGGGGAAAGACGGGGGACCGG
>Ga0179591_1200353_pt1 | contig 15515 bp, 17 predicted proteins | sample CZOMad2_1_08_16f_FD_182891 | JGI IMG/M metagenome (GOLD analysis project Ga0179591, IMG submission 182891) | Vadose zone soil fungal communities from Angelo Coast Range Reserve, California, USA - CZOMad2_1_08_16fungal (PacBio error correction) | ecosystem: Environmental > Terrestrial > Soil >...
GGGACCCGCTACTACGTTTGCTACACAGGGTCCGGGGCGTGCCTTTGTTTGTAGAACAAGGAAGGACTTGCTCAAATCGAGTAGACGGGAACCAAATCGCTAACTTGACCGAGCAAAGGGCCCATTACAAAGGAAGTCCAGGAAGGCCAGGGTGGGGGATTGAGAGGTGGGGGGGAGTAACCCAAGCAAGATTCCACCTACCTTTTCATGTTCCACCTTCCTCATCTTAGGAGTAACCGGCAGAACCACGAAAAAGATAACTGGGAGAGGATTGGGGGACAGGAACTTGATTCAAGAATTTCCCATACTCGTCCGCCCAAAATAGAAATCCTAACCTGAGCGGAATTTTGAGCCGGGAAAGGATCGGAGCGTTGCCTTCCACAGCCAGCTACAAAAAACGGAAAGGGAGTGGGGAAGCCGGCTACTCAAGAAAAGAAACGAGGGGGGTCCTTATAAATAGGTGAGGCGGGGACTTGCTTTTGTTTGGCCTTATGAGACGCTCTTTGCCCAGGGGATCAGGGGCGGAAAGAGGTGGGAGACTTAAAGTCCCCGTGGCAGCGAAGGGAAAACAGGCTTTCTACTCATAAGAGAAGAAGGATGAAGGTGAGGGGTGGGAGGGGGTTGGGGGGGGAGGAGGTAAGAAGTGAAGGAGAGGAAAGGGAAGATGAAGAAGGGGCGGGAAGTTTTTCACACCTTCGGCTGTTGGGGTGATGGCCTCTTCGGAACGCGAACCAGAAGGGGTAGGGAAAAAACTTCGAGGGTGCAAGAGGGCCAGTTGACTTCAAAACGTGAGGTGCGAATGGGGGACTTTCAGGGACAGGAACCTTGTGCTTGGCAGACAGGGCCAAGGGAAAGAAAGCAAGGGGGAGTAAGCCTGCTGGGTCGCGAGAGCAAAAAGAAAAAAGACGATCAATACAGTTATGGGGCATCTTCGACCAAGTCAAAAAGGGGGAAAAAGAAGTCACACAGACGGCACGAAGGGGCCAGGAACAGGAATAACGTCAGTAGAAAAAGAATATCATTAGCCCAGACAAGGAAATGGGACAGGTGCATCAAGGTAAAGCGGGCGTATGCACTCCGAGGGGGAGGGAGAGAAGGGGGGAAAGGGGAATTGGGTGGGGACACAATCTTAAAGGAGCAAAAAGGGAGTAATCCGACGTCAGCCCCTTCTGCCTGCGATCTTCAGGGGAGGAAACGAAAGTACTTCGAGAACAGGGGTTGAAAGAGGAGTGGGACTGAAAAAGCCCATCGAGGTGACGGAAAAAGGGATTCTGACACAGGGCGAAAGGCGGATCAAGTCATCTACTTGCAAATTAAAAGGCAAGCATCAGACGGCCAGGTGGGATAGCAAAAATAAGTTAAAGGGACCATTGGCAGCTGAGCTCGGTTCCACGGCGGTCAGGGGAAGTCAGGGGACGGACTTAGCAAAAAGAAGGAGAAAAGGCTTTCCAAAATCATGACTGAGAAACCTAACGGGCAAAAAGTAAGAACGATTCGAGCGGGGAGCGGTATAAAAAAGAAGCGGGTCCAATTCAGGAAGAAGAGTCAATAGATCACAGCAGGAAAGGAAAGGGTGAAGACCCGCCCGATGAGGTGCGGAAAAGGCGACTGGTGCCGCAAAGAAGTCGCTTGGACAGCACCCGCCAGAAGGAAGACGCGAATGATAGTAAACAACAGAAAAAGATGGAGGAGAAGGGAAGTCTCTTCGCATCAAGGGAAAAATACGTCAAAATAAGGAGGGGATATTGGGGGGAAACAAAAGAAAAGAAGAAAGGGGTCATCTTTGTGGGGGGTTCAACAAAATCCTGGGAGCTGGGGGGGGGGGCCTTTAGAGGACAGAGAAGAAGGTGGAAAAAAGTCTTCCAACGAAAAAGTAGCCCAGAGGCTCGGAGCGTAGGAGGTTCCATGTCGTCACTGGCGAACAGTCCTGACATCGTATTGGAAAGTCAAGAGAACGACTTGGTGAAACGGAAAGGCCGTCCGGACGAAAGAAACCGGCCAGGGGAGGAGACAGTTCAATATTTCAAATAGTAAAGGAGGGGGGGAAAACTGGGTGCGTAAGGAAACCAGGACGGCCGGGTAGTGAGACGTTCCTTAGCAAACAGACGTATCTTTGGCAGTCGATGCGGGGAAATAAGAGGGCTTTCACGGCCCATTTGAGAGAGGGGGGGCAAGGCCTACCTTTTCTCTGACAATTGAGGAATCATGGAAAAGGAGACAAAGAATGGGAGAGAAAGGATGCGTTGCAGACAACATGAAGTCAGAAGGAGGAGCAGTAATTACTATTAAAGGGGGACCACCCTGGAGGTAAGAGAAAGGAATAGAAAAAATTCTAGAACCGAAGGAGGGGGAGGATCAAATCCAATTCCCGCGCGGAGCAAGTCCATCGCTTTGGGGGCAAACCGGGGAGTAAGGGCTGCTAGATCAGACTAAGCGGGGACCTGGGAGAAGCGGAAATGTACAAGGTTCTAGAAAAGAGGGTCAAAGAACAGAGATGGTCCTTGAAAGTTTGTGACGGCCGAAGAGCAAAGAAGCGAAAGGAAAAAATGGAGCGCGGGAACGGGAAGGAAGGAAAGGTTCAGTCGGTAAAAAGGGATGCGAAGGGGGGGAAGGCACTCTTCTGTTAATTCATATGAGGTCTGCATCACCTCCAGGACGGGAAAGAAAGGCAAAGGGCGGGAACAGGTGAGAAACGCTGGGGGGTCACATAAGGATGACAAAGATCCATTCGCTTTGCTGATGAGAAGATGGGGGGCGCTAAAAAGGATTCTTCACTTGCCACGACAAAGAGTCAGGGACTCGCGAAGGCCAGGAATATGGAGCAGAAGACCACAAAAAAAAATAAGAAGAGTCTACCAGGAGGTCGGGAGGGCGTAATTCCAAATCCCGTGAAGGATGTGGAAGTCATTCCGCTATTCGTGAAAGAAAGGCGAAAGGAGTCCGACGGGGGGGGAGTCTTCTGACTTTGGGGGAAACAGGAAAAAAAGGAGAAAGGGGAAGCCTTGCGAGAATTCCTTTCCCAAAAAAGACCAGAGTCTGAAAAAAGCGGGGAAAGACTTGCTTACGTAAGGGAGGAGGATGTGGCCAAGGACTGGGGGGAACGGGTGGTGCTTGGGGGAGAAAAAATTGGCGGGGAAACTACTAAAACTTCCCCTGCACTACCAGAAGGAAATCGGAAGTTCGCTGCACCTTTCGAGACGGGACAGAGAAGGGGTATCGCGAGTTTGCGACAAAGGAAGGGGATCAAAGACTCCTTGCCCAACCAGGAAGAGAAAAAAGGGAGGTAAGGTAAATGTAGTGGAAAAAGCCAGCGCCCGTGCTCGGGCTAGCAAAAAAAAAAGGAGGAGGGAATATTCCCTGGCGCTGGCGTTCTGGAGAGAAGGGGGGCGCTTCTGGGGCAAGACTTGATACACCATAGTTAGAGAGTCAAATCTAAAAAGAAAATGAGTGAACCCTATTCTCCCAAACTCTCTACCAAGGACAGACACGTCTGGGGAAAGGCCGTGAGTGACATGTGAAGTGGAGGGGTGAGTAGATAACCGAAGGGACCAAAACCATCACAAGCAGAAGTGTCACTTCCTAGAAAAAGGAAGAGGAGGCCGGCTTCAGTGCCGTGAAAAAAAAAAGAAACGTGGAGTGGAATGGGTGGACAAGGGGAACGGGAAAAACCTGACTTTGGTGAGACGCCCCAAAGGAAATCGAAAGAAAAAAGGGAGGAAGAAAAAGGTCGCCTATATACTAACAAAAAAAATGGCCTTAAAATCAATTACATTAACGGGAGTGGGGAGTAAGAGCGACCACACATAAATAGTTTTTCGAAGAAGAGGAAGGGCTGCTGTCGTTGGGTGTAGTATGTTCTTTCAAAAGGGAAAAAGGAAGATGGGGGCGAGGTGCACTGAAAAAATAACTTTTCAGAGAGAAACAAACTCTTCAGCAAAGAAAAGAGAGTGCTTAAAGGGGAACTCAGGTATGAGGGTTTTATCGAGCGGTAAAGAAAACGTGGCAATGGGGGGGGTAAACAGAAAAAAAGGAGGGGTTATGAGTACGACGAAAAAATAATGGGTCAAGAGTTTGCTCCGTTCGAAGGGTCGGCCGAATGTTCCTTTACATTAACGGCAGAAGAGGTGTGGCAGAGGCGCCTTGAGAGCGAAGAGCAAAAGCAGCACAACTCAAAATCTGTTTCCGTGTACGCATAGTAGACAACATGAAAAAAAGAGACGGGCCGTAGACCTGAAGAAAGAAAGGAGTAAGAGAATCAGGAAAGGGAGATAAAAAACCCTGGTGGTCGTGGTGAAAGAGGCTTTCCTAGAGAGGGGGGGGAGAGCATTTGTGGGGATGTGACCTTAGTGAAAGGACCATTTACGTTCAGAGCATGGCATCGGTTTCTACCTGATAGAACGGGAGAGGCAGTGACTGGGTACTTACAACGGGCAGGTGAAACGCGGGGGGCTTCGGGTAGAAAGACTCTATTTTCCATCAGACAAGAAAGGGGCGACGATCCCAAAGGACTGTTCGCAACAGGGAGGAAGAATAGAATGGAAAGTGAAGCCCGTGGAAAGGAAAGAAAAGGTCGGGGAAGCAAAAAAAGTGAGAAACGAATCCAGGACTATCAAACCGATCATGAAACGGGAGTCATGTCCCGGACCGTCGTACGGGGACTGACAAAGGCAATAGATGGGCGGGTCAGAAAATGTAAGAATGGAGAAAACGGTGCCTAATGAACAGAAAGACTTCTACGTCTTCTTACTGATAGAGGTCGGTGAAGAATGGGAACGAGTAATCAGGGGTAACTAAAGGAGAGGAAATAAAAAAAACAGAAGGAGAAGTCCTATGGCCTAACACCCTCCCGAAGGTTTTCGGTGCGTTGGGGGGACGCCCCCGTATGAGCTGCGGCGCGTCAGTAAATCCAACCTAAGGAGTGCCTCCTACATCACCGCATATTCTCTCAACAACCTTCTATTAGGCCAGAGAGATTCGAGGGGAGATCAAAGCATCCTTTAGAAGGAGACGCCTCTCTGAGTCTGTCAAAAGAAATCCCCCCTTCTCTGCATGGTGAAAAAGATGAAGTGCCCTCTGGGATGACTCGTTGCAGACAGAGATGGCTATAGCCTTTAATGAACACGCCTAGAGGTGGAAAAAATTCCCAAGAAAAAAGGGAAAGAGAGGGATAATCTTTTTAAGAATTTTTCGGGAGGCACCGGGGGGAGACAGGTGAACATGACATAGGAAGGTGGGAAAAGAGGCAGTACAACAAAGAAAAAAACAAAAGGTGGTAAAACTCCTGCCATCGGAGGAAAGCTTTTACATAAAGAGTTGCAGTCGCTGAGGTCAGTAAGGAGGGCGAGTGGCTCGTGGGGTGTGAAAAAAGAGGAAGAGTTGCTTAGTGGGCCGGCAGAGCCAATAGAAGAGTGGAAGAGATGCTTCGAATCGGTGAAAAAAAAGTTGAGAAGAACAATTCTAAAATCTCGTTAGTGAAAGACGTAGGGAAGCATGTCCACTAAGAAAGAAAAAAACGAGGTGGCGGGAAAGTCACCCTGATGGAAATAACCAAAGGAGCGGAACGGCATTTTAGCTCGGGTAAAAGGGAAAGGTGACACTTCCCCGTTATCAAGCCATACAAAACTTCGAAAAAAAGAGGGGGAGGAAATAGAAAGAAACCGCTGCCAGCCCAAAAAAAGGGAAAGCGGCTTGGAGTGACAAAAAACCTTGAAGGGAAAATAGGAGAGATCTCGCATACGAAGGAGGAAAGGAGGGACGCGTCTCTGGTTGGGGCTTCGAGGAGGGAAATTTTTTTCGAAGAGAGGTCCACAAGGAAAAAAAAAGAATGTTCTCAAGGAGGGTCGGGGCACTCTTGCTACTCAGGGCGAAAACTAAAGGGAACTAGCCTGAAAACCTTTAAAAAAATTCAGGGGGAAGGGACGAATTTCCATTAAAAGGAAAAAAAACAGTACAGGGAGGAGGGTGAAACTCGGAGGGAAGTCAGAGATGGCTTCATCGACATAAAGAGTTGGTTAACAAATTTCCAGGGGAGGGGAAAAGTACCCAGAATGAAGCGAGTCAGAGGACAACCCACCATTCTTCGAATGCACAGGTGGAAAAAACAAGCGCTGAAAAAACGAAAGGAAGCTCACTTTTCCACTCGCAAAAAGGAAAGCCGAGAGCGTCATAAGGTACAAAAAAAAACACACTGCACTCTAGGTCGTAAGGAAAAAAGAGGGGAGTGATGGGACGTAAGCCCCCGCGCTCAAGTGAAGGTCTAACTGATCCATTAAATGCGGTAGGGGATAAACTTCTCCACGTCTTCAAGCGGGGTTTATAAGAGGACCAGGGTTGGTGCGTAACCAGCAAGGAAATGATGGGCAGCGTACTAAAGAAAAAATCCTCTCGAAACCAGAGCAGGTGCGTTGGTGTTCTTCTACGGGGGCGGAAGAAAGGCGGAGGAGGAGTTGTTCCAGTACAATTGGAAGTTGAAAGTAAAGGGCTTGGAACACTGCGGTGAATATAAGCAGACTTCCCCCATGAACCACTAAAAAGAAAAAGAAGGGGGAGAGGGGGGGGTCCGTTCCGGGGAAAAAAACTGGAGCGACGTCTCCTCTTTTCATAAAAATGAAGAAAGTGGGGAGCCGGGCGAAATAGGTGGAAAAAGAAGGGTCAGAATGGCTTACTTAAACGCCTTGCAGGAGATTGGGGAGCACTCTCCCTTGAGCTCTACAAAAAACGGGGAGGTTAAATATAGATATGCCAAAGGATCTGTCTTGCGGGAAAAGGAACCTTCCACGAAAGGGGATGGGATGAGGAAGGTGGTAGGAAAGGAGGACAATCATAGACGAAAAGAAAAATCGCAAAATGCTCGTGGCCTATAAACCGGGAAAAGAAAAAGAGGTGAAGAATAAGGCTCTCTATGAAGTCATCTGGGGAGTGGCTGGAATAAAGGTTCAAAACACCTACATTGGGAAGAAAGAAAGCCACCTTTCACAAAAGGGACCTGGTCCTTTTCCAATTATCAGATCATGGGGGGGGGAAAGATAGGCCCGTAAGGGTAGAAAACACAAAAAAAGGACGCTAGGGGAGAGTTATTGGGCACAGGTGGATCGAAGGGAGGCACGGGGAACGGTTCACGACAAAAATGGGAAAATACAGAACGCTTTAATTGAGGTGCGCAAAGGAGATAAGACGCTTCTTCTGCGTGGGACAAAGGGGAAAAACACAGAAGAATACATTAACTAGTGCCAGGGAAGCGGTCTCTCAAAGCCGTAAAGATCACCGCCTCGGGGCTTGCAGTGGAGGGCGTTGTGTACTGGGATGAGATCTTCGGGGGAAAGAATGGGGGTTCTAACCGTGAAGGAAAAAGGAGATCTGTCAAAAAGGGGAAACTGCTGAGTCCTCAAAAAAACCGCGAAACAGCTGGATGGTTGTCAGCCCGATCTGATACGAAAAGAGGAAGTCACCCTTCGGTCAACGTCAAAAAAAACGGAGGTATCACTGAAAGAGGCCATCCGGACGGACCTAAAGGAGGTGATAAAATGTAAGTTTCCTGGTGGGAAAAAAAAAAGGTGGGGCCGTGGCCATTCCTGCCGTGCAAACGATCCCGGGGGACGTAAGACATTGGGAGCTAGAGCAAAAAAAAGGAAAAAAACTCAGGATCAATCTCTGGTCAAGTTTTAAAGGACTACGAAAATCTAACCACATGGAAACATTGGAAAAAAAAAAGAGTTAAGGGAAGGGGCACCGGGGAAAGAAAGACGTAGGCTATCTAGAAAGAGAGCAGCTGGAAAAAAAGAGGGTGGGGGGAATAAAAAAAAAAAAAGTCGAGGGAACAGTGAGAAGGGCATCAACTGGGAGCGAGTTCAAGGGATGATATTCCCGAAAGAGGGTGGTGAAAAAAGGTGGTCTATTGAATTCGTGGGGAAAGAGGCAGGGACTTAAATCCAATGGCCATAGTAAGAAGGGATATCACTCTCTCCGGAAAAGAGGTGGGAAGGGGAAACTCATGTACAAAGAACCTCTTGGGGAGGGCTTAGGACACGAAGGAAAAAAGAAATGAAGAGATACAATGTCGCCTTCTCAACTTCTCAAAGGGACAGTACCCCTCGGAGGGGAGATCCATCTACTGGAAAAAGAGAAGATCGTCCAGGCCAAAAAGCGGAGATTTGACTATCAACCCCGGGGCCGCTCAGGAATGCATTTGCCGATACTGAAAACTGTAGTCATGTAACAAGAGGGAAGTCCGGACGGAACTGGGAGACAAATCTCCAGTTCTCTGACGTTGGGAGTCCAAAAGAGGTAAAAACGGTGGAAAAAAAACAGCCTACATGTCAACCTGCACAGGAACGAACAGTAGGGTTAAACGGGGTTAACTAACTTGAAAACGAAACGGGGTCACTTGGACAGAGTAAATAGCAGTAAAAGGACTCGCCTCAGGGAAAAATTCTGGGGGCCAGAACAAAAATCAGAAAAAGAAGTGAGATTTCTCTGTGGAAAGGAACGGAGGAGCCTGGCGGGTAAGCGGGGAAGCACACCAAAGGAGGAAAAAAGAAGAAGAACAGCAAATCAAACTGAAAAACTGAAAGGAAGGATTCGCTTCTTGCGCGTCAAGGGGGCTATTAAGCGCCAAAAAGGGAGTATTGGTCGGGAAAAGCGGAACAAGCAAAGGAAATCGGGCGGGGGGGGGAGAAAATGGTTGTACCGGATGGGGAACTCTGTCTCTATTGAGAGACCGAGGCCACAAGAGTCATGACGTGGACAAGAAGCGTAAAAAACGAAAAAGGGCGCCCGTCGAGTGGGACGTGAAGTGGGGGAATTAAAAGAACCGGTAAACTGACAGCCTATTGAGCAAAGTCAGAAAGGGAGCTTGCTCCCAACAGGAAAAAAAGGGACTGCTTGGACAGGAAGAAATTTCATATCTCATGGAGGGAGGGGGGCGACCGTGGGGGGGGCCTCAGGGACCAAAGAGGTATTGAAGCTTGGGCAGGCAGTAGCCACATCCGGAAGAGGGTATCAGTGATCCAGAAGAACCGGACGTTTGATATCGGGGGGAGCGAAGGGATCGATTCACAAAGGGGGGAGGGAAGGGAATGTCAAAATAGAAGATCAACAAATGTTCACACTTAAAGGAACTCTTCTTTGCTACAGGAAACGGAAGCTGAAGGGTAAGGGGTAGCAAAGGGAGGGCAGGGAACGCTTTCAAAAAGAAGTAGAAAATAAAAAAGGGACAAAAAGTCGACAAAAGGGGGGGAACCAAGACAAGGAGGGGAGGAAATAGAAGGAAGGCCGTACGCGCCTGACCAAGGCTTAAAAAGTTATGGGACAAACCAGAGCCCTGAGAGGAACAAGGGGTGATTGTCTCAAAAAGGAGAGCGGGGAGAATTTGGACAAGGGGGTTCGACGAGGGCTACCATAACATAGTTTCGATTGGATGGGCGATGGAGAAAGACGAACTAATTTCCTATACAGGAAACGGAGTCGGGAGGGCCGAATCAATGAACCGTGGTCGGCTCAACAGGAAAATGCGTAACTTTTATTCGACCGAATTAGATTCATGGCTCGAGGGGTGGATCATCCTAATGGTCGGGGGGGGAGCAAATTTCAAGGGGTCTGCGAGGTGCCGCAGCGCGGTCATCAAAAGCAGAGAAGACAACCCTCAGCCTGAGTCGCGGGATGTGATAATAATGTCAACTGCTCCGAAAAAAGAGGAAAAAAGGTGCCACTCGCCAAAAGGTCACGCAAAAAAAAGGGCAAGAAGGAGAAAAAAAAGGGCACCAACTCCATAAAAAAAGGAACGCGAGGGATATCCTTAAACAAACTATATGGTGAACTTCTCGAAGGGGGGGAAGACCCGAACTCTCCCTGATGTCACTGGATGTGAAGAAGTCAGAGAAATTAGTATCTCATACGGCGCCAACTTCGGACCAGAATTATCGCTTCGAAAAGACAGGAGGTTAATTTGCCTCCTTAAAGGCAGTGCCTGGGCAAAATACGCTCCCGATCGGCGTGGTGTTCTGGAGCATGGGAAACGAGGGGCCTTCAGAGGAGTATGGGGGGGGGGGGAGGGGGACAAGTCGTCCTTTAAAATGGGCTTGCGGGTCAGGGGGCGAACAATTCTTTGATCGAAAGACCCACTACGTCACCTTCCACACACGGCCGAAGAAAAGCAGTGTCTTGATACCTTATGCTCGAAGGGGGGGTTAAAGGGAAAAAAAGAGAATGTCTTTCTTCTCTAGTGGTTAGGAGCCGGGGGAGACGAGAGGTGGTAATCCTCCGTCACCCGGGGAAGAAGAAAAAATTGCGGAATGCAGTACTTTTTCAGGGGGGCCAGCAAAAAAGATCTCTCTCAACACAAAAAAGTAAAATATATAATTCAAGGGAGCAGGGAGTGGGGACAAAGTCTCGTACCTGCAAAAAGGGTGCAGTAGGTCCGGTTGGGCAAGCTCCAAATCTCTGAGACCGGAGAAAAAACAATAGCCTCTCCATACAACTGCAAAAAAAAACCAAGGCGAGACTCCAGTTCTCAAGTACACAACGGGGGGTCCTTCGCAAGTTTTAGTACGGGTTGGGAAAGAAAGAAAGGGGGACCCCCGGGGTCCAAACACGCCTTGGAAAATGTGCCACCCTTCCGAATACTACGAAAGACCAGAAGTATCAGCAACACCACGAACCTCTATGTGGAAAAGCTTGTCGGAATGATAGAGGAGCCACTTCCTGTCGAGGGAAACACAAAGGAAAGGCGACTCCGACAAGGGAGGAGGACGAAAAGGGCGACCGAAAGGGACGAACGGCTCGTCGTGAATTCCACAGAAAAAAAGGAGAGTCGGGACCCAGGGCAACAAAAAAAAACTAGGTTGACGTATAGCCATCGTCGGGTGGGAATTGAGGGAGGGAGGTGGGGCCTTTCGCGAATTCCGTGAAAGGGAGAAAAGGAAGGAAGGGGGGGTATTTGTCCAAACGGACTTGGCGATCGCACGAGTGAAAGGAAAAAGGAGCAAAGATAGGCTAGGGTGGGAACTCCCGGAGAGGCGGGGTTGAGGAACACACGGCGAAAAAGACGGGCATTGTTCATTCAAGGACCAAAGGTCGGAGTGGGGGGGGAAGACAAAGGAAGGAGAAATTGCGGCAGAGGTGCTCCAAAAAAAGTCCGCAGGTTGAAGGTACCCTGGGGTGAAGGGGGCAAATCTTCCCTGGGGGGGGGGGTGCCCAAAGCACGTGGCATTTCTTACCCGTAGGGGGAAAAAAAAGGACAAGAGGCCTAACAACTCCAGGAGCTGCGGGGCATTCGCAAAACTCAAGAACAAATTTTGGACATAGGGAATGAAAAATTGAGGGTGTTGGGGGGGGTGGGGGAAAGGTCATCACCCGGGAGTCTAGTCTTCCAAGGGGAAAACAGAACAACGCTTCCCTTTTCTCAGGGGGATAGAGAGCGTTGGGAAGAAGTGGAAGAAACTAGATTGTGTCTGGAACAATTTTACGATGGAATAGGGACAAATTCCATTGACTTGGCAGGGATCGAAATACTAAGTGGGGAAAAGGAAGAGGTGAGGAGATTCATGTGCTTTTTGGTGTCCAAAAGGGAAAAGTTCGATAAACTCTGGTGGTGGAACTTCAGGGCCGGCCCTCAAGGGCAACAGAAGAAAAAGCCCGACGGAAATGGAAGGGGGTAAAAAAAGCATCACAAAAATCTAAGGGGATGGGAGAACATAACTCCAGCAGGGGGGAAAAGGACCACAGTTCCCCGAAGAAGGCTGAAGTCCGATCTGAAACTTGAGGAAATGCCACGAGAGGGAGTGACGGACTTGGAGGACGAAAAACTCCCTTGGTCGGGAAAGGCTTTCCAATACGATGAATTAAGTGTGAGAAAAAGGGTCTATTGACCCAGAAAGAAAGGACGTCCTTCAAAGGTGAACGACTTTTCACAAACGAGAAAGTAATCGGAGAGGGAAGAGAGCAAGAGGGGCATCCCGCTCAAGAAAGGAGGGGCCTCACCCAAGCCCAAAAGGGGAGTAGTCTCTTTGGACCGCCAAAAATATGAAAGCGTCGTCACCAGAACACCAGAAAAAAAGAGAAAAATCAAGGCTAGGGGAACAAAGGAAGGAGTAAAGATATAGGAGGCGAGGGGTCTTAGTCTACATACTGTCGGGTAGGAAAAAAGGCCGAAGGGGGATATAGGGGGTACCCTCTCATCAAAAAAGCAGGGGGGGGGAATAGGCTTTTTTTCGCACCCAAGTCTTCCTGGGCCTCTGGGGAGGAATGATATGTCTTCTCCTCACGGGAAAGTGCCCTCGCAAGCGGTGAATGCTGCACCTAACAAGGGGAGGCACAGAAAGCGTATGATCAGAAGGTAGGGTGCCAAATTGGAGGCAAAGTCGAATCAGGTAGAGGGGGGGGGAAGAACAGACGCAAAAAAACTTTGGAAAAAAAAGGCCAGAAGAAATTGAACCTTCCGGGGGTGGAAGTAAAAAAAGGGGGAAATAGAAAAAGGACCTTAATGCGGGGCGCAAAAAGGGGGGCTAAGGGTCCAAATAGGAAGTCGTATGCTGCCCCAGCAACATCGTATCGAAAAAGATGCAGGGGAGCGTTCTTTAACCTTAACCATTTTAAAAACTTTAGAGGGAGACCTATATTTCGTGGGCGGAGTCCAAGCGGTGACTCGAAGTCACCTGAGTTAACACTAACACCTGAAAGAAGACGGAGAAGCAAACAAGATTAACAAACTGCTGACAAAGCCTTTACCTGGAAAAAAGGGGGCAAAATGATCTCCTAACCATCTGGGAGGGTCAATATAGACGTGGGGTGGGGGCGCTCCGGGAAAAAAGCCAAGGGGGGAACGGATGGTTCTGGGCAAGAACCTTGGAAGGTGGTCTTTCTCGAATAAGGAACGGAAACGCCTGCCCTTCAGGGGGGGGATGAAAAAAAAGAAAAAACAAACACATGTAGACGACGAGGAGACTTCCAAGGAAAGAGAGGTGGAAAGCTTGGAAAAGGGGAGCCTCTTGAATCGGCGAAAAACGCAAAGGGCGAACGCCAAAAATATTGAACGAAAGGGAAAATTCAACAAGTCGGAGCCCATTACCTGCAAGGTGAAAATAGCCGAGAAGGGATGAAAGGGCAGGGGCCCGCGGGGGGGGGGTCTTGGGGAAAAAAAAGTGCAAGGTGGGGGCGAGGTCCGCGCATGGAAAGAAAACAAGCGATCCAGGATTAACAGCAACCGTCGCCGCGGGAGACACATGTAAAGCGAGAAGGGAGGGGATTCACTTGGGGAAACAAAGACAAATATTAAAGCAAGAATGTAAAGAAGAACATCAAATTGGAAACAAACCCATCACTCAACTGCACTCGAGAGAAGGGATCAAAAGAGGTGATTTTTCTTTGACGCAGGAAGAAAAAAACAAGGGGGATGTATAAGTTTAATCACTTCACGAAGACGTTCGTATCACATTCTGAACGAGACTGTGTTGGAGGAGATCCTTGGGGATGACCTCAAACATAATTGCCGGAATATATGGAAGGAACAAAGAAAGCCCGAAAGGGGGGTATTTCTAGGGAGGGGAACGAGGAAATACTAGTAAACGGATGAGGAATCGGCGGGGGGAAACCGGTGTTCTTTCCGGGAAACACACCTTGAGGGAATAAATCACACCTCTAAGTGCACAAAAACCTTAATGATCGCTTGCCTTTGCTGCAGAGGACTATACGGGGCGCCAGACTGGGGGAGAAATATGGAGCTCTGTGGAGGAGAGCTACTATAGTGGATCATTACCTAAACAAGGAAAATGCACCTCCTGGGAATTTTCCGGGGGCCACAAGGAAAAAAATCAGAGATAACAACAACAACTCGTAGAGGAGAGCCCGAACGGGTCGCTGACAAAGTCAGGAAGGGTCAGACAAGAAGGGGGGAAGCTCCTTTTTATTCAAAAGGAAGGAATTTAAAAGGAAACAAGCTCGGAGAAGAGACTCAATCAAAAGGAAAAAGGGAAAACCGATCCGAAAGGCTTCGCTCAAAGGGGCAGCGAAGAACGGAATTAATGGGAAAGGGGTAGAGGGTATTAGGATCCCCGGCCTTCAAAGCCAGGAACTTCCACCGAAAGCTGGGGGTCCGGGGAAGTAAGAACCACGCTTCTACCGACGTAGAAGAACAAAGGACTCTCGTGAGCTATGGAAAAGGGATAGAAGGCGCACGTTCATTCTGGAGTTACCCCAAAAGGAGAAGCGCGAAGCAATAGAAGACTTGGGAGTGGGTCCGATGAGATAAAAAGGAAACGGATAGGAACCTCAGCCAGTAGAAAAGGAAAGAGGGGGGAATTTCCATCTCACTCAAACTCTTGTGGTACGAGACTAGGACATGCACTTGGAATGGGGTTCCAAACTTGGGATCCCATACTGGGCAAAGGTCGATCGTAATATTGGCGTATTTTACAAATGAGTCAAAATATGCAACTGAGAAGGGGGCCTGTTCTCACACCTCATCAAATCTAGTGAAAGGGGATAGGTTCCAGACGAGAGAGGGTTGAAAAAGGAAGCGCTGTGCTTAATCAAAAAAAGTGCAATGGTTTCGCAATTCGGAGGGTTGACGAAGACGCTCCATCTCCTTTGGGACCCGGGGGGGGGGGGAGAACCAGTGAGAAGTTTTTGAGACCGACAGGGTGACCGGGGATAAGACAGAGATAAATTTGGCAGGGAAAAAAATGGAGAGCGAGAGAAAGGAAGGTAACCGGCAAAAAAAATCGAGGGTTCGTGTGGATCTCACAAGGGCAGACAAAAGGTACATAACTTCCACTTCAGAGGGCGGCAGAAACGGAGAAGCCCTTGATATGCGAGCGAGAAGGGGTCATCGGAAAAGTCCCCGACCGCGCTGACCGGAAGCTGTATCGGTAGGTGCCGGAAGAGCCCAAGGGTAGACAGAAGGGCGAATTGCGTTTGGGCACACCGGTAACGGGCACCTCGGGAAAAAAGGGAGAACCAGGGAGACTGCGAGTCTTCAGGGGACGGTAGCAAAAAGGGAAGGGTGACCGGTAGTAACCTCGTTTGTGAAAAAATCTTCAGGTGGCCGAAAGTCAGATTACAGGACCCTTGCGAAAAGAAAAGCAAGGGACGCACCGGGAAAAGGAGAAAGAAGAAAAAGGGCTAACGGCCCGGCTCGAAAAATGCCTCTTTGGACCGGAGACAAACAGGAGCCCCTAAATTCAAAAATGGAGGAAGTTTGACGAGAAGTGCTGTAACACGGCGGGAAAGGCTCAGGGACGAGACGAACAAAAGCGCAGTTCTGAAACGGTTGAGTGTCCAAACAGAAGGAGGTCAGGGACGGTCGAAACAAGGGTAGGGGAAAAAGACATATCTCGGAAAAAAGTGGGGAGGGAACTCACTTTGACGATAGAAAAGGGAAGGTCCCCAAGGATAAAGAAAGAGAAAAGGACACAGATACCAACGCCGCACACAGCCAGATCCGGGGTTAAGAGGAAATTTACAGAACGTGTATGCCGCCTGACATGGACTGACATCAAACGCACAGGAGATTCCTCCCTCGA